>Ga0268299_1000324_pt1 | contig 163125 bp, 136 predicted proteins | sample NOBtaG_FD_193484 | JGI IMG/M metagenome (GOLD analysis project Ga0268299, IMG submission 193484) | Activated sludge microbial communities from bioreactor in Nijmegen, Gelderland, Netherland - NOB reactor | ecosystem: Engineered > Bioreactor > Aerobic > Activated sludge | place: Netherlands... | reverse complement strand
TCTTCGGATTGTGCTTCGACATTACCTTCGTGATTGCCGCCGTCAACGTCGTCTTGCCATGATCCACGTGCCCGATCGTCCCGATATTCACGTGCGGCTTGCTGCGATCGAATTTTTCCTTGCTCATCTTCTGTTATCGTCTCCGGTCAAATAAATAAAGAATTAAAAAGCCTCTTGTCTGGAGCCCAAGGCGGGATTTGAACCCGCGACCTCATCCTTACCAAGGATGCGCTCTACCCCTGAGCTACTTGGGCTCACTCGTAAAACTTTTTGGAGCGGGAGACGAGACTCGAACTCGCGACATTCAGCTTGGAAGGCTGACGCTCTACCAACTGAGCTACTCCCGCCCGCATGGTGCAAGGGGTAGGATTCGAACCTACGTACGGCTCTCGCCGGCCGGGTTTACAGCCCGGTGCCATTAACCACTCGACCACCCTTGCGAACCTTTTCTTTGTTGCCTTAATCGACTTTTAGAGCCAATTAGCAAATTTCCAATACTAACGAATGCCGCGGAAGCGCGCAAGTCGAAAAGGGACGATTTCCGGACTTTTGGCGTCAGATCAGCTTGTCGGGCGTGATCGGCAGTTCTCGGATCCTCTTTCCGGTGGCATGAAAAACGGCGTTCGCGATGGCGGCCGGAATGCCGACAAGGCCGAGTTCGCCCAGCCCTTTTGCCCCGAGAGGATTGACGATCTTATCTTCTTCGGGGACGAAAATGGTCTCGATCGAGCCGATATCGGCATTGACGGGAACGTGATAACCGGCAAGATTCGGATTCATGATGCGTCCGATCCGATGGTCGATCTCGGTCTTTTCGGTCAAAGCCATGCCGATCCCCCAGACGACGCCGCCCATTTCCTGGCTGTGAGCACCTTTAGGATTGATGATCTTGCCGGCGGCGGTTCCTTGCACGACGCGGGTGACGCGTACAATGCCGATCTCTTCATCGACCTTGACCTCAACGAATTGAGCGCCGTGCGATGCCGTCGCATATTTGCCGCGCTCGCCGTAATCGGGTCGCGTCGTGTGGGTCGCAGCAAGATGGCCAAGGTTGTTTCGGCCCAAAAGCTCGGCGATCGTCGAACCGGTGTCGGCCCGGCCTTTAACGAACACGCGTTCATTTTCGAAAATGATGTTCTCGAAAGCGACCCCGGCAAATGGCGAGCCCTCGCGTTTTGATTCGAGTTCGATCAGCTGTTTTTGAACGATCTGCGCGCATTCCTGCACCGCCGTACCGACGCTTGCCGTCGTGATCGAGCCGCCCTGCGATGGCGCGGTCGGAAGATCGCTGTCACCGAGCACGAACTTGATCTTTTCGATCGGGAGGCCGAGCTGTTTTGCCGCGATGATCGAGATCGTGGTGTAAGTGCCGGGGCCGATGTCGGTCGTACCGCTTTCGACCAATACGGTGCCGTCGGCGCGAAGCGTAACGCGGGCAGACGAAGGAGCAAGAAATGCTCCCCAGGTTCCGGTGGCCATTCCCCAACCTACTAGCAGCCGCCCGTCACGCATAGATCGCGGCTCCGGTTTGCGGTCTTTCCAACCGAATCGTGCCGATGCCTGCCGATAGCATTCCCGCAGTTCTTTGCTCGAAAAAGGCCTGCCCGTATCGGGGTCTTTTTCGGCATAGTTGATCAGCCGCAGTTCGACCGGATCGATCTTCAATTTGTATGAAAGCTCATCGAGAGCCGACTCGAGCGCAAATACACCCGAGACCGTCCCGGGAGCACGCATCCAAAGCGGCGTCTGCATATCGGTCCGGGCGATCGCACCCGAGGTTCGGACGTTCGGACAGGCATAAAGGGTCCGTGAAACGCCGACAAGGTCTTCGGTAAAGTCCTCATGGGCCGACGTATTATGAACGGCTTCGTGAATGATCGACGTCAGCTTGCCGCCTTTATCGGCACCAATGCGGATCCGCTGTATCGACGCCGGCCGGTAGCCATGGGCGGTCGCCAATTGCCGGCGGGAATACACTACCTTGACCGGTCTCTTGGTCTCGCGTGCGGCCATTACCGCAAGCAGGGTGTTCGGCGTCGGCCTCAGCGATGCGCCAAATGCGCCGCCGACAAACGGCGAAAGAACGCTTATCTTCGTTTTCTCGATGCCGAAGTGGGTCGAGAGATAATTGCGAACGCCATCGACGCCCTGCGTTTTGTCATAGACCGTCAGTTTCTCGCCGTCCCAATTTGCGACGGTCGCATGGGGCTCCATCGCATTGTGATGCTCGACGGGAATGATGTACTCGGCCTCGACCTTTACGTCGGCGGCGGCGAACGCCTCGTCCGGTGTGCCTCGAACAGGACGAGGCCGGCCCTCGATGCGTTTATCGGCTACCTTACGAAGATCGGTCGATGGCGGCTGTTCGTCATAGGTCACCTTTACCATCGAAGCGGCATAACGCGCCTGTTCGAACGTGTCGGCAACGACCAATGCGATGGGTTGGCCGCTGAAAAGAATGGTATCGGTGGTCAGCGCGAAAAACGGCCGGCTGCGAACGCCAAACTCCTCATCGGGCTGCTGCGATGCGAGCTTAGGTGCATTCTTATGCGTGAGTATCCTGACCACGCCCGGCTGCTTTTCGGCTTCCGCCGTATCGATCTCGCGTATCTTTCCGCGGGCGATGGTCGATTGAACAAGATAGCCGTAGGCGAGATCCGGAAAACGAAATTCAGCGATATACGTGGCCTTGCCAGTCACCTTTGCGCGTCCATCGACCCGGCTCGGCTGGTTCTTTAGATCGTCGGTCATCATAGGTTTGCCGCCCTCCCGAGTGCTTTTGCGATCGAACGCTGAACAAGGCGGACCTTATAAGCATTTTCCGAAAGCGGTTTTGCATCCTGTACCGCAACTTCCGCCGCTTGCTGAAACAATGCCGCTTCAGGCTTCTTACCGGCAAGCATTCGTTCGGACGCCTCGGCTCGCCAGGGCCTATGGGCGACGCCGCCGATCGCAATACGTGCCTGTCGAATCACGCCGCCGCTTATTTCCAACGCTGCTGCTACGGAAACCAGTGCGAATGCATAGCTCGCACGGTCACGGACCTTCAGGTAATAGGAGTTCGCTGCAAAGTTGTTCTTCGGTATATCGATCGAGACGATCATTTCTCCATGCGAAAGGCTGTTGTCCACATCAGGCCGGTCGCCGGGGAGGCGGTGAAATGCCGTGAAATTCATCTTCCGCTCCTGGCCATCGACAGTGCGTATCTTGACGGTCGCATCAAGTGCGGCAAGGGCAACACACATGTCCGACGGATGCACCGCGACACACGAATCGCTCCAGCCAAAGATCGCCGAATATCGGTTCAGGCCGTCCTTTGCGCTGCAGCCCGAACCGGGCTGACGTTTGTTGCAGGGCGTTCCGAGGTCGTAAAAGTAGGCACATCGCGTCCGCTGCATAAGGTTGCCGCCGTTCGTGGCCATGTTGCGGATCTGCGGCGACGCTCCCGAAAGTATCGCCTGCGTCAAAAGTGGATATCCCTGTCGGATAAGCGGATGATTTGCCGTATCGGTGTTCTTTGCCAGGGCTCCGATCGAAACTCCGTTACCGCCGAGCGAACGGATGAGATTAAGCGGAATGCGCGAGATATCGACCAGCTCGTTCGGGCGGTCAATTCCCTCTTTCATCAGGTCGATAAGGTTCGTCCCGCCGGCAATGAACCTCGCGTCCTTATTGGCGGCGACGAGCTTCACGGCAGTCTCGGCGCCGGCCGGACGCTTGAATGCAAATGGCCTCATTTCGCACCTCCTGCCTGCACGTCCTCGATCGCGGCGACGATGTTCGGGTAAGCCCCGCAGCGGCAGATATTGCCGCTCATCCGCTCCTGGATCTCGGCCCTGGTCAGCTTTTGCCCGCGGGGAATGGCGTTAATATTCTCCGTAACGAAACTTGCCTCGCCGTTCCGGGCTTCTTCGAGCATCGCGACGGCCGAGCAGATCTGGCCGGGCGTGCAATAGCCGCACTGCATACCGTCGCGTTCGATAAAGGCGGCCTGCATCGGGTGAAGCTTGTCGCCATCGGCAAGGCCTTCGATCGTGGTCACTTTTCGGCCATCGCACATCACGGCAAGCGTCAGGCATGAAAGCTGTCGGCGGCCGTCGATGATGACCGTGCAGGCTCCGCATTGGCCGTGGTCGCAGCCTTTTTTCGAGCCTGTCATCTCAAGCTGCTCGCGGAGGGCATCGAGCAGCGAGGTCCGCGTGTCGACCGGGAGCGTGTGCTCCTTTCCGTTGACGCTGAGCTTGACGGTCAGCTTCTCGACCGCAATGCCGCCTTCGACGGCAGGCTCGCTCGCCACCGCCGGCAGAGCATCGCCGATCTTGACCGCGGCCACGCCAATGCCCGCAACCGCCGACTTCTTTAAGAAGTCGCGACGTGAACCATCGGCAGAAACAGCCTGATCCTGAAGAGGTTTTTTTTCGTCGTACATAGTTTTTGTTTGGAAACGCGATTTTAACACAATCATCGTGTGTTTCCTAGATTCCGGATCGCCGTTGACGTTTAGCCGCGGCTCACTTTTTCGAACGCGGATGAAAATCGTCGTAAGCCTTTTTCAGGTGGGCGTCGGTTATGTGGGTGTAGATCTGCGTGGTCGAGATATCGGCGTGGCCGAGCATCTGCTGGACGCTGCGGATATCGGCACGGTTCTGGACAAGATGCGTGGCAAAAGAATGCCGAAGCGTATGCGGCGAAACGCCCTCGAACCCGCAACTTGCTGCATACTCCTTAATAAAAGCGTAGATCGCCTGTCGGTTGAGCGGACCGCCGTGGGTTGAAACGAAAAGGTTCTCGATCTCGACACGTTCGTGCCTGCGTCGAAGCGCGAGATAGCTTTTGAGCCATTCGACCGCGCTCGTCCCGATCGGTATTCTCCGCGTCTTGCTGCCTTTGCCGATCGTCGTGAGTATGCCGGCATCGATGTCGGCATCGCGGATCTGAAGGTCAACGACCTCCGATACACGCAGCCCGCAGGCATACATTAGTTCAAGGATCGCCCGGTCGCGAAGGCCGGTTTCGGTCGATGTGTCCGGCGCAAGAAGAAGTTGTTCGATCTCGGTTTGATTGAGAAAACGCGGCAGGTAAAAGCTCTTCTGGGGCGTGTCCAGGTCTTCGGCAGGGCTTTTGCTGATATGCCCGTCCGTCATGAGGAACTTGTAAAAGCCGCGGATGGCGCTAATCAGCCGCCGCTTGGAGTTTTCGGAGACCTTTGCCCGAGAAAGATCGATAAGCCATTCGCGGAGGTCCGTTCGCGAAAGCGTGAGCATTTCAAGTGCGTTCTTGTCGGCCCACGCCGCAAGCTTTCGCAGATCGCGCTCGTAGGCCTCAAGCGAATTCTTCGCCAGGCCTTTCTCGACGCGAACATACGAGATGTATTCGCGGATGAGGTCACGTTGATGCGTCACTTTGTTCGCGTCAGGCGGCGATCCGCTCTGAAGTCTTGAGCGCTAGTTCATGTAGGGTTTCCGGTGCGATGTCGGCGCCGTTTGGCCAAACGACCGTCCATCCGTCGAGTGAGAACCCGCGAAAGTAATCCGGATCCTTAAGAGGTTCAAAGAACGGGTACTTCTCGATCCAGCCGGTAAAATCGATCTCGGCCCGGATCCCATCGCTAAAGGTCAGCTCGAGGACAAAGTCTTTTACGTACTCTGCTTTCGTAACTGTGATCAGGTCTTCAATCATAACGATTCACCTCAGGGGCTCGATCTTCGAAAACTCTTGGCCCGACTGCATCGCATCCCAGTTTCCCTTAAGTTCCGCCTGCCTCAGGTCGACCCACTCGCGTATTAGCCTGACTGCGGTCCGAGAGCTGATGTTTCCGCGCACGATGTTTCCACGGAAATCAAAGACCGCCATTTCACCCTGATATTCAGCGTGGAAGTGCGGCGGGTTGTGATCATCCTAGAACATCTTGATGACGATCCCGAAAAACACCGATATTGTCGGCATATAGCTCCGCAAGTCGAATTATATCAATCTCCGCAAGCCCGCCCTCCAGGTACTTCGGACTGTGCCACTCGCCACGCTAACGATTCTAGCACCGATCGGCGCGGGAGGAAGCGATCATGATCAATACCCCTCAGCGGTGTTTTGCAGATACAGTGGACAATCTGCGGTCTCGTGCATCACTGGATCGTTCTCACGCATAAGTTCGAACGCCGCACGGTTCGAAAAATTAAAGGTCCGCAGATCGGTCATTTGGCCAAGTTCACGATAACGATAGTGCATGGTGGATTTCGCTTCGCATTGGTCTTCGGCCGACATCAGCGGCAGCCCCTCGATGAGTGCCGGAAAGGCATCATCGCTCAGCCTCGCGTTGTAGTATGCGTCGAATTCCCGGCCCTGCTGCATTAGCTGGATGTTCTTGCGGGCTATGAAATCGTCAGGGTTCATAAGGTTCGTCGCCCCCAGAACGATGATGGCGGACCACAGCGCGCCCCAGGCGAAATTATTGCGATTGCCGCGAAGTACCGTCCAACCAAACCAAACAAAAACGACCGCCAGCCAGATCATAAAGACCATCGGGTAAAAGCGAACGGTCGTCCAACCGTAGCCGAGCTCGCCGGTAAGCAGAATAAGACGCTGCATTGCCGAAGCCATGATGACGAAAAGCAGAGCGATCTGGACTCCCGCGAGCACGCGAAAGATCGTTTCGTTCTTTGCGTTATCGCGGCGGAGCAGCCAGTGTGACGCAAGCAGCATCGGCAGCACCAGAAATGCGACGGCGACAAGTTCGCCGAATCCGCGGCGTGCAAAATCGGCCAGCTTGAGGTCGGGCGTGTTCTGCACAAGGTCCATACCGCCAAAAAGGTACGGGATCTGAAAAAGGACGAAACTCAGAAACAGCGCATCGATCAGGCCGAGAATAATGATCGTCTCGACCCTGCCGAGCGTGAATACCTGCGGGAATTTTGTATTGTCCCAATTCTGCCAGTCGCGTTTTTGGGCTGCCGGTGCGGGTTCATCAGAAACCGCGTCGCTGTCGCCCCCGGTTCTGACTTCCGCATGCGGCAGGTCGGTAATGTTGATGTGCTCTACGACGGTGGCATTGTTGGGCAGCGACGTGTCTTCGGCCTGCTCCGCGGCAAATTTGTCGACAAAGCTTGTCCCCGTTTCGCCGGCGTCGGTCTTCGCTTCTTGTTTTGCATCATCGGCCTTCGGGATCGGCGATGTTGCCGCCGCGGCCGCTCGCGTAAAGCTGTCGATCAGCGTTCCGCGGAAATATCCGGCCGTTAGCCATGCCAGCAGCGACGTGAGCATTACGTGAGAGATCACGGTGTCGATATCAAAATTGACGATCCGGTTGGCAAAGTTCTCGAACGCCGCATCCGCCGCCATGAACAATGCACCGAATATCAACACGAGCGGCAGCGCGATGGCCAGGCCGCGAAGAACCGAAAACACGCTCTTGCTTAGCCGGTTGCCGGGCATCTCTTTCCAATCGATGTCAGCGCCAAGTAAAACGAACGGTGCAAAGAGCGAACTAAGGCCGGACCATACGAATCCGGCGGCATAGTGAAACACGCCGGCGATGCGCTGATTGACGCCGAAGTTCGGCAGCACCAGAACGCCCATGATGACGATGATCGCGATCGTGTCGTAAACCCGCAGCTCGATCGAATCGCGGATGAGATAGACCGATGCGAAGAAGATCATCGCCGCCTGAAGCGCAATGCTTCGCGGCGTAAGCAGCTCGGGCCGCCGGCGAATGGCGATCAGGAACATCGCCGCCGTAAAGACCGCCACGAAAAGAAATGCGTTCAGCCCCCAGGGCGTCTGCCGCAGCATCAGGTTGCCAAATACACCGATGACCGATGCTGCCAAAAGTATCTCCGTTCCGGTCCGTGTTCGTGATCTCATCATCGTTTACTTCCTTTTCATTGCCTTTATAAGCGCTTCCATGTGGTCGAGGTATCGCTCGAGCGCTTTGCGGCCGGCGGCGGTTATTTTGTATTCGGTCAGCGGCATGCGGCCGGCGAAGGATTTCTTCATCGTTACGTATCCTGCATCTTCGAGCTTGCGGGCGTGGACGCTGAGGTTGCCGTCGGTAGTGTCGAGCAGCGTTCTCAGTTCGCCGAAACTGAGTTTATCGTTCGCCGCCAACGCGCTGATGATGCCGAGACGCATCCGCTCGTGGATCACCTTGTCGAGATCGTTCGAGACGGTCTCGGCCGCCTTCGCCACCGAAAGCCGCGGCGGCGATCCGTTATTATCTACCTTTGCTAAATTGGACTTCGCCATAAAATTCAAACGGCGCTTTCCGCCTTTTTCTTCTTTTCCCATTTCGTCGTCAATGTTCTCTTCACAAACACAAACAAGAAAAGGGGAAAACCCGATCAGTCTAGCTTCCCGCGAGCGGCGTCCCGAAAATGCCGACCGCGAGTTCCGCCCAAATGAGCAGGAATGCGAGCAATATCGCCGCGACCAAAGCGAGCCGATGGACGGACCGGACGACTGTTCGAAGAACGAATTCGATCGCGAAACCAGCCACCAATAACAATACGGCCATGGCGATAAAGTCGGACCCGCTCCAGCGGACCTCGTTCGTAAACTGCATTGCGACAGCCGGAATGGCGAGCAAAATTGCGATGCAGGCGACAATAACGATCGCGCGTTTGTTTTGGTCAAAAAATGTGTTTTCCATAGATCTAGCCTCCGTAACGCCGGGCGATCACTGCCCCGAAAATAATGTGAAGCAGGCCGAAGCTCGCGGCCATCATCTCGTCGCCGCTGCCTTTTGGCAGCGCCAGCGTTATTGCCCCGAGTACGATGAAGCACCAGCCCATCACCGGCACCGCGCGGACCGAATAGGCACCGCCGCCGATGACCGCCGCTCCGTAACAGAGCATCCACATCGCCGCCATCACGCTGTAATTATCAAACCGCCAGAGCCCGAACGTGAGAGCGATGCCGACAACGATCGGCGGAAAAAAGCTGTATGCAAATTTGCGGGCCGGCGTCGAGAATAGCGATTGGCCGCCGATCTTTGATTTCTGCCACATCGCTAGAAATCCGATCGCCGCCGCAAGAAACGCCTCGGTAACCCAGACGATCAGCCAATCGCGAAGATAGATCTGGCCGTTGGCGATCACGGCCGCAACGATCGCCGTCACGCCCATAAGGATCCCGCCGTAACCCGGAACGGCCGTGAAGCTTGTCGACCGCTCCATTGCGTCGCGGATGTATTTCAAATTATCCAGAGCGCGGTCGCCGAGGCTGACGGGCTCGTCGGCTTCGGACTCGGTCTTGCGAAGAGGAGAAACGTTTGACATCGAAGGGAAATATATGCCAAGTAGTTCCGCTTGTCAAGTACTTTGTATTACAAAGTTATTCGACATGAAAATGGCGGGCCGCAGCCCGCCGCAAAGCCCAGATCAATGCTCCTGGCCGACAGAAACCTTTCCTTTGAACGTGCGGAAAAGGAATGTGTAATAGCCGAGTGCGATGATGATGCCGATCGGCCACCAGATCAGGGCGACGCTCAGCCCGTAATCACCTGCTCGGGCGTTGTAGACCGTCAGGCTGTTCGCCGGGTCGAGCGCCGGCAGCACGAGCGGGAAAAGCCCGTAAACGGCCCCGCCGAGCATCGTCGCGAGATAGACCGAAGACGAAAGAAACGCCTTTTTGTCGTCGCCCCTGGTGTTGAAGTATTTGATCGCCGCAAGCGAGGCCACGACAGCGATCGGGATCAGCCAGCCGACAGGCAATGCGAAATAATTATCGAGCAGCGTCGGGCGGACATACATCACGGCCCAAAGGCTAATGAGTGTGACCGCAACGAGAGCAAACCATCCGAGGCCGACGACCGTGCGGGCACGCTGGTTCATATCGCCCTCGGTCTTCAGGGCCAAATAGTTCGCTCCGTGAACGGCAAGGGCCAGAAAGGCAACAACGCCCGAAAGCACGGTGAACCAATCGAGTATCCCGGTCTCGCCGGTCGTTCCCCAGTGGGTGAAGAGCGGCTCAAAAAAATAGCCCTGTTCATCGAGCGGGACGCCGCGAATGACATTGCCGAGGGCCGCTCCGTAAAAGATCGCGAGCAGGACGCTGGCAAGCGAAAAGACGAAATCCCAAAAGTTCGTCCACATCTGATTGTGCTCGAGCTGATGGCGAAGCTCGATGCCCGCTGCCCGCAATATCAGCAGCCAGAGCACCATCATCAGCGGAAGATAAAAGCCCGAGAACGCCGATGCGTAGAGCTGCGGAAACGCGAAATAGAGCGTTCCGCCCGTAGCCAAAAGCCAGACCTCGTTGCCGTCCCAAACAGGGCCGATCGAACGGATGACCGCCGCTCGCTCGGCGTCGCTGCGGCCGACGATGTAATGAACTATGCCGGCTCCGATGTCGAACCCGTCGAGGATGACATAGCAGACCAGCATGAACGCAACAATCATGAACCACGTTAATTCCATATCCTCCTCCTACAGGTATGCGGCCTCCGTTGTCTCGCTGATGCCTGCGCCGAGCTCGTCGGCACCGTGTTCGATCCGGCGAAGCATCAGGAAGATATATAGCAGCGAAAGCACCGTGTACATCCCGAAAAAACCGAGCAGCGTGAACATCACGTTGCCGCTGGAGACCATGTGGGACGCGCCTTCCTCGGTCCTGAAAAGGCCATAAACCAGCCACGGCTGGCGGCCTAGTTCGGCGACCATCCAGCCGACGGTGTTCGCGATGAATGGGAACGGGAAAAGAAGCATCAAGATCCAGAGCAGCCAGTTGGAATCGTAAAGCCATCCGCGCCAAAGCCAAAGAACGGCGATGCCCATAATGGCGATAAAGATCGTCCCGAGGCCGACCATGATGTGAAAACTGTAATAAAGCAGCGGGATGTTGTCGGGGTGCTGATCCTCGGGAAACTCGTTCAGCCCGCGAACCTTCGCATCCCAACGCTGATAGGTGATGAAGCTGAGCATGTTCGGGATATGGATGGCGTTATCGAGCCGCTTCTTTTCCATATCCGGCTGCCCGATCAGGACAAGCGGGGCGCCGTTCGTCGTATCGAATAGGCCCTCCATCGCCGCGAGCGTGACGGGCTGATGTTCGGCGACCATCCGTCCCTGCAGATCGCCCGAAGGGAACAGCATCCAGATGCTTGAAACACATCCGGCGATGACGCCCGCTTTGACGAACATCTTGCCGTATTCGACCTGACGTTTTGAAAGCACGTAAAAGGCACCGAGCGCCGCGACGGCGAACGAGCCGGTGACGACGGCTCCGCCCATATTGTGCATATATTGGTAAACCGCCCATTCGTTGAAAACAAGCGCCCAGAAGCTGGTCAGTTGGACGCTTCCATCGGCAGCGACCTCATACCCGACCGGATGCTGCATCCAGGCGTTGGTCGCGATGATGAACCAGCCCGAGAGCCACGTCCCGACGAAAAGCAGGAATGCCGAAAGCCAGTGGAGCGTTTGGCCGAGCCGTTTCTCGCCAAACAGAAATAGGCCGATGAACGATGATTCGAGAAAGAATGCGAACGTCCCTTCCATCGCCAATGTCTGGCCTATGACGCCGCCTGCATACTTCGAAAAGACGGCCCAGTTCGTGCCGAACTGAAACTCCATCGGGATGCCGGTCACGACGCCGAAAAGAAACGTGATGCCAAAGATCTTGCCCCAGAACCGTGCGGCTTCGTTCCAGCGTTCGTCCTTTTTCCAGATCGCAAGCGATTTGAAAATGACGATCAGCGGAGCAAGGCCCATCGTAAGCTGAGGAAAGAGATAATGGTAAGTTATCGTGAACGCAAATTGGATGCGGTCAAGAGTAAGGGCTTCCACAGCAGATCCTCCGTTTGAGTGTCGTAGATCAGTCGTTTACCACCGCTGCAGGTTTCGGTTGGGTCTGTTACGAGCGTATCTTCTAACGTTTTCTTTTTTGATGCAAGGTTTGGGAAAAAACAGATGTGCCGTTCGTCATATTAACGATACTAATTTTTGAGCGGATGCGAAATGGGTGGCGTCAGCTGAGGGCTGAAACGGGTTAACGTTTCTTTGCGGGCGGCTTTTTGGCGTTGACGACATCGCCCATGTTCTCGACCGGCGGTGCCGTCGGATCGGTCGTCAGATAGGTCAACCGTTTGCCCTGGCGAAGGAAGTTCTTGCCGTTCCATTTATAGAACGAGCGGGTAAAATGCGTCGGGCAGCAAAGCTGTTCCTCGTCGCCGGTTATCTTTCCGGTCTCGATCGAGCCGAGCATGAAGCGGTCTTGCCCGAAGAGCTCGATCGCGAGTGCACCGTCCTCGACCCTGATATCTTTAAGGCCGCCATCGGCACGGTCGCCCGTACGGAAATGCCAGATCAACTCTGGCTTTTCATCTTTCCATTCGAAGATATATGCGAGCTGGGGTATCGCATTTCCGGCCGTTTCGATCTTGAGGATCACGACCGCGTCGTCCTGGCCGTCGCCGGTAGCATCGAAAAACCGGGTAGAGACGTATGAGAGGCCGATCCGCCGCTGTGATCTTGCCTCGGCTTTTTCTGTATCCGACATATCGTCCGATACGGTTCCCGCGATCGGCTCGAGCCGGCCGTTCTCGAGTCTGATCTCGTCGGTCCCGTCGGGATTATGCCACCCGCGCGGCAATGGATAGGTGTGATTGCGAAAATCGAATGACCCGATGGGCGACGATGTCGCCGCAAAGCGGCCGTCCTTGATCTCAGCCTGAAGATCGGGGAATTCCGGTTCGGCCGGCGGCGGCACAAAACTCTTCGGCGGTTCGGCTTCCGTCGTGTTGGCGTCAACCGACGCTATCGCGTTTCCGCTATCCGCCGACCCGCCGCACGATGCGGCAAACAAAAGAACGGCAATAGCAAAAATCACGGCTATTTCTTTCGAGTTGGGTCTCATGTTTTCCAGCGGGGAGCGATGAATACGATCTTAGGTGCCAAAGCTGGCACCGACTGCTTCGGCCCGCCGCCTATGCTCGGCCGCCGCGTCCTGATCGCCCAGCCGATCGAACTTGTCAGCGGCCGTGGCATAAAAACGGCGAAGTGCCTTTCTCACGAAATCCCGATACTCAACAAGCGGGAACGCCGATCCCTGGTCGGCCTCATAAAGGCCCTGCAGTTCCATGTCTCCGACCTCTTTTGCGACCACCGCCGCCCGCCCGGCATCGGCCGCAGCCGACAATATCTCGGTCAGAACGCTAAGAAGCGTTCTCACAATGACGTGGTCGCGGCGGCCGAACTGATAGATCTGGTCAAAGGCGTCGTCGATATACTGTTCAAATGACGGCTCTTTCACAAAGATGCCGTGGCCTTCCAGCGTTGCTGACTTCCTCGATCGCAGATCACGTCCCGCAAGCTCCTTGATTATCACGCCGAGGTAATGGATGCAATTGACACATGTCGTTGGGTCGTTCACCGCGGGCGAGATGGCTTTGACGCCAATGTCAACAAGCTGCCTAACGCCGTACTCGATATCCTGATCGATGCTCCGGAATTTATGAAGAGCAAAACACCCCTTTATCTCGCTTTTGATCGCGGCGGGAAGCGGCGTCTCGGGCTCGATCACCGCGAGCGGTGAACCGACCTCGACAAAGCTGCCAAGATAGTTTGAGACGCGCAAGACCGCTTCGGGGTGATCGCGCCTTACATTGGAAAACACCGCCAAAAGGCGATCTGTGTCTATCGCCGCGAGAAAACCGCTCGTTTCTGAGCAGACCGTCGACGGCGGCGGGGCCGTAACCTCCTCGATCCGTGGAAGGTCACGTTCGATCTCTTCGAGCGTGCGGTTCGCGATGTTATGGGTGATGCTGGCGGCATTGATGTTGTCGGCAAGATAGCTCAGAAATGCCGGAAAAAGAACGAAAACGCCGTAAGCCGAAAGCATGACCGCAAGCAATTGAAGCTGAACGACGCCGACAAACTGCACCGCGAACAAAAAGCCGAAGATGCCGATGAACGACCAAAGGAAAACGCGGCGAAACTTGTCGCCATGCCAAAAATGCCGTACGACCCTCGGCGAGAACTGGACCGAGACGAGCGAGAGCGCAACAAAGACAAATGAGAACGTCGTGACCAGCACCGTTATGCCGACACCGATCATTGCGATCCCGAGCGACGGCAGCATCTGTTCGAGCACCTTCCAGGTCGGTCTGCCGAGCACGACGAGCAGCAGCAAATATAATGCAAGAAAGCCGATCAGGACGGACACGAGCAGCCCGGCGTGGTCGCGGTCAGCTCGCACGGTCCGGCGTTTGCTTTGTGATCGCCGAAGATCGTCAGACATTCATTTCAGCAAGAGTGCACTTTAGGCACGGGTAAGGCTGCGATACTTGATCCGGTGCGGCTGGTTGGCGTCATGCCCGAGACGCCGTTTTCGGTCCTCTTCGTATTCGCTGTAATTACCGTCGAAATATTCGACGTGCGAATCGCCTTCGAACGCCAGAATATGCGTCGCGATACGGTCAAGAAACCATCGGTCGTGGCTAATTACGACCGCGCATCCTGCAAAGTTTTCTAAAGCTTCCTCGAGTGCACGCATCGTGTTCACGTCGAGATCGTTGGTGGGCTCGTCGAGCAGTATAACATTTGCGCCCGATTTCAACATCTTTGCAAGATGGACGCGATTGCGCTCGCCGCCCGAGAGCTGTCCGACGTGTTTTTGCTGATCGCTGCCCGAGAAATTGAACCGCGACACGTATGCTCGAGCGTTCATTTCGCGTTTGCCGAGCGTCACGAAATCAAGGCCGTCGGCGATCTCGTCAAAGATGGTCTTGTCCGCATCGAGCGAATCGCGCGATTGGTCAACGTAACCCAGCTTTACCGTCGGCCCGACCTTGAATGTGCCGCTGTCGGGTTCTTCCTGGCCGGTGATCAGTCGAAAAAGCGTCGTTTTTCCCGCGCCGTTCGGGCCGATCACGCCGACAATGCCGCCCGGCGGAAGCGAGAATTCGAGATCTTCGAAAAGCAGTTTGTCGCCGTAGGCCTTTGAAACGCCATGTGCTTCGATCACCAGATCGCCAAGACGCTCGCCGGGCGGGATGAATATCTCGAGATCTTCGCTGCGTTTTTCCGATTCGGTCGCGACCATTTTTTCATAGTCGTTGATACGCGCCTTCGATTTCGCATGGCGGCCCTTCGGCGACATGCGTATCCATTCAAGTTCGCGTTCGAGCGTCTTTTGCCGTTTGTCCTCGGTCTTTTGCTCCTGCGCAAGCCGCTGCGATTTTTGTTCGAGCCAGCTCGAATAATTACCCTTCCAAGGGATGCCCTCGCCGCGGTCGAGTTCGAGTATCCAACCGGCAACATTGTCGAGGAAATACCGGTCATGCGTTACGGCTATGATCGTCCCCTCGTATTTCTGCAGGTGCTGTTCGAGCCACGAAACGGTCTCGGCATCGAGATGATTGGTCGGCTCGTCGAGCAAGAGGATATCCGGCTTTTGCAGCAGCAAACGGCAAAGCGCGACGCGGCGTTTCTCGCCGCCTGAAAGCGTGGCGATATTCGTATCCGCCGGCGGGCAGCGGAGAGCGTCCATCGCCATCTCAAGCCGTGAATCGAGGTCCCACGCATCGGCATGATCGAGTTTTTCTTGCACCTCGCCCTGCCGTTCGATAAGCGCGTTCATCGCGTCATCGTCCATCGGCTCGGCGAACTTGGCGTTGATCTCCTCGAATTCCTTGAGCAGATCTACGGTCTCCTGCACCGCTTCCTCGACGATCTGCCGAACCGTCTTGGTCTCGTCGAGCTTTGGCTCCTGTTCGAGATAGCCGACCGAATAGCCTTTCGAAAAAACGACCTCACCGTTGAACTCTTTGTCGGTACCGGCGATGATCCTCAGCAATGAGGATTTACCCGCGCCGTTGAGGCCGAGCACACCGATCTTTGCCCCGTAAAAGAACGAAAGATAGATGTCCTTAAGGACGGGCTTCTTGTCGTAAAACTTTGATACTTTGACCATCGAAAAGATGATCTTGTTTGGTTCTTGATTGCTCATATCGCGAAAAGCGTAATTCTAACAAAAAAAGAGGCGAGGTCTAACCCGCCTCCTGTCAATAGAGGTTTCGCGTGCTGCGGTCGAGATGAAAGGCCGATGCGCGCCAGGCATTTCGCCTGCTGCTAAAAGATGCGGACGGCCGTCAGGTCAGTGTCGGTATATTTCTGATCGAAATACCAGGCGTTATTGAATGTCGTGTTTCCGCTGAACTGGCCGTCACGCAAGGTCGGGCTATCGGCCTGCAGCACGAGGTTCCATTCATCGATCCCGGAGAAATAATGAAAGGTGAACCTATACGACACGGTCTCGAGTTTGCGATCCTGTGTAGCGGCGACCGTCCCAAGCGCGTCGCCGCCACCGGCTTTTCTATATGACGTGATGGTGCTTTTTGTCGGGGTGATCGTCAGCGTGCTGCCGTTGGCAGAGTATCTGCCGCTCTCTCTGACGATGAAGATAACAGGATGCGTCATCCTGAATGTACGCTCGGTGTAGGCGTAGGTTCCGTTCGAGTTGAGCTCATAACGGCTTCTGGTATAGCCGGCGGTGCCCCAACTCGCCGTGTTGCCGTACGAGGGCGCGCTCGAACTCGAACGCTGCCACCGGCCGATGAGCTTTGCGGCATCGCCTGAAGGCGCCGCCGCGGGCGGAGCGGCCGGAGCCTTTGGAGCCGCGATCTGCGGGAGTTTTACGCTGTCGACGAACGCCTCGATGTCCGGTTGGCACGATTCAGAATTGGTGATCGACAGGATGGCAACAACTTTGCCGTTGCCCGTGAAAGTAGTCAGCAAAGCTGCCCCTTTCAGCCCGTCCTTCTCGAACCCGGCAACGCCGACTTCCGCCTGCCAGCCGTTCTTTTCGCCGCCCTTTCCGCGCTGAGGTGCGGAGGCGTTCAGGCCATCGGTCGCCATGCCTTTCCAGAGCAACTCGAAGTTCTTCACCGGATCGCCGACGCCGTCCACTGACCGTGTCAGAGATATCACGCAAAAGCTACCGCCTGACTCTTTTGTAAAACGCAGCGAATCGGCATCTTTTTCGAACGCAAAACCCGCGGGCGGCGTGTAGGCAACAATGTCGAACTTCGCAGTCTGGGAAATGGCGGCGGTTAAGAAAATGTGGATACAGATCAGGGCCAGAATTATGTTGGGCTTTTTCATTGATTTTCCTCGCATCAGTTCAAGCTGTTTCAATACGCGAGTGCGAACAAAAAATCGGTTCAAAAAAGTGCTCGAACGAGCATAGCCACCCAAACATAATTTGAGCTTGAGCATAGCCACGCCGTTCAAGGCGTGGTGAACCCAGCGAATACAACCTTAGGGCGTTTACGCCCTTCGAAGGTAACCCCGTAAACGGGCTGCAGAAATTTGGGCGACCCGTCCCACGCCGTAAACGGCATGGCTATGCGAAGCGAACCGCTATTCATCGTTGGGGCTACGGCTTGAAACCCTCATTCCTGCCATGAGGCGAAATTCCTCGGACTCAGGCCCTTTGGGATCGCCTTCGTCGTCGTACTCATAACGATGGCTTATAGCAACAACCTTTGCGACAGCAGTCTTCTCACTTACCGAGGCGACCGAGATCTTTACTTCGGTGTTCTTTACTCCGGTCAGCCAAAAGCTCATCCCGACGATCACGCCTTTGTCCTTGCCGGCATCGATGGTGACATCCGGGTACCACTGCTCGGGTTTTTCTCCGATACGCACGATCCTTGCCGTGACCGGTTTTCGGTTGAGGAGGTGTTTGAACTGGGTTGGAAGTTCGGGCTGGCCTTTCGGCGTATCGGCGTTTCCGTCCGACTTTGAGTAGAAGCTGTGGTAGTCGTTAGATGACCCTGAATTAACTGCGTAAGCAAAAAGCTCAAGCTCATCTGTTGGTATCAACCACCGCTGTTGGCCCCATTTCACCGGCGTATATTCCCGTTTTATCGAAAGCACATGTTCGCCGGTAAATGTCTGTTCCGAGGTTAGAATTAGCAGCCCATTCTCGAACCCGGCGGATCCAAAATTCACCCATGCACGAGGACCGTAGCTACACGTGTCACGAAAGGCGGCGAATCCGAGCTCCGGCGTCCATACGAGGACATCAGACCAGGTCTCGCCAACGTATCGCGTGTAAGCACCAGCCCATTCGTCCGATGGAGTACCTTGTATTTCAGAGGTGATCTTGATGAATCGCTCGCGAAATGGTGCCTTAATCTCGTCGGGCAAGATATCAACGTAACCTTGCGCATTTGTCACCGGAACACAAAGAGTCAACAACACGAAGCCGAGGATGACGATGGCAGGTTTACGAATCATCGATCGTTAGTTTATCAAAACACTTCGTACTGCGACACGATTTATTTGATCGCGCTTTACCTCAAACCCGATTCCCGGGCCGTCGGGGGCGGTGATGGTGCCAACTGAGCTGACCTCGACGGCGGGTTCGATGATGTCTTCGTGCCAGTAGCGTTTCGAGGCGGAAACATCGCCGGGCATGGTGTAGCCGGCGAGGGTTGAGATGGCGATGTTGTGTGCCCTGCCGATGCCGGATTCGAGCATGCCGCCGCACCAGGCGGCGATGTTGTTCTCGCGGCAGACCTGTTCGACGAGTTTCGACTGCGTGTGCCCGCCGACGCGGCCGTTCTTTATGTTGATTATCTTGCCGGAACCGAGCTCGACGGCCTTACGGGCGTCATCGGGGGATTTTATCGGCTCGTCGAGGCAGATCGGCGTTTTGATCTGAGCTTGGAGTTTGGCGTGGTCAATGATGTCGTCGTACGGGAGCGGCTGTTCGAGCATCATAAGGCCGAATTCGTCAAGCGATTTCAGCTTATCGATGTCGTCTAGCGTATAAGCCGAATTCGCATCGCCCATCAGCAGGATGTCGCCGAACTCGGCCCGCACGGCCTTGATAACGTCGTAGTCCCACGAGGGCGAGATCTTGATCTTGATGCGTTTGTAGCCCGCCTCAAGCTCGACGCGGATCTTGTCCAGAAGCTGGGCGATCGAATCCTGTATGCCGATCGAAACGCCGCATTCGATCACCTGATTCACTCCGCCCAGATGCCGCCACAAAGGTACGCCGAGCTTCTTGGCTTCGAGGTCCCAGCACGCCGTTTCGATGCCCGATTTCGCCATCCGGTGGCCGCGCGCCCATTTCATGAGATTCCAGACTTCCGCGGCCGACGCAACCTCTTTCCCCACGACCATCGGTGCGAGGATCTTCTCCGCCGTCACCCACGCCGAATCGGTCCATTCGTCGGAATAACCGGGCTCTTCGCCGCACGTGATCTCACCCCAGCCTTCGGCTCCGTCGGCGTCTAGAACGCGGACCAGAATTATACGGCGTTCATAGGTCCGGCCAAAACTGGTCTCAAAGAAGTGGACGAGCGGGAGGTTTATCTCGGTAAGTTCTATTGCTCTAATGTTTAGCATAACGGCAAAGCAATTAGATTAGTTTTAGTTGCGAATAATTGCAATCAAAGCCGTTCCGCATTCGCTGACCTACTCGTAGACCTCAAATTGAACGTACGATGTTTTCAGCTTTCGCTTCGACTTCGCCAAATTGTCGATGACGATGACCTGAAGGACATAATCGCCGGGCGGCATTTCTCGCCCGAGACTAATGGCTCCGGCGGCCTTGAGCCGTTCCGGGTCGGTCTGGCCCGCCGGATCATACGGAACATCGACGCCGTCAAGAACGACGGTCTTGCCTCTGAAAAGCCGTATCTTGGTGGTCAGGCTTGGCCGCTTAGCGGCATCGAGCTTCGCGTTATAGATCTCGAATGCATATTGAAGGACGCCGTTCGACCGAAACCGACGCAGCGACGTGTCGGTCAATGCCGTCGAACCCTCGGAGGTCGATGCGGGCCGGCCCTCGGCGAGAGCCTTCCAATTTTCAAATGAATGGCGTTCGAGCACTATGCCGGAAAGTGTAAGGTTTCCCTTTTTCATGCTCGGCACTTCAATGAACTGATTCGCCGAGCCGACCGTCCCGGCGGTCTGATCTCTGATAGCGACCCGATACTGATAGGCGCCCGGTTTTCTGACCGGAAACGCAAAATGATAAACGAAGCCCTCGGCCATTATCTTGCGATAGCCGCGTTCATCGACGTTGATCGTGTAGGCCCGCGAGATCTGATCGACCGGCACGCCGTTATCGCCAAAGCTGACCGCGAGTATTGCGATCTCAGCCTTGCGGCCGCCGTTGGGCATGTCCACGAACTTCAGGCCGCCGGCATCGACGTGGAGCAGCGACCGGACAAAATTGCCCGACCTTGCATCGTTACCGTAAAGCGAATTCAGGCTAAGACGGATGTCGTTGACGGCGAAGGGCGATGTCAGCGCCGCCTGGATCTGCTGCACTGGGGTTAGCTCGGCTGTCGGCGCGCGGGCGATATTCTCATTCGCGACATTAAAGAAACCGCTGCGATACCTCACGGTGAGGTCCTTGCGGGCGACGCGCACCTCGAGCCGGTTATACCGCCTTTTTATCGGATCGAACGTATCGGAATCGGGTTCGTAACCGATCAGGTAATAGCTCTGGTCCTCGATGACCTTTCGCAGCCCGCCGATGATGTCGTTGTTGTTCGTGACGGCAAACCCGCCGGTCTCTTCGGCAAGGTATCGGAGCCCGGCCTGCGTTTCGATCAGCTCATCGGAACGCGTCGAGAGCGTTCGCTGTATCGCCTGCGGCGATGTGTCCACGATGCGGTCGGCGGCCGTAAAGCCGGTGAAGACCAGCCCGCGCGGATCGATGGTATAAAAAACGACCGAGGAACGGTTCGCCACGTCGACCAATTTCCTCAGGAATTCGAGGACGCCACCGGCACCCGAAAAACCCTGCGAGTCGCGCTCCAGCAGCCGAAACCCGTCGGAAAATAGCACGACCGATTTTCGGCCCGGCAATTCGCCCATACCCTCAACAATGTATCGAAGAGCGCCAAGCGTGCCGGTAGCAAAAGTGCTCCCGCGAAAATCGTCAAAGCTATTGTTGAAGTTGCGTTCCTGTTCGAGATCCTCGTCCGATACGTTCGAGTCGCCGGCGGCCCTCGCTTCTTCGAGCATCGTCGGCTCGATCGGGGCAAATGCCCCTATTCCACCGCGGCCGATCGGGTTCCATCTGACCCGTTCGATCGCGGCATGCAGAAGCCGCTTATCGGCGGTGAATTGCTGCAATGCTCCGATTCCGGCGCCGGTACGAATTATCGCTACAAGATCGCCGTCCTGCATCTGTTCGTCGACAAACTTCTTCAGTGCTCTCCGGGTTTGATAAACGCTTTCGAACGAAAGTGCCAGATCGTCGACGACCAACGCCACCGTCCGCCTGACCGAATCCATCTTAACGGCTGCCGGCGGCGCGGGAACACCCATCGCGTCAGGCAGGGCTGCGATATCAGGACCGCTCTGTTTCTCGGCCGCGATGAACGAGAAATTACTGATCTTTTGTCTTTCGCCGTTCTCGAGAATCTCAAAATCCTCGGGCTTGAGTCCGCGGACGACCTTTCCCTTTCCGTCAACGACCGTCACGTCGAGCTGGATCAGCGTCGTCGAGATCTTGACGACGCCAGCCTCTTCGGGCGTCGGCGTCGGCTGCGGACGCTGGGCGGCGACGGCGGATGCTGCCGACAGGACGATAAGCAGAAGTTTGAAGAGTTTCATCTACGAGCCTTTTTGATCTATCGCTTACAAATAATGCGATCGGGCTAATTTACGATCTCGAACTGAACGAACTGCGAAGCGACGCGTTTCTTGCCTCCCGCTGCTTCGGTGACGACGATCTGCAGAATGTAATCGTCGGGTTCCATGCCGGTACCAAGGGTAACACCGCCGGCGAACGGGAGCGTATCCGATCGGGTACCGCCGCCGTCGATCGGAGTATCGCGGCCAACGAACACCGCTCGCCCGTTGCGAAAGATCCTCGCCTGTGCAGTCACCTTTGGCGAACGTCCGCCGGATGCCCGGATGTTGAAGACCTCCAGCCCGTAACGCAGGATCGTGCCTCGCCTGAACCGCCGGCGCGACGTGTCATTGAGCGGATCGGTGGTTATGTCGGCGCCCGTATTGCCGCTCTGGCCGGTGATACGAAGCCATTGCTGGTTGGTGAGATTCTCGAGAATGATGCCCGAAAGCGTCAATTCCTGCTTCCTGAGATCGGGCATCTCGACAAATTGGTTTGCTGAGCCGACACTACCGCTGCCTTTGTCGCGAAGCGCGACGCGCATCTGATAGGCTCCAGGCCTGCGGACCGGGAAAACGAAGCCGTAAACAAAACCGTCGGCGACTATCTTGCGATGCTCTTCGGGCGAGATGTCGAGGAACGCGGTGATGTCCTGCTTGTCGACCGGAACGCCGTTATCGCCGAAACTCATTGCAAGAATGTCGAACTCGGCTTTTAGCTTCCCATTCGGCTGTTGTTCGAACTTGAGATCTTTCGCCGCAATGTGAAGGAACGAGCGGAGGTAGGTCTCTTTTCCGACGACCGTAAAGACCGTGTTCAACGTCAGCTCGACGCCGTTTGCCGAGAACGGCGACGTGAGTGCATCCGTTATGGTCATGCCCGCCGTCGCCGGACCGCCCGGTGCACGTTCAGCATCGGCAGCCGCGAAAAAGCCGCTTCGGTAGCGGACGACCGCATCCGGTCGGCTGACGCGAACGGTCAAACGATTGAACCGGCGCTTTTCGGGGTCGAACGTTTCTGTATCGGGCAAATAACCAAGCAGGTAATAGCTTTGGTCATCAAGCATCCGGCGAATGCCGCCGTTAAGATCGTTGTTGTTGATGATCGCGATTCCGCCGGTTTCGCGGGCAAGAAAGACGAGGCCGTCCTGTTTATCAAAGAGTTCGGTCGTCCTGCCCGTGATCAGTCCCTGCGTTGAAGCATAATCGACGGTCTCGGTCTTGTCTTCAGCTCGCTGCGCGGTCGGCTGCAGGCCGCGGGCATCCATCGTATAGACAACGACCGACGCCCGGTTCGCCACATCGACCAAGGCCTGCAAACCGCGAAACGTCCGCGAGATCTCGGGCGGGCCGCTCGCATTCGATGTGTATAAGTAAAACCCGTCGGAGACCAGCATCAATGATTTACGGCCCGGCAGTTCCTGCATTCCGCGAATGACGTAATCGAGCGCACCGAGCGTGCCGGTCGAGAAAACGTCGCGTCTGAAATCCTGGTATTCCTTTTGAAGCGCGGCGGGCGACCGCTCGCCCGGGCCGCTGCCGGGCGTCTCGAACTGTTCGCCGGCAAGCTGCGGCGTTCCCTCGATCGGGGCAAACGCGCCGCTCGTATTCGCTATCGGATACCATTTGATCCGCTCGATCGCAGCTATCAGCTGCCTGCGGTCCGACGTGAATTGCTGCAGTGCTCCTATGCCGCCGCTTGTGCGAATTATCGCGACCAGATCGCCCGGCTGTATCTGTTCGTCGACGTACTTGCGAAGCGCCCGCCTGACGAAATGGACGCTCTCGAAGGAAAGGTTCAGATCGTCGACAACCAATGCGACCGTCCGCCGAACCTGCTCGGGGCGGAGCCTTGCCGCCGGTATCGGAGCTCCCTGTGATTCCCCATCGCTCTTTGCCGGCGATGCGGTTTCCTTAATGCTCGTGACGAACGAGAAATTGCTGATCGGCTGTTTCTCGCCATTTTCAAAGATCTCAAATTCCTCGGGCTTCAGGTCACGGATGATATTGCCCTTCCGGTCGGTCACGGTGACGTCGATCTGAACAAGGGCGGTCGTGATCTTTACCACGTCCTTTTCGTCGGGCGTCGGCGTCGGCCGGGCGTCTTGTGCGAATGTCGCTGAGGAAGCCGCGATCAGCAGAAATGTCGCGGCCAGTTTAGGACGTTTCATCGTTTGTTTAGGTAGACCGTTCAACACTCGGGCGTTGTTTGGTATAATAGGGTTTATCGGCCGAATTGGGAAGCTTTTCCTGCGGACATAACCCTCGCCGTAATTCGCATCAAACCGCAAAGGAGTTCTTAAAAGTAATGATTCAAAAGTCGATCTTAGTGTTGTCCGCTGCAGTGATCAATTTGGTGGTTTTCACTGTCGGGTGTTCGGCCCAGCAGACCGAGCAGCAGGCACTTGAATCGCTGCGCGAGATGACAAAAGGCGGTAAGCTGCCGGTCGAATCGGTCGTTGAGGACATCGAACGCCGTTTTCGCGCTTCGCGGACCGGAGCGCTTGCAAAGCTCGTCAGGGCTCGGATCAGGTTTGATAACAAAGATTTCCGCGGTGCCGCCGCGATCTTGAACACTGACGATTTCAAGAAACTGACGAATCTCGGCGATTACGCCCTTTGGCTGCAGGCACGGTCATTGCAGAGCGATGGCGACCACGCCGGAGCAATGACGGCTTTTGATCGTGTGGCCAACGAATACCCGACATCGCTGAGAGCGGCAGATGCCCGGCTTCGTTGGGCCGAATCGGCTTTGGCTGCCGGACGATACGGCGACATTCCGCCGAAATTATCGTCGATGAATGCGGGGCATTCGGCCGAATCGCTCCTTCTCACCGCCAAGTCGTTCGAAGCCGCAGGCGATCCGCGAAACGCAGCTGCTTTCTACCGCAAGGCTTTCGTTTACGGAGGCTCCGGAACGGCAGGTACCGAGGCTGAAACGAAATTAAGGTCGCTCGGCATCGAGACATCGACTGCTGACGCCGAAGAAGCGAAGGTCAGGGCTGACCGTTTGCTTTCGACGGGCGCGGCCGCACAAGCATTTGATTCGTATACAGAACTGATCGCAAAATATCCGGCCGACGTTACGTCGGAGGTCCATTTGGGCCGCATCAACGCCGCCGTCAAAGCCGGTGACCCGATAAAGGCGCAGATGGCATTCGACGCGATGCCCGCGGCAATGGAAGGCCGAGATCACGCATTTCGCGCGTTGGTCAATGCGTATTCGAAAGCCAAGCTCTGGCCGAGAGCGCGCACTGCCGCCGAAGAGATGCGGCAGCGTTATCCGGACAGCCCGCTGACGGTCAAGGCATGGGTCGAGGCCGGTTATGCGGCCCGCGATGCCAAGAATAAAGGCGAAGAGAACTACTTTTTGCGTGCTGCACTGGTCAATTATCCCAGTGCCGTCGAGGTCGCCGGTGCGCAATTCGAACTCGCATGGCTCGAACACGAATCGGGCAACAGCACACGTGCCGCCGATATGCTGATCGAGCACCTCGCGCGCTACGCCGGAAAGGATTCGAGCAATCGCGGACGCGCCGGTTATTGGTCGGCCCGAAATGCTGAGAAAGCGGGCCGCCTCGCCGAGGCTTGTGCACTTTACGATGCTCTTGTTTACCGGTACGCGGCGAATTGGTACGGCCACATCGGTTTTGAACGCCTGAGCTCTCTACGCGGACGCGGACAATGTAACGGCGAGGCAAAATTCCCCGCCGGTTCGCTTGTTCCACAGGCCGCTGCCAATCTCCGCACCGTCACGGTCGCACCCGAAACATCCGGACCTAAAGAGATCGAACGCGCCGAAAAGAGCGAACAACTGAGTGCGATCGGGTTGTTCGACTGGGCGATCGATGAACTCAAGGCGGCCCAGAAGACGGCTCAGAATTCGCCACGGATCAACCTTGCTCTCGCAAAACATTACCGGATGAAGTCTGACAACGTGAATGCGCTGCTTTCCCTGGCAAAAAGCTATCCGGACTATGCACAGATGTTCCCCGAGGAAATGGGCCGCGAGGAATGGGACATCTTTTATCCGCACATTGCCTGGGATCAGATCGCACGATGGGCGAAGCATCGCGACCTCGACGTTTACAAAGTAGCGGGATTGATCAGGCAGGAATCGGTTTTCAACCCGACCGCCCGCTCGTCTGCGAACGCCTACGGCCTGATGCAGCTTCTGCTGCCGACGGCGCGGATGATGGCGCGAAAGAACGGCACCACCGCACCTCTTGCATCCGCAGCCGAACTCTATCAGCCTGCCCTCAATATCGAACTCGGCACCGCATACATGCGCGAACAGCTGGATAAATTCGGCCGCATCGAATATATGGCCGTTGCCTACAATGCAGGGCCTGGCCGCGTGCCGCAATGGCGTGCGACATTGCCGATCGAGATGGACGAATTTGTCGAGGCGATACCCTTCCGCGAGACAAAGGGTTACGTTCAGGGCATCATCCGCAACACCGCGCAATACCGCCGGCTTTACGACGAGAACGGCAACTTCAAGCCCAACGTCGGCGCGAACCCGCTTCGTGCGGCGATCGATTCGATGCCGCGCGAGCAGCTCGCCACGGCCTTTCCTTATGTCGTGCTTGATGCCGGCAGCGGCGGTGAATAGGCTCGCTTACGCCTTCGGGTGGGCGCGGTCGTAAACCTCGATCATCTTTTCCATCGAAACCTGCGTGTAGATCTGGGTGGTAGAAAGGCGCGCGTGGCCAAGAAGCTCCTGAATGTCGCGAAGGTCGGCGCCCTGATCGAGCAGATGCGTCGCGAACGAATGGCGAAGGCTATGCGGCGAAATGTCGTGTATGTCGGCACACTGCTTGATGTATTTGTCGATCAATCGCCCGACGCTCCGCGTGGTAATGCGGCCGCCGCGGCGATGAAGAAAGACCGCGCGTTCGTCGCGTTCCGCCGGCGGACATTCATTCAGAAAGGCCTTTCGCGAGGTCTCGAGATAAAGCATTAACGCCTGCAGCGCGTGGTCGTGAAACGGAACGATCCGCTGTTTCTTCCTTTTGCCCATTACGCGGACCATCCGCTCGCGAAAATCGATGTCGCCCATGTTGATCCCGACGAGTTCGCTGACGCGAATGCCGGTCGCATAAAGGAATTCGATGATCGCCCGGTCGCGACGGCCGAGATCGGTATTGATGTCGGGCGTTTCGATGAATCGCACGGCGTCCTCCATCGAAAGGTGGTTCGGCAGCTTGCGTTCGATCCGCGGTGTGGCGACGAGCTTTGCCGGATTGCTTTCAAGTTTCCCTTCGCGGACCAGGAACTGAAAAAAAGTTCGAAGACTGGCGAGCTTGCGCGCTATCGAGGCCTTTTTCTTGTCGGCCGCGTGGAGTGACGACATCCATTCGCGTATCGTCAAACGGTCGATCTGTTCGACCGAGATATCCTCTCGCCGCTCGATCCTCAAAAGGTGATCGCGAAACTGCCCGAGATCCGATGCGTAATTTCGCAGCGTATGAGCGCTCAGATTTCGCTCATATTTCAAATGCTGAAGAAATTGTTCGAGGGCTTCGTTGAACATCCCTGAGCTATTTTGGAACGTAGTAACCTTTTCGTGTCCGCACCCTCAGATCTTCGCGGTTCTTTATGATCAGGTCGATCGTCCGAAGCTCGCCCCGCTTTGCTGCGTCATCGTCAGGATAATAGCTAAGGACGTATTGCTGCGAGAGCTCGGCCGAGATCTGGCGGAATGCGTCGTCAAGCTCGTCTTCGTCGATCGGCGAATAGACCGCGCCGCCTGTCTGACGGGTGAATTCCTGCATTCGGCGTTCGGCGGCAAGCTGGCGAATATTAGCGTTGCCGGTTCGTGAGCGGGTGCGGATGTAATTCTCAAAATCGGTCGTCTTAACGACATAGACCTGAACATTGGCGATCTGGATCGACCGCATCGCCTGTTCGAACGTAACGTCGGATTTTGTATCGTCGCCGTCAGAAACGATGACTATGACCCGACGCCCGTCCGCCTTTTCGAGATATTCGGCCGCCATCACCAATCCTTCAAGCAGGGCCGTGGCGCCGGTCGGCGGCGGGAAAGATTCGATCGAACGTACGAGAGACGAAACGTCACGAGTCAGCGGCTGCTCCAGCTCGGTCACGGTCGAAACGCTAAACAGGGCGGCGAGGTCGCGATCGGGCCGCAGAACGCGGCGAAAAAACCTCACCGCGGCCTCTTTCTCAAATTCACGGGCGGCCAGAACGCTTGATGAATTGTCAAAAAGCATCGCCAGCCGGATGGGCGTTTCAGACCGCGAGAGTTCGCCGATCTCTGCCGTAACACCGTCGATCTTCAACGCAAAATCGGCCAGTTTCAAATTCGTCACCGGCCGCCCGTTTGCATCAACCACCGAGACCGGGATCGGGACGAGCGCCGAATCGACCTTGATCACGTCGTCATCGTCGGTCCTATTCGGGGTCGGGGTCGGCGTAGCGGAAACGCGTTCGCGTACCGGGCGAGGCACCGGAACCGATCTGACCGATGGCCCGTTGATCGGCTTTGGCGTAGGCGTCGGCTCGACCTTGACCCTGCCTGATTGTGCAGACGTGGTCATCGCAAGGGCCAGAATGATGGTGGGCAAAAACTTCATCCGAGGGTTTGATTACAAAGTGCTGCGAAAATATGCCTAAGTGAAGATAAGTTTAGCACCGGCCACAACAAGCACAACGGCCAACACCCTCCGAAGCGTAAGCGAATCGAACTTTTTGGCCCCGAGCGTTGACCCGATCAGGCCGCCGACGATCGCTGCGCTGATCCAAAACCAAACCTCCGACGGCAGTGTCGGCGTATTGCCCCAGGCACCGGCAAGCCCGGCAGCCGAATTCACAAAGATGAACAGGGCCGAGACGCCCGCTGCGGTTTTTGCATTTGACCAGTGCATCAATAGCAGCAACGGCGTCAGAAAAATACCGCCGCCGACACCGACGAGCCCCGACAGCAGCCCGAGCACGGCACCGACCGCAAACGAAAGCCATACCGGATGATCTTTTACGTCGTCATCGCTCTTTAGGTTCCATGCGAGCCGTGCCGCAGCAAGCATGAGGATGACGCCGAGCACGATCTTATAAACGCTCGTCGGAAGCTGGATCGTCCCGCCGATGTACGCCATTGGTATGGACGCAACGGCAAAGGGCAGGAAGAGCCGCCACGAGAAATGCCCGGCGCGGTAATATTGGACCGTTGCGATCGAGGCGACAAACAGGTTAAGCGAAAGTGCCGTCGGCCGCGTTACCTCGGGCGCGACCGCAAGCAAAGCCATCACCGCCAGGTAACCAGACGCCCCGCCATGCCCGACCGAGGAATAAAGGACGGCGACCAGAAAAATGGCCAGAATGATCAAAACTGTGATTGGTTCCATTGTTTCGCCACCGTTGGCGACAGATCCTCCAGCCACTTATCCCAATCCTTTAGCGCACGTTCGACCTGTATCATATGCCGTTCGCGTTTTTGGCGATGTTTCTTACGAAGCTCGACGGGCAGCGGTTCGAGCAAGCCGAAGGTGATGTTAACCGGCTGGAAATTCCGGGTTTCGACGTTGGAAACGTAACGGCACAGTGCGCCGATGGCAGAGGTTTGCGGCGCAGTGATCATCTCTTGGCCGCGAAGAACGCGAACCGCGTTTATACCTGCGAGCCAGCCGGTGGCGACCGATTCGACGTAACCCTCGACGCCGGTGATCTGCCCAGCGAAAAATAGATTCGGATCTTTTCGCGTCGCGAGCGTTTCGTTCAAGATCGTCGGACTGTTGATAAATGTATTCCGATGGATCTGCCCGAACTGCAGGAACTCGGCGTTCTCCAGCCCCGGGATAAGTTTCAAAATGCGTTCCTGTTCGCCATACCGAAGGTGATTTTGAAAACCGACCATGCCGTAAGCGTCGGCCATCAGGTTTTCCTGCCGAAGCTGTACGCAGGCGTACGGCTCCTCGCCGGTCTTGGGGTGACGCAGGCCCTTTGGCTTCATCGGGCCGAACCGCAATGTCTCAGGCCCGCGGCGAGCGATCTCCTCGATCGGCAGACACGATTCGAACCAATGCGTGTCCTCGAACCGCTTGAGCGGCACCGATTTCGCGTTCAGCAGTTCCGAAACAAAATGCTCGTAACGCTCGCGGTCCATCGGGCAATTTATGTAATCGTCGCCACCTTTGTCGTAACGCGCCGCCTTGAACGCGACCGACATATCGATCGAATCCGCCGCCACTATCGGAGCGATCGCATCGTAGAAATAAAGCTGATCGTCACCCGTAAACCTCATGATGTCGGCAGTCAATGTATCGCTCGTCAGCGGGCCCGTTGCGACTATGGTGGGCGCTTTAGCATCAAATTCCGCATCCCGCATTCCGCATTCCGCAATCGAAATGACTTCCTCTCTTACGACCTCAATATTCGGATGCGCCGCAACCCGCTCGGTTATCATCTCAGCAAACTTTATCCGATCGACCGACAAAGCCGCCCCGGCCGGCACACGCGTCGCCTCGGCAACTTCCATCACCATCGAACCGCCGCGACGCAGTTCTTCCTTTAAAAGATAAGGCGCCGAGCCCGGCTCGTCGGTCTTCAGCGAATTCGAACATACGATCTCCGCCAATTGATCCGTCCGATGCGCCGGCGTTTGCACGACAGGCCGCATTTCAAAAAGCCGTACCCTCGCCCCTCGCTCCGCCGCCTGCCAAGCCGCCTCGACACCTGCCAACCCACCGCCAATTACATTAATCATTGCCCCTCTTTACTATTATTCTAAGAACCACTGTCACGGCCTGAAGTGCTACGAACGTGATCAACGTTCCGAGACCAAAATACGCTGATGGCAGGAACCAAGTATCGACACTAGTTACGGCATCGTTGCCGAATGAGAACATGAGTTGGTCAAATAGCTTTATTACGATAAAACTCAAGAAAACGATCAAGGCTGCGGCGAGACCGTGCGAGAGCCAGAACAAGCGCTTTTCAAATAGAATCACGATAGATAAAAGTCCTGAACATGCACAAACCGCAGCGAACTGGGATGCCATTACTGGGAATCGGCTGTGAAAAATGTGAAAGGACATATATTCGGTACTCCCTAATTCGAAGCCCCAGTATGCTCCTGCAAGAAGAGCCGTCACTACCATGAGTAGGATCAGGATCACCATTCGAATTCGTCTTAGAACATTCATTTTCATTACCGATTCTCGGTTACGCCGACCCACAGAAACTTACCGGTTCGATCAATACGCGTCAAAGCTATTGGATTCATCCGACAACAGCTTCATCAGCCTCGGATTGATGAATAGCTTTTCTTTGAGCTCTGCATTTTCGACTAGCACGCCGATGTCTACAAGTTGCTTTAAGTATACAGAGGCTGTTTGGCGTTTGGCGATGCCTTTATCTACTACGTTTCCGATACGGCAATACGGGCGTTCAAAGATGAGGCTGACCAACTCGTAGCTATATACTTTCGGCAGCTTAGCCTTGACGTACTCGGCGGTGACATCGGCGAGTTGACGTATGGCAGCGATCTTATTCGTCGTCCACCGCGACGTGTCCGCTATGCCTTCTAGCATGAACTCGATCCAATTTTCCCACGCTCCGTCCTGCGTGACGGATAGCAGCAGTCGATTGTAATCGGCCCTTCGCTCCAGAATGTATCGACTCAGATACAAAACGGGAATGCTCAGCAGCTGTTGTTCGATCAGAAAAAGGCTGTTGATGACGCGCCCGGTTCGCCCGTTTCCGTCGGTGAATGGGTGTATCGCTTCAAACTGATAATGGGCGACCGCAAGACGGATCAGCGGGTCGATCTCGGTCGCGTTGTGAAGAAAATTTTCCCAGTTCGAAAGCAGGTTGCGTAGCGCGTCCTCGCCGACTGGCGGTGTGTACACGATCTCGCCCGTTGCCTGGTTTCCTAGAGCGGTTCCGGGTATTCGACGAACGCGCATTTCAACACCCTTTATCTTGGAACAGATCTCTTCTGCCGTACGAGTGCTAAGCGGATACTTCGAAAGCGCCTGAAATCCTTGAAATAGGGCGGTGCTGTATCGCAACGCCTCTTTTGTCGCAGGATCAGCATTCGCTTCACTGTTCAGATGTTCGAATAGCTTATCGGTGGTTGTGACGATGTTTTCGATCTCGGAACTCGCCTTCGCTTCGAGTAATGGCAAGGTATTGATCAGCATTGAAGGATTTGGGATCAATTCGGCAGCCTGCTTTAGTTCAGCCAAGGCTGAGCGTGCTTCAATACACCTCTTAAGTATGTTCCTGGTCTCGATATCTGCTCTCGGCGGTAGTTTGGGCAGGTCTTGATAAGGCGTTTTTGGGTCCCAGTTCGGCATATGTTTACGTTTCGCGTTTTTGTCGACATATCTTGAACATATGTCGATTGCGTGTACATATTGAAATTATATGTCGACGTTTTGCGATTTTATCGACATATCGTGAGGATATGTCGATGGCATCGACATGTCAAGAAAATATGTCGACGTTTTCCGATTTTATCGACATATCCGGCATGAGGCCCGATGAATAAGAAACCAGCTGAAACCCAACAAAAGTTCAGGGCAATGAAACAAACTGCAAAAACCTGCGTAAGATTCCTCGGTATCATTACCTGACCAAAATCAAAAAACGTTCAGTGACCGAGGAGAAACTATGAGCTTTGCCGATCCCCTGAAGAAGCTGTTTGCCTTGTTTATCATCGCTTTTCTCGCGATGCCCATCTCGCTAATCGCCCAGGATGAAAAAAAGGACGAACCCAAGGCCGACGAAAAGAAAGACGAGAAAAAGAAAGAAGAACCGCTGCCGCTGAAGCCGGCTCGAACAGTAAAATTTACGACCAACGAGGGCACATGGATGTCGCTCGACGTCTCGCCCGACGGCAAAACGATCGTCTTTGACCTGCTCGGCGACATCTATACGATGCCGGTCGAGGGCGGTACGGCGACAAAGATCCATGGCGGGATGTCGTTCGAAAGCCAGCCGAAGTATTCGCCCGATGGCTCGACGATAGTGTTTCTCAGCGACCGGAGCGGATCAGAGAATGTATGGGTAATGAAATCGGACGGCAAAGACCCAAAGGCCGTCACCACCGGGCCGCGTGCGATGTATGTCTCGCCTTCGTGGTCAGAGGATGGCAACTATATCGTCGTCTCGCGTTCAGACCAGTCGATCGGCGCGTTTCACCCCTTTATGTACCACAAGGACGGCGGCTCGGGCGTAAGCGTCGGCCCGCCTCCGCCGCCACTTCCGGCACCGGGACAACAAGGCCCGCCGCCGGCACCGCCGCTCAACCGCATGGGCGCGATATTCTCGCCCGATGGCCGGTATATCTTTTATTCGCAGCGAACCGGCCCGTTCAACTACAACGCGAGTTTTCCGATCTGGCAGGTATTTCGTTTTGACCGCGATACGGGCGAAACGTCACGGGTCACCAATTCGCAGGGCTCGGCGATGCGCCCGGTGCTTTCGCCCGATGGCAAGAACCTTGTTTATGCCACTCGGTTCGAGACGCGGACCGCCCTTCGCGTCCGCAACCTCGAGACCAACCAGGAACGCTGGCTGATCGACAACGTCACGCGCGACGATCAGGAATCGCGCGCGACCCGCGACACCTATCCCGGTTACGACTTTATGCCCGACGGCCGGTCGATGATCGTCCCGATAAACGGTAAGGTCGCACGCGTCGATTTCGCGACCGGACAGGCGACCGATGTCCCCTTCACCGTCAACGTTGAGGCCGAGGTTGGCCCGCGTGTCCATTTTCAATATAAGGTCGACGACGGCCCGACGGTCGAAGCTCGGCTTATCCGTTATCCGGCCGTATCGCCCGACGGCAAGCGCGTCGCATTTACCGCATTCAGCAAGCTATATGTGATGGATCTGCCCTCAGGGACGCCGCGTCGCGTAACGACCGGGACCGACGGCGAATTCATGCCCGCGTGGTCGCCCGACGGCAAAACCCTCGCATACGTCACGTGGTCGCGGCAGGGCGGCCAGCTGCTGTCGGTCTCGCCGGACGGCGGACAGCCAAGACAGTTGACCAACAAGACGGCGTTCTATTCCTATCCGACCTATTCGCCTGACGGCTCGAAGATCGTCTTTATCACCGGCGCGGTCGATGATCAGCTGTTTGCCGACATTCGCGAAGGTCACGAATTCATGTCGCCCGAAGAAGAGGCTCTTCATGGCCATCACGGCGAACGCGAGGTCACGGGCGCCGGCGGCTCGACCGGTACCGATCTGAAATACATTCCTTCCGGCGGCGGCGAAGCGGTCCAGATCGCACCGACGCAAGGCGGCCGCTTTCCGCATTTTTCGGACGACCCTGATCGCGTTTATCTGACGACCGGCATGGGCCTCGCGTCGATCAGGCTCGACGGCTATGACCGCCGCGTTCATATGCGCGTTACCGGCAAAGGGACTCCGCCTCAGCAGCCCTCGGCCGGCACGATGAAGATCTCGCCTGACCGAAGCAGGGTGTTTCTCGAACTCCAGGGCAAACACTACATCGTCACGGTGCCGCGTTCGGGCCGCGATACGGTCAACGTAAACCTCGGGGGCCCGACGGCAAATGTGCCTTTCAAAAAGATGTCGGCCTTTGGCGGCGATCATCTCAATTGGTCGCCTGACGGCAAATCGGTCAGCTGGTCGTGGGGAACGAGCCTTTACCGCCAGAAGATCACTGACGAAAAGCCGGAGACCACCGATATCAAGGTGACCGCCGCCCGGCCGAAACCGAGCGGCACGGTCGTGCTCTCAGGTGCCCGCATCATCACGATGAAAGGCAATGAGGTGATCGAACGCGGCGACGTTGTCGTTACCAATAACCGCATTGCCGCGATCGGCCCGAAGGGCAAAGTGGCCATCCCAGCCGGTGCCCGTACGATCGACGTCACCGGCAAGACGATAATCCCGGGCTTCGTCGATGTCCATGCGCATATGTGGCCGCCGCGCGACCTGCATCAAAATCAGGTCTGGCAATATCTGGCGAACCTCGCATACGGCGTAACGACGACGCGCGATCCGCAATCGGCGACGACAGATGTCTATGCCTACGCCGACCTCGTCGAGACAGGCGAGATCATCGGGCCGCGCGTTTACACGACCGGGCCGGGCGTTTTCTCGGGCGTCGGGCTTGATAATAAAGAATCGGTCGATGCTTATATTAAACGCTACCGCGACGCCTATAAGACCGATACGCTGAAGCAGTACGTCGTCGGCGACCGCAACGTCCGACAGATGGTGGCGATGGCGTGTTACGACAACAAGATATCGCCGACGACCGAAGGCGCTCTTGACATGAAGCTCAATATCTCGCAGATGATCGACGGCTATTCGGGCCACGAACATTCGCTGCCGCTGCAGCCGATCTACAAGGATGTCGTCGAGTTAGTCGCACAGACCCAGACGTTCTATACGCCGACGATCCTTGTTGCATACGGCGGGCCATGGGCCGAGAACTACTTCTTCCAGAATACCGACGTTCTCAACAACAAACGTCTTGGACGCTATATCCCGAAAGAGCTGATCAACGGCATGATGCGCCGCCGCGGCCAGTGGTTCCGTGCGGAAGAATACAGCTTTAAGCAGATCGCCGCGGGTGCGGCCGATATCGTCAAGGCCGGCGGACGTGCCGGCATCGGCGGCCACGGCCAGATGCAGGGGCTGGGTGTTCACTGGGAGATCTGGGCGATGCAATCGGGCGGAATGTCGACGATGGATACGCTGCGGGTCGCTACGATCTTTGGCGCTGAGGCCATCGGGCTCGATAAGGATCTCGGGTCGATCGAGACCGGAAAGCTCGCCGACCTCGTCATCATGGACCGAAATCCGCTGACCGATATCCGCAACACCGATTCGATCAGCCATGTGATGAAGAACGGCGAACTCTACGAAGCCGAAACGCTGAACCAGATCTGGCCGGCACAAAAACCCCTCGCTCCGCAATACTGGTGGGGAACCGATCCGAAGTAACTCTCGGCCGGCGCAGCATAAGAAAGCCCCGACGATCTCGCCGGGGCTTTTTTTTGTCGGTATGCACGATCGATCGTGCATTGGGCCGACGATCCGAACATTCCGCAGGCAAATACATCACATCCGTTCAGACCCCTCACGAAACTTAAGCCGCCATTAATAGCTCCGTAACTCTGCGGTCACAGTGTGCAGTTAATCTCAACCTTGCCGCAGTCGTTCGAAAACGAATCTACTGTGATCGATGCACTGATGATCCGCACGGCGTCGGATAAGATCGCCGAATTTTCAGATATTCTGCTGATGACGCGGCGGCGGGATGATGCAGCCACCGCTAACTTCGGAAATTTGCCCGGGCAACCGGGCCTTTTTGCGCTCCGAGGGCGATGAGGAGAAACGATGACGAAAGAAAAAACGCTTCGATTCCTTAAAAAGGGCGAAACACTCATGTCCGAAGCGACGACAGGCATTTCGCTGCATTGCCACACGCTTCATTCTAAAGAACTGCTCGATTTCGTACCGTATTATGCCGAGCGCATTCCGGTCGTATCACAACTTTGGCGACGGTCGATGAATCGCCGGCAGGAGAATAACGGAGCGATCCCCGACTTCAAAGCCGGATACTGGGAACCGCCGCTAAATGCCGAAGCGGTCGTAAGATCGGAGTCCGATCATCTCGACGGGCTTGGCCTCGCGAGCATCGTCTCGATAACCGATCACGACAGTATCAAAGCAGGCCTTGAATTGAGTGAGACCGGTGCACCGATCTCGATGGAATGGACCGTCCCTTTTCGTGGGGCATTCTTTCACGTCGGCGTTCATAATCTGCCGCCGTCCGGGGCACGCGAGATCGCCGATCTTCTGCTGGCATACACCTTTGCTGCGGGCTATCCGGACGAGAATCGGCTTCTCGCATTGCTCGAGATGCTGGGCAAATACGAAAACGTTCTCGTCGTGCTCAATCACCCGATCTGGGACATCGAGATGATCGGGCAGATCGCCCACGAGAGAGCATTGGCCGAGTTTCTAAGTATTTACAAGAACCACTTTCACGCTCTTGAGGTGAACGGCTTCCGGGCATGGTCCGAAAATCAAATGGTCGTCGATCTTGCGGCCGACCTTGGCCTGCCGGTCGTCTCAGGCGGTGACCGCCATTGCTGCCGGCCAAATACGGTGATCAATATCACGAACGCCGTAAACTTTTCCGATTTCGTTTACGAGATACGCGTCGAGCGTCGCAGCCGCGTCGCCGTAATGCCCGAATATCACGTCCCGCTGCCTTCGCGACAGCTTGCCTCGATCCGCCAGATCCTGTTCGATTCGAGCCGTTACGGAGAAGACAGGACTCTCTGGTCCGATCGCGTTTTTCTCGACAGCGGCGACGGCCGCGGCATCATCTCGCTCACTAAACAATGGAACGGCCGCCGTCCGTTCTGGACACATCTTGCTATCGCTGCCGTCGGCGTTCTCGGCCATCCGGCAATGCGTCCGTTCATCGCCGCCGCCGTCGGTGACGCAGATATCGGCCGCGAGGTCGAGGCCGCGTTCGCCGAACCGTTTAATGTCGCAAAGGGCCTCGCTGCCGAAAACCTCGAACCCAGATCCATATGATGACCAACCGTTAGAGCATACCCCGGCGTACAGATCTATCCGGGGCGTTGTAGGTCTCTCATTCCATTTGCGGAAGAGCGGTGTAAAACAAAAGCGGCCCTGCCTTTAAGACAGAGCCGTGCATATTGATCTACCGGACGCTTAGGTGTCGATCGAGATCGTACTCACCCTGCGTCGTGCGTAGAGGCGGGCCATGACGATGCAGTTGTCGAAGACCTTTGATGTGACGATGCCGGTTTCGGGCGGATCGACCTCGGTCAGCGCCGATGCCCTTGCGGCCTTTATCAGCCAGGCTTCGGCAGCGGCCTTATTGATGTCGTAGGTCGGTGACCAATCGTCATTCGAGGGCGAATTCCCTTCGTTATCCGCGACAGCCGCGGCATCGAGCACCTCTTCGACCTCGGTTTCGGTCAGCACGGGTTCGGTCTCCCATGCCGCGATTGTTTTGAGTCTTTCTAATGGTGTCATATTGGGCTATGTAAGCGACAGCGACGAACCGGCCTTAAGCCTTGTCGGCGATGAGCATTGCGAGCGCGTCGGGCCGAACGGCCTTGGCACCGTAAACGTGGAGTCCTTTGACCGCATCGCCAAAGCGCTTTTCGGGCTTGAAGGCCTGCAGGTCGAGGATCTGTTCGACGTAGGCGGTCGCGACCGAATGTCCGGCGACGATGCGGTAGGCCTCACCCGCGTCGTTCGGGACGTTGTTCGATTTTAGAATGCTGAAACCGGCGGCCTCGCCGACCTGTCCGTTCGCGAGCCGGCGGTCGGAACGCAGCGTCCCGGCGCCTGTGAACCGGTCGTCTTTCAGCAAAAGCCCGTGAAACCAAGCCGGCACAACGACGAAACGGCCTTCGATCGGCGCGTTCGCTTCGTCGAGCAGCACGCCGAGATCGACGAGATATTCGTAAGCATTCTCAGAGGTAAGCACGACGGGTGTCGCGACCGAACCGATCTTGTTGCCTGTCGGAACAGCAGCCTCGATGATGCCTGCGAGATAAGAGTCAGCAGCGTCGCGGAGCGCCCATGCCGAACGCCGCATGGCTTCGTCAAGGACGTTGACGTTCTGCTGCGCACGGTCGATGCTGTCGACAAAAAAGTTGAAATACTTTGCCTGGTCGATATTCAGCGTTTGCTGAGCATCGGTCAGGACCTCGGGGTCGTCGATGTCGGTATTCTTTGTATAGTCGCCGATCGTCACATCGCCGATCGATGCGATCTTTACAGCGTTTCCGGCCTCGCGTATGTCGCCCTCATATTCGCGGTTGGCAACCTGTGCCTGCCCGTAGACGAGGGTCTTTTCCAATGCCGTGAGCAGCCGCGCTGCCCAAACCGTGGGGATGAATGTCAATGCCATAATTTTTCTGTGTGGTCGTTTTTTGAATGGTGTGAGCCGCGGCCTTCGCGGCAGGCGTTTGCCGCGCCTTCGGCCTCGGCATGGGTCGCTATTGGTTGGCCAAAGCAGATCTGACCTCGGCCCAGTCGAGCCGCTGGATCTCGGCCGGGGTCATTCGGGCAAGCGAGTCGGCGGTAAGCGGTGGTGCGAGGTTTGCCGACCCCTTGCCCGCATCGATCGATGCCGCGGCGTGGACATGTTCGAACTGCTCCGGAAATCGTTTTCGGATATCCGCGATCAATGCCGCTGCATTTACCGGCTGGCCACTTTCATCAAACTGCAGATCGCCTCGGACCGCGTCGAACAGCAGCTCGGGCGAGCGGCCGCCTTCCCTGGCGATCTTCGCCGTCATCACGTCGCGAGCATCGCGGAGCCGTACGGCGAGTCTTAGTTCCTCGTTCTCATGCCGCAATCGATCTAGTTCTGCGGCGGTTTCGTTTGCGTCGGGTATGTTCTCATTCATACAGCCCGCAGATTACCGAACTGCAGGGTGATCACGTTACGGCGCATTTCACGCGATTCACGGAGTGCACGAGATGCATCATTTGCAGGTCGTCGATCACCGATCTTCGGCCTCGAGCCCGTGCGCCCACCTCCAAAAGCTATCCTCATAGATGAGCCACCCAAGCCGCGTCGGGCCGCTGCCGGCCGTTTCGAACGTTCCGTCCTCGCACATGTTTATGAGCGTGTGACGCGCGAGCGGCGGCACGATGATCCGGTGCTTCCTGATCAGGCGTTCAACCTCGCCGAGCCTCAATTTTGGCCGGATCTTCTTCTCCAACGATCGTTCTATTTGTCTATTTTCCATATTTGTCTGGCTTCGAGTCTTTGCAGATCGTGTAAAACGCGCGTTTCATGCAAGGCAGTAAGTCTCTTGCAGGCTGCATTACCGATCTGATGTCCAATTCGATAATCTTCAGTTGGCCGGGCGATATGTAAGCGGCGATGGAAGTTGTAAACGAAGGATCGCCCAATATCGTCCGTCCGTTTTATGATACTGCACGATTGTGCTATTTGCAAGAGAATAATTCACAGATGCAACAGATCGATACTATATTTGATGAAAGGGCAATAAAGACGGCCGCTGCGATCGTACGGATCTTCGAAACCGGTTCGCCCGTCGGCAATTATTCCGAGGTCGCGGTGCTCAACGACGGTGCCGGGATATCGTACGGCGTCTCGCAGTTCACACACCGGTCCGGCTCCCTCAGGGCTGTTATTGACCGTTATCTTGCGAACGGCGGAGTCGTCGGCTTGCGGGTATTCGCGGAAAGACTGCCGCTGATCGCTTCACGTTCGAATGCAGCGATCCGCTTGCTTGCCGCCGACCGGATCTTCAGGAGGGCGCTTTCCGCTGCAGGGATCACCGCTGAAATGCGCTCGGCACAAGACGCGATCGCCTTCGAACGGTATATGGTCCCGGCGATCAACGCATGTGTCGGTTCCGGCTTTGCGCTTCCGCTTTCCCTCGCCGTCATCTACGACGCGATGACGCACGGTTCATACAACAAGATCCGCGACCGGGTGAACGTCGCCGCTTCGGCCGTCTCCGGCCTAGATCTCGAAAAGCGCTGGATCACCGATTTCGTCCGACGGCGAGATGCGTGGCTCGCATCTATCCCGCGGCTCAGGGCAACGCGCTACAGAACACGGTTCTTCATGGATCACTTGATGACCGGCCGATGGCAGCTCGAACTTCCGCTGAATGTAAACGGCATCGTCATTACTGAAAAGCTCCTCGGTATTTCGCCGCCAACATACGGCGAGATCGAAACGACGGTCGGGCCGAACTCCGACAAGACACAAACCAATGCACACACTCCTCTTCAAACATCCGCAGGTGATCCCGCCCATGATCCGCAGGCCCGACCGTCGATTATCGACATTGTCTCCGCCCGATCGGAGGGTACACGCGAGGGCCTTTCACCGAAAGGGCTCGACGGGATCGAAGCCCGCATCAACGCTGCGGCCGCCCGTTACGACCAGGTCGAAAGAATGACGCTGACCGTCGCTGACCGGACCGACCGCGCAAAATCGCTCTGGACGACCGTCGTCGGCACGATATGGCAAACCGCCTGGGCGGTATTCGGTTCGCTCGCAGGCCTGCAGCGTGAGGTTTGGTTTGCTGTCGCTTTGATCGCGGCCGTACTGACGCTGGTTTACCTATACCGACAGATCGCACTCGGCAAGATCCGTGAGGCCACGAACGCAACATTACTGGATCGACCGTTCGCGAGATGAATAGAACTGATCACATTTCTTTGATCTTTATGAACGACCTGAAGAATTTCCTGCTCGCCTATCTAAGCACGGTCTCGTCGGTCTTTACGGCGATCGAGACGCGGACGCTGATCACGATAATTTCGGCCATCGTGCTTCCGATATTGTTTTTCGGCGTCGGCAAGACCGTCGACGTCCTGCTCCAGATCTATCTCGACAAAAGGCGGAAGCATGATCGTTAGCATGCTTGTCTACACGTCCGGGAACGAATGCTCATGGAACTAAGAACCAAACTGCTCATCGGCGCCACTGCCGCGTTTATTGCAGCTTCGGCCGCAGCCGGCCTTATCGGCCACATCCGGATCGCCGGCCTCGAACAGAGGATCGACAGCTTAAAGGCAGAGGCCGAAACAATGGAAACACACGCCGCAAAGCTTGAAACAGAAACGCATGTATATAAGGAAAAGATCGTCCTTCTCGAAAAGCGGCTCGCCGAGGTCATGGCAGCCACCAGACTTCAAGATGCTCAACTTGAAAAACTTGCTGCTGATACCGATGCTGCTCGGCGTGCTCTTGACCGCCAGCGCCGCGGGGCAAAGCAACGAAGCTGAACATTCGGATGAACTTGCTCTCTCACGACGCCTGATCGCTGCGCTCGAACGTGAGAATGCCGCACTACGCGAACGGCTTGCGACTGAGCGGTCAGCCAACGCGATGCTCATTGAGCTAAATGAAACACGCAAAGCCGAGACGGCCGCACTCCGTGACGCGATCGCGGCGAAGAACGATGCGATCACTGCAAAGGACGCTTCGATCGCCGCACAGGACGCTCTGATAGCGCAGCTCAAAGCGAGGAAGACCTCGTTCTGGAAGCGTCTTGGCGACATCGCCATCGGTGCTGCCGTCGGAGCGATCATCCGATAACCGCCGAGCCCCACCGAACACGATGTCATCCGATGAAACACCGGAGTTTCAAGATTGGCTGTCAGCCGATATGCCGACCTGGACGTGGACCTGGCCGCACCAGCTTTTGATCTTCGAACGGCTTCGGAAGATCACCGACGGCACCGCAAAACGGCTAATGATCTTTATGCCGCCGCGGCATTCGAAATCCGAAACGGTCACCGTCCGATATACCGCGTGGCGGCTGATCCGCGAACCGAAGATGAACGTAATAGTCGGGAGTTACAATCAACGCCTTGCAAACCGCTTTTCGCGAAAGATCCGCCGAATTGTCGAGGGTCATATTCCGCTTTCCAAGGAGCGCAAAGCCGTCGACGAATGGGAGACGACATCCGGCGGCGGGCTGTGTGCGGTCGGCGTCGGCTCGGGCGTGACCGGTTACGGTGCTCAGCTGATAATGATCGATGACCCGGTGAAGAATCGAGCCGAGGCCGAAAGCCGAACGCGCCGCGAGACGGCGTGGGATTGGTTCAACGACGATATTTACACGCGGCTCGAGCCCGGAGCCTCGATCGTCCTTATCCAGACCCGCTGGCACGAAGACGACCTCGCCGGCCGGCTGATCATCGAGGCCGCGAACGGCGGCGAGACCTGGGAGGTCCTTTCGCTTCCCGCACTCGCATACGCCGGTGCCGCGGACGCAATGGATCCGCTCAGTCGGGCCGAGGGCGAGCCGCTTTGCCCTGCTCGATACGACCGCGAAGAACTGCTAAGGATCAAGAGGAAGATCGGCAGCTACGCATTTTCCGCACTCTATCAGCAGTCGCCGATCCCGCGTGACGGCGGTATTCTCAAGCGGGGATGGTTCTCACAGATAGCCGAAAGGGCCCCGGACGGGCTTCGATGGTTTCGTGCCTACGACCTTGCGGTCTCGACCAAAACGTCAGCCGACTATACTGCGTCGTTTCGCTGTGCGAAGGACGCCAACGGCGATCTTTACATCTCGGACGGCTTTCGAGACCGTATCGAGTTTCCCGCCCAGCGGCGATACATCATCGATCGGATGCGTACCGAAAGGGACACGATCCACGGCATCGAGGATGCACTGCACGCCCGAGCCTTTGTCCAGGAACTCCGTTGCGAAAGTTCGCTTAGCCGCATTTCTTTTCGCGCCGTCCGGGTCGATTCCGATAAGTTTACGCGGGCGTTGACATGGTCGCCGTTGGCCGAGGAAGGAAAAGTGATACTCGTTCGCGGCCCATGGATAACTGATTTTCTCGACGAGGTCTGCAGCTTTCCCCGCGGCCGCCACGACGATCAAGTCGATGCCGTCTCGCTCGCAGTTCAAATGATGTCCGAAAGCCCGAAACGATCCAAAGGATTCTGACCTCCCGCGTTGACGCGCGGCACCTAAACACTATGAATACACACATCGAAGAAGCGATCCATAACTTCCGAACCGCCGGTGCACGATACGCCCGGACCGAGAGGTATTACCGCGGCGATCATGACCTGGCATTTGCAACCGAGAAATTTGCAAACACCTTTGGTTCGCTGTTTCGCGAATTCGCCCTCAATCTCTGTCCGGTCGTTTGCGACGCGATCCGCGACAAGCTTCGCATCACCGGTTTCGCGGCCCGAAGCAGGACCGATGATCAGATCGACGATCCTGCGGTTCGGGCATCGGACGTCTGGCATCGAAATCGTATGCCGGTGCGATCGGGTGAGGTCCACCGCGAAGCTCTGATAAACGGCGACGCGTTTGTCATTGTATGGCCGGATGAAAGCGGCGAACCGGCGATATACCCGAATCGCGCGGCCAATTGCTATGCGGTTTACGACGACGACCATCCGGGACGTATCGTCCGGGCCGCGAAATACTGGCGCACGCTCGACCGGAATACGCACCTAAACCTTTATTATCCCGACCGCATCGAGCGCTACATCACGGTCAAACCCGGCGACGCTTTTCTTCCTGAGGCCAAGGAATTCACGACCGCCGGCGATCCTGTTTCGAATCCCTTTGGTATCGTTCCGATGTTTCATTTTGCCAATAACGCGGAAATCGGGTCCTTTGGGCGATCCGAACTCGACGCCGCGATCCCGATCCAGGACGGGCTCAATAAATCTGTGCTGGATATGCTTGTTGCGATGGAGTTCTCGGCCTATCGGCAGCGGTGGGCGGCTGGCATCGAGATCGCATACGACAACGACGGCAACGCTGTCGCCCCATTCAAAGCAGGCGTCGATCATCTTTGGATAACCGAAAATCCTAACGCGCGGTTCGGCGATTTTGACACGGCCGCGCTTGATCAGTTCATCAAGGTCAAAGACAGTTTCAGGATCGATCTTGCTTCGGTCACGGGGACACCGATGTATTACCTTTTGCCGCACACGCGCGGCTTCCCGAGCGGCGAATCGCTGACGCGGGCCGAGGCGCGGTTCATTGCAAAGATCCGCGACCGGCAAGCGGTCTTTGGCCACGTGTGGTCAGAGGTGATGGAATTTGCGCTTCGGATCGGCGGGTTTGTGGATGTTCGGCTTGAAACTGAGTGGTCTGAGGCATCCTGAAGCGAAGTGAAAGGGCGGCCAAAAGCCGCCCCTCGGTGCTGTTCAGACCGCGGTGAGAAACTGAAAATCTGCGTCGGTGATCCCCTTGATCGCTTTATTTATCTGATCCCAGGTAAGCCACATCGCCGTACCTTTATTCATTGGCTCCGGGTCATGGATCAGGACGCCGGTGTCTGCAACGCCGCAGATAACGACGACGTGGCCATGATTGTGGCCGCCCCAATTCTTCTTGAGACCGGTCCAGACCGGCCCGTGCTTGGTCATGAATTTGTTGAGGCTGTCATAGTCCATCGAAAGGCTGCTGTGGGTCTTCATGTTGAACGTGCGGGCAAGAATGCCGTTATGCCCGGCCCACCAATCGCCGTTGTTTTCGTATCTCGTCTTGAATCCCGAATCGGACATCGGGTCCTTCATCCCTTTGTTGCCGCTCGTTTGTGACCATTGATAGACCATCTGTGCGGATTTCATCCAGCAAACCCCGTCGGTCGGCTGCGGCAATAGCGGAACGTTTTGGATCGTAGTTATTGGCATTAAGAAAAAAGTGCTCCTATCAGAATTTGTGTAAAGCCTTTTGAGGTATTTGGGGCAATCAACACTTCCCCTTGCAATGACGGGCAACATGGCGAAATTTGCGAATTGCCCCGATTCTCGCCATTCTTTGCCGAAGTTCGGTTCGTACTACGATATTCGTCGCTCGGCTGTTCCGGTAGAACGGGTAAAAATAAAGTATCAGAGGCCGTGTTTTTCGTAAACGGCGAGACGTTCGCTGAGGCGGGAAGGCGCGATCGAGTCGTGGTCGATGATATCCTCGGGCGTCCGCGTTTCGAGCCACGTCCGTGGGATCATCGCGACAAGCGCGAATATATCTGCCTCGACCTCTTTTCTTGTCTTGTGGCCGACGCCGTGATAACTCGCTGTTTCGTGTGTGTTCGGGGCATGCATCAAGTAATGGGCAAATTCATGAAACATTACGAACAATTTCTCTTGTCTCGGCAGTTTGCTGTCGATCGCAATGTAATGCCCGCCTTTGACGCAGTAATAAAATCCGCTGACGCGAAGCGGTATCTCATCGACAACTATCTTGTGCCGACGGCAGAGCGCGTAAAAATCTGATTCGGTAAGCGGCCGCTCGTTCCAGCCGATGCCGAGTTCTCGAATACGTTTGAGGAAGAAGCGCATAGCGTGGGAGCCTGTTATTACAGATGCAACACTATATCATATACGCTACAATTTGCAAGCGTTACCCGATCGGGTGATCAGGCTTCGTGCTTTACCTTGAGCGTCCGGTCGAGCACCTTCTTTGCGTCCATTATTGCTTCGATCTTGTCGACATCAGAAAAGCTCTCCCAACCCTGAAAGAACACGACACCGAAGTCTTCCGGATATTCGCGGCCCTCGTGGCGAAACCATTCGCCCATCACACGCTGTGGATCGCTGAATCGGGCAAGTGCCGATTCGACATCAAATGGCGGCGGATCGTCGATGCTGCCAAGATTCTGGATCTCGTCGGCGGCACGTTCGAGCAGCATTCGTTCGACCACCTGCTCGATCCTTCGGTCGATCAGTTTGCCAAGATCGAGCGGTTCGCCGCCACGCACATACATATCGCCGGTTCCGAGCAGGAGCCAGTTCAGCGATACGTTCGTTTCATTAGCGATCTTGATCAGAACATCCGGCGCCGGAAGACGTCCGCCGAAATAGTTTCTTATGGTTGCATGCGGCAACTCTAACCGGCGGGCAATATCCGCCATCGAACCGTGGCCAAAGGCCAATTTCAGCCGTTCAATAAATTCGTCGCTCATAGGTTTGCTACAACAAATGTTTGGCAATTCACCCGATCATACATCCTTTTGCGATCAACCGAAAGCTGTGGTTCGCGAGGTCGGACACGACCCAAGATCTATGGGCTGCTATTGCTGAGATACCCCCGCCTGCGATCAAACACTTCGGACGACCTGAATGCCGTGCAAAAGATCGACTTTCGCTGCATGCTAAGGATTTGGCATCAGAGTTCGCCTGGCAGTTGCTTGACATCACGGGCATCCGGAAAGTATATTTTTCAATTCGGCGTCGGCAAGGCCGCGGCCCCGCTTCCGCATTCGCCACCCTAGCTCAGTTGGTAGAGCATTCGATTCGTAATCGAAAGGTCGTCGGTTCAAATCCGACGGGTGGCTCCAGTAAACAAGGGCGTTTCAGTAATACCGCTGAAGCGTCTTTTCTATTGCCCAACACGATCCCTGCTGAAGCACGATCAAAACAGATTGAAGCATCGTCGATAGTCGTACCCAAAGCCATCGCGGCGAGGCCATCGGCCGCGAGGACCGATCGGCATTCGGCTTTAATACGGAAGGTCCTTCAATATTGCCTCGAACCTCGGATCGCCGCGAACGAGGTCAAAGGCGGGCAAGTATCTGATGCCTCCGAGAGTCGTGTCACCTGCGGAATGCGCCTTTTCAAGCCAGACGAGTGTCTGCTCTTTGTCGGCAATGGTCGCCGCCCTTACGGCGACGAACAAAGCTGAGACTCCAGCACCAGCCGCGTTCGATTTTTCGAACCAGACCCGATTTGCGGCCTCAACGCCCTGCTCCACTCTGACCGCCCGAAGTTGGGCAGCAAGTTCGGGCCCGCCGTCGATCTCAAGCGCGCGCATATTCGCGGCAAATGCCTGATCCTTGTTTCCGGCCGCCTCGTGGGCTGCGGCCAGGAACCAGAACGCATGCGAGAAATCGGGGTTTTCCCGCGTCGTCTTCTCGAGCTGTTCGATCGCATCAGCGTATCGGCGGGCGCAAAGATACGTAAGGCCGATGTTGCTCTGAGCGATGCTCGAAAGCGGATTAAGCTCGGTCGCTCTTTGGTTCTTTTCGAGCGACTCTTCAAACCTGCCGAGCCGCATCAGAAAATATGCATACCGAACGTGGGCGTCGGCGTTGTTCGGATCTATCTCGATCGCTTTCAGAAGGCTTTGCTCGGCCGCGGCCCAGTCACGATCGACCAGAAATTGGATCAGCGACGTCGATGTATATGCATTGGAAAGTTCTGGATTGAGCTGAAGCGCTCGGTTAACCGCCCGGCGCGCCTCTGGGATCACTTCGTCCTTCGCAGCACCGAAATTGAACTTCAGTACGTTGATGTCCGCGATGCCCGCATGGGCCTCGGCAAAATTCGGATCAAGTGCAGCGGCCTGTTGGTAAAGTTCGAGGCTGCGGTTAAAGCCGGCGACGGAATTCTGGCTCTGGTAAAAACGGCCGCGAAGATACATTTCGTAGGCTTCGGCATTCTCGGTTCCGCGATGCGCCAGCTTTTCGATATCGGCCTTATTGAGTTGGAATTCGAGCGTCCTGGCAATATCAGATGAGAGCGCGTCCTGCAACGCAAATATTCCTGCTTCGGGTTCCTCGAACCGTTCTGACCATATTTGTTCGCCGCTCTCGATCTTTATAAGCCTTGCGTTGACACGCATCCGTCCCTCTGCCCGCTGTATCGTACCCTCGAGCACGGCGTCGACGCCCAATCGTCGACCGATATCGATCGGATCGTTCCCTTCACCAAACGACGTCACCGAATTGATCGGCCTTATGATTATGCGACGCGTGCTGCCGAGTTTTGTGATCAGAGCATCTGCAAGTCCGAGGCCTATCGCTTTTCCATCCTCATCGCCGTTAAGCGACCGGAGCGGCAGCACGGCAATGGTTCTGACCGCCGGCGGCGGCATTTCACGGGTCAGGTACCAGACCGACCCGATCGAAAGCAGGACGACCGCAATGAGCGCACCGGCCCATCGCCGCAGCGGACCGGCTTTGCCGGGGGACAGCATCCCTATGCCGGGAGCAGCATCTTCGTCGGTCTCGACCGCAAGCTTTACGCGCTTTACGACGCGCTTTTCCAAAAGCACCTCGCTCTCGTCATCCGTAGCGACACGGCGAAGATCGGCCTTGAAACGGTAACCGTGCTTGGGGATCGTTTCGATCAATTCGGTTCCGTTAGCTTTCAATATCTTTCGCAGCCTGGAGATCTGCTTGGCGAGATTTCCCTCCTCGACAAATGCATCGGGCCATAGCGCCGAGATCATTTCCTCTTTCGAAAGAGCGCGACCGTTGTGCTCGACCAGAAGCATCAGCGTCTCGAACTCTTTCGCCGGTAAACGTATTGGCTCGCCGTCAACGAACAAGACCCTTTCGTCAGGGTCAAGGACGAAGCTGCCGAATTCATAATTAAACCGTTTGTTTTCAGTATTTTCCATTAAGTCATAAAAACGTCAGGAAATTACGAACGAAACGACAGTATTTTTCCGAGCGAATCGGACAAACATGCCGGTGACCACGCTTCACGAACCGACGCAGGACAAGATCGGGTTCAGCAATTTTAGTCCTAAGAATCGCAGGGAGCAAGAATTTTAATGAAACAGCGAGCCGAGATCACTTTTGAGATCGAAGAGACGATAGTTCACCGCGAAGGCTCAAAGATCGCACGAGCATACTGTTTCGGGTGTGCGCAAGAGGTGATCGTCGCGCCATCGCGTGTGGCTTCGCTGATCTCCGGCCTCAGCGAACGCGAGATCTTTCGTCGTTTAGAGGCGGGCGCTCTTCATTTTTTCGAGAACGAAGTGCTGATGATCTGTCTGAATGACCTTTTGGCAAGCGGTCAGGACGCGATCGTGAATATCGAATCTGATCTGCCTGCAATGTCCAGTGATCGAAACAGGTGAGACAGCGCATCAGGAGATACGGGTCAATTTTGGGAAAGGAGACAATCGCTATGAGATCGACGATCATTCTTATAATTTCAGTGACCATCTTTGTCGGTACAGCCTCGGCGCAAACGACCGAGTTCGCGTTTCAGGGAAGTTTGAAGGACGGCGCCGCTGCCGCAAACGCAAACTATGATTTTGAATTCGCTCTCTTCGATTCGCTGTCCGGTGGCGTTCAGATCGGTCCGACGATCGCTAGGAATGCGGTCGCGGTTGCGAACGGTTCGTTCTCGGTCAAGCTCGATTTCGGAAACCAGTTTGACGGATCGGCGCGATTTCTGGAGATCAGGGTCAGGCTCAGCGGGCAATCCGGCATCACAACGCTAAGTCCTCGACAGCAGATATCAAGCGCGCCGTATGCTCAGCGAAGCCTCAATGCCGCAACCGCCGATACCGCAGCGAACGCGACAAATGCAGCAAACGCGGCAAATGCCGCTACCGCTTCGAATGCGCTGCAGCTCGGCGGCGTCGCGGCCGATCAGTACGTTCTGACAACCGACCCGCGAATGTCCGACGCGCGGCCGCCTGCACCGGGAAGCTCGAACTATATTCAGAACTCGACGACGCAACTGCCGGGAAGCTTTAACCTGATCGGTTCCGGTTCGGTGACATCGAGCCTGAGCGCCAACCGATTCGATATTGGCCCAAATCGAATGATGTCGATATTCGACACCAACCTGTTCGTCGGCCGCGATTCGGGACGCGAAGCGCTTGCGGGCCTCGGCAATTCGTTCTTTGGATATTTCACCGGACCGGCGATAGACACCGGTATCGATAATTCGCTTTTTGGCTTTCAGGCAGGCAACTCGATCACAGCCGGAAACCGCAATGCTCTCTTTGGCACTCGCTCTGGCAGGCTGAGCCAAGGCAATGAGAACGCGTTTTTCGGAGCAAACACCGGCGTTGGCGATCTGGGCAGCAACCAAACTACTCTGCTCGGATTTTCGGCCAATGTCGGATCGGCCGGATTGACCAACGCTACAGCGATCGGGGCGAGGGCTTTGGTTCAAACCGATAATTCACTCGTGCTCGGCAGTATCAACGGCATAAACGGTGCGACAGCCGGCACCAATGTCGGTATCGGAACGGCATCGCCGACACAGCGGCTTCACGTCGTGGGCAGCGGACTCATCACTGGCGACCTTACCGTTAATGGAACGATAAATGGTTCGGTTGCGAATGCGACGAACGCTGCTACGGCGACCAACGCCCTCAACCTCGGCGGCGTCGCCGCGAATCAGTTTGTTCAAACGAGCGACGCGCGGCTTTCCGATTCTCGAACCCCTCTTCCCGGCAGTGCCAACTATATACAAAACTCTTCTTCGCAGCAGGCCTCGTCCAATTTCAACATCAGTGGAAACGGAACGATCGGGAACAGTCTTACTGTTGCTAACTCGCTGAGTGTCGGTGGAAGTGTTTCGGTAAGCGCGGCTCTTTCCGTAACGGGTGCCCTGAACGCCAGCGGCTCGAACCTCACGAACCTCAATGCTTCGAACATAACATCGGGGTCTCTCGCAATAGCCCGCGGCGGAACGGGATTATCGTCTGTGGGGACGTCCGGCAGTTTTTTGAGAAGCAACGGAACAAGCTGGACAAGTTCGGCGCTTCTCGCCTCCGACGTTCCTGCCGGTAGTGGAAACTATATCCACAATTCGGCCGTCCAGCAGGCAGCCTCAAACTTCAATATCGGCGGCAACGGGATCGTCGGTACACGGCTCGGCGTAGGGACCAACTCTCCGACATTTAAGGCGGAGATCATTGACCCATCAAACACCGGCCTGCGAGTTCAGACAAATGCTGTCGGCGGGACCGTTGCGTCATTCGGCGGTAATGGTACATTTGCCGTTGATAGCCCGGGCCAGTTTGGCGGCCGACTTACGATACTCGAAAACGGCAATGTCGGGATCGGCTCGGTGACGCCGCTGAGCAAACTGCATATCACCGGCTTCGGCGGAATTCGCGCTCAGGTGAATTCAGATATAAACGCCGGCCTCTTACTCAGTTTGAACAATCAGCTGAAGTGGTCGGTCGCAGCGGTTGATCCTGGCCAGTTTCAGATCTACAACGAAAATCTTGCGCAAAACGCCTTTTGGATAAACAGCAGCGACAATAACGTCGGCATCGGCTCGACCTCGCCGCAGGCCCGACTCGACGTAAACGGCGGCGTATTTGGCCTCCGCGTTCAAACACTGAATTTCGGCGGTTACGTTGCAAAATTTGGCGACCTTGGCGAATTTTTGGTCGATTCGAATGGTGTAAGCGGAGGACGGCTTCGAATTTCTGAAAGTGGCGGAGTATTCATCAACAACCCGCCGCCTCCCGGAACAACGATCACCAACACCTCACAGCGCCTGACCGTAAATGGGGTCATCAGGACCGGGCTGGGCGGCATAGGTGCGATCCCGATCTGCTTGAATCCGGGCCAGGAGATAGCGGTTTGCGTTTCTAGTTTACGATTCAAAGAAAACGTGCTAGACTTCAAGCCCGGGCTTGACCTGATCAACAAACTGCGGCCTGTTTCTTTCACCTGGAAGGACAGTCGGGTAAGAGACGTTGGTTTCATCGCTGAGGAAGTTGCAGAGGCTGAACCGTTGCTTGCGACGTACGAGGCCGACGGAACGGTCCAGGGAGTAAAATACGACCGCGTCGCCGTGGCCGCGGTCAATGCGATACAGGAACAACAGACCCAGATCGAAGCCCTTTCGAAACAGGTCGATGAACAAAAAGAAAAGAATCGCCGATTGCAGACACAGATCGATCAGTTAAGGAAGCTGATATGTAAGGCCGGTCCGACCGCGGAGGTCTGTAAGGAGGACAAATGAAACTCGAAGATTTGAAGGTTCACGCCGCAAGACAATTGCCGACCCGTCCGACCATTTGCCGATCGATCGTGTTGTTGGCTATCTGTATTTCGGCACTATCCTCATCGGTCGCGGCTCAATCGGGCGGAACATTCGTGATCGAACGCTCAGTCATCGCGGGCGGCGGCGGCCGAGCCAGCGGCGGAACTTTCACTATCGATGGTACGATCGGCCAAGCTGTCGCGGGAACAAAATCGACCGGTGCGGCATTCAGTATCGAGAGCGGATTCTGGGCAGCACCATTCGCGTCACGTCGATCGCCGTTCGACTTCGACGGTGATGGGAAGACGGACGTTGGGATCTTTCGTCCGGGGCCGGCAGAGTGGTGGTATCGGAGAAGCTCTGACGGACAGGTCCCGGCACTGCAGTTCGGCACCTCTACCGACGCGATCGCACCGGTCGATTACACCGGCGACGGAAAGTCGGATGTGGCGTTCTTCCGTCCGACTACGGGTGAGTGGTTCATTCTGAGATCTGAGGACGGATCGTTCTATTCGTTCCCGTTCGGCGGAGCGGGCGACACACCCGTACCGGCCGACTACGACGGCGACGGCAAGGGCGATGTCGCGGTCTTCCGTTCGACCAACAACACATGGTACATCCAGCGTTCGTCCGACCTCGGGGTCTCGATCATCACCTTCGGAGCCTCGGGCGACCTGCCGGTGACGGCCGACTATGACGGCGACGGCAAATCGGACATCGGCATCTTTCGTCCGGGCCCGGGCGAATGGTGGTATCTGCGGTCGTCTGACGGCGGCAACCGTGCGTTCCAGTTCGGGACATCGACCGACAAGACGGTGGTCGGCGACTACACCGGAGACGGCAAGGCAGACGCTGCGTTCTTCAGGCCGACTACCGGTGAATGGTTCATCCTGAGATCGGAGGACGGCTCGTTCTACTCGTTCCCGTTCGGCGGGGCAGGCGACACGCCCGTTCCCGGCGACTACGACGGCGACGGAAAGACGGACGCCGCGGTCTTCCGCCCGTCATCGGCGACGTGGTTCATGCTCGGCTCGACCTCGGGCACGCAGATCATCCCGTTCGGTGCCGCAACAGACCGCCCGATCCCGAATGCGTTCGTCAGATAGATTCATCTGTTGACCCGATCTGAATTCCGCGGGCCTCAAGCAGATCGACCAGATAGACTCGCCGCTGTTTCATCTCTTGTGAACGGCGGCGAGTTCGTTTTTATTGATGCAAGAACCAAAAGTTGTTTGGTCCAGCAATCGCTTCGCCCAATCCAGCTTTCTCGATCGATCTGATGATGTGCCAAAACACAAAACGAAGAAATGCAGCTCCTGCCAGTTTTTTCAGCGTATTACCGCCGATCACGTGCCGCTGACGTTGGATCACAGATTGCGTTGAAAGCGGCTCGGTGATAATCTGAGCGGAATTTTCACTTCGACCTTCTGTTCTAACCGGCAATTTCGCGACGATAAACTTTCCTGCTTTCGGTGATGCGAAAAAGGGTTAGCGCTCGACGAGATCATCGAGTCCATCAGAGAACAGATGACAACCCCACTTTAAGGAGATTTCGTCTGATGACATTTAATCGATCATTTGCCATTTTGTTTCTGCTTGCTTCAGCCTCATTGTTGACGTTTGCACAGACGCCGCCTCGGCCATTGAAGCTCGACGATCTGTTCAGCATCAAAAGCGTTCAGGATCCGCAGGTTTCGCCGGATGGGCAGTGGGTCGCATATGTTGTCTCGTCGATCGATACCAAGGCGGATCGATCGAATTCGGACGTTTGGATGGTCAGTTTCGATGGTAAGGTCCAGCGTCAGATCACATTCTCGACCGACAATGAGACCTCGCCACGCTGGAGCCCCGACGGTAAGTACCTGTCTTTTGTTTCTTCTCGCCCGGGACCGAACCGCGGCAGTCAGGTCTGGCTTCTCGACCGAAGCGGCGGCGAGGCAAAGCAGCTAACCGAAGTGAAGGGACGTCTTCAGGGCTATGAGTGGTCACCGGATTCGAAACGAATGTCGATGGTGATCGGCGATCCCGATCCTGAGGATCCGGCGGCACAGCCGCCCGGGGCGACGCCGAAACCTCCAAAGCCGATCGTCATCGATCGGTACCGGTTCAAACAGGACGGGCAGGGCTATCTGATCTCGGGGCGCAACAGCTACATTTATCTATTTGAGATCGAATCCAAGAAGCTGGACCGCCTGACCAAAGGCAAGTGGGACGAATCGTCGCCGGTCTGGTCACCCGACGGCGCACGGATCGCTTTCACCGCCAACCGAAAAGAAGACCCCGACCGTGACCCGGTGTTTCAGATCTATGTTGCAGATTCGAAGCCGGGAGCAGCTGATAAACAGGTGACGCCGAGTAGCAGCCGCGGTACCCGCGGCGGCCCGATCTGGAGCCCCGACGGAAAGACGCTTGCCTTTCTCGAAACCGACGAGATCGGCTACGGTGCTTACAGCATGTCTCACCTGACGCTTGTACTTTCAGACGGATCAGCGGCACCAACACGTGTGAAGGCGACGGAAGATCTTGATCGGGGCGTTTCAAACCCGATCTTTAGCCGAGATGGAATTTCGATCAACGTATTGGTGACCGATGACCGCTCGGTCTATCCCGTAAGGGTCGACCTCAAATCCGGGAAGGCCACGCGGCTGATGGAGCCGCCGGTCGTGATGTCGAATTGGGATCATGCGAATGGCCGAATTGCGGCGATCTCGGGCGGCAACTCGAAGCCGAACGAGATCTACTCATTTGAAAACGGAAAGCTTGTCCCATTGACCCGGCACAACGACAAACTTTTTGCGCAGATCGACATTCCGGCAACCGACGAGGTCAGCTTTGTCAGCAAAGACGGCACGACGGTCAATGGCTTGCTTACCTATCCGGTCGGCTATGTAAAAGGCAGCCGGGTGCCTCTGCTCCTGCGAATACATGGCGGACCGAATGCCCAAGACCAGCATTCATTTGCGGCCGAGCGACAATTCTTTGCTGCAAACGGATATGCCGTGCTGGCTGTGAACTATCGCGGAAGTTCGGGACGCGGCGCCAAATTCTCGCGTGCGATACATGCCGACTGGGGAAATCTCGAGGTACAGGATCTTCTTGCGGGCGTCGATCACGTGATCAAGATCGGCGTTGCCGATCCGGACAAACTCGGTGTCGGCGGCTGGAGTTATGGCGGGATCCTTACCGATTATCTGATCGCCTCCGATAACCGATTCAAGGCAGGCACGAGCGGAGCCGGAACGGCTTTCACCGTCGCGTTCTACGGAACTGACCAGTACATCATTCAATACGATCACGAGATCGGGCCGCCATGGGACCCGAAAGCCTGGGAAACCTATCAGAAGATCTCATATCCGTTTCTGCATGCATACAGGATCAAGACCCCGACGCTGTTCCTTGGCGGTGAGCGTGATTTCAACGTCCCGATCCAGGGCAGCCAGCAGATGTATCAAGCGCTCAAAACTCTTGGCGTGGACACGCAGCTGATCATCTATCCGAATGAGAACCATGGGATCCAGCGGCCCAGCTATGTCCGTGACCGTTATGAGCGCTACCTCGGATGGTATGACAAATACGTGCTGAAGAAACCTGCCGCACCGAAACTTGCGATCGCGGGCTGGGAAGGCAAATGGGAAGGCAAGCTGGTAAACCTGCCGGCAAAACCGGGCGCCGCTTCGGTCGATGTCAAAATGGAGATCGGCCCGATCCCGGTTGCGGATGACACATGCGCCAGGTGGACGACCTCATATACCGAATCCGGAAAGCCTGAGACCGTGAAGGACTACAAGATCTGTCGCGGCAAGGGCCCGGAAGATCTTTTTATCGATGAAGGTGCAGGCGTCAGGCTTTCGGCCCGGATCATCGGAGACGCTTTGGTCATCCCATTCAAATACGGGAACACACTGCTGATCTCGACGATGCGTCTACGCGGCGAAACGCTCGAGGAAGAGATACTGACCGTCGACGATAAACCGGCGACGGCAGGTGTGCTGCCAATGCTGCCAAAAGGTATTCAGCGTATCGAGCTGAAACGGGTCAAAGACGACGTAAATTAGCCGCACGATAAAGCATAAAGAACTGCGGGCGCTGAACGGATCGGCACCGCAGTTCTTATTTGCGCTCATCTTATATCGAAATGCGAGATCGCCTGTAGAGAATGGTCATCTGACCAACAGCTTGCCGTGAAGCATATTCATTCCGCAAGTAAACGCAAATTCGCCGGTCCTGTCGGGCGTAAATTCGACCGTTGTCGTCTTGAAAGCAGGCAGATCACGCGCAATTCCAAGGTCGCCCAGCACAACCCTTTCACTGCACGACGACGTTTCGTCGCGAAAGAAATTAAGCCGCACAGGAACGCCGTGAACGACCTCGATCACATCAGGCGAATAACCGCCCTTTACCGTGATATCGATCTCCTGCAGGCCGCTTTCGTTTAGAGCGGCGGCAACGCGGGTCCGTTCACCAAAGAAATACCAGAGTGTCGCTGCGATCGTGACTACGCCGCCGACCAATACTATGGTCTCCAATGTGTCCATATTCATGCTCCAGGTCTGCGGTCGAAATTACGAAGCCTCAGACTGTTCGTCACCACCGAAACGCTCGATAGGCTCATTGCCGCACTGGCGATCACCGGCGAAAGCAGCAATCCGAATAACGGGTACAGAACCCCGGCCGCTATCGGTATACCGATGACGTTGTAGATAAAGGCCCAGAACAGATTCTGCTTCACCGTCCGGATGGTCGCCTTTGATAATGCGATCGCACGTGCGACCCCATGCAGATCACCGCGGATCAAGGTAATATCGCTCGCTTCGATCGCTACGTCCGTTCCCGTGCCGATCGCAATTCCCACGTCAGCCCGAGCGAGAGCGGGTGCATCGTTGATGCCGTCGCCGACCATCGCGACCGATCTGCCTTCTCGCTGCAGCCGCTCGATCTCGCCTGCCTTTTCGGCCGGAAGCACCTCAGCCAGGACCGTCGTGATCCCAACCTGGCGTGCCATCGCTTCGGCCGTAGCATGGTTGTCGCCGGTCATCATCACGACCTCGAGCCCGAGCCGCTTCAGTTCCGCGATGGCTTCTTTCGATCCCGGCTTCACCGTGTCGGCAACGGCCAGGATGCCTGCGGGCCGTCCGTTTATCGCTGCGTACATCGCCGTCTTTCCCTCGCCGGCCAGGCTGCCCGCGGCGTCGGCAAAGCCGCCTGTATCGATATTCCGTTCTTTCATCAGCCGCAGATTGCCGAGCAGCAGTTCGTCATCACCCACACGCGCCTCGATCCCGCGTCCCTCGATCGCCAGGAAACGCCCGGGTGAGACAAGTTCGATGCCCCTATCTAGGGCGGCAGTTACGATCGCGGCCGCAAGCGGGTGCTCGCTCAGCTTCTCAGCTGACGCTGCGATTCGGAGTAATTCATTATCTGAAAGGCCGTCCGCGACAACGATGTCCGTCAGGCTTGGCTCGCCCTTTGTGATCGTACCGGTCTTGTCCAACACGATGGTGTCGAGCTTGTGCGCCGTCTCTAGGCTGTCGCCTCCTTTTATGAGGATCCCGAGCTCCGCTCCCTTGCCCGTACCGACCATGATCGCGGTCGGTGTCGCAAGGCCCAATGCACATGGGCACGCGATGATAAGCACCGAGACGAAGTTGACCAATGCCATTGTGAACCTGACCTCCGGCGGCGCCGCGATGAACCAGATCACGAATGTCGCGACCGCGATCGAGATGACCACGGGTGTGAAAACTCCGCTGATCTTATCTGCGAGGCGGGCGATCGGCGGTTTGGAGCCCTGGGCGTCGCGGACAAGCTTGACGATCTGCTGCAACGCTGTATCCCTGCCGACCTTGGTCGCGCTGAACCTGAATGCCCCGGTCTTATTCATCGTTGCTCCGAAGACCTCGTCGCCCGTTCGTTTCTCGACCGGCATGCTCTCTCCCGTCAGCATTGATTCATCCACCGCGGATGTGCCTTCGGTAACGATCCCGTCAACCGGGATCTTCTCTCCAGGCCGGACGATGACGATGTCGCCCAGGATCACGTCACCGGTCGCGATCTCGAGCTCCGCGCCGTCACGGACAACGCGTGCGATCCTTGGCTGCAGACCGATGAGCTTCTTTATGGCGTCGCCGGTGCGTCCTTTGGCACGTGCTTCCAACATACTGCCGAGCAATATCAATGCGATGATCACGCTCGCAGCTTCGTAATAAACCGGCACCATCTCGCCCACGTGTGCGGCGTGCTCTCCGTTCACAAAAAATGTCGGGAACGCTGTCGCGAATACGGAATAAATGTATGCCGCACCCGTGCCGACCGCGATCAGTGTGTTCATATCGGCTGCACGATGCCGAAACGCCGCCCATGCTCCGCGATAAAACTGGATGCCGCTGTAAAATACGACCGGTGTCGTCAATACGAACTGCAGCCAGTTGACGCCTCGAAAATCGAGTATCTCGATCGTACCGTGTGACATCGCGATCACAAGCACTGGCAACGAAAACACAGCGGCAACGATGAACTTTCGTTTCAATTCGGCGTACTCGGCCGCGTGGGCGGCCTCGAGGCTTTCCTCGACGCTGCCATCTTCGGTCTCTGCCGCGACGTCGTATCCTGCGTCGCGAACGGATCCGATCAGTTTCTGTGCGTCGATTGCCGCAGGGTCAAAAGTGACCGTCGCACGCTCGGTGGCAAAGTTTACCGAGGCGGCCTTTACGCCGGGCTGTCGATTCAGCGTTCGTTCGATCCGGCTTGCGCATGCGGCGCAGGTCATTCCGGTGATCGGGAGGTCGACGCGTTCGCAAGCCTCGTCGTTCTTAGATCTTTTCTGCATCGCTTTCATTACTTTTCACACACCGTTCATGCCGCAGGAAAACCGGCCTGGTCGAGCGCTTCAATTATTTGTCCGCGGCCGACCTTCTCGCCGTGTTCAACACTGACCTCTTTCGCTTCAATATCGACGTCGACCTTTAGAATGCCGTCTACCTTGCCTAAGGCGTTCTTGATCGCGTTCGCGCATCCGCCGCATACAATGTCAGGTACTGTCAGTTTTGTATTTATGTCGCTATTCATAACGTCTCCTCGTCTATGCTTATTTGATCAGGTGCCTGGATCGATCGATACCGTGCTCGATCTCGGTTCCTTCGATGAGACCGCAAACGTGTCCTTCCGTTTCGCCTTTTTCCTCCCAATCTTCGAGCGCCGATGCGAGTTCGTCGCGGTACGCGAGCATTTGCTCGATTCGTGCATTTAGTTCCGTGAGCCGGCTCCGGACGACCGAACGAACATCGGCACAGGGGTTTTCGCCTTTGCGTTTGTGATCGATCAATTCCCTGATCTCTTGGAGTGCGAACCCCAACAATTGAGCTTTCCTGATAAAATCAAGTCGTTCGAGCACGCTTCCGTCATATATCCTATAGCCGCTGTAAGTCCGTGCAGGACGGTCGAGCAGACCGCCCCGCTCGTAAAATCTTATCGTTTCGATCCCAACTCCGCTCAGTCGTGAAACCTCGCCTATTTTCAAGCCGGCACTCGAAACCGCTATTTCATCCTCGTGCTTCAAACCGCTTCTGTTCATAACGTTTCTCGATCAGCGATGGCCGCATGCTCGGCCTAAACCGCCAATACGTCCACTATACACCCTGTAGTCGACTACAGAGTCAAGTGTTATTTTGACTTTTATTTTCGCCGATCGAAATTGCCGAATGAGAACGGCAAATATAGACGAAAAAAAAGGAGCGTCATCGACGCTCCGAGGCCTCCGGACAAAACCGGCGGCAAATTTGGAGAGAGAATCGTTAACGGCTCCTCACGGATCGGGAGAGCCGCCTTCGTGTTTTAAAGGACAAGCGTCAAAACGCCTTCACCGAATTTATGAACCGTAGAATAGAACGCCTGCAATTTGCCAAGGTCACTAGTGAGTGTATGCACCTGTTCGCCGGGCTTTACCGCACCTGGAACGTTGATCTCGGCGCCCTCGATCACTTCGGGCCGCCAGTTTCGAACGATCTCATCGGGCAGTATTGCCGAAATTTGATTTGATATTTCAGCGACCTCGGGCGGGCTTAAATATCTGATCGGATGGCCCGCTGCAGTTTTTGCGTCGGCGTGTATCTCATCGCCGCCTTTCATCGCGCGTTCTACCCAATCGCCCTGACCATTGCCGCCGGCGGTTCGGCCGTGTTCGCTCAAGAGCAAATGTATGGTGTTCCAATTGTTTCCAAGTCGAAGACTTCGCTCTTCGATCCATGGGTTTTCTTCGACCAAAGCCCTCGCTTCATTGACAAAATCCGAAAATACCGGATCGTCGGCCTTGCTTATCGATGGATCGTTGATGATCGATGCAAACGCGCTAAGACTTTCGAGGAACGAACCAAAACGAGGGTCGCGACGCGCCCGTGCGAGCAGCCGGCAGTTTTCTGGTATCGCTTGAAAGTGAAGTTCTGATCCCATTTATGTAAGTTGTGTGAGGCGGACACAGGTATGTGAAATCACATTTCTTTATAACATCTGAAGATGGTGTATTCGCCCAAGACCATTGAGTATTCGCTTACCGGAAAATCGCCGTCATCCTTTCCCACCGCAGCATCGCTGATCGTACCGCTTTCATCCCGAATTGTACGCATCCAGAAGGCGTCACCGAGGGGCATTATCCTGGCATGCTGTCCTTCGAATTCGGCGCCATCCAGAACCAGATCGCAGTCTTTCGAAGAACCTACGAGCAAGCCGCGAGCTTCGAGAAAAAACAGCTGTTCTTCACCAGTCAGGTTATGACGCACCAATAATTTTCCGTCAGCGTATTCCATCACGTTGCGAACCCTTGCCGCTTGACTCCTGAATATCACACTTAAATGCGTGAAAATTCGCCAATTACGGACAAACGATACCCGGATTGTTTTGTTTTCGAAGCGGCCTTTTTCGCGCTCTGCAGGTGTGACGGCACGTCAGGCCTTACGTTTGACGGTAGAAAAAATGACTTTTGCGTAATTTTTGCAAAAAAATCACAATTCTTGAAAAATAATTCAGAGGCTATCGTTTTTTGAGGATATAACGATCGTAGACGGCAGCCGGTGTGTCGAGATTTCGGCCCGCTTTCAGGTTCGTCGCGAGCCTGATGAATTGGGCCATCGACCACGCCAGTGGCGTCGCCGACCCCGTCCCTTCGCCAAATTTCAAGTCGGGAATGAACTGACGATCAATATTCTTAGGCGTTTCTTTACGATCCCACACCTGTTCTGGGATCATCAGTCCCTCATTCGCAAAGGCGAGCATGTGATCTAGGCGCGCTTTTGGCCTATTGTAACAACGCTCAGCCACCGACGATTCAAGTAACTGAGCTGCACATTGGGCTATCTCATACTGCCCGCGTTCGCCTGAAAGCAACACCCACAACCTGCCTTTGCCTGTGTATTTCCCGTCCCAGTTCCAACGGCGGCCGTCTGGCATCTCGCCATAACCATCGTTGTTGTAACGATAAAAAGCCGGTCCGTTCGGCGTATCGACCTTGATGACTTTGTCGATGACCTTTAGCGAATTGACAATGATCGGATCGTCGGCCGGGCGGATGCCGAGCCGGACAAGTTCAAGAAAACCGGCATCGACGATCTCGCGTTCATCAAAGGTCCCGGCACCGTTGTTCAGCTCGATCTTGTCGCCGGCATCGGGTTTGCCGTTCTGCGCGATGCGGATGTAATAGGGCTCCCTGGAATGCGGGCCGGTCTTTGTCACCGTCCATTTCTCGATATTCGCTTCCCATTCGTCGGCGGTCTTGAGATAAAGTTCGGCCGAGGCAGTGTCGCCATTTCGCCGGGCGATCTCGGCCGCACAAACGAGTCCCGCGATCTCGGCCGCGATGGTCGAGGGCGAATAGCCCGCCTCTTCTTCCCAGCGTTCCTGCGGCGTCGCCGGGCCGTTCTTTACGATGAAATCGGCCGCCTTTTTTACGTGGTTTTCCCAGGTCGCCTTGTCGAACCGCTTCAGCTCATATGCCATTATCAGCGGATAGGCGACCTCGTCCATCTGCAGCGAGCCCCAGAATGGCCGCCCGTCGAGCCACGAATTTTGCGGAAAACTGCCGTCCGGTTTCTGCTGAACCTTGAACAGAAAATCGAGCTCTCGTTCGGCCGCCGCACGGTCGCCGATGGCCATAAATGCCGTAAAGACCTGATAAAGATCTCGGGACCAGACGAGGTGATAGCCGCCGATGTTCGGTTCATTGGCATTCGCACCGCCGCCCCACGGCACGCTCATCGAAGCAATGTTAGCACCCGGATTCGCCTTGTCCTCATGCGCCTTTAGCTGCATCGCCGCCATGTTAAACTGCGCCTGATACTTCGCATCGACGCGCGGCAGCGTCTTCACATAATCCGCCCAGCCTTTTTCATAAGTGCTTTGGATTTCCTCGAAAACCCGACTTTTCCGGTCATCTGGATGCAGGTATTCAGCATTGTTCCAAGCCTCACTTTCCGTTCTGCCAAAACCGAGTGTGACCATAAAATCGTCACTCTTCATTCGTGCTGTTGCGGCTAAATTCCCGCCGTTCATTCCGCTCCGCTTATCAACAAATCGTCCGTGTTTCCGGAGATCGTCCAACCCGTCGTTTACACCTGCAAAGCCAACAGTAAAATCTGAGACAATATTGGTCGGAACGAACAGCGCCGAGTAAACATCCTTCTCATAGGCCAGGATCTTATTACCGGCACCACGAACGTTGTCTCCCATTCCGCTATTTCCGATCGATGGGTCAAAGTACAAGTACAGAACCAAGTTAGGATTGCTCCTTCTAAACTGAATATCGATCGCGACAACGTCCCGACTCGGGTCGGTCACATATGTTTTGGTGATCTTCCACTCGCCGGACTTCGCCGTGTTGATCTGCTGAAACGTGAGCGAATCAGGCCGTGTGACGCGGATCTGGTGGATGGCGTCGTCCTGCTCCGTCTCGACCTTTTTTGTCTTTGGGTTTACGACGATGAATTGCAGCAGGTGGACGTTTGCGACGGTGACGTCCGGGTAATAGACCTCGGTTAAGACGCCCTGTGCGAGCGTGAACCACACCTTGCTCTTTGCAGTCGCCGAAGTGCCGACGCCCTGCTTTGCGGCGGTCGCCCACTGGGCATCCTTGCCCGGGCCGCCCGGTGCCGCCGTTTGTCCGAATCCGAACGAAGCAAAAAGTAAAAAAGAAAAAGGCAAAACAAATTTGCCTTTCAGTCGACATCCCCGATGAAAATTGAAACTCGTCATACCTCTTCCCGTTTTCGTATTGCCATTCGCCTTTTTACTTTTACTTATTACTTTTGCTTTGCGAACTTCCCGTCCATCCAAGCGAGTGAGTAAAGCAACTTGCCCTTATCGCTGATCTCGAATTCGGCGGTCTCTTCGACGATCTTCTTTGAGAAGACCTTCATCGTCGTCCCGACGCGTGGCAGTTCGTACCAGTTTTTCTTGCTGTATTCGGGCACAACGCTCGTAGAGACATCGGTCCATTTCCCGTCGGCATAGTCGAGGAAGTAGAAATCATTCATCATCTCGGCAAATGTCGCTACCCCGACGAGATACGTGCCGTCGGGCCGTTTGAATATCGCCATCTCGATGCAGCTTTGGGCTCCGTCGCACCCACCCTTGAAATAGCCGTTCTTAACGTCTTCCACCTCGGTGAAGGTCTTCAAATAGTCAGCGCGGGCCTTTTTACATTCCTTGTCCGTCGCCCTGTCGCAGCCCTCGAGCGTGAAATATTTTTCGGGCAGCAAAGCAAAGTAATCCATCACCGTCCGCAGGCCTGTCTGAGCGGGCGATGGTGCCGCGGCCGTTGCGTCGCCCGGCCCGGCCGTTCTGACCTGCTCGGCGGGCGAAGCCGAAGGGCCTGAATTACCGGTTTTTGTAGTGTCGCCACCACCGCAGGCATAAAAGGCCAATAACGAACCGAAAATAACGGATATTAGCTTCATCTGGATCACCTCCTGCGAAACAGTCTGAACCCATGGCCGTCGAGGCTTATCGACGGCAATGCAACACGACGTGTGCCTGCATTCGGCGTCACCTCTTCAAAGCTGCCGCTTGCCTCGACCGTGCCGACATATGGCGTGCTCGACATATTAATTGCGACCACGATCTCTTCATTCCCGGCACGTCTCGCAAATGTCACGACGCGGGATTCGTCCGAGTTCCGCAGCCACACAAGGTCGCCGCGTCTGAGTGCATTCGACGATTTTCGGAGTGCTATCATCGCCGGATAAAACTTAACGATCTCGGGCCGACGCTCGGCAAATTGCCAAAAGATCGGACGCTTTTCAAATAACGCCGGAGCTCCGGATTCGGTCGTGTCGCCGGCTTCCATTCCGTTATAGACGAGAGGCACGCCGTCGAGCGTAAAGACGAGGGCCTGTGCGGCAAGGGCGCCCTTTTCGCCAAAACGGGCGATCGCACGGCGCTCGTCGTGGTTATCGGAAAAACGCATTCGCAAGCTTCCCTTCGGAAATTTCGCCGCCTGATCTTCCCAGACCTTGCGGAGTTCATACGCCGGCATATCCCCGTGAAGCACCTTATCAAGCGTTGCGTGCATCGCCCACGAGTAGTCCAGATTGAACGCCTTCGGGTGCAGGTCGGGCGATTCCCATTCGGCCAGCCACAGAGTGTCGGCCTTTACCTTGTCGACCTCGGCACGTGCCGTTTCCCAGAAATCGGTCGGGATGAATCCGGCGACGTCGCAGCGGAAACCGTCCAGGCCGTAATCCCTGACCCAGAACTTCAGCATATCGATAATGTATTTGCGAAGCTCGGGATTGTCGTAGTTGAGGTCGGCGACATCTGCCCAGTCAGCGACCGGCGGAATTATCTCGCCCTTGTCATTGCGAGTGTAAAACGCCGGGTTCTTCATCATCACGCTGTCCCACGAAGTGTGGTTGGCAACGATGTCAATGATCACCTTGATGCCGCGTTTGTGAGATTCGGCGACAAGGCGTTTCAGGTCGTCAGGCGTGCCGTAATCGGGATTGACGGCGTAAAAATCCTTCACCGCATAGGGCGAGCCGATCGTGCCCTTCTTCTTCGCCTCGCCGATCGGATGGATCGGCATCAGCCAGAGCACATCGACCCCAAGCGTCTTCAGCCGGTCAAGGTCTTTTGTGATGCCGTTGAAATCGCCGGTAGCAGAATATTGCCGCGGGAAGATCTGGTAGATCACAGCGTCTTTGATCCAATCCTGCGATGCCCTCGCCGACTCCTTCGAAAAATCCCTCGCCGGCTGCTGCGCCGCGATCGTTATGCTTAAAACAACCGCAGAGACGCAGAGACGCAGAGCTCTTCTGAAAGCGAGTTTAACGATCGGCGATCTTCTTCTCATTATCCTTTCCATCCTGTCTATCCTGTTTTAATTACCTCTGCGCCTCTCCCTGCCGAGGTTCACAATGAGCTCAATGCCCACCCGTGGCTGTTACTTCTACATTTGTAGCCGCAACGTCCTTTACGATAAAGACACAAAGTGCGGCAATGACAAGCGATACGCCACCAAGCATCACGGCAAACAACGAAACTTTGCTTAGATCGTCACCGAATATGCTCTGATATATGGGACTGAGCAAAAGTAAACCGATTTGCTCAAACACCCAATTAAAATGGGTAAAGAGAAATATCCAGACATTGTACAGTGTCGACACCAATCCGTCACCGATTTCAAGAGGTCTCAGCTCTGTGGTTTTTCCGGAAAACCCTCGGAGGATTGGGCCAAAAATGATACCTTGCAAACTTTGTGGAATCACGATGAAGAGATTGAACACACCCATGTAAACGCCCATGCGTTCGGGCTTGATAGCACCGGCTAATATCACGTAGGGCATTGAGAGTATCGACGCCCACGCGATACCGACGCCTGCCATGCCAACCCATAAGAAATAGGGATTTGCCGCGAAATAGGTCGAGATCAGTCCAAGTCCGCCAAGCGTTAAGCAAACGATATGAACACCCTTTCGTCCGATCCTGTTCGCAAGCGGCGGGATGCCGAACGCGACGAGAAAACAGACAAAGTTATATACCGCAAAGCAGACCCCGCCCCATTCCGTGCCCTCCTTGAACGCAGCGGATGATTCATCGGCTGCTCCGAAAACGTGACGGGCGACCGTAATGCCGTAAAACTGCCACATAAAAGGCAATGCGAACCACGTGAAGAACTGGACGACCGCCAGTTGCTTCATCGTCGTCGGCATGTCGCGAACGGCCTCGGAGATCTCTTTGAAAATGTTGCCGACTATGCTGCCTTCAGCATTCTTCTTTCGAAACGCCTCGATGTCATCGGGGGGAAACTCATCGGTCGTGTAGACAGTCCACAAGACCGCACCGAGAAACGCCGCCGCACCGACGATGAAGGCGATGAGCGTTGAATACGGAATACCACTCTGCATAATGCCGACAACGCCAACCCAGGTAAGGATGTACGGCAGTGCGTTCGCGAGTGTCGAGCCAATGCCGATGAAGAACGACTGCATTACGAAACCGAGCGTCCGCTGTTCTTCAGCAAGCTTGTCGCCGACGAACGCGCGGAACGGTTCCATCGTGATATTGATCGAAGCGTCCATTATCCAGAGCAGTCCGGCCGCCATCCAGAGTGCGCTCGAGTTCGGCATCAGCACCAGACAGATGCTGGCAATGATCGCACCGACGAGAAAGAACGGCCGCCGCCGCCCGAGCCGCGTCCAGGTGCGGTCGCTCATCGCTCCGACGATCGGCTGAACAAGCAACCCGGTCAGCGGCCCGGCCAGCCATAGATACGGCAAATTCGCCTCATCCGCGCCGAGGTATTTGTAGATCGGCGACATGTTCGCCATCTGCAGTCCCCAGCCGAATTGAATGCCGAGAAATCCGAAACTCATGTTCCAGATCTGCCAAAACGTCAGCCGTGGTTTGTTTGTCATCAAAAGCTCCGCTTTTTTAAGTATGAAGTCGGAACGATGAACGATGAATCGTTCTAGCGTTTCGACTTTGCCCGCTTGATCGAAGTTACGAAAATTGCCATTAGCTGATCGGCTTCGTCCTGGAGGGTCGCTAATTTAACCTCGGGAACGATGCCGCTTTCTATCAATAGATCAAACCAGTACATCGTTTCGTCCAATTCCTGAGCCGCACTTTCAAGTTCGCTAACGAACTCCGCCGTTGATCGAGCCCGGTGCCCCTTGCGATACTGTGCCCCAACCGACGTTCAGCTTCGCAGTACTTGCCGTCCGATGATCTGAGCTTCCGTATCCTTCGGTAAATATCTGTAAAGAGTGATGATTCTTAACGCGAACTGCTTAGTGCGTATCCGAAGATCAAACGGCTTATTCAAAGTGCCTTCATCGTTCATCGTTTCATCGTTCCTAATTCCTACTTGACCACATATATTCCCGCCGAGCGGGCCGGGATCATTGCTTTGACTTTGCCGTCGTTCACTCTGATATCCGCAAGGTTGCCGAGAGCGTCCCGCAGCGTGGCATCGGTCGCGATCTGCTTGCTGATGAACGAGATGTCAAAGACCACCTCAGCCGGTCTTGTATCGTTGTTGAATATCACGACGGCGGCTTCTTTATCAGTGAGGCGTGCATAAGCATATTGCTGCTCGGCGTCGAAAAGATCTAGGGAACGGCCGCGTCGGAGCGGTTCGATCGCTTTTCGGAGCGAACCCAATTTCGCAAGGTGGTTCCAAACGTCGTTCTCATCGGCGGTGCGTCCCGCCGATGTGAAGGCGTTACGAACATCGCCCGGAAAACCACCGGGAAAGTCACGCCGATTGTCGGGATCGGCTCCGCCCGGCATAGCTATCTCATCGCCATAATACAAGAGCGGAGCTCCGCGAGACGTCATTATCAATGTCTGGGCAAGCTTCAATCCGGTCGTCGTTGCTCCCGGCTCGTTCATGAACCGCGGCATATCGTGAACGCCAAGAAACGTCACGAGCACGTTTGGCTTCGGATAAAGCCAGTCGCGGGCGAACATCTGGTGGATCTCGCGGATCGGCTTGCCCTGGGCGAACGCATTTCTGATCGGATAAAAAAGTCCAAAATCGTAGAGTGTATCGATCTCGGGATCGATACCGTCATGGCCGCGCCGGCCTTTTTGAAAATACGACAGGAGGACCGGATCGCTATCAAAAAGCTCGCCTAGGATATTGACCTTGGGAAACTCGCGATGTACGGCCGAGCCCCATTTCGACCAAAACGAACGCGGCACGTGTGGCAGCGTGTCCATCCGGATGGAATCAAAACCAACCTGGGCGATCCACCAGAGCGAATTCTGGATCAGATATTTCTCGACCTCGGGGTTGGTCTGATTGAGATCGGGCAGGATGTCGATGAACCACCCGTCGATATTCCGCCGCTGCGTTTGAAAGGTCGCACGCGGGTTCATCGCGGTCCATTTCTGCCAGTTATTGGATTCGTGTTTATCGACCGTGCCGTTGAACCAATTCGGGGTCGGCGGGTCGTTCGCCCACGGATGATAAGGGCCGGTGTGATTGACCACCTGATCCTGCAGCACGACAAAGCCGGCCTGATGCGCTTTTCGAACGAATTCACGGAGCTTTGCCATATCGCCCAAATGCTCGTCGACGCCGTAGAAGTCGACCGCACCATAGCCGTGAAAACCGGTGGTCGTGGGCATTTCCGGCGGGTAAGTTTCAAGCGTATCTTCCCGGTCGGCGTTGTCGTAAACGGGCGTCGTCCAGATCGCGGTCGCACCGAGCGATCTGATATATGCGAGCTTCTCGATTATTCCCTGCAGATCTCCGCCGTGATAATGGCGGCCCTTCTTTCGGTCATAAAGCCCTTTCGACTTTTGCGGATCGTTGTTCGTCGGGTCGCCATCGGCGAAGCGGTCGGTAAAAACGAAGTAGATCACATCGTCCGGCATGAAGCCATTGTAGTTACCGAGGCGCGGCTGCGGCGTGAAAACCTCGAAAGGCGCATTAACGCTCCCGCCCGAGGTGACGACACGAAGCTGATAATTACCGGGCCTAACGGTCTCAGCCAGCCGCAGATCAGCGAACAGATAATTTCCGTTCGCGCTCGTCATGAAGTTCGAAGCTGTGATGCCCGGCGTTGCCGATTCGATCCTTGCACCGGCGAGATTCCTGCCCTTGATCAGAACACGAACCGGATCGATGGTGCTCCCGACCCACCAACTCGGCGGATCGATCTTTTCGACTCCCGGAGCCTGGCCGGCTACGAGGACAGCCGCAAAGCAAGCAAATAAAACCGAACCGATCTGATTTCGAAGAGTAATTGTCATAAATTCGGTTCCGCCGATCGCACCGCGGCTATCTAGGATCGCTGTCTGCCGTAGGTTTCGGTCAATTCAAGCAAACGTTCCGTGATCTCCGCCGTCAGGGCGCCGGCCTGATATCTCCAATACCAGTTTCCGGAATCCGATGCCGGCAGATTCATTCGGCCTTCGGTCCCGATGCCGATCAAGTCCTGGACCGGAGCGATCGCAGTATCGGCGACCGAGGCCCATACGGCCCGGATCATATCCCAATGTATCTCACTGCCGTCGGTACAGAGATATTTGAGGCAATAATCGCGCTCGCGTGTGATGTCCTCGGCATCGCGGGTCGAACCTGCGCCAGCCTGCGAGAGCCACCAACCGACGGTGGTGTCGTTATCGTGCGTGCCCGTATAGGCGACACAATTCTGCGTGTAGTTGTGCGGCAGGTCATGGTTCTTTGCGTCGCCGCCAAACGCGAACTGAAGTATCTTCATCCCGGGGAATCGGTACGAATCTCTTAGTTCCTCGACATCCGGGGTGATGACGCCGAGGTCTTCGGCAATGACCGGCAGCCTGACAAGATGCTGTCGTAAGGTCGAGAACAGTTCCTTTCCGGGAACATCGACCCAGCGGCCGTTCTCGGCCGTCTCATCGCCGCCCGGAACTTCCCACGAGGCCGCAAAGCCACGGAAATGGTCGACGCGGACGATATCGACCGTACGAAGCGTGAACTCGACGCGTGCGACCCACCACTTAAAGCCGTCCGCTTTCATAGCATCCCAGTCGTAGATCGGATTGCCCCAAAGCTGCCCTGTCTCGGAGAAATAATCCGGCGGGACTCCTGCCACAACCCGGGGACTGCCGTCGGCGTTGAGTTTGAAACGCTGTTGATTGCACCAAACGTCTGCCGAATCGAGAGCGACAAAGATCGGGATATCGCCGATGATCATCACGTCGTGCTTATTGGCATATTCCTTGAGGAGCCCCCATTGCCGGAAAAACAGGAATTGGTAAAACTTCTCGGCCATTATCTCGTCGAAAAGCTTTTCTTTGATCACGGTCAATGCCCCGGGCTCGCGCAGTTTGAGCGGCGACGGCCACTCATACCACGGCTTCTGATCCTGAGATGTCTTGATGGCTCGATATAGGGCATAATCATCAAGCCACCAACCGTTCTCCTGCAAAAAGGTCTCGAATTTCCCGCGCAGATCGACGCTCGTCGTGTGTTGAAAGCCCACGTAAGCAAGCGGCAGCAATTTCGATTTCCATTCGTATACCGCACCGAAATCGACCTTGTGGGATGGAAACTCCGGCCGGTCGGCGATCTGTCCGGCCGTCAGAAATTCATCCTCGACGAGTTTTTCCGGAGAGATCAATAGAGGATTGCCGGCAAAAGCCGAAAAGCACTGATACGGTGAATCGCCATAGCCCGTAGGCCCGAGCGGCAATATCTGCCAGTACGTCTGCCCGGCGTCGACCAGGAAATTGACGAACGAATACGCCTCCGGCCCGAGGTCGCCGATGCCGAAATCGCCCGGCAGGCTCGTCGGATGAAGCAAGATCCCCGATGCTCGTAGAAATTTCATTAGATGAACATTACTAACGCTTCGCCGCAAAACACTCGTAAGCGATCACCGTCCGTGCCGGCAGCACTAAATTGATGGTTCCGTCAATTCCGCCGTGGTTGCTGACCGGAATCGTGCCTGCTCCACCCTCGGGACGACAAATGTTGTTCCCTATAGGAAGTCCGACAATTCGTGCGTCAAATTTTGAATATCTTGATCTCTCTGATCGATTCACACCGACCACGAAAATCTGACCTTTCGCTATACGGCCGAACACGTACACGTCTTCGCTATATTCGATATCGATGGTGCTGCCGTCACGCAACGCCGGGAATCGCTTCCGAAGTTGGATCCATTCGCGCACATCAAAAAACATCCGCTGTTCCTCGGCAGTTCGGCCTTCTCGGGTGAAGGCATTTCTTTCATCACCGCGGAAGCCGCCGGGGAAATCCTTTCGGTTGTCCGGGTCGTGGCCGCCGGTCATCGCGAGTTCATCGCCGTAGTACATTTGCGGAATTCCGCGGACGCTGAGCATAAATGCCATGTGCATCATCGCACCTTCGAGCGTCGCTCCCGGCGTTGACATAAATCGATCCACATCATGGTTCGCGGTCAGCGTCGTCACACGATTCACGTTCGAATAAAGCCCGTCATATTTCATCACGTCGCGGAGTGCCGATGCCGGCCTTTTGCCGGTGAAAACATCCCGCGAGGCTTCCCAAAGATTGAAGTCGAAGACACTCGGAAGTCTGGTATCGATGCCGTCCCAACCTGTCTTACCTCCCTGAAAAAACGCAAGGTGTGCCGAGTCCATCTCGAGCACCTCGCCGACGAGGTAATAATCGGGATACTGCTTCAAGATCGCCGTCGACCAATCCCGGATGAAGGTGCGCGGCATGTACTGGATCGTGTCCTGACGGATGCCGTCGATGCCCGTCATCCCGATCCACCACAGAGCGTTCTGTATCAGGTATCGCGAGACCTCGGGTTCGTCCTGGTTGAGGTCAGGGAGAAACTCATTGAACCAGCCGTTGATCAGATTTTCGCGTTCGGCTTTCGAAGCATTGGGCGACATGACCACCGAATCGTTAAACGTATTCTGCGAGAACCGCGAGAACCAATTGGGGAGCGGCGGCCGCTTTACCCATTCGTGCTGCACGCCGACGTGGTTCGCCACCTGGTCCTGTATCACCTTGATACCGCGTTTGCGAGCCTCGCTTACAAGCTCGCGAAGGTCGGCCATCGTGCCGAAGTGATTCTCGACGCCGTAGTAATCAATGGCATGATAGCCATGATAATTCGTGTAAGGGCACCACGGCTGGGCACAGGTGTTCGGCTCGTCCGGGTTGTCGTACCAGGGCGTAAGCCAAATGGCAGTGATGCCGAGTTCCTTAAGATAATCGAGCCGCGAAATAACGCCGCGAATGTCTCCGCCGTGCCATCCGCGGGGATTCTTACGGTCAACGTCCTTGTTGTTCCGCTCGTCGCCGTCCGCAAAGCGGTCGGTCATTATCAGATAAATAATGTCGTCGTTCGTCACGCTCTGCCGCGTTTCAGTTGGCCGAACCGCTTGCGATATATCGAATCGGATCTTCGAACTGCCGCTGTTCGCTGACAGATCGAAAACGTATTCGCCCGGCTTGGCGTTCTTGCCGATCGTCAGATCGAAGAAGAGATGGTCGCCACGGCCATTGACCAGGACGTTCGATATTTTCAAAGATCGGTGCGCTGTACGGATGGTTGCTCCGAACAATTCATTGCCGCGTACCATCACCCGAACCGTTTCGATCGAGTGTCCTGCCCACCAATTCGGCGGTTCTACCTTTTCGATCGTCGGTGCGGCGATCGCGACGCCGTAAACAACGAAAAGGAACACAAAAAACAAACTGGCCGTCGGTCTGAGTGTCATAAGAAAGGGGCGTGAGAACGATTATCGTCCACGCCCCGGTAAAGAACAAGGTTGTCCGGGTTTAGAGGCGATGCACAAAAGCCTACATCTCAAGATGGGCAATCGAAAGCTGCTGGTCGATCACCGCCTCTAAACCAAGCCTCTAAAACTCAAGCCGCAAACCAAGTTGGATCTGGCGGTTGGTGAAACCGTAGGTCGACCTGATCGTTCCAAACCCGAATACCGGATCCGTATTTCCGAGATCGGTATTCGGCGGCGTGAGCTGCGGAGAGTTGAATATGTTGAAGAACTCGGTCCTGAGCTGTACCTTGAAACGGTCGCCCGCGGTAAAGTTCTTTGTAAGCCCCATATTCAGCTGATTTGAGATCGGTCCGCGAAGGCCGTTCCGCTTGAGTGTCCCGAATCGCCCTGCTGGTGCTTCGGTAAATGCAGCCCGTCTCAAATAAAGGTCGTTATCACCCGTGTACGGGTCGCCATTCAAATCGACCAACACGCCATTTCTACGTACATCGAAGGTCTGTCCGCTCTGGATCCGGTAGATTCCGTTGAGCTGCCAGCCGCCGATTATTGCGTCGAGGGCTTTCGGCATATCGCTGCCTATTCGTCGGCCGCGTCCCCATGGCAGATCGTAAACGGCCTGCAGCGAAAAGACGTGCGGAAAATCGGACCGCGAGGTGGCGAACGGCTCGACAAAGTTGATGTTCGTATCGCCGACCGAATCGAACGCACCTTCGCCGTTATCCTTCGTTTTCGAAAGAGTGTAAGCGACGCGATACTGCAGACCTCGGGCGAAGCGTCTTTCGACCTGTATCTGAAGCGAATCGTATTGCGACTTGCCGTTATCGTCACGAACGCGAACAGGCCCGTTCGTCGGATAGCACGGCGAACCAACTACGCCATTCGGGCATAGCACGTTGGTTCCGTCCTGCACCACCCTGCCATTGAGGTTGTAATACAGGATCAGGTTTCGACCGGTAGTTCCAACGTACCCGATGCTTAGCGTCGTGCTGTCGGTCAACTGCTGCTGAAGCTGGATGTTGTATTGATGCACGTTAGAAACCTTGTTGTCCGGGCGGACCGCAAGGATGCTGACGTTCGTCGGATTATTGAGATTTACGCTTGATACATCGCCCAAGGGTAGAGCACCGGTCGCAAGACGTGAGTCGAGCGAACCATTCGGAGCGCGGCCTGAAAGTGCGATCCTTACTCCATCCTGATTGTTGAATTGCGAGAAACCGCTGTACGGCGGATTCTGTGCCAGCTGATTATCGATACCGCCGCGATCAAGGAAAAAGAACATTCCGTAACCGCCGCGAAGCACCGTCTTACCCTTACCTCCGAAATCGTAGGCCATGCCGAAACGCGGGCTGAAGTTGTTGGTGTCGTTCTCGACCAGAGCGTCGCCACCGTCAGAAGCAACCACCAGACGGCCCGTGCTCAGATCGAAATTTGCCTGTCGGCCGTACATCTCTGTCGGGTTGGTGAAAAGCTCGTATCGAAGACCAAGATTAAGCGTGAGATTCTTGCGAACGCGCCAGTCATCCTGAACGAACAATGCGTTTTCCCAGTTGCGGGTTCCGACGGTACCAAACGGAGGCCCGATCTGATAATTGCATACGAATCCGATCAAAAGATCGGACTGTTCCCAACCGGTCGAAGCTGCACCACCGCACTGTGACGGATCACCGTTCCCGATAAGGAAGAAATACCCCTTTCCGCGGTTGGGGCGGTACAGAGCCACATCGCGCCGGAGAAGTGTGCCTCCGAACTTGAGGGTGTGGTCTCCGGTCGTGTAGCTCAAACTATCAACGATCTGGTATGTAACCTGCGGTACGAGATACGGGCCAAAGTCGCCGGTATATTCGAGCTGGCCGTTGTAACCGCCGATCAACGCTCCGCCGCCGAGGTTGGCATCGCGGTTCGCGTTCGGAATTCCGAGATCCGCAGAGATCGTCTGATCAAAGAAAGGCGGCGTATAGCCGTAACTGATGCGGCTTACCTGGACGCGGAGTTCGTTGAACAAATTGGTCGAAAGAGCTGTATTCAAACCAACGACCGCGCCGCGGGTGTCCGTCGGATTCGTGCCTGATCCGAAACCGGCAGGCAGCGCCGGAAGCCTCGACGACGTCGTCTGTTCAAACTTGCCCCAGCTCCAGCGGCCAAAGAGTTGATTGCTGTCATTCAAGCTTGCGTCGATCCTGATGTCGTACGTATCTGAGTTTGTCGTCTCGTTGCGAGTGGTCAGATAATTGTTAAAGATCCCCGCGCGATTCGGTGCCGGAAAGGCCCGAAGATAATTCAGCCCGACCGGATTGAGACGGTTGCCCGGCAAAAGGTCAAGGCGATTATTCGCGATCGGGAGTCCGGTAAGGATATCCGTCAACTGGATCGGGCTGCTTTGGGCAAGCAGCTCAGAAAAGTTGCCGGTCCGCATCAATGCGGTCGGGACGGTCGCCGATTCCTGATTGAGCGGCAAAAACTGACGCAAGCCCTCGTAGTCGCCAAAGAAAAAGACTCGATCCTTCCAGATCGGGCCGCCGATCGAGCCGCCGAATTGGCCGCGGCGAAACTCGCTCTTCGTGCTGTTGAAGGTCGGCCGAGCGTCGAGGTTATCGTTGCGCAGAAAGAGGAAAGCGCTTCCGTAAAACTGATTTCGTCCCGACTTTACAACCGAGTTGACGATCGCACCGCCACCGCGGCCAAATTCGGCCTGAGCTACGCTCGTCTGTACGCGAAATTCCTGTACCGCCTCAGCCGATGGGAACACGTTGATAGTGTTGACGAGAGATTCGTTGTTGTCGACGCCGTCAAGCAAGAAGCTGTTTGCCTGCGTCCGCTGTCCGTTGACCGAAAGAGCGGCTCCGCCGGTGTTCCGTCCGCGATAGGTCTCGGCGTTGCCCGAAACACCCGTCGCAAATCCGGCGGGAACACCCTGGGTCACGCCCGGCGAAAGTCTTGCGAGTTCAAGAACATTTCGGCCATTGAGCGGCAGTTCGACCGCCTCGCGGCCCTGTATGACCTGACCGATCGCCGACGTCGCCGTTTCGATCTGTGGTATATCGGCCGTCACCGTCACGGTCTCTGATACCTCACCCGTCTCGAGGGTGAAATTCAGAACGGCCGTCTGTGCAACCTCTAAGGTGACGTCCTGTTTCGTCGTCTTGAAATTGGCTTGACCAACTTCGATCTGATATTGACCGGGCTGGAGGGCGAGTGCACTGTATGTGCCGTCGTCCCTGGTCGTCACCTTTACCTCGCGGCCGGTGCCCGTCGAACGGATCGTTACCGTGGCTCCGGCCAAGGCAGCTCCGTTAGCATCAGCGACCGTTCCCTGAATTCTTGCCGATTCGGTCTGGGCAAAGCTTGTGATCGCAATTGCTGCCACCGAGATCGCGAAACAGAAGAACTGTCGCACTATTCTGGTTTTTTGAATTTTCATATGTCTCTTACCTCGTCGATCTCTGATTGCGGGTAGTCTGGCAAGCCCGAAAGCTGTCGTTTCCGCAAGAATTCTTGATTTCTGAAATGCGTCTGGACTTACGAACCGTCGATAGAAATAATTGTTTGTTGTCTAAACAAACAAACTTTTAATACAATTGCAATATAAAGTCAAGAGATATTGCAAAATTTAGTGAAGCGAAAGATGCGCCGAAGCGAACTTTCGCGCCAACACAAGCCCGATCGAACCAAGTATCGTCGGCTCGTCGCCCAATGTCGACGGCACGATCGGCGTTCTTTTCAATTCATTTCGGATGCCGCGTTCGGCCAAAACCTGCAGATCGTCCTTTATCAGATCCCAGGCCCGGACGATACTTCCGCTTATGACGACAGCCTGCGGGCTAAAACCGACGATCAGATTTGATATTCCGATCCCGAGATACCTTGCGGTCTCTTTCAAGACGCCGATCGCCCGCTGCTCACCGTTGGCTGCCAGACCGATCAAATGATCTATATCGATCACTCCATTCGCCGCAGAACCATTTTTGGATGTATACCGGTTGATTATCGCTTTTTCGGATGCATGCGCTTCCCAGCAATCGCGTCGGCCGCATGAGCAAACTACGGGCGAATTCTCTCCGACGAACATGTGGCCAAACTCCCCGGCAGCGCCCGATTCGCCGCGATAGACCTCGCCATCAATTATGATCCCGGTCCCGATCCCTTCTGCCACGAGGACCGTTATGAAGTTTCGCGTTCGCCGAATTTCGGCGTCACCAAACCACAATTCGGCAAGAGCGACGGCATTCGCGTCATTGTCGATCGTCACCGAGAGTCCTGTTTTTGCCTCGATCTGGCGGCCGATGTCCCAGTTAGCCCATTGAAAGTATGGGATATAAAGGATCCCGCCGCTGCTCGGATCGGCTATGCCGGGAATGCTGATGCCGACCTCGAGTTCGGCTTCCGGAAACTCGTCGACAAACTGCGACACTTTGCCCAATATCTGCTGATTCATGTAACCGATATCGGACGAGGTCGGGAACTTTTCGGTCTTCAAGAGATTGCCGGCGAGATCAGCAAGCACGACGGTCGTAACGCGCGGCGTTACATCCACGCCGATCGCGACCGGCGAACCGGTCTTCAATTTCAGCAGTGTGGGCTTACGTCCTCCGGTCGAATCGCCTGTTCCGATCTCTTCGATAAAGCCGTCAGCCTGGAGCTCATCGACGATCGCGGAAACGGTCGAACGCTGAAGCGATGTCTCCCTCGCGATCTCGGCCCTCGAGATCGGCGAACGCACCCGGACATAGTTCAAAACTATTTGCCGGTTGATATCCCGGATCGTATTGTGGCGTGCGATCTGAGATTTTGCCTTTGAAAGGTATATCTTCTTCATTCGGGTCGACGCTTCGCGGTTTTGATGCGTTAACTTTGTTGTTCTAACGAACAAACAATAAAGATATACATCGCTTTTCAGATTAGTTCAATACCGAAAATGCTGTTTACTCGATTTTGTTACGAAACGCGAGGAATACTTCGGGTGTATCGGGGGTGAGAGCCTTATAAAGCAGTGACCTCTAAAAGGGCTTTGACGACTGCCGGGTCGAACTCGATCGCGGCCCATTCGGAAATCTGTTTTTGAGCTTCGGCCTCGGTCATCGCCGCTCGACGCGGGCGGTTGTCGGTCATTGCGGCGTATGAATCGGCGACACGAAGTATTCGGGCGGCAAGCGGGATCTGCTCGCCCTCGAGGGCATCGGGATAACCCGAGCCGTTCCACCATTCATGATGCCATCGGACCAAGAGCTGAACGCCTCGCGAAAACCCTCTTTTGGCAGCTTCCTGTTCACCGATGACCGGATGCCGCTGGAGATCGGCACGCTCGGTTTCGGTCAAAGCGCGATTCTCGAGGATATACGATCGGCTCATCACGTATTCACCGATGTCGTGAATGAGCGCGGCCTGCTGCATGAAAAACCGATCGTGCGCCGCCATTTTGAAATGCTGGCCGATGCGATCGGCGATCTCACCGATCCGTAGGCCATGGGCATGCCCATAGCCCTCAAAGGCATCTATCGCCGCTGAAAGTTCAAGCAGTTTTTCGTCAAATTGTGATTGTGCCAAGCCGGAACCCTGCATAGATCAAAGGCCGCTATCAAAGCCCGGATTATAACAAGTTCCGGCGGCTTTCCGGAAACCTAAACGGTCGATTGCAGTTTTCTCAGCAATGCCTCGGCTTCCTTGTTGCCGGGCACGGCCTCGAGAAAGCGCTTCAATTCGCCCTCGGCCCGCTTTGCCATGTTCATCTCGATGAAGAATTCGACAAGCATCAGACGTATCTTGGGGTTCTTACCGTCTAGCTTTACTGCCGACTGCAATTCAGCTTCAGCCTTGTGTCGATGACTGCTGAATGCTGAAAGAGCCTTTCCGTAATAGGCATGATACAAAGCATTCTCCGGGCTGTAGTGGACCGCACGGGCGAGATGTGTCGCCGCGGATTCGTACTCTTCTTCGCTGAGCATCAGTAAGCCTTGCTCAAAGCTTTCGAGTCCCTGTTCGGACTTTCGCTCTGTAGAATCCGGAACTTCCGTCAGGCCTTCGGCCCTGCGTTTCTCTCGTGCCTCGATCTCTTTGCGGATCTTGTAATCGTACGATTCGCGCGACTCTTTCGTCTTGAGGGTCTCGTATGCATGGGCAAGTTTCGTGAAGGCGACCTGGATCCGCCTGAGCATTGCTTCGCCCTCGCGATGATACCGGTCCGGGTGGAACAGTTTGGCGAGCCCGAAATACGCCAATTTTATTTCGGATATGGGAGCCTTTTCGGAAACACCGAGAACGTCGTAATGCGTTTCTGATACCTCTGCACGCTTTAGATACTCGTCGAGCGTGATGTCCAGCGCGGCAGCTTTTGGCTGAGCGGGTTCGGGATCAGCCTCCGGTGGCTTGCTATCGGCGCTTTCAGCTTCGGGTTCAGGCGCATCGTGACCGGCGATCGAAGCGGCTTTTTTCACGACCGAAAGTCGTGCGGTGAGTATTTGAGCGATCTTCAACGGTGAGAACGCGGCGTTCCAGTCCTGCCGGACGAGGACGCCCCCGAGCCACAGAACGTATAGGGCCTGAAGCAGGCCCTGCTCCGGCAGCGTCGTCATGTTCCGCAGATCGGCGATCTTTAGAGGGACATCTCGAAACTGCTCGGCAACATGCTGCTCGTGTGCCAAAAGATGCAACCGGGCGAAATCGGCCTCGGTTCTCAGAAACGTCTCTTGAACGCTCTTGAACCTCTCGAATACGGTCTGGATCGGTAAGCATCGAGCGTAATTGATCAGCACCTTATGAACTTCGACATAGTAAACGAGATCGGACCGAAGGCGGGCAAGAGGACTGAAGAGCCATTCACCTTCGATCCACGACATTGCCTCTATCAAGATCGCTTCGATCTGCGAAACGACCGCGTCTTCGAGATCCTTTTCAGTGAGTTTTCCCTCGGCGATAAGGCTCGCCCCGAGTTCAAGATCGTTAGCGTAATGCGGATACTTCGAGATCTGGCCTTTTTCTACCTTCTTTCGGCTTATCAGAACGCTGAAGAGCCTATGTTCTTTACTGTTCGAGACCCCGTAAACGACCCGACCGTCTTTGAAATAAATGACCGCCTTCTGTGCATCGCGCGAGAGCCTGAGGCTGCCGCTGAGATTGGCCTGGATTATCTCAACGATCAATTCACCGAGCGGATATTCGTTGAGCGAGCCATTGGTTTCGAGAGTGTTTTGCTGGGTCATCTGCGAAGGTGAGAGTAGGGCGGCGAAGTGCGGACGGAGACGTCCGCTGCATAATGATAGCAGAATTCGGACCGGAAAGTCTCTTGTTTTTTGCGGCAGAATCGCCTGTTTTCGACGTGTGAACGAACTAACCCATCGATTTGACAGGCAATGGACAAATTGCGAAAGTTTCTTGGTAACTAAGCAATGGAGATGTGCAGTCCGGAAGGTTTTAGGATGAGGTCCAGATGAACGCTCAGATCGAGATAAGGGAATGCGCGACGCTGGACGAACTCGGTGCCTGTGTTGACCTACAGCGAGAGGTCTTTTCGCTGCCGGAGATCGAGCTGTCGCCTGTACGGCATTTCGTCGTAACGAAAAATGCCGGTGGATTTATCCTCGGCGCTTACAGCGGTGACGAACTGATCGGATTCGTACTCAGCGTGCCTGCATTTTTGCGCGGTGAAAAGGCATTCTATTCCCATATGACCGCGGTCAAGAGTGAATTTCAGAGTTTCGGTATCGGCGCCAGGCTGAAATGGGCTCAACGCACTCGGTCGCTTGAACTGGGCGTCAAATATGTGAAATGGACGTTCGAGCCCTGGAAGGCTCGCAACGCATATTTCAACCTCGAAAAACTCGGAGCGATCGTCACCGAATATCAGCCGAATTTTTACGGCATCGATTATTCGACGGCATCGACCGGCGGTGTCGCTATCGGACTTGCCAGCGACCGCCTGTTTGCCGAATGGCATCTTGAGAGTGAAAAGGTAGTTACACGCTCGGAAGGCTTGCCGTTCACCGACGATCGCGTCCCGGATCGCGAGATCGAGGTCACGCCCGATTGGAACAAGCTGGTTGCGACCGACACGAATGCTGCGATCGCCGAACAAGCGAGGATCAGGCATGAGTTCGAACGGGCTTTCGCCGACGCGATGATCGCTCGCGGGTTCATTCGTGATGCTGAACACCCGAAGTATCTTCTTTACCGAGACTAAGATGCCGCATTTTGAGATCGATCCTGAGATTCGAAAGGCGTACACTCTGCCGTCCGAGTTCTATACCGACCAGCATTATTTCGATCTGTCAAAAGAGACGGTCTTTTGCCGGTCATGGCAATTCGCCGGACACGTCTCGCCTCACGATGATCTGACACCATTTACGCTGCTTGCCGGTTCTCTTGACGAACCCCTGTTATTGGTAAGAACCGAAAGTGAATTGCGCTGTCTCTCGAATGTCTGCACTCACCGAGGGATGCTTTTGGTCGAGAAGCCGTGTAAGGCAAATCTGATAAAGTGCGGCTATCACGGACGCCGCTTTTCGCTGGAGGGCAAATTCCTCTCGATGCCGGAGTTTGAAGCGGCCGAAAATTTTCCGGAGTCACGGGACGATCTGCCTACGATCGAATGCAGCGTATCCGGAGACTTTGTTTTTGTCTCGCTCGACCCGGCTGCAACGTTTCAGGAATATATCAATGGCGGCGATGCTATTTTGAACGAGATCGCTGATCTGAAATTGAAGCTGCATGAGACGCGCGAATATGAAGTGAACGCTCACTGGGCGTTGTACTGCGAGAATTATCTTGAAGGATTTCATATTCCCTACGTTCATAGATCCCTGAACGAGGCCGTGGATTACGGTACATACACAACCGAAATATTCAGGTATTCGAGCTTGCAGACGGGCTATGCAGAAAACGGCGAGGTCGCCGGCCGGTATTTGTTCATTTTTCCGAATATGATGTTCAATATATATCCCTGGGGCGTGTCCGTTAACGTCGTCCGACCGCTCTCGATGAGTAAGTCGGTGATCGAATATTTGACGTACGTAGGCGATTCATCGAAGCTGGGGACTGGAGCAGGTGCCGACCTTCACGGTGTCGAATTAGAGGACGAAGCCGTGGTCGAAAGCGTTCAGCAAGGCATTCGTTCGCGGTTTTATGACCGCGGCCGATACTCACCTACCCGCGAGCAGGGCACGCATCATTTTCACCGGCTGATAGCTGAGTTTCTGAATTGACCGATCGATGAATTCAAAGATACAGAGCGAGATCGAGGGATTGCGTGCCGAGATAGAGCGGCACAACGAGCTTTACTATCAGAAAGCCGAGCCCGAGATCTCTGATTATGAATTCGACATGATGCTCGAACGCCTTCGAGCGCTTGAAGCCGAGCATCCTGAATTTATCACGCCGGACAGCCCGACCCAGCGCGTCGGCGGAAAGGCCGATTCCCTTCGGCCGTTCAAACACACCGTCCCGCTGATGTCGCTCGATAACAGCTACAGTCTTGATGAGCTGAAGGCATTTACCGAACGCTGTGAAAAGCTGGCTGAAGGCCGCGGGCTTGAATACGTAGCCGAGCTCAAGATCGACGGGCTCAGCGTATCGCTGCACTACGAGAATGGGATGTTGATGACCGCAGCGACCCGCGGCGACGGCCAAACGGGTGATGAAGTAACGCAAAACGCAAAGACCATACGCACCGTTCCGCTCAGGCTTAAGACAGACGCCCCGCAACACGCAGAGGTACGCGGCGAGGTCTTCCTTTCGCGTTCTCAGTTTGCCCGCATCAATGCCGAGCTTGAGATGCAGGGCGAGAAGACATTTGCCAATCCGCGGAATTGCGCCAGTGGTACGCTGCGAATGCTTGATTCGCAGATCGTTGCCTCACGTCGGCTCGACATGTTTCCGTACGACGTGATCCGCGGCAATCAGAAAATGTTTGCGACGCACTGGGAAAACTTCGAGTGGCTTGAGCGGAACGGCTTTAACGTCAACCCGAACCGGGCTCTGTGTGCCGGATACGACGAACTCGTCGCGTTCATCAATGAAATGGAGACCCATCGCGACGCGCTCGATTACGAAATAGACGGCGTCGTCGTAAAGGTAAACTCGACTGCGCTGCAGGAAGAGTTCGGCGCGACCACCAAGGCTCCGCGATGGGCGATCGCTTATAAATATCCGGCGCGAAAAGCGACGACCAAACTGCTTGCAATCACGATACAGGTCGGACGGACCGGAGCGTTGACGCCGGTCGCGAATCTCGAACCGGTACTCTTAGCGGGAACCACTGTTGCGCGTGCGTCGCTGCATAATGAAGACGAGATCAAGCGGCTTGGAATTCGCATCGGCGACACGGTAGAGATCGAAAAAAGCGGCGAGATAATTCCCCAGGTTCTCGGTGTGGTCGAAGCAAAGCGCGACGGCACTGAGACCGGTTTCGAATTCCCGACGGTGTGCCCGGTCTGCGGTTCGCCTGCGGTCCGACCTGAAGGCGAGGCCGTTCGCCGCTGTACGAATCCCGATTGCCCGGCGAAGCTGAAGGCTCGCATTCAATATTTCGCTTCGCGAAAGGCTATGGACATCGAAGGACTCGGGGAGGTTCTGGTCGAAACGCTTGTTGACAAAGAGATGGTCCGCGACGTCGCCGATCTCTACAGCCTGAAGATCGAGGACATCGCCGCTTTAGAACGAATGGCAGAGAAGTCAGGCACGAACCTTATTGAACAGATCGAAGCGAGTAAGTCGCGTGGGCTCCAGCGTCTGCTGTACGGGATCGACATTCGCCACGTCGGCGAGAGGTACGCAAAGATACTCGCCGGTAATTTCCGCAGCATCGACCGAATTGCGGCAGCAAGCGTAGAGGAACTCGACGACATCCCCGAGATCGGCCTCGCCGTCGCCGAGAGTGTTTATTCTTGGTTCCGTGACGCCAAGAACATCGAACTCGTCGAAAGGCTTAAGGCTGCCGGCGTGCACGTCGAAATGGATGCTTCCTCGACCGCTGCTCTCGATGAACGCTTCATTGGCAAGACCTTCGTCCTTACCGGCAAGCTCGAAAATTACACCCGCGACGAAGCCGCCAAACTGATCGAAGACCGCGGCGGCCGCGTCTCGTCATCCGTCAGCAAAAAGACCGACTACGTAGTCGCCGGCTCCGACGCCGGCTCAAAACTAACCAAAGCCGAATCGCTCGGCGTAGCGGTCTTGAATGAGTCTGAGTTCAAGGAACTGGTCAGATGACGATCGGTGATAGCGGTCACTTCTCGGTTTTATCCCTGATCTCTGATTCGGCATTTTCTCTTGCGTGGTGCATTCCCATCGGAACCCGGGAGAAGATACCGAAGACGACAAGCATACTGACAACGAGTCCTACACCAAATACGATCAGGTCATTCATCTGACCCTCCGTGTAATTGTGCCGTAAAGGCCTAATGCCAGAATGGACGGGACCCAAAGCCCAACGAAGATCGCAGTATCGCGGTTTCCTTCGCCCAAGATACCGAACCAAAGGCTGACAGAGAAAACGAATGAAATGAATGCTGCTGCAACCACGAATTTATCTGAACGGTCGAGTGTCATATTTTAATATTTAATATCTTCTTAAATTGGTATTCGGACTTTTTCTTTCTGGAGCTGTCTTCGTTCGGACCAGCTTGGTCAGATTCATTGCACGCGGATCGCGAGCCGAAGGGTGGCTGCGCCGGACCAAATCTGACAGAAGATGTGCTGTTCGTTGTCGTCGTCCGCAAGCTGACCGATGCCGACATGCACATTCACTAATGCCATCCCGCGATATTGCGTATCTTTCGTCAACGGAATATGATTCAGCTTACATAGATCACTGAACAGAAGAGTCGCAACTTCATAAAGATGATGAGTAATTTTTTCACTTCACCGATATCCGAAGCCGATCCGTTGATCAGCGATGCCATTGATGCAGAGGTTCGGCGGCAGGCGGATGGGCTTGAGCTGATCGCTTCGGAGAATTTTGTTTCGGAGGCGGTGCTGCAGACTATGGGCACTGCTTTTACGAACAAGTATGCCGAAGGGTATCCGGGCAAGCGTTATTACGGCGGCTGCGAGTTTTCGGACGTTGTTGAGCAGGCCGCGATCGATCGTGCAAAGCAGATCTTCGGTGCCGAGCATGCCAATGTTCAGCCGCACAGCGGAGCACAGGCTAACATGTCGGTATTTCTCGCTGCGATCAAGCACGGCGACACCATCCTCGGGATGAACCTGTCGCATGGCGGGCATTTGACGCACGGCCATCCGCTCAATTTCTCCGGCATCAACTTCAAGGTCGCCGATTACGGTGTGAATAAGGAGACCGAGCAGATCGATTACGACGAGCTGCAGCGAAAGGCAGAGGAAAGCCGCCCTGCCTTGCTGATCTGCGGGGCGTCAGCGTATCCGCGGACCATTGATTTCGAAAGGATCGGCGAGATCGCCCGTTCGGTCGGTGCAAAGGTGATGGCCGATATCGCCCACATTGCCGGACTTGTCGCTGCCGGATTGCATCCTTCGCCTGTGCCGCATTGCGAGTTCGTCACGACGACGACGCATAAAACGCTTCGCGGGCCACGCGGCGGCCTGATACTTTGCAAAGAGGAGTATGCGAAAGACGTTGACCGGGCAGTTTTCCCGGGCGTTCAAGGCGGTCCGCTCGTTCACATAATCGCGGCTAAGGCGGTCGCATTCGGTGAGGCGCTTCGCGACGATTTCAAGTCCTATCAGCAACAGATTCTGAAGAACGCACAAGCACTCGGCGATACGCTCGCCGCATCGGGACTTCGTTTGGTGTCGGGCGGCACTGACAATCACCTCCTTCTCGTTGATGTTTATCTTGACGGCAAAGGTATCACCGGCAAGGAAGCCGAAAAAGCGCTCGAGGACGTTCACATCACAGTGAACAAAAATACGATCCCGTTCGATACGCAAAAGCCTTTCACCGCATCGGGAATACGTCTCGGCACACCCGCACTGACCACGCGCGGGATGCTCGAAGACGATATGCGGCAGATCGGCGACATGATAGCGTCGGTGGTTCACGAACCCGGATCCGACGATGTAAAGAAGCGGGTACGTGGGGCGGTCGCCGAGCTTACTGCAAAATTCCCGATGTATCCCGGCCGTTACAAGTCAAAGCAGACCGAGGCCAACACCGCCGTTTGAGGCCTTGCCGACTTGATCAAAAAAGCCCTCGGTCACCGATGACCGGGGGCTTTTCACGTGGAGCTTGGTAAGCTTAGATCGTCACGAATCATCCGTCACCGATGTGTTTTCGTTCTCCAGTTGATCCAACAACTCACGAGCCTCTTCGGAATCGTATTCGTATGCTTTTTGTTCAAGGGCGTTCGCCGCGATATCTGCATAAAGCGGATCGTCGAGGAGCGGAACGAGAGCCTGTACGGAGAGGAGCGAAAGGGTCTCGTAAGCAATGGCTCGGATCTGCGGAAACTCGGTCTGCCTGACGATCTCTGCGATCTCGCCTGCCGAAAATCTTTCGAACAGGCCGTCGGCGAGCTTGTCGAGCTTGTCGTAATCGTGCTGTTTCAGGGCACGAGCTGCGAGCTGGATAAAAACCTCGGCCGATCCGCTTTGGGCCTCAAGAATCTTCGCACACGTTTCGGCAAGTTGGGCCGCCTCTTCCTGTGTCTCAACATTCTTGGGTTTGCTTTGCGCGTCGAGCGCTGAAAGCAGCTGACTCAATTCCCAGTCTGAGTGAGCATCATATTCGATCTTTTGAGAAGGCGGACTTGTCTGGAGGGTGCCGCTCGACTGCAATAGGCCGACCAGCATTTTCTTTGTCATCGGCCGCAGTTCTTCCCAAATACGAACAACTCCGGCATCGAGGTCTTTTATCATCATGTCAACATCTTAAGTTTGAGGTCTCATGATGATCTTGTCAAGCATTCTGTTCCGGCGGAGCTGAAACGGGAAAAACCGTCGTCGCTGCCGGCATTCGACCGCTTATCATGGCCGTTCGATAAACATCGGGAGAGCATTCGGCCTTCAGATCAAGGGGCATCTGTAGGGCTGCTGGCAAGCATTTCGAGTTCGATCTGATTCAGTATCTCTTCGCGTTCTTCGTCGCTCGAACGATCGTCAACAATAGCGATAAGCGCGAATGGGATCCCTTCGAGCCGCCTCAATTCCCATGTCTCTGAACCCGGTTTCGACCTCCTTGAAAACCACAGCCCGTTGAGGTCGGATACAATGACATCGGCATTCCCGATCACCGCTCGATCAACCTCGCGCGAGCCCTCCCGAACCAGTAACCGGCGAAGTTCCCAGCCATATTTCTTATATTGAGCTATTATATCCCCGACCCCGGCGTCGATCATTTGGAATTTGTCGGAAGCGGCGCTTCCGTTCGCGTCGGTTTGATCGGTGTGATGTTTGCAACATTCGTATTTGCAGCGGGCATCGCCGGGACCATCGAGTTTGACATTACGTTTGCCGCTTCGCGTTCACGCTGATCGCGGCCCTTGCCGGGCGACTTGAAACTGCCGGCAAACTGCTCACCGACGGCGAGTTTCCATCCTCCGTCTTCGTTAATGAACGCAAGATCCTCCCACCGGCTGTCGCGTGCGTTCCAAACCTCGACGGCGCCCATGTTGCCGCTGATCCTCTCGTCCCTGATCTCAGGCAGCGATTCTGCAAACGTCGTTGCGGTAAAACCGTTCTCATAAACCTTTTCGATCGGATTGTTGTTTCGCTGTGCCACCATCTGGGCAAATTCCTGCGTCTTTTTGGTCATACTGGCCTTTATAGCCTCAGTATCTTTTGACTTCACAGCCGCATAAAGCGTCTTGTAAGCTTCGGTCGGCGAAGCCGCTCCGCCGGTCTTGATATTGGCGGTTCCTCCGCATGCGGCAGTTAAAACGAGAGCGGCCACCGCCGCCAATATTCCTTTTGTTTTGAACATAGCTTCTTAAAAGTGCGATCAATTGATAATCTTTCCAGTTGGAAGTATAAGTTTATGCTCCGGAAATGTAAATTTTCATGAAAGCCCTGAGATTCGAACAAGATCGACTCGGCCTGCACGAACTCACTATTCCGAACGCTAAGGGCGAAGCACGAGTACGCGTATTGAAATCCGGCATCTGCAATACGGATCTCGAGATAATTCGCGGATATGCCGGCTTTGAGGGCACCATCGGTCACGAGTTCGTTGGTGTCGTCGAAACCGCCGAGGATTCCCCCGGTCTGGTGGGCAAACGGGTGGTCGGCGAAATCAACGTTGGCTGCGGTACGTGCGAGCTTTGCCTTCGGGGTGACCCGCGTCATTGTCCGGGCCGTACCGTGCTGGGGATAAAGGGCAGGGACGGAGCACATGCCGAATACCTTACGCTCCCGACTCGTAATCTGTATGAAGTTCCCGACGGCCTGACCAACGAACACGCCGTTTTCATCGAACCATTCGCAGCGGCCTTAGGGATCACCGAACAGGTCGATGTTGAGCCGGACACAACGGTTGCAGTGATAGGCGACGGCAAACTTGGCCTGCTGTGTGCGATGATCCTGGCACAAAGCTCAAAATGTACATCCCTGATCGGAAAGCACTCATCGAAACTCAAACTAGTCGAACGACGCGGTATCGAAACCGTATTGCTGGCCGAGACGGATCCGATCCTAGGCCGATTTGATGTGGTAGTCGAGGCGAGCGGGTCTGAAAGCGGTTTCGCGACCGCTCTTGACCTCGTTAAGCCCCGCGGCAGGATCGTGCTGAAATCGACGTTTCGCGGAAAGCCAACCTGGGAAGCGTGGAGAGTTGTGGTCAACGAGATAACCGTCGTCGGATCGCGCTGCGGCCGCTTCGAGCCCGCACTGAAGCTCCTTTCGAACGGATCGCTCGATCTGAGCGACCTTATCAGCGACGAATTTCCCATTAGCGAGGGAATACGCGCCGTTGAGCGAGCGGGCGAACCCGGTGTCCTGAAAGTGCTGTTGAACATGACGAATTGAAACTTTTCGGGCGTTATCTGCGAATTTTGTTATAATCAAAGCCCCGATCGGGGCAGGTCGAGAATAAGGGCATCAAGGAGATAGATTTATGACATTCAGCTTTGCGGCACGTGCCTTTTCCATGCTAAACGGACGATTTCACAGCCTCTCGCTTGTTGCGGTTTCGATCGTCGTTTTTCTTGCCGGAACCCATTCGATCGAGGGGCAGGTCCAGCCCGTCCAAGCTGCTGCGTCGCCATTGCGAATTTCGGACTCGTTCGCCGATATCGCAAAAAAGGTCGAGCCGGCAGTTGTGAGCATTGACGCGAAAGCACGCATGCCCGAAGTAAGCTCGCGAAACCGCACTCCGCCGGTCGACTCGGACGACATTCTGGAGTTCCTGCAGCGACAGATGCCTCGTCGGCAGGCCGCCGCCGTCGGGAGTGGTTTCATCGTCGATAAGGCGGGATACATTTTGACCAACGGGCATGTGGTCGAAAATGCTACGCGGATCATCGTCAAGCTGAATTCCGGCGAGGAGTTCAATGCGGAACTCTTAGGTGTCGATGAAGAGACTGACATGGCAGTGCTCAAAATCGATGCCGGACGCGATCTTCCGTTTGTCACTTTGGGCGATTCGGATCGAGCGCGAGTCGGCGATTGGGTATTGGCGATCGGCTCACCTTTTGGGCTTTCGCGGACGGTCACTGCCGGGATCATTTCTCATGTCCAGCGCGATACACCGACGGGTTCGCCCTTCCAGCGTTTCATTCAGACCGACGCAGCGATAAACCGCGGCAATTCAGGCGGACCGCTGGTAAACCTCGCAGGCGAAGTTATCGGAGTGAATTCACAGATCGCTACTTCGACGGGCGACTACAACGGTATCGGTTTCGCCTTACCGTCTCGCGATGCCTCTCAGGTCTATGAACAGCTTCGGACGACCGGAAAGGTCCGCCGCGGGTATCTCGGCGTTTTCCTTGATTCGGTAAAAGCAGAATACGCAAAGGTCTATGGGATGCGTGATGAGCGCGGCGCGATCGTCACGCACGTTCGCGATGCTGACGGGCCGGCCGCCGCGGCTGGCCTCAAAGCGGGAGACGTAATTGTCGAATTTGACGGGAAGCCCGTTGCGAGCGCCCAAGACCTTATTTCAAAGGTCTCGTCGACCGGGCCGGATCGTTCCGTCGTTGTTGCATATCTTCGCGATAGCGGCACGGCGATCGAGAGAAAGAACGTGACGATGCGTTTGGGCGAACGCCCTCCTAACAGAACGTCGCGCGACGGTGACCGTCCTACAAAACTGCCGGCCGATCCTCCGGCTCAGGAACAAAAGCCGTTTGGCCTGACCCTGACCGCGATCACACCCGAGATGGCAACTTCTCTAAATATCGATCGCACTGCCGGGCTCGTCGTCAAAGAGATCAGCCCCGAAAGCCTGATCGCCGACGTCAAGCTCTCAAGCGGCGTCGACGCGATCGGCGAGGGTGACATTATTCAACGCATCAACCGAAAGCCGGTCGCCGACCCGGCCGCTTTCGGCGAGATCGTCAGGGCCTTGAAAAAGGGAGACGCTGTCGTTATGCATGTTTTGACACCGGTCTCGGGCACGCAGACGCAGTTAAAAATAGTGCAGTTCACGGTTCAATAGGTTCTGTTGTAAATTAAATCGTAGATCGCGGATGGAAAAAGTTTCGTTCGCGATCTACGATTTACCTTTTATGGGAACCAACAATATGGCAAAAGCAAAACAGGCAAAATCGAAGAATTCATCCAAACAAAAGACCGCTACTTATCACAATTATATCGCCGGCGAATGGGTAAAGAGCTCGTCGGGAGAATGGTTTGACAATGTAAATCCCGCGGACACGACAGACATCGTCGGCCGTTTTCCGAAGTCAAATGCTGACGACGTGAACGCGGCCGTTGCTGCAGCGAAGGCGGCGGCGACAAAATGGCGTCAAACGCCGGCGCCGAAGCGTGCCGAGCTGCTTTTCACCCTGGCTGAGATAATTCGCGACAATAAGCAGCGTTATACCGAAGAAATGACCCGCGAAATGGGGAAGGTGGTCAAGGAAGCGGGCGGCGACGTGCAGGAAGCGATCGACTGTACTTACTACACGGCGGGCGAGGGCCGTCGGCTTCATGGCTTCACGACGCCCGCCGAGATGAAGAACAAATTCGCGATGTGCGTCCGCCAGCCGGTCGGCCTTTGCGGACTCATCACGCCGTTCAATTTCCCGATGGCGATACCGTCATGGAAGCTTATCCCAGCTCTGGTTTGCGGGAACACGGTCGTCATAAAGTCGGGCGAGGATGTGCCGCTATCGGCCCTTAATCTGGTGAAGGCATGCGAACAGGCCGGCATCCCTAAAGGCGTCGTCAACCTGGTCAACGGCTTTGGCGAGGCAGGCGCCGCCCTTGTCGAACACAAGGACGTGCGCCTGATCTCATTCACGGGCTCGACGAACACCGGAAAGATGATCGCCGAACAGTGTGCACGCGACAATAAGATCGTCTCGCTCGAAATGGGCGGAAAAAACGCAATAATCGTGATGGACGACGCCGACATCGATAATGCTGTCGACGGGTCGCTGTGGGGAGCATTCGGCACAAGCGGACAGCGGTGCACCGCCAGTTCGCGGCTCGTGGTTCACAAGAAAGTGTACAAGAGATTCGTCGAGAAGCTTGTCGACCGCGTGAAACAGCTGCGGGTCGGCAATGGCCTCGATCCAAAAACGGATGTCGGGCCGGTGATCCACGAAGATGCGATGCAGAAGATCCAGGGTTACATCGAGATCGGGAAAAAGATCGACAAGGCGACACTCGCCGTCGGCGGCAGCCGCCTCACAAAAGGCGATTATGCGAAGGGCTGGTTCCTCGAACCGACAGTCTTCTCGGACGTTAAACCCGGAATGCGCATCGAACAGGAAGAGATCTTTGGCCCGGTAACGAGCGTCATTCCTTTTTCGACCCTTGATGAAGCGATCGAGATCGTCAACGGCGTGAAGTACGGCCTTTCATCAGCGATCTACACGCAGGACGTCAACAAGGCGTTCTACGCGATGCAGGAACTCTACACCGGAATTTGTTATGTCAACTCGGCAACGATCGGAGCCGAAGTTCACCTGCCTTTCGGCGGAACCAAGGCGACCGGCAACGGCCATCGCGAAGCCGGCACCCAGGTCCTAGACATTTTCAGCGAGTGGAAATCGCTATATGTCGATTACAGCGGCAAGCTCCAAAAGGCTCAAATAGATGCCGTAGAGATCTAGCTCGTTCGCCCGCTAGCTGCCAAGGTCGGCTTCGATACTGGCTCTTAAGCGTTCGTCGTCCGGCGTGACGTCGGGTGCAAAGCGGGCGACGATCTCGCCATCCTTGCTGATCAGAAACTTTTCAAAGTTCCATAAGACATCCGTAGGATCGACGCGCGTGTGGCCGAAGTTGCGGAGGCGTTCTTCCATGCCGTCGCCGTTGTTTACGTCGGTCTCGGGATGTGCCTCGATCAATCTTGCGTAAAGCGGATGACGGTTTTCGAGAATGCCGACCTTTGAGAACATCGGGAACTGGACATTGTAGTTGGTCGAGCAAAACTCTTTGATCTCTTCTTCGGTGCCCGGTTCCTGGCCTTTGAAATCGTTGGACGGGAATGCGAGGATCTCAAAGCCCTGCCCGCGGTATTCTTCGTAAAGCTTTTCAAGCCCTTCGTATTGAGGGGTAAGGCCGCATTTTGACGCGACATTCACGATCAGAAGTGTTTTGCCTTTGTAATCGGCCAAGTTGGTTTCCGTTCCGTCGATGGTTTTGACGGGTATCTCAAATAGATCATTTGCCATAGTATAAGTTTGCCTCGTACCTCTCATTCTGCCTAAATAGCCGGTGGCGTTCAAGTCGGTCGGTTTTCGGATTTATTTCGATTTTCATCTAGAACCCACCTGCAAGCCATTTATGGCATTTCGGATAATCACAAAAACCCATTATAATTTCGCATATCACCAGTTTATTAACCTTGTAAAAATCAGGAGTCGTTAAATGAAGATCGGATTACCGAAAGAGATAAAAGACAACGAATATCGCGTCGGGCTTACACCTGCCGGCGTCAATGCCTTGGTCCACGCAGGTCACACCGTTCACGTCCAGCGTTCGGCTGGCGAAGGCTCGGGCTTTGCCGATGAGCAGTATGTGAAGGCAGGAGGCAAAATATTGGAAACTGCCGATGAGGTTTGGGAGGCGGGCGACATGATCGTAAAGGTCAAGGAGCCGATAGCACCCGAATATCCGCGGATGCGCGAGAATCAGCTGCTTTTCACATACCTGCATCTCGCACCCGAATTCGAACTCACTAAGCAGATGATGGACCGTAAGGTGACCGGCGTCGCATATGAGACGATCACCGATATCCACGGAAAGCTGCCGCTTTTGACGCCTATGTCAGAAGTTGCGGGCCGTATGTCCGTTCAGGTCGGCGCGACATTCCTTGAGAAAATGAACGGCGGCCGCGGGATACTGCTCGGCGGTGTTCCCGGAGTTCCTGCGGCTAATGTCGTCATCATCGGCGGCGGTGTTGTCGGGACCGAAGCAGCAAAGATGGCTGTCGGCCTCGGGGCCAAGGTCACGATCATCGACCGCAATCTCGATCGGCTTCGCCAGCTCGATGACATTTTCCTCTCGAAGGTCCAGACCCTTGCGTCGTCGCGTTATGCGATCGAGGAAGCGATCTCGCACGCAGATCTTGTGATCGGCGCCGTTCTCGTGGTCGGAGCCGCTGCTCCGAAGCTCGTCACCCGTGACATGCTTCACCTGATCCCGCATGGTGCCGTTCTTGTTGACGTTGCTGTTGACCAAGGCGGATGTTTCGAGACGACGCATGCTACGACGCATTCTAACCCGACCTATTACGAAGAAGGCGTTCTGCATTATTGCGTCGCCAACATGCCGGGGGCGGTCCCGCGCACATCGACCTTCGCATTGACGAACGCAACACTACCTTACGCTCTTGCTCTTGCGAACAAGGGATTCGAACAGGCGATCAAGGACGATACCGGTTTGCAGGAAGGTGTGAACACCTATGCCGGCAAGCTGACCTATGAAGCGGTCGCGGCGTCGCAGGATCTAGAGTACACACCGCTCTCGAGTCTGATCGACCTCAAGGCAGCATCGGCAGGCTAGTTGTAAATATACTCAGGCCGCGAGTTACGCTGATCGCACGCATTCTTTCGGAATGTCCGTGCAATTCGCGTAATTCGTGGCTAAACTGTTTTTAGTGTACGAATTTGCAGTAACACCGGCTGTCACGCAGCTTCGCCGTCCGGGGGTGATCATTACCGAGGTAACGCCGGAAAGCCTGGGCGAGGAGCTTGAATTGCGTCCTGGTGACCGGATCGTCCGCGTCAATGGACGTCAGGTCCGCGATTATCTGGATTTCCGCTTCCAGACCGCCGGCGAGGTCGAACTCACGTTCCAGGTCAAAAGATCGAACGGCGAAACTATCGAGATCGAATTTGACCGTGAGGAAAGCGAGGATCTCGGATTGATGTTCGAGCAGATCGTTCCCCGCCAATGTGCGAATGAATGTCTATTCTGTTTTTGCAAGGGTAACCCGGACGATGCCCGGCCGTCGCTCTTTGTTCGTGACGAGGATATACGGCTTTCATTTCTTTACGGCAACTACACCACGCTTTCGTCGATAACCGACGACGAGATGAACCGGATAATCGAACAGCGCCTGTCGCCGCAATACGTTTCGGTACATGCGACCGACCTTAAAACGCGGGCGTACCTTCTCGGCGTTGATGAAAGCAGGGCCGACATCTCAGGAAAGCTAAAGACGCTTCTTGATAACGACATCGAGCTTCACGCCCAGGTCGTACTCTGTCCTCGGATCAACGACGGCAAGATCCTCGAGAAAACGCTCCGCGACCTTGCTGCACATTACCCAAAGGTCGTTTCGACCGCGGTCGTCCCCGTAGCCCTGACACGTTACAACACAGACGACCGCCTAACACGCGTCACACCCGAATTTTGCCGGGTAACGATCAGAGAGGTCGAAAAATTGCAGAAAGAGTTTCGCCGTGAGCTTGGCGTGACGTTCGCTTTTCTCGGTGATGAGATCTACATAAAGGCAGGAATCAATATTCCGTCGCGGCAGCATTACGGCAATTATCCGCAGATCGAGGACGGGGTCGGAATGGTACGGTCGTTCTTAACGAAGTTCGACCGCATGTTCACCCGTCTGAACGCAGCAAGAAAGCAAAAAGAAGCAGTGGCGATCGCGAAGAAGTACTTCGTTGACGCACGGACACATCCGACGGCACGCGTTCCTGAACCGGTGAGATTCGATACGATCCCGGCTCGTTCGAAAGGCCGGAAGCTCTTCGGGTCGATACTCACCGGTGCGATGTTTGCCCCGATCCTTGCGGAACAGATCGAGAGATATAATTCCCTTTGTGGTTCCCGGCTTCGTGTCGTTGCCGTGCCGAGCACGTATTTCGGCGGTGACGTTTCGGTTGCAGGACTTATAGCGGGACAGGATTATTTAGCCGTACGAGACAAGATCGTCGGCGATTTCGTGATCATTCCGAAACACACGATCAAATCGGACGAACCTGTGCTTATCGATGGAATGACGTTCGAAAAGCTCGGATCGGGTTTCGACGTGCCTGTTTACCCAATGGACACTGACGAATTGATCGATTTCCTCGAAAAATAGACTCCCGGATATATTCCGCCCTTCCGGAATAATAGCCCATTCTCGATCAATGTAGGGTTTACTTGCACTCGTTTTGATGTTCTACAAGATATCCGTTCCCATTCAGCTGAACAACATCCGAATCCATACCTCTTGAGATGTTATATTCGCGTCGCTCGCCATTCTCAGGCTGGACGACCAAAATACCCGAAGAAATTGTCCAGCGCCCGAGTTCGACATCCTCATCGGCCATCGAAAACGAGCCCGCTCCGCCGGGTGAAAAACCGCTGAATTGTGTCTGCATCGCATACTCACCATTCGGACAAAAATAGAACGCGACCTTGTCGCTGATCGAACCCGACGTGCTTGCCCGGCTTAATTTCTTATTCGCAAGTGTCCTTTTCCAGTCGTCGTCCGAGACAAAATTGCATGCGACCCCAGCTAGCACGACAAAGAAAACCGAAACCGCCGCGATGCCGATGTTTCCATACTCACGCGTCTTTCTGAACATAAGCGCCCTCCGTAGAATGAAAATACGCCCGGTTGATAAATTCTGCAATCATTTTGCATCCGCGCACAAAAAAACGGCCGGTTCCGACCCCGGCCGCTGACCCCGTTCCAATAGTTACCGTTGCGTGCAGGCGATCATCCGCGTTTGAACTTGTACACGATGATCCCCGTCACCTTGACCGGCTGGTTCGAGAGCTTTGTCGGCGTGAATTTTGCCGACCATGCGGCCTTTTCCGCCGCTCCTTTCAACAACGGATGTCCGGCTATCGCTTTTGACGAGATCACCTTGCCGCTTTCGTCGATCAGGACCTGAACATTTACGTCGCCTTCGACACCGACCGCCTTTGCCGGCGGAGGATAGGGCGGCGGCGGAATGCTGACCGCGCGGCCGTTTATCACCCCAAGCGACTGAACCGGCGGCGGTGCGGGCTTTTTGACAGCCGGCGGCGGTTCGTCGGGCCTCACTTCGGCCAGCGATCGCTCCGAGATGACCGAACCAGTGCCGACGGGATCACCGCCTGTGCCGATCGGGCCTTGACCGGGAATTCCGGGTCCGTCAGTCTCTGGCCCTTCACTGATAGCAAATCTTCCGTACGGCCGTTCCCGCGTTTGATTTTGGGTGACCGAAATACCGTCCGGGATCTTTGGCACCTCATCAATGCGAAGCATGTTGCTGTTGCGGGTCGGCGTATCGGCAGAGCTTGGCTGTAACGGCGAACGCCGTAGTTGCTCCGGCGGTTTCGGAACTTCGATCAACTCTGGCGCGATCACCACTGACATGTCCCAATCCGCTCCGCCTATGTCGATATCTGCGGCATAAAGGCTAAATACCACGGCCGACAAGAAGAGAATTCCAACGATGATCGAAGACACCAGGAAATATCGGTTCCGATCCTTAAAATCGGCCTGTTTTGAATCCGATTCGATGAGTTTTTCAAACATTTTCTTTCCTCCCTCAGGTTCACCGGTGCCAACCGTGCACCTACTTAGACACCGTTCCCTGCGAAATGTTCCAAACGCATTCGATGCGGCCATTGCATAGATACTGCGGACGGTCGTAGACTTAGAGGTGCAGCACAAATCCAAATATGTTCGCGGATCTTGCAGGAAACGAGCTCGTCAAACGTTCGCTTAAGCGGTTGATCGCCGATGGGCGCGTACCCAACGCGCTTCTGTTTACGGGACGCGACGCGATCGGCAAGAGGCGATTTGCGATCGAACTAGCTCGGGCATTTTTATGCAATGAGACGTCGGATAGCGAGGGGTGCGGCAAATGTCCGGCCTGTACTCGCGCGGCAACGTTTCATGAGCCTGACCGCGAGCGTAAGGATGAATTCGAACGCGTCAACTTTAGCGAACATGGCGACGTCGGCATGATCGTTCCCTACAAACGGAGCATACTGGTCGCAGCGATACGCGACCTTGAGCGAGAGGCTTTTTTTCGGCCATTCGAAGCTCGTGCCCGTTTCTTTATCATTGACGATGCCGACAGGATGAATGATTCCGCATCAAACGCTCTTCTAAAAACGCTTGAGGAACCGCCGGCATCATCGCACATCGTTTTGATCACGTCGCGGCCCGATCGCCTTATGCGAACGATCCGCTCAAGATGTCAGACCATCCGTTTTGCACCGGTGCCGACCGAGGCGATCGAGAAGCAGATCGCCGCTCAAGGTCACACGTCGAACTCCGAGATCACTTCGCGATTCGCCGACGGAAGCCTCGGCCGGGCGATCAGCCTTGATACCGAGTTTTTTTTGGAGCGGCGTGAAATGATGTTCGGGGCATTGGAAGCGGCGATCTTAAAGACCGACATCGGGTCGCTCTTGCAGGTCGCTGAAAGGATGAACGATGCCAAGAACAAAGACGTATTTGACGATTCGATCGATATTCTGGAAAGCCTGATCCGCGACCTATGGCTGGTCTCGATCAATGCTGCCGGGTCGTTGGTCAATATCGATCAGCGTTCCCGGCTCGAGACGCTTTCAGCCGCGATCAGGCCTAAAGAGATCTCGGCGTGGCTTGAAGAGATCGAGACGCTGCGGCAAAACCTCGATGTGAACATAAATCGAAAGCTCGCAGCCGATGCATTATTCGTTACGATCGCCGGCTGTGGGTGACGCACAATTTATTAAAGGAGATGACTGAAATTCTTTCGATGTCGCAGATCGCCTCGAAGACCGAACGAAAGCTAGCTACCGGCGGATTCGCCGCGATGACCGCAGGTTCGGCATTAGTGTGGTATTTTGACCCGACAAGCTCGAGGTTTATGCCCCCATGCCCATTGTTGGCGACGACCGGTTACGCATGTCCGGGTTGCGGGCTGACGCGCGGATTTCATGCACTTTTTCATGGCGACATCGTCGGCGCTTTGGATTTCAACGCACTCATTCCGATCTTTGTGCTCATCTTTGTCTATTTGTATCTGTCGCTGTTCCTGGTTGCGGTCCGCGGTCGGGCATTTCCGAAATGGACACTTTCACTGCCCGCGATCTGGGGATTTTTGGGCTTTCTGCTGATCTTCGGGATCGCACGAAATCTGCCGTACTATCCCTTCAGCGTTCTCTTTCCTTGATCGGAAACACGCTCGATCCACGACCGACAAAAAAACCGGGGTCTGTGCCCCGGTCCGTTACTTTTTCCTGTTTACGCAATCTGCGATCATGTTATCTGAACGAGCGGCTTTTCTTCGACCAGCGATCTTGCCGCTGAGCCCTCTTTTCTGAGAATTTCGACCTCTTTGACGAATTCCTCGACAATGTCTTCGCCCGAAACCCGACGCATCGGCACACCGTCCTTAAAGATCATCCCGACATTGCGGCCAAATGTGATCCCGAGCTGGGAATCGTGAGCCTCGCCCGGACCATTTACGGCGCATCCCATTATCGAGAGATGAAGCGGTTCCTCGACATGCGCGAGACGACGTTCGACCTCGGTCACGATCTCAACGAAATTATCTATATCCAGCCGGCCGCAGGTCGGACAGGCAACTACGGTAACGCCGCGCTTGCGAAGCTCGAGCGATTTCAGGATCTCCCAGCCGACCCTTACCTCTTCGTGCGGCTCGGCGGCGAGCGAAACGCGGATCGTATCGCCGATGCCCTCGTGCAGAAGAATTCCGAGCCCGATCGCCGATTTTATTGTTCCTCCGAATGGCGTTCCGGCCTCGGTCACCCCAAGATGAAGCGGATAATCGACCTTCGCGGCCATTAACCGATAGGCTTCGACCATTCGGTTTACGTCCGAGGCCTTCAACGAAATTATCGTATCGCCGAATCCGAGATCTTCGAGTATTTTTATGTGCCGCATGCCCGATTCGACCATCGCCTCAGGCGTAGCATGTCCGTACTTCTTGAGCAGGTCCTTTTCGAGCGAACCGCCGTTGACGCCGATGCGGATCGGGACCTTTTGAGCCTCAGCCGCCCGAACGACCTCACGCACACGGTCGATCGATCCGATGTTGCCCGGATTGATGCGAAGCTTGTCGATGCCGGCGTCAAGGGCCTTGAGGGCCAGTTTGTAGTGAAAATGAATATCAGCGACGATCGGGACATCGGTTCGTTTCCTGATCTCATACAGTGCGGCGGCGGCATCGTCATCCGGCACGGCGATCCTGACGATCTCACAGCCGGCCTCGACCATCTGTTCGATCTGGCGCAGCGTACCGTCTACGTCCGTCGTGTCCGTTTTGGTCATCGATTGGACCGCAACAGGCGCTCCGCCGCCGATCTGAACTCCGCGCACCTTAACCGCTCTTGACACTCGTTTCATCTAAAAACCTATCTATTTAAGCCGACGGGCTAATGCCCGCCACAATTTTGCTGATCAACAAAACGCTCTTAATGTACAATTTCGCATTGAGATCAGAAGAACCGCGAAATATCCAAAAACAGTGTGAATACCATTAACAGAAGAATAATGCCGAGGCCGGCCATTTGGATCTTTTCGCGAACCGCCATCGAAAGTGTTCGCCCAAACCAGGACATTACCTTTTCTATCCCAAGCACCATGATCTGACCGCCATCGAGCAGCGGGATCGGCAGCAGATTGAACACACCGAGATTCAGGCTGATGACCGCAAGGATCGAGAACAGGCCGACGAATCCGGCCTCGCGAACGACCTTTGCGATTATCTGAACTATCCCGACCGGACCGGCCAGGCCCGCATCTTTCACCGATCGTTCACCGGCAAACAACTGACCGAAAACGCGGCCGGTCAACTTCAGTATCCGGATATTCGAGTCATACGCGAATCCGGCTGCACCAATAATGCCGACCGGCACCCGCGTTGCAAAAGTTCCGGGGCCAAACTGGGCACCGATTCGATAGACGCCGTCATCGCTCACTCGAGCGACGGTCGTTAATTCGACTCTCTGACCGTCTCGCTCTACCGTCAACTTGCCCGGAGCATCTTTATTCTCACGCAGCTGAACGGTAAGGTCCTGGCTGTTTCGAACGGTCTTGCCGTTGAACGCGATCACCCGGTCGCCGGTCTTTAAGCCTGCTTCTTCTGCAGGACTGCCCGCAATTACCGTACTGGCCTCGACAGGCTCAACCCCGGCGTCCGGCGCAAGCCCGATCTCCCCGATCTTGTTTCCGTCGACCATTGTTTCAGCGGGCGTCAATGTCAAGGAGACCTTGTTGCCACCTCGATCGACGGTTAGCTGCAGCGGTTTTCCCGGCGAGATCAACGTCTCGTCTTTTACGGCCTCCCATGTCGGGTTTTCGACGCCGTTGAAAACTACGATCCGGTCTCCTGCCTGAACGCCCGCAGCTTCGGCTGCTCCACCGGGCGCTGTAACGCCGACGATGGGCGCCGGCATCGAAGGTATCCCATAAATCAAGGCTGCCGCGAATGGGATCGCGAGTGCGAGCACGATGTTCATAAAAGGCCCGCCGAGCATGACGAGAAACTTCTGCCAGCGCGGCCTTAATTCATACAGTTCTTCGTCAGGGACCTTTTCGCCGTCAGATGCTCCGCCCTCGAGCGAAGCCGTTGCCTCATCGCCATAAAGCTTCACATAAGCACCGAGGGGGATCGCAGAGATGCGGTAATCGGTGTGCCCTTTCTTGAATCCCCAAACACGCGGGCCAAGACCAAAGAACGAATAGGCCTCAACACGCATCCCGAACATCTTAGCCACGATAAAATGGCCGAATTCATGGATGTTTATCGCTACCCCAAGGACAAAGACAACTGCTAATATGACGATTAGAATATCTGGCATAAAGTTCGGTTCAGGTCACCAGCGACCATTCAAATTAGAGCAGAAATCGCAAGATTTCGTTGTAAATTAAAGTTTAAGGTCCTCTAAAACTCGAGTCAAACTATTTATCAGGACGCCGCGGATGTTACATCTGCGTGCATCATTGCATTTGCGTCCGCGCGAGCGGCTTTATCCACGCGAATGATGTCGTCGATATTCGCCGTCGGTTCCGGTTTATGACGGTCCATAACGCGGCCTATCAGAACGGGAATCTCGCCAAGCCCGATACGCCCTTCAAGAAATGCGGCGACAGCAACCTCGTTGGCTGCATTGAGTACCGCCGGCATCGTGCCGCCCTTACGTAAGGCGTCATACGCAAGGCCAAGGCACGGAAACCTATCAAGATCCGGCTCCTCGAACGATAGTTGACCCAATTTCGCAAGGTCAAGCGGTTCGAGACAATTCTGCAGTCTATCGGGATAGGTCAATGCATATTGGATAGGGTGTTTCATATCGGTCACGCCAAGCTGGGCGATGATCGAGCCGTCGACCATTTCGACCATTGAGTGCACTGCTGATTGCGGGTGCACAATGACCGAGATCTGATCGGCTCCAAAACCGAAGAGCCATTTCGCTTCGATCACCTCGAGCCCCTTGTTCATCAACGTGGCCGAATCGATCGTGATCTTTTCGCCCATCTTCCAATTCGGGTGATCGAGAGCCTCTTGCCGCGTCGCACGCGCGATCTCCTCTTTTGTTTTCGTGCGAAAAGGCCCACCCGATGCGGTCAGCACGAGACGGCGAACTTCGGTCAGCCTTTCACCACGAAGACACTGATGTATCGCATTATGTTCGGAATCGACTGGCAGGATCTCGGCTCCGCTTTTTGCTGCTGCAGCAGTCATAAGCTCCCCGGCCATTACGAGTGTTTCTTTATTTGCAAGCGCAATACGCTTGCCGGCCTCGATCGCACGCAAAGTCGGGACAAAACCGACGGCTCCGACAGTTGCCGACACTACGGTCTGAGCTTCTGGATGGGTGGCCACAGCGACAAGGCCATCGACGCCGACACCTATTCTTGGTATCGACATATCACGGCGATGAAGTTCACGTTCCAGGGTCTCTGCACAGACATCGTCGTCACACGACACGAATTCGGGTTTAAATTGTGCAATTTGGTCGGCGAATGCCTCCATATTTCGGCCGGCGGCCATCGCGACAACTCGAAAATCTCCGAGATGTTCAATGACCTTCAGCGTACTGCAGCCGATCGAACCCGTGGAACCAAGGATGGAAATGCCTTTCATAGACCTGCCCGAAAGCTAAAGATTAGCATATTGCCTGCACTAACGGCACGCTACTTGCGGTCGAAAACAAGTGCAATCCAGTGATGTGTATCGGCTTGGTACACATTTACCCCGAACCGTTGTTGATGGGCAAAGGGTATCTCACCCCGTCTGGACATGCAGATCTTACTTAAAAAGAGGAGAAATGCGATGAAAAAGACATTTGTTTTAGGACTGATCTTTAGCTCGGCTGTCTTGTTGGGCACTGCATTAGAGACAAAAGCGGCCGTTTCGACAGCGGCGTCATCAGCATACCAGTTTTGGGATGATCGGCGTCGCGGACACAATGACCGGCGCGGTCGCTACGATAGGTACGACCGCCGTGATAGACACGATGACCGGCGTTACGACGAACGGCGTTGGAATCGAGGTCGTCCGTATTCCTACGTGACCACGCGAATCGTCCGGCGTTGGTTCAACACATACCGCGAGACGATCCGTGTCACCCATCTGCCGAATGGCAGAACAAAGACGCAGGTCATCCGTCGAGTCCGTATTCGCTAGATCTGAATATGATGGCGCTCTCCCCGATCTTCATTTCTCACCGGTTGGTTCAGACGGCTTTTCTATGGATGCGGCAAATGCCGCCGGTACATCGAGACGGTCGCGTTTACCGACACCGGAGGCCGATTGTTCGGCGAGAAACTGATTGAACTCAGCCGATCGGCCGCGAGGAACGCTAAGTGGCTTCCAATCCGCGGCTCGCAGATGCTTGGCAAGAAATACGATCTGTCCAACGTGATAAGCATAATGCGTCAGTTGACGGTTTACGGCTTCGATGACGGTATGCGGTTCACCGCGAATCGAAACGATTCGCCCAAAGTCGTCTTCGTTCAGCGGTTCGAGAGCATCGAAAAGGATCTGCCACCCCTCTTCCCAACGATTCATTAACAATTCTCGGGTGTCCTCGAGCAGCTCAAATTCAGTATCGCGGTCGCGGTCAGGCTTTTCGCCATCTGAGTTCAAAAAGTCGCGCCACCGCGACCGCTGATTGCCGGCGATGTGTTTGACGATCAACGCAATCGAATTCGACTCTTGATCTATCGTGGCGAAAAACTCCTCGTCCGAGACTTGGCCGATCGCGCGCTCGGCAAGACTCTTGTAGCTGCGAAATGAGGCGATCGCGTCCTCTTTATAATTGTCGATCAAATGGTTCATCGCGTCGTGTCGACTTCGCCGGGATCGAGATGGAGTCGTGCGATCTCGAGCGCGCCGAAAATGTCTATAGCAAAATTTCTCCTATCGACCATATCCACAAAACCGCTTTTCCGCATCACGCGGTAAACCGAACGGGACACTGCGGAAAATACGATAATACACCCGTTCGAATGGGCCTCCCTCACTAGCTCTTCGAGGATATGTACACCGCTCGCGTCAATGGTCGGAACATAACGCATCCTGAGAATAATGACCTTCGGCTTGTTGGAAACGATCCGGATAGATTCTTTGAAGTGGCTGACCGCGCCGAAGAAAAGCGATCCGTAGACCTCGAACACCTCGACCCGCTTCGGAATATCGATCTTCGACATGTCGCGGGACCTGAATTCCTCGTCCTCTTCGAGCGTTTCCGTGATGATGTCTACGTGGGCCTCTTTCGACATCTTTTGGAGGAATAAGAAGGCGGCAAGCAGAATGCCTACCTGTATCGCGACCGTCAACTCGATGAAAACGGTCAGGAAAAATGTCGCCAATAGCACCGCGATGTCGCCCCGCGGGCTCTTGAGCAGATGCTTGAATTCGCGCCACTCGCTCATGTTGTAAGCGACGACGATCAGGACCGCCGCGAGCGTCGCCATCGGTATCATTGCCGCCCATTTGCCGATCAGCAGAAGCACAAGCAGCAGGAAAACCGCATGAATGATCGCTGCAATGGGTGTATTGCCGCCGCTCTTGATGTTGGTCGCCGTACGAGCGATCGCTCCGGTCGCGGGAATGCCTCCAAAAATTGCCGACGCGATGTTTCCGGCACCCTGGCCGACGAGTTCCATGTTCGAACGGTGACGCGTTCCCGTCATGCCGTCGGCAACGACAGACGACAGTAACGATTCGAGCGCCGCGAGTATTGCGATGGTGAGTGCGGGTGTGAACAGTTCCTGAAACACGGCCCAGGTCACTGTCGGCATCTGCGGAGACGGGAGGCCGGTAGGCATTCCGCCGAATCGTGTTTCGATCGTGGCAACCGGCACCTGAAAATACTGAACGGCGAACGTTACGGCGAGGATCGCGATAAGCTGGCCTGGCACCCTATGAGTGACCTTTGGCCAGACGATAATGATCAGGAGAGATGCGGCACCGACAGCAAGCGTGTATGGATCGATATTGCTGAAATACCGGATGTACTCGACCCATTTCTCAACAAAATCGGCCGGCACCTTTTCAATGTTAAGGCCAAGTAGATCATTGATCTGCGAAGAGAAGATTATTACTGCAATGCCTGACGTGAAACCGACAATGACGGGGTAGGGTACGAATTTGAGCAATGCTCCCATCCGTGCGAGCCCCATCAGAACAAGCATCACACCCGCGATCAGAGTTGCGACGACGAGGCCGTCGTAACCGTATTTCTGAACGATGCCGTAAACGATCACGACGAACGCGCCGGTCGGGCCGCTTATCTGCGTACGTGAACCACCCAAGATGGCTATCACGAATCCTGCGACGATAGCGGTGTAGAGCCCTTGTTCGGGCTTTACGCCCGAAGCGATAGCGAGCGCAATGGCTAGGGGCAAAGCGACTATACCGACCGTAAGCCCGCCCGTCAGATCGCCCTGAAACTGCTTGAACGTATAGCCTTCTTTCAGGACAGTAAGCAGTTTCGGTTCCAACTTGCGGTGCATATGCCTAGGTGTTCATCCGGGCTGCAGCTTCAGATATTACGGTTGTTTCCTGGGTACCGGTCCTCATATTCTTGACCGTCACCTGTTTGGCTGCGATCTCGCTTTCACCAAGGACACAGACCCAGGGTACCTTTATCTGATCCGCGTATTTTATCTGTTTGCCAAGTTTATCCGGTTCTGGATAGACGCTCACTCGAAGCCCTTTCGAACGAAGTTCGGCCGCGAGTTTGAGCGATTCGCCGACGGTCTCTTCACTCCATACCGTGACCATTACGTCTGCGGGGGTCGATTCGGCGATCTCCGGCGGGAACATCCCACGTTCGTCCATTACGACCAAGATGCGTTCCAAGCCGAGTGAAAAGCCGCAGGCCGGGATCTGCTCTTTGCCAAACATTCCGATCAGGCCGTCGTAACGCCCGCCGCCGCCCAAGCTGCCGGCGAGGTCGGGGACACTGATCTCCATGATCGCGCCTGTGTAATAGGAAAGTCCCCTGGCAAGCGATGGATCGAGTTGAACGGGGCAGTCATCGGCGTAGGTCAGAATGTGTCCGATGTCGGTCAGTACTTCATTACTCACGATGTTTATCAGGTTGCTGACTATCGTCCGATTGACCTGTTTTCCGTCATCGACGATCTTTTGCGTCTGCTCGAAAATATTCAAGAGCATGTCAGCCGCGTTCTCCGAGATACCTCGTTCAGCAAGTTCCGCTGCCACCCCTTCGCTGCCGATCTTGTCGAGTTTGTCGATCGCGACCAGGGCAACACCGTGCTTGTCGGCCGCAACCCCGGCTGTATCCAGAATGTCTGCCAGAACCTCGCGGTGATTGAGGCGAATCGTGAAATCACTAAATCCCAATCGGCGCAGAATTGCGGTGACGGCCAGGATCAGTTCGGCCTCGACCATCATCGAGGATGAGCCGATAGAGTCCACGTCGCACTGGTAGAATTCGCGAAAACGGCCGCGTGCCGGGCGGTCGGCACGCCAGACGGGCTGTATCTGATATCGTTTGAAGAATTTTGGAAGTTCATTCCGGTTGTTGGCGACGACACGAGCCAATGGCACGGTCAGGTCGTACCTTAGAGCCAGATCGGTGAGTTCACTCTCGGCCTTTGCGTTCAGCAGATCGAGCTTCTCTCCACGTTTCAGAATCTTGAAGATCAGCTGATTCCCTTCTTCGCCGTATTTGCCCATCAGCGTATCAAGGTCTTCGACCGCCGGCGTCTCGAGCGGCTCGAAGCCGAAGCTCTGGTAAACCTCCTTGATGATCCCGATGACGTATTCGCGTTTGCGGACATCGGCGGGAAGAAAGTCGCGCATACCGCGGGCCGGATTAGTTTTGGACATAGCAGAATATATTACCGCAGAGTCGGTCGAAGAGAAATTTGTCGCAAACTACGCACACCTCACGAGTGTGGTTCGTATGATGGCAATGGAGCGAAGGGTTTGAAAAACCATCCGAACTTTTAGTTCATGTAACGTGTTTCGTTAACGGCTAGTTTTTATATTGCTTTTTCAGCTCAACGTAGTTCTGCCAGAATTTAGGAAGATCGGCGAGTTCGTCGCCGGTCAATGGTCGTTTCACTTTTGCCGGTGCACCCATGACCAAAGAACCCGGAGGTATTTCGGTGCCGGGCGTTAGCAGGCTGCCCGCTGCGACCAGCGAGTTTGCCCCGACCCGGACGCCGTCAAGCAAGATCGCTCCGATACCGATCAGGCATCCTGTCTCGACGTAGCAGCCGTGGAGCGTGACGCGGTGGCCGACCGTGACCTCGTGTTCGAGAACCGTCGAATGGGTCTTTGAACTCACGTGGATCACCGTCGCGTCCTGAATGTTGGTCCGTGCTCCGATGCGGATGTAGTTGACGTCTCCGCGGATTATCGAACCGAACCAGATGCTCGCGTCCTCTCCGATCTCGACATCACCGATGACGATCGCATCCTCCGCGACAAATGCCGATTCGTGAACTTTTGGTGACGTCCCCATGAATGATCTGTACATCGTCTTTACCTGCCTAATTTCCTTCGAAGCATCGATACGACCTGTTCCACTTCGCTGATCCTCAATAATTTAGCCATGATAAAAAAAGCAAGACCGCCGAGCCCGATCGGGATAAAAGCCTCGAGCATGCGGACGCCGATATTCTCCACGTTGAAAAATGAGGCGACCGCGCGATAGCTCAAATAACACACGAGTGTCATCACGGCCGATGCGATCGCCACGCGGACAAATGCCCCGAGGATGTCGCGGCCATTGAGCCGGCCTATCTTTTTCCGCATGAAGTAGGTCAGGGCTGTAAAGTTCACGAGCGCGACGGCGGACGTGGCAAGAGCCACACCGACGTGGCCGTAGCCGTTCGGCCTCTCCGCAGATACGCCGATGCCGGACAACAGATACATCATTCCAAAGCTTACCGGTGCATGCACCGCGATGGTCGCTATGCTGATGAACATCGGCGTTCGGGCATCGTCCATTGCATAAAATGACGGCGAAAGTACCTTGATCGCAGCGTATCCGGCCAGCCCGATCGAGTATGCCGCGAGTGACCATGCGACCATGTTCGTATCGAACGCTCGAAAGGCTCCGCCCTGATAGATAAGTGCGACGATCGGCTCACCGAGGACGATCAATCCGCACGCCGCCGGGATCGTCAGTAGAAATACGAGTTTTATCGCATCTGAGAGGGTTTCACGAAACCTGACGATATTGTTCTCGGAAGCCAGCCGCGAGAGTGTCGGAATTGCGGCGGTGCCGATGGCAACGCCGAATACCCCGATCGGAAACTGCATCAATCTGAACGAATAGCTGAGCCACGATTGGCCGCCGTCGATCGTCGAGACCACGAAGACGTCCACAAGGACCTTGATCTGAACTGCTGACGTGCCGATGAGAGCAGGTCCCATCAGCCGCATAACACGGCGAACTCCGGGGTCGGCAAAGCTAAGATGCGGAGAGAACCTGAAACCGACGCCTAACATTGACGGCAGCTGGATAAGCAGCTGAGCGGCGCCGCCCGCCAGAGTACCGATAGCCATACCGATGATCGCCCATTGGGCGGCCAAACTCGGAACAAGGTCCTTATCGGGTGACCTTTCCCAACCGCCGCCGCTTAGCCAGTAAGCGAAAAAAAGTCCGGTGGTTATCGAAAAGATATTGAACGCTGTGGACGCCGATGCTGGGATACCGAACCGGCCCTTTGTGTTGAGCACGCCCATCGCAAGTGCGGCAAGAGCGACCAGCAGAATGAAAGGGAACATTATCTGCGTTAGGGTCACGGCCAATGCCGCTTTCTCGGGCGAGAAACCACGGGCGAGGAGCGGCACCGTCCACGGCGCGAGCAATATGCCGATCACCGTTATGATGCTCATCACGACCGCCAGGACGTTAAAGACAAGAGACGCAAGCTGCCACGCCTCGAGTTCGGTTCTCTTGATCTGGTAATCGGTGAAGACCTTTACAAAGGCTGCCGAAAGAGCACCTTCGGCAAACAGATCGCGAAGAATGTTCGGTATCTTAAACGCAACAACGAACGCATCGTAAAGATAACCGGCGCCGAAGAACCGCGCGAAGATCGTTTCACGCACAAGCCCCAGCACTCGTGAGAACATCACTGCTATCGACACGATCCCGGCCGATCGTGCAACACTGCGCTGTTCGGGTTTGCCGACCGCTGCCTGCCCGCTGACCGGGTCGGCGATCTCTTCCGGTGTTTCCGATTCGGCTTGTCCTTCTTTGATCTCGCTCATTGCAACCTACAGCAAAAGTAAGAAGGTATATTACGCCGAACGTTAAAGCAAAAAAAGAAAAAGGAAGCGATCTGACGCTTCCTCGTCCAAAAATTCTCACGTTCGGACTAATCGCTGATCCGCTGTCTTCCGTCCGGGTACGAAATACGCGTTTTCGCTAACCTTGAATCAAGCGAAACCGGTGCATAAGAGAACGGGACGGCGCCGCCGAATTGTCCCTGAATGATCGAAATGTAGTTGTTTTGGAAACTCCGGAAGCGAGCTACACTGCCTCGCTGATTGAAGATCACGAACAGCAGCTTACCGTTTCTTGTGTTGAGTTCGCCGGCAAGGGCGCTGACGCCGCCATCGGTATTTCCGAGCGTACCTGTCTTACCGATAATGCTGCCTTTTGAGAAATCTGTTGCGAATCTGCCCTCAAGCGTGCCCTGATCGAGGCCGGCAACCGGCATTACGTCAGCAAATGTCATTCGCCAGTTCGAAAGGTCGTCACGCAGGACGCGAAGCAGACGCATCATCGCTTTCGGGGTAACTCGGTTTATGCCAAGTCCGCTTGCGGTCTGGATCGAGAACTCCATCGGAAGTGAGCCGGTATTTTGCTGAACCATCCGAGCGATCGCGTACGGCCCGCCGACCATATCGCCAAGCCGATCGGACAAGAAATTGTTCGAGTAGCTCATCATCACCTTGACGATCTCTCGCATCGGAGCCGATTCGTGTGAGAACAGTAGTCGCAAGGTGCTCGGCATTGGCTGGACATAAACGCTGCCAGTAAATGCAATGCCTGGTATTTCGTTCAATTGGCCGTATTTACCTGAATTGATACGATAATTGCCCCATGCTCGGTTTGCAGCTGCACTTCGTTGCGATGCATCGAGCGTAGCGAACAAAACCTGACTCGACCGGGTCGGCGATTGAGTGTGATTCATCGAGAAATCGTCGGTTACGATCAGATCGCCCTTGATAATGCGGATACCGATGCGGTTCAGTTCATTTGCTATATAGATCGCGTGCTCGAACGAAAACACCGGATCACGTCCTGAAATGTACAGATTGCCATGGATCGTTGCCGTTTCCTGTTCGTAACTGCCGTCGGTCCATACATTGGTAGGAAAACGGTAATCAGGCCCAAACGTCCTCAATACTGCATATGTGGTGGCGACCTTTACGTTCGACGCGGGGTTGAGTGCCATGTTCGCACCGCTTTCGACCACGACGTTGCCATCGAGCGACTCGACCAAAATGCCCGAGTACCCCGGAATGACCGCGTCTGCAAGGATCGGGATCGATGTTTTGATCGGATTCGACGAGACCGAACCCGGCGCGACGACGTCACCGGATTTTGCAGTTACGCTGCCGGTACGCCTGATAAGAGGTGTAGCCGAAGGTTCGGGTGCTTCGCGATAGACCTGAATATCCTGCATCAGAGGACGCGAATTCTGAGCAGTCTGGCCGAAGGCAGCGACACCGCTACAGATCAAGACGGCAATGCTGAACCAATTGGTTTTACTTCGGCAAATTCTTGTCATTTATATTTTCTTCTATAACGGGTGGTGCAGGACGCCCCTTCTTCAGAACTCAGAGGCTTTTATCAGTATACCACATTCCTGCCCTTTCATTTCAACCCCTTTTCAATGCCGTCGACGAACCTTCTCCATCGATATGACGAGGCATATGATGATTTTTGTCATTCTGAAGATGCAATTCTTTGCAAATGCAGCTTATGGCAGCAATAGTTCTGCCTTATGGTAGCTAAAACGATAACGAGCGATCGACGGTTCCGAATTTTATTGACATCACTTTGGCACAGGAATAAAATCGGGATTACTCCGGGCGTGTGACCAAGACCAAAGAACCTCTCACGATCGAATCGATCATTTTGGCTTACGCTGAACGCCGCGAAGAGATTCAGCGCCGCGTTGCTGAATTTGACAATATATGGCTCAACGGAACTGATGCTGATCTTTGGGAAGAAATGGTCTTTTGTTTCTTCACCGGCGGATGTTCCGCCAGGATGGGCCTACGTTCGATCGAGGCAGTGAAAGGCCTGATCATGTCGGCGTCACAGCAGCGGCTTGCTAAGGCGTTGACCGGTGTCCACCGATACCCGAACGCCCGATCGCGTTACATTGTCGCATCACGTGAATATTTGACAGCAGATTGCGGGATGCGGTTGCGTGAGCGACTTTCCGGGTTTGGCGATCACAACGAAAGGCGCGATTGGCTCGCACGCGAAAAAGGCATCAAAGGCTTAGGTTATAAGGAAGCCAGCCATTTTCTGCGTAACATCGGTTTCCGAGGTTATGCGATCCTAGATAAGCACGTACTTAACTGCCTTGCCGAGTTGGCGATCATTGACGACCCAAAGCCGCCAGGCAATCGTGACCGCTATTTGAAGATCGAGGATTCACTAAGAGGTCTCGCGAATGACCTCAAGATCGATTTTGACGAAATGGACCTTGTTCTTTGGTCGATGAAGACAGGCGAGATCCTAAAATAGAAAACTGAAAAGAAAAGGAGTTAGAAACATGAAGTTAAACCGTCTGACGCCACTTGGAACCAAGCCTCCTTTTCTCTTAAGACGACTGGCCCTCATTTTTATTTTCTCCGTATTCGCTTGCGGGACCGCTTTTGGCTCAGATATCCAGCAGGTCAACGCTGAAGACAACAAGAAGTTGTTGAAGCAGGCCGACCGTCTGATCAAGCAAGGCAATTTCGTCGAAGCTTCGAAGATCTTTCGCAAAGTTCTTGAGACAAACCCAACAGATTCGTCGGTCAAGCTCAAACTCGCCCGTGCGCTGCTAAAGCAGCGGTCGATAGTCGATGCGTACGATATAAGCTACGCCGTCGTGGCAAGTGAGCCCGAAAATGCACACGCCTACGCGGTTTTGGGTACGTCGCTTTTGTCCGCCGGTAGGTTTGCCGAAGCACGCCAGGTGCTCTTCACCGCCCTCAGGCTCGATAAGAAGGAAGCATTGGCGTGGGCCGGTTTCGGCTTGCTCGAGTTTTATGAGAACCGGATCGACGACAGTCTTCAAAATCTTCGCGAGGCCGTATTTCACGATCCAAACCAACCCGATTTCGTTTTCGCTCTTGCTCAGGTATCGGCCCGGGCCGAAAGGTACGCTGAAGCCGCAGACGCTTATAACCGCTTTTTGTCGATCTCAAAAAACACCGATGACGAACGCCGTGCCCGCATCCGCGGCCTCATTGATTTCCTTCGGTTCCTCGGGTACAAACGGTCGCTTTATCAAACCGCCGGACCGGACAACTCAAAGGTAAAATTCTCATTGATCGGGAATCGCCCGGTCATCGAACTTCGAATCAACGAACGTGATGAACCGTTCCGATTCGTACTCGATACCGGATCAGGGATCTCTGTGATCTCGGAGGAAACCGCCGCCAGGCTTAAGATGACGCCGATCACCCGCGGGGGCTTCGCCAAGGGTATTGGCGGCAATGGCCGGTTTGAAATAGTTTACGGGTTCTTGAGGGAGGTCGAGGTCGGTGAGGTCAAGATCAGGAACGTACCGGTTTACATACGTAAGTTTCACAGTAACGTCACAAGAGTGGATGGCTATATCGGCCTCGCCTTGATCTCGAAGTTTTTGACAACGATCGATTATGGAGATCAGACCTTTTCGCTCACGAAAAAGGACAGCGAAGGGGCGATAACTGTAAAGAACGGCATAAGCGTTCCGCTGCGATTGACGTCAAGCGGATTTCTAAGCGGCGAGGTAGTTCTTGAGGGTGTCGAGAATCCGCTCAATTTCATCGTCGATACCGGTGCAAGCGTCTCGGTCATCTCGGACGAGGTTGCCAGTCTCGAATCGGTCAGCTCATTCGAGCGCGGCGCCCGCATGCGAGTGATAGGTGCCGCTGGTGTCACCGAAGACGTCCCATCCTATCTTCTTCCGAAAGTCAGTTTTGGCACCCATTCGCGGACCAGCATTGCTGCGATCGCACTTGATCTTGATATGATCAATGAGGCGTCAGGTTTTGAACAGGCCGGTATACTCGGAGGAAATTTCCTTCGGAATTATCGAATGACCTTTGATTTTAAGAATTCGAAAGTGACATTTGAGCCCGTAGTTCAGGAACCATAACGATCCAGCCGCGAACTAATGAAACAAACCCTTTACCTCGAAACGTCAGTCATCGGGGCGTATCTCGACAATGACGACGCGTTTCGCCGCGACCTGACCATCCGCTGGTTCGAACACGAACTTTCTGAATACGATTCGTTCACATCGATCCTGGTCCAAAGGGAACTTGAACGGATCTCGGAACCGCATCGTACAGGCTACCTCAAGATCATCCAGACGACATCACGCCTCGAATTGACGGAAGAGGTTGCGATCCTTGCGGACGGTTACATCTCGCGGGGCATTTTTCACCGCAAGTTCCTAGCCGATGCAATGCATGTAGCGCTCGCGTCAGTTCACAAGATCGATTACCTGGTAACGTGGAACTTCGGCCATATCGCCAGCGTTAGAAAACAAGCCCGCATTCGCTTGTTCAATACCACGGCCGGATTTTTTTCACCGACGATCGTTACTCCAGAATTTCTCGTACACACGTAAATGAAAAAGCACCGGTTTCGGTGCCTCTCCTTAACGAATATTTGGTGGAGTCGAGGGGGATCGAACCCCTGACCTCTGCAATGCCATTGCAGCGCTCTCCCAGCTGAGCTACGACCCCATGACCGATCTTGCCGCGTTCGCCGGCAAAGAACGAGACTAGCGAAAATTGCCTATTGCGTCAAGCAATCCGCCTATCGTCCTTTGAACACCGGCTTGCGTTTCTCGAGAAATGCAGCGACGCCTTCTTCTTTATCTTCGGTCGAAAAACAGATCGCAAAAAGGTCGACTTCTCGACGAAGGCCTTCGTCGAGGTTAGACCGCGACGCGAACTTCACCGCTTCTTTGCAGAGCTGCAACGCGATCGGGGCCTTGTCGGCGATTTTCTCCGCCAGCTCTAATGTTTTGGCCTCGAGCTCGGCCGAAGTGTGAACGTGATTCACCAGGCCGAATCGATACGCCGTCTCTGCATCGATCATATCGCCTGTCAGCATGATCTCCATCGACCGGCCTTCGCCGATCAAACGGGTCAGCCGTTGAGTTCCTCCGCCGCCGGGCATTATCCCGAGATTGATCTCAGGCTGCGAGAATTTCGCATTCTCGCTGCAAATCCTGAGGTCACATGCCAACGCCAATTCGTTGCCGCCACCAAGGCAAAATCCGTTGATCATAGCAATGACGGGCTTGGGAAATGAATCGATCGTATTGAAAAGCGTCTTTTCTTGAAACGTAGCACGCTGCGTTACGGGTGTTTTACCGGCAAATTCGCCAATATCCGCCCCGGCGATGAATGATCTCTCGCCCGAGCCGGTGATAACGAGTACCCTCGTCTCGTCATCGACCCGAAGTTCTTCGAGAGCGGCCACGCCCTCGGAATGCACTTTGCTGTTGAGCGCGTTAAGTTTGTCCGGGCGGTTGATCGTCATTACGGCGACCTTGCCACGTTTTTCGACTGTTATCGTTTCGTATTGCGGCATAAAAAAGTAAAACAGGCTCTAAGGCCTGCCGATCTGGTTCAAAATCTATTCCCTCGAGGCAGCTTATTCGTCGATGCCTTCGTTTAAGTTGTCGTCAGCGATCCAAGAGACGAAAAGGCGTAGCCAGCTCTCTGTCGATTCGACGATCGAGACACCGACCCGCGTCGTTCCATAGCTTGCCGGTGTAAGCCTGACGACCTTGGCTTTGACTTCGACCGGAACGCCGTCAGGCCGATGCGAGCGAATATAAAGGCTTTCGCCTTGCGAAACTTCCTGATTCAATTGAAATAGGGCACCAAGCGTGGAAATATCGTCGGTCTCGGTCGGCTCGCTCCATGCAGCGCCGTCCTCGGTTCGTCCGGACACGACTATCGGCAGGCGGAGAGCCATCCGGAGAGCAAAGCGTTTTTCCTCGTACTGAGGCCTGCTGGTTGTTTGCATCAATTGATCTGGAAACCGCGGTCAGTCTAATTGTTACAAGTCTAACACGGAAAACCGCGAATTATGCAAACCGTAGACGTTGGCCGGCGGGAATAAGTCAAGCCGAATTGGTGATCATCACTACAGCGTCGGTCGGCGTCTGATTCGACTTACCCGACCGGCGATAGTTATACTATGAATTCGTACCTGAATTCAAACTTTTTGCTCGCCCGTCAGGGGCCCTATCATCCGATGTCACGAACATTTATCGAACGCAAAGTTGTTATTTTAGGCTCGGGCCCTGCAGGCTTGACCGCCGCCATCTATGCATCTCGTGCTCAGCTCGAGCCGCTCGTTATCGATGGTCCGCAGCCGGGCGGCCAGCTGACCATCACGACCGATGTTGAGAATTATCCGGGATTCGCCAAAGGGATCATGGGACCTGAGTTGATGAACGAGTTTCGAGAGCAGGCTCTTCGATTCGGAACCGAGATTATCAATGTTTGGATCGACCGTGTCGATCTATCCGAGCGCCCTTTTACGTTATACGGTAAGGAAAGTCAGGATGCCGAGGACGTGACCACGGAGATCAAAGCCGACACCCTCATCATTTCGACCGGAGCCTCGGCCAAATGGCTGGGTATTCCGGGCGAGGAGCCGGTTCCCGAAGGTCTCGGAGGCAACGGGGTCTCTGCATGTGCGACGTGTGACGGTTTCTTTTTCAGAGGGAAGCCCATAGTTGTTGTCGGTGGAGGCGATACTGCGATGGAAGAAGCACTTTTCCTCACCAGGTTCGCTTCAGAGGTGACCGTGATCCATAGGCGCAATGAGTTTCGTGCGTCCAAGATAATGGCGGATCGTGTTTTGGGGCACGAGAAGATCAAAGTGCTTTGGAATACCGAAGTAACTGCCATTCATGGTTCGAAAGAAACAGGCGTCGAGAGCATTAGTCTGTTTAACAACCAAACCAACGAGGCGTCGGATCACCCGACTCAGGGCGTCTTTATCGCGATCGGGCATAAACCGAACACAGAACTTTTCGAAGGTGTTTTGGATATGGACGACGTCGGTTACCTGATCACAGAAGGCAGGACGATGAAAACGAACGTCCCGGGCGTCTACGCTTGCGGTGACGCTCAGGACTCTTATTACCGGCAAGCGATCACGGCCGCCGGCACCGGGTGCATGGCGGCGATCGACGCTGAAAGGTTTCTCGCCGAACATGAAGAAGGCTCTGACCCGGACGCCGTTAAGGCTGGCGCCTGAGGCCGCCGCCGCTACGATCGGTTCCTAGCCGCCACTGTTGCAGAATCGAGATCCTGCGGGGTCCTCACGACCTTTCCGCTATCGTAGCCCATAGCTTCGGCCCGTTTCAAAATGTTCTGATAGGTCAGATCATTCATCACGGGTTCGCGGCTCAAGATCCAAAGGTATTTCCGGTTAGGCTCGCCAACGACAGCGTATTCGTAATTAGGGCCTATATCGATAATCCAATAGTTCGCCCATACGAATGGAAGGAACGAAAGTATGCCGGGAGCGAACCGGACCTTCAGCTTCGAATAGCTGCTTTTATCCGCAAATTTCCCTTCAGCCTTCGCCGCTTCCATCACGCCGTCTTTTTTGAGACATTCATTCAGCACCGCGATCCTGTCATTCGATTTTTTCGAATAAGTAGCCGTGACGTTACCGACACACTGTTTCTGAAAACGATTCGGGTATTTTGCGATCTCATACCATTTTCCGAGGTATTTATTTAGATCGAAAGGATTGACCGTTTCGAGTTTCGATGTGTTCGGTTGGGCCGAGGCGATCGTGCCGCTTACTAGTATCGCTATTATTAACAACAAACTTTTCATATAATATCGTTTGATGCACTTATATCGGTCTATCGTGGTATCAGAGTTCGGATGTACGAAAACTGCTGACGCAATGCGATTTCGATGGGTCGCCAGATACAGTTTCAATTAACGAAACGTCATAAGGCCCGGCGGATCGAGGTATCCATTATTTATGCCAATTTACGAATATCTTTGTAACAAGTGTGGGCGGCGAGTTGAAAAACGCCAAAGCGTTTCCGACGCACCGCTAAAAACGTGCGAGGAATGCGGCGGCGAACTCGCAAAACAATGGTCGCTTTCAGGATTTCAATTCAAGGGCGAAGGCTGGTACGTCACGGATTATGCCGGCAAAAAGGCAGTTAACGGCGATTCGACGCCGACCACCGAAAAAACTTCGCCGGCCGAATCAACCGTTAAGACAGAACCGGCATCAAAGGAAAAAACTGAAACGGCCACTAAGCCGGCCGCAGACGGCAACGCAACGAAAACCTAATTGATGATGTTCAAACCTCGATCGGTCCTTATTTTGGTCATCACGCTCGCGATCTTTGGCGACGCGATCGGCCAATCGCGGCACAACGCCCGCGGGACCGACCTTGAGGGAACGATCCTCAGCGTTTCTGCATGGCGAACGGATGACAAGAAAGATCCGATCAGGATAGAGAATCTGTTTCTATACGAAAACGGTATCGAGCAGCGGATCAAGAATTTCAGCTTTGACCCTTCGCCGGCGAAGATCGTACTGTTGGTCGATAATTCCCAAACGCTGCCGGCGGATCTCGAAAAACTAAAAGCTGCGACAATGGAGTTCGCCTACGAGATATTCGACGGCGATCAGCTTTTTGTCATCGCGTATGATGAAAAGGCCGAGATCGTCCAGGAATGGACCGACGACGCGAAAAAGATGGAAACGTCGCTTGCCACTTTTCGGAAAAAGGGCAATCCGCATTTATTCGACGCCCTTGATTCGACCGTTCGTGAGATACTCAGGCCTTTAATGCCCGGCACGCGCAAGACTGCCGTCGTGGTGATCGGTGACGGCCTTGACCGCGGCAGCGAAACCGCATTTGACAAGATACTTGCCGAACTCCAGTTCATGAACATTACGGTTTATGCTCTTCAGATTCCGGATCGAACTGGCGGCGCATTCAGGCGAAACCAACCGAAGGCCGGTGCCGTTATCAGTCAACTGACGGAAGGAACTGGCGGTAAGGCGTTCCCGCTTGACGAGGCTCAAGCTGCGGCGAAGTTCGTTTGCGATGAACTTCGTCGAAATAGATATCTGCTTTCTTATCTTCCTCAAAATACATCCACATACGATGCCCGTCGCGTGTTCCTGCTCGCCGATGAAGGCATCGCGATCAGGACCAAAACCGCTCAACCGCCGAACATCAAATAGCCCCTCGAACAGCTCTGATTTAACAATTATTAAGTTTACGGGCGCACTTGTGTTAAACTTTCGTCAATTAACCGTTCCCGATCTGTCTGGAGCCTGATCAACTGTGAGCGATTCGAGAAACAATCCGGGCCCGCCTCCCGATGACTTTTCCAATACCGTACCGAACGTCAAAATGCCTGACGACATCGGCGCGAACGATTGGGATAAGACCAATTACAATCTTCCGAAACAACCCGCTCCCGACGATTGGGGCCGCACGGTTACCAACATAAAACCGATCGACACCGACCGGCAGGATTTCGGAAAAACGATGTATCCGGGAGCCGCACGTCAGCCCGACAGCGATTGGGGAGCGACCCGCCCCGATGCTCGAGTTCCCGATACGGACTTCGGCGCACCTGAGGGCCAGTTCGAAAAGACCACACCATATTTTCAATTACCTGAGACCGAGAGACAGAAGTATCAGAACCTGCCGCCTACACCGACCGAACAGGCAGCACAGGAAGCTCAGGAACAAAAAGCTCAGGGCGGCATTCCAGGATGGGTCTGGGTGAGCGCCGGGCTGTTTTCGATGTTCTTGTTCTCGATCCTCGTCTTGCTCGTCGTCTATTTCTTTTTTATCCGCGACAGTAGCTATTCGGTAACGGTAAAAAGCGCACCTCCGGGAAGCGACATTTTCGTCGATGACGGTTCATGGGGCTTGACCCGTCCTGACGGTTCGATCGAGTTGACGCCGTTGAAATCGGGCCGACGTGTTATCAAGATCGTTCACCCGACCTATGAGTGTGAAACCCGCGAGGTCGATCTGAAGGACGGCGTCAATCCGGCCCCGCTCATTGCCAGGTGCAAGGCAATGGCTGTTAAGCCGGGTGAAACGTGCGAGAGCTTTAGTCCGGGCGAATTCGATAAGGCCGAGCGTTGCTATAACAAGGCTCTCGATGACCTGCCCGATCCGTTCACTGATGAAGCGCTTGTGCGGGCTTTGAACATCCTGATAATCAATTTTGACTCCGGCAAGTACGACGTTCCGCCTCAGCGACTCGCGGCATTACAAAAAGGTGCGACGTTTATTAAGAAACTTCAGGATCGAGAGCCGAATACGGTTCTCGAGGTCGGCGGACATACCGATTCTGTTGGCAACGATTCCTCAAATCAGACCCTTTCGGACAACCGGGCAAAAGCGGTCAAAGACGTTCTCGCACGATATGGCGTTAACCCCGCGGGCCTTCAGACGCGGGGATACGGCGAAACTCAGCCGAAATTCGACAACAACACCGAACAGGGCAAGTTCCTTAATCGGCGGATCCAATACTCTATCGTCAAACGGTGATCAGACCGCGACCGGAGCCGCGATCTTACCGTGAGACCGGTAACCGACAAGATCCAGATCCTCAAACTTGAACGATAATAAGCCGTCAAGGCCCTTTAGCTCGGCGGCGTTCTCAATTCTAAGCTCAGGCAATGGAAGCGGTTCGCGTGAGAGCAACTCGTTTACCTGATCAAGGTGATTTGAATAAATGTGCAGGTCGCCGAATGTGTGTATAAAGTCGCCGACCTCAAGCCCGCATACGTGGGCGACAAGGTGTGTCATCAATGCGTAGCTTGAGATGTTGAAAGGCACGCCGAGAAATGCATCAGCCGATCGCTGATAGAGCTGGCAATGCAGTGTTTTCCCGCCGTCGATCTTGAATTGGAAGAGCGTGTGGCACGGCGGCAAAGCGACGTCGTCGCAGGTCTCGGGATTCCAACCGGTCACGATCAGCCGCCGTGAATTCGGGTTCGTTTCGATCTCGCGGATCAGCCTCGCGATCTGATCAACTCCGTTCTGTTGCGGATAATCGCCGCCGAACGAACGCCACAAATAACCATAAACGGGCCCGAGGTCGCCCTCTTCGCGGCCGAAACGAGCGGTTTGATCAGCCGTTGCCCATTCCTGCCAGATATCGACTCCTCTAGCACGCAGATCTGCCTCATCGGTCGAACCGCTCAGGAACCAGAAAAGCTCTTCCGCCACCCACCGAAACGGGACGCGCTTGGTCGTCACTATCGGAAACCCGTCGCGGAGATCGAACCGCGTCTGATATCCAAACGCCGAGATGGTCCCAACACCCGTCCGGTCTTCATGCCGCGTGCCGTTCTCCAAAATATGCTTAAGAAGGTCGTGGTATTGCCGCATGCGTTAATCGTCTTCGATCGTATTTTCAGTTTCGAAGTAGACAGACGTTTGTGAACCTCCTTCCAACTCGATCGTCCAAACGCTCTGCAGATCGAAGCTGGTAAGGTGAATCTGCAGCGTCCAGTGAACGTCCTCAACCCCAAACTGATCGCAGATGAAGTCGTGCTCGGCTGCAACGCGCGATCTTCGACCGCTCGGTTCGAATACAACAGCGGTTTCAGGGCTTTTTCCGTCACCTGATAAGACCTTTGGCTTGAGATGTGTCATTTTCGACGTTTGTCTTATCTCCTTCTGAAAAGCTACCATAATCTACTTATGACGCGGAAACTTGAGATCAGCTTTAACAGTCCGCAATGCGGATGGATGTCGATCGGATTTTCCGACGGCAAGAACGAGTTTCACACGACGACGGCCCATGCGCCGCATGAAACCGCATTACCGGATCTGATGCGGATCTTGACCACAATCGCCGACGCAGGCAGAAACCCGACCGGTAGGGAGGGTGTTTCGTCTGAGCATCTACTCAAATGGAATCGCGATCCCGAAGAATTCGATTTCCGCTTCGTGCGAACCGGCGATGATCTGACGATCGAAATATATCAGTATCCGACCGACGACCGCGACCTGAACGACCGCGAACTGGTTTACAAACATACGGCACCGACAGCCGAAGTTTTAGCCGCATTCGCAGAAACATTCGATCAACTCTACGAAGACCGCGACACCGATGAATTCGAATTCAATTGGCGACAGCCGTTCCCGTATAAAGAATTTAAAGAATTCCGGGCGAAAGCTGCATGACTCGCGAAGAAATACGTCAAGCAATTGAGAATTTTATGGATGTGATCCTCGGTGATCATCCGGTTGATGAGCGTGAAGCGAAGCTTTATTTCGCTTTAGATCAACTTGCGATTGCCTTCCATTTTGCAGACTACACTTTCGACGAAACGAATTTTCCGGAAGCGGTAAAGAGAGACTATTCCTCACTTAGGAGCCTGATTGGACCCAATTTCCCAAATCTCGGCTTATACAACGTCGTTCTGGAAGTAAACGAAAAATTAGGCGAAGACGTGCTCGCCACTGGCGACGCCATCGACGATATTTGTGACATTGCGGGTCACATGGAGGAAGTTCTTTGGTGTTGGAAGAATACGAGTATTGACGATGCCCTTTGGCACTTTAAGGAGCCCTATTCCTGGCATTGGGGGAAACATCTGCGCGATCTTCAAAGTTGTCTTTTTGAAAAGCTGTATTCCTAGACCTATTCCGAATGGTCGACTTGCGGCAAAATTGATATCATTTGCATTCGTATCAAACCGGGTTTGGTACGTTTTTGTTTTTAATGAAAGAAAAGCTATTAGACCTACTTGCCTGCCCGACGTGCGGCGGAGACATTCTGCTGGCGGATGCGAGCAAGTATGAAGAAAAAGAAATAATTGAAGGTGTTCTGACCTGCAAAAAATGCGACCGCGAGTATAAGGTCGTCCGCGGCACGCCGCGATTTTCGGATCTAGCCAAGATCGAAGCCGACAAAGCAGAGACCGCTGAAAACTTCGGTTGGCAGTGGATGCATTTTACTCAGGAAGATCCGAAATACAACGATCAGTTCCTCGGATGGATCCAGCCCGTTAAGCCTGAGTTCTTCGAAGGCAAGGTCGTGCTCGAGGGCGGCTGCGGCAAAGGCCGGCACACAAAGCTTGCGGCCCAGTGGGGAGCGAAAGATGTGGTCGGCATCGACCTCGGCGATGGCGTCGAATCGGCTTTCGCTCTGACCCGCGAAATGCCGAACGCGCATATCATCCAGTGCGACATTTTTAAGCTGCCGCTCAAGCGTGTGTTCGATTACGCATTCAGTGTCGGCGTTCTCCACCACACGCCCGATCCGAAGAAGGCATTCCTCTCGCTCGCGTCAAAGGTGCAGAAAGGCGGGCACATTTCGGCCTGGGTCTATGGTGCTGAGAATAACGAGTGGATCACGAAATTCGTCAATCCGATACGTGAGAGCTTTACGTCAAAAATGTCGCAGCCGATGCTCTATCAGCTCTCCAAGCTGCCGACGCTTTCACTGTTCCTGACCACCAAGCTTGTCTATCGTCCGGCAAACATCGCTGCGAAAGGCGTCGCGAAGAGGCTTTTCTACAACGATTATCTTAACCACCTCGGCACATTTGGCTGGCGCGAACAGCACAATATCGTCTTCGATCACCTTGTGGCCCCGACCGCATTTTATATTTCAAAAGAGGAATTTGAGGATTGGTGGGAGGACATCAAAGCCGAGGACGTCGAGATCATCTGGCATAACAGCAATAGCTGGTGTGGGTTTGGCAGGGTCGGCAGCAAGAACCGCGACCGGTAGAGCTCCGGTTCGAGAAACAAGCAGACCAACGGTATGAGATTCGAAAAGGGTATTGCCAAGAAGTATCGCCGATCTGTCGAAGATGCGTTTCGATCGATCCTCGAAAATGGTACCGACCTTCAGAAGTCGATCGCCGGCAACATCGTAAGGTCAAAGATGCTCGTGCGCGTAAAGCCGGTGTCTGAGATCAATGCATCGGGGATAACCGGGCTGATCGATCCGGATTCAACGAACCAAAGGATCGCCAACGAGATCCTGAGTCTGCGTGATGCTCTCGGTGAGGTCTACATCGCCATTGCCGAAGAGACGATCGACACCGGCGGACAGCGCGGCTGCGAGGGCACATTTGTGCATGAAGGCCGACATGCTTACGATTTTGCGCAGACCATCGCGAGTTTTTCTGACACTGAAACCAATCCGCTAAGTATTTTCGATCCGACCCTTTTCGAACTCGAATGGGAAGCTCATCGTATATCGGGTGAGTACATGCTGTGCATAAATAAGGACGAATACCTCCATGAGGGGCTGCATCTGATGATACTCGGGCGCGAAGCCGAAACCGGCCCGTGCTTTGTCGATAACGAGGGCATCGCCCGGCGCCTTCGTGAGAGCTATGGCCTGGAACGGGGAAAGAACGAAGGTCCGCATGCCAGCGCGCTTTTGGGACTGCGGCTAAAATAGCCGCGTTGTGGCATAATTTTCCTTATGAGCACCGCACTTCCGCAGGAAATGCAGCAGCACACCTACGCGATAATGGATCGCGTCGAGGATAGCCATTGGTGGTTCGTCGGCCGACGTGCGATCCTTGAATCATTCCTTAAGAGCATTGTCGCGAAATTCCGCATTCCGCATTCCGAACTCCGCATTTTGGATGTTGGATGTGGTACCGGAGCCAATCTTGAGATGCTCTCACAGTTCGGATCGGCCGAAGGCGTTGATGTTTCCGACGATGCTCTCGAATTCTGCCGCAAGAAAGGCCTAACGGTTCAAAAAGGTTTGGCAGAAACGCTGCCATACGAAGACGAAACGTTCGATGTCACCACCGCTCTTGATGTGATCGAACATCTTGACGACGACATTGCGGGACTAAAAGAAATGTTTCGCGTTACGAAGACCGGCGGCTATTCGCTGATCTTCGTGCCGGCGTTTATGTGGCTCTGGGGCGTGCAGGATGATATCTCGAACCACCGCATCCGCTACACCAAAAAACAGATCGTCGAGCGGCTCGAAAAGGTCGGATACACGGTCGAACGCGCGACCTACGCAAACTTCACCTTCTTTGCCCCGATCCTCGGCGGCCGAACGATAATGAAGCTGACCGGCATCAAACCCGAATCCGAAAACAACATCACGATCTCCGGCCTAAACGGCGTGTTCGGTAAGTTATTTTCCGCCGAACGCTTCATTCTTAACAAAATGAATTTCCCGTTCGGTGTCTCGATCGTAATTACCGCCCGAAAATAAATCCTTCCGAAACGACCCTTTGTGAGACAATAGACTCTATTGATGAACTTTTAGTTCTATTGCGTTCCGTCGTGCGGATCTGCGCGGGCGGAACATTGTCTGACACTTTAATTAGAAAAAGGGGGAAGAATGCCAAACCATAAATCCAAAATCAAACCTACTGATCCTAAAGATGTCGATCTCGCGATCGACCGCGAGGACAGCACGGATCAATTCCTAACAACCAACCAAGGCCTTCGGATCAACGATAATCAAAACTCTTTGAAAGCGGGTGACCGAGGACCGACACTTCTCGAAGATTTTATAATGCGTGAGAAGATCACGCATTTCGATCACGAACGCATTCCCGAACGCATCGTTCACGCACGAGGTTCGGCTGCTCACGGATTTTTTCAGGTCTATGAGCCGATGAGGAAATACACAAAGGCAGGATTTCTGCAGGATCCGACGGTTAAGACGCCCGTCTTTGTTCGATTTTCCACAGTAGCCGGTTCAAGAGGCTCCACCGACATGCCGCGAGATGCTCGGGGCTTTGCGGTCAAGTTTTATACGTCCGAAGGAAACTACGACCTGGTCGGAAACAATATTCCTGTATTCTTTATTCAGGACGCGATGAAATTTCCCGACTTGGTCCACGCCGTAAAACCAGAACCGCACAATGAGATACCTCAGGCGGCTGCGGCTCATGACACGTTTTGGGATTTCATTTCGCTGATGCCTGAATCGATGCATATGATCATGTGGGCGATGAGCGACCGAGCCATTCCCCGATCACTTCGAATGATGGAGGGATTCGGCGTTCACACATTTCGTTTTATAAATGATCGCGGACAAGCTCATTTTGTGAAGTTGCATTGGAAGCCGCTGCTCGGCGTTCACTCGGTTATGTGGGACGAAGCACAGCGTATCTCAGGTAAAGACCCAGACTTCCATCGACGCGATCTTTGGGAAGCGATCGAGACCGGAGCATTCCCGGAATGGGAGCTTGGCGTTCAGATCGTCCCGGAAGCAGATGAACACAGATTCGGTTTCGACCTTCTCGATCCGACCAAGCTGATCCCCGAGGAACTGGTACCGGTGAACCGCATTGGCAAGATGACGCTTAACCGTAATCCGGACAATTTCTTTGCGGAAACGGAACAGGCGGCATTCCATCCCGGGCACGTAGTTCCGGGTATCGATTTTACTAATGACCCGCTGCTGCAGGGCCGTCTGTTCTCTTATACGGATACACAGATCTCACGTCTCGGCGGACCTAATTTCCACGAGATACCGATCAATCGGCCGGTTGCTCCGATCCACAACAATCAACGTGACGGCATGCACCGCCAGATGATAAACACGGGTCGCACCGCCCATGAGCCGAACCTGCTCAAAAGCGGCTGTCCTTTCCAGGCTTCAATGGCCGATGGCGGCTTTGCCTCGTTCGAAGAACGGATCGATGCGAGCAAGGTACGACAGCGAAGCAATAGTTTTCGCGACCATTTTAGTCAGGCGACGATGTTCTTCAACAGTCAGTCTGACATCGAAAAGAAACACATTATTGATGCTTTTTCTTTCGAGCTCGGGAAGGTGGAGACAGTCGACATTCGCCAGCGTATGGTCAACCTGCTCACACAAGTGGATAAAGGCCTTGCGGCTAAGGTCGGCAAAAAATTAAACATTGCTCCTCAGCAGCCGGAGCAGCCGCTGAATCACAGCTTTGGGGCAGACACGAATCCTGCCACGGTACAGCCCGTCAAAGCGAAACCGCCTGTGCCTTCATCCGGACCATTAAGCATGGCGGGAACGGTTAAAGACACGATCAAGTCGCGAAAGATCGCGTTTCTCTGCGCTGATGGTGTTGATGCGGGCCAGTTCACTGCAATGAAGAAAGCACTTGAGTCGAAAGGGGCGACGGTAAAGGTAGTCGCACCGGCTCACACACAGATCGTGGATTCCAAAGGCAACGCGATTCACGTCGATGAGACCTTCTTTACGACGGCTTCGGTGCTTTTCGATGCTGTCTACGTGCCGGGCGGACAGGCGAGCGCAGATGCGCTAAATGCCGAAATAGATCCGGTACAGTTCCTTAACGAGGCCTTCAAACACTGTAAAGCGATAGGTGCCGAAGCTGAAGGCAAACAGGTCATTGCCAGCACCTTTGCCGCGGATGCTGTCGGAGAAGATCCAGCCGTGGTCGTGGGTAAGTCGATCGCAAAGGACTTCATCGCGGCGATCGCGAAACACCGCAATTGGGATCGCGAGATGAAAGGCAAGGTCCCTGCGTAGGCCTTAACTCCTAGAACGGGCGGTTGGGTCGACATGCAACCGCCGCCCGCTTCTATTCTATTCGGATAATGACGACTGAAGATTTCTACTGCGATGAGGTTTTTTCAGGAAGGACGCAGGTCGAGAAGGTGCACGAGACCGCGAATGTCCTTGCCTATCACCACACACGTCCGTTCTGGCCGGTGCACATCGTCGTAGTTCCGAGGCAGCATGTTTCTTCGGTTTTAGAGGTCGATGACGATCTGCTGCTCGAATTGTTTAGTGTGATCAAAGAGGTCGCGGCAAAGGTTCACGCAGAAACCGGAGCTGCGCGGGTGCTGACAAATGTAGGCGAATACCAGGATTCAAAGCACCTTCACTTTCACGTAAACTCCGGCGACCAACTTCAAAAGTAACTCTTCGCCGCGAACACTTTTCCGTTCGGATGCTCCGTGTTCGTGATCGAATAGGTAAATCCCTTTTGGATGGAAAATGCTCCGATCTCGCCGCGACGTGAAAGGGCTACGAAACCGACCTGAAACTCCTTTGCCTTCGCCGGGTCTCGCTTAACGATGCGGCGGATGGCCTCACGGCAAGCCTGCTCGGGCGAGCGGCCCGTCCGCATTTGCTCGACGACGGTGTGCGTGCCGCAGATGCGGATAACCTCTTCGCCGACGCCCGATGATGTCGCCGCTCCGACCTCGTCATCAACAAAAAGCCCGGCCCCGACTATCGGCGAGTCGCCAACACGGCCGCGCATTTTGAATGCCATCCCGCTTGTTGTGACCATTCCGGCCAATTTGCCGCTTGCGTCCATCGCGACCGTGCCCATTGTGTCGTGATTGAACGAACCATCGTCGAACCGATATGGCGGCGCGACGTTCGAGACGGTGCGGCGGTTTTCAATGTTTATAATCGGCTTGTATTTTGATCTTTCAAGCCACTCTTTCCACTCTTTCTCAGCGTCGGGCGAGAGTCTGCCGTCCTCAAGCGGAAAACCGTTCGCCACCGCAAACGCTTGTGCTCCCTCGCCCGATAGCAGAACGTGCGGTGTCTTTTCCATCACCGCTCTCGCGACCGAAACCGGGTGCTTGATCCGTTCCAGAAAAGAAACGCCTCCGCAATCACCATTTCCGCTCATTATTGAGGCATCAAGCGTCACCCTACCGTCGCGGTCGGGAAACGCCTCAAGCCCAACGCAGCAGCTCGGCTCGCTTTCGGCGGCTCGCCCGGCGGCCTCGACCGCATCCAGAGCTTTACCGCCTTTCTGCAATATCGGCCACGCGCCGTTGTTCGCCGCGATGCCGCTGTCCCAGGTCGAGATAACGACCGGCATTTTCACACGCAGTGTCGAACGGATATCGTATGAAACCTGTCCGACTGCATTTTCGGCAAGCATCAATGGGATACCGGCAAGCGGTAGTTCTAAAAATCTTCGACGATCCATACTTTAGATTTCTTCAATACGATCAGCGGGTTACGCACAAACCCGATCAAGCAAACTGTATTTTCTTGCGTGAAAGTTCTAGATTATAGAGTTTGTCACGTTTAATTCCATGCGCTCGAACGAAATAGTAAAAATGACCGCGGCCCCCGAGCTTTCGCTCTTCCTTCCCGTCCTTGACGAGGAGGACAATCTCCGCCCGATGCACGGCAAGATCGCCGCTGCGCTTGACGCTCTGGGCAAGACGGCCGAGGTCATTTACGTAGACGACGGCTCGACCGACAGGTCTCTCGAGATCTTGCGCGAAATTGCCGCCGGCGACGATCGCGTTCGGGTGATCTCGCTGCGGAGAAACTACGGCCAGACCGCCGCGATGTCGGCCGGCATCGATGCCGCCAAAGGCGAGATATTGATACCGATGGACGCCGATCTCCAGAACGACCCGGCCGACATAAAACGCCTGCTCGACAAGTTGGACGAAGGTTATGACGTCGTATCGGGATGGCGAAAGAACCGGCAGGATAAGATGGTCTCACGCAAGATCCCGTCGATGATCGCAAATCGGATCATTTCGTGGATCGGCGATGTTCATCTGCATGATTACGGCTGCTCGCTAAAGGCATACCGCCGCGACGTGTTGAAAGACGTAAGACTCTATGGCGAAATGCATCGTTTTATCCCGATCTATGCGTCATGGGCCGGCGCCCGCGTAACCGAGATTCCCGTCGACCACCATGCCCGTACTGCAGGCCGATCGAAGTACGGCATCTCACGGACGATCAAGGTTATCTTTGACCTGATAACCATTAAGTTCATGGCCGAGTATCACACCAAGCCGCTGTATGTCTTCGGCGCATTCGGCACGATCGCGTTCTTGATTTCAATGATCGCAGGCGTTTGGGCGCTCGTCCTGAAATTCGGATACGACGTTTCCTTCATACTTACGCCGCTGCCGATAATCACCGTCGTGATGCTTGCGATCTCGGTGCAGTTTTTCCTGATGGGCCTCTTGGCCGAATTGCTCGTGCGGACGTATCACGAATCGCAGGATAAGGCGATCTATGCTGTGAGGGAGAAGATTGGGTTCGAATAGATGTGCGGAATAGCAGGTTGGATAAACCTGGACACAACCAAACCCAATCAAAACGCCGAGGCGGTGCTGCACTCGATGTGTGAGACTATCGTGCATCGCGGGCCGGATTCGGAGGGGTTGTGGACGGATGAGACGGTCGCGTTGGGGATGCGGCGGTTGTCGATCATCGATCTGAAGACGGGCGACCAGCCGGTGTTTAGCGAGGACAGGTCGGTCGTCGTGATGATGAACGGCGAGCTGTACAACTACCGCGAGGTGCGTGCGGAGTTGGAGAAAGACGGATTTAAGTTCGTCACGAAAAGCGATACCGAGATACTGCCCCACCTGTACCAGAAATTCGGCGATGCATTTATCGATCACATAAACGGCATGTACGCCTTTTCGCTCTGGGACTCGCGGCGAAAAAAACTCATCATCGCCCGCGACCGGTTTGGCGAAAAGCCGCTTTATTACGGCGTGTTTGACGGCAAGCTCATATGGGCCTCCGAACCGAAAGCGATCCTCGCCCACCCGTCCGTCAAGCCCGAACTCGACCTCAACGCGCTGCGCCACTACGTCTCGTTCGACTACGTCCCGGCCCCGATGTCCATCTACAAAGGCATCCACAAGCTGCCCGCCGCACATGTGCTTGTCGTGGAGAACGACGAAGTAAGGACTCGTCGATATTGGGATATCAGTTGGAGGCCGACAAACTTCAGATTGCCGAGCAAGTCTAATGGTTCGGGCTCTGCGTCAAACAGCAGTTTGACGGACTCGGCGCGAGAGCTCCGCGATCTGCTCTCCGATGCCGTTCGGATGCGACTGGTTTCCGACGTGCCTCTTGGAATATTGCTCTCCGGCGGGATCGATTCATCCACCGTTGCCGCGTTCGCAACGCAGCACGCGACCGAACGCGTCAAGACATTCTCTATCGGCTTCGAAGAAGATTCGTTCGACGAATCGAAATTTGCACGCAAGGTAGCGAAACACCTCGACACCGATCACTACGAAGAGAGACTTTCGGCCGCGACTGCCGGCGATCTGATCTCCGACATCGGCAAATGGCTGGACGAACCGATCTCCGACGGTTCGCTGATACCGACGTTTCTGCTGGCTCAGTTCGTCAGAAAACACGTGACCGTTGCCCTCGGCGGCGACGGAGGCGACGAGCTCTTCGCGGGTTACCCGATGTATTACGCACACACCCTGGCGGCGAAGTACAACGCGATCCCCGCGTTCGTCCGCTCGGGCCTGATCGAACCGGTCGTCAACGCCCTGCCGGTTTCGACCAGCAACATGTCGTTCGATTACAAGGCGAAGCGCTTTGTCCGCTCGGCAAAGAACGACCCGATCACGCGGCATCACGGCTGGTTCGGATCGTTCGCGGTCGAGCAGCACGAAAAGCTGTTCACAAAAGAAGTCCTCGCCCAGACCGAAGCCGACATCTATCGCGGCGTCCGCGAGTTGGTCGACGCGTCGGACGCAAAGAACATCATAGAAAGGGCCCAGTACGCCGACATCAATTACTACCTGGCGGAGGACATCCTCACAAAGGTCGACCGTTCCGCCATGGCCGTCAGCCTCGAAACCCGAGCTCCGTTCCTCGACCCGCGAGTCGGCCAGTTCGCTGCGTCGATCCCGGTCGAATACAAACTAAAAGGCAAAAGCGGCAAGGTCATCCTCAAAGAAGCGATGAAAGACCTCCTCCCGCACGACATCCTGCACCGCCCCAAAAAAGGCTTCGGAATCCCGATCGCTGAATGGCTAAAGGGCCGCCTGAACCCGCTGATGCGCGGCATGCTCGCGCCTGAGCGGCTAAATAAACAGGGGCTGTTCAACGTAGATTACGCGCAGAAGTTGATAAAGGAGCATGAGAACGGGGCAGCGTCGCATCATAAGGAATTATGGACACTGCTTGTCTTCCAGCTATGGCATGACAGCTTTCTGGATAAAACACGATAATTATGTTTAAGATAGCTTTTAAACTTGTGGCTCTTGGGATTTGTTTCTTAACGTTCTTCGGAACCAATTCCGCTCAAACTGACGGCGAGAAAGCAATTGAGATGTACCGTTCAGGTGATTACCAAACCGCGATCACCCTTCTTGAAGATCTGCACAAAAGCGGCAAAGCCGACCGTTCCTCAGCTATGTACTTAGGAGCCGCATACGTGCAGGTCGGCGAGAAGAATAAAGCCTCCGCAGTTTTCAAGAATCTGCCGAAAACGTCTTCCCTAACATCTATTGCATACGATAAGGAAGTAAAGTTAACGAAACGGCCAATCGCGAAGTTCAGTGAATACGTTGCTGAGAACGAACGGACGGGGTTCATTCGCCTGGCAATTGAACTGAGAAATGACGGTAGCGTTGGATTTGTCTTCCCGTTCATGGGCACATCGAAAAACTTCATTAAGCCTGGCGTCGACGCGGCGAAAGCGATCAAATTCAAACCCGCAGAATTGAATGGTCGAGCGGTCACCGTAGTTATTATGATGGACTACAAATACAACATGCATTATTAGAATGGAACGCTTTGAATGCCAGATGAGATTAATTGACGTATCATCGCAAATATGAAAACACTCTACCCAGAGATCGAGCCCTTTGATTCGGGCATGCTGAAGGTGTCGGATATCCACGACGTTTATTACGAGCGTGTGGGCAATCCCGAAGGCGTTCCTGTCGTTTTCCTTCACGGCGGGCCGGGCGGCGGGCTAATCCCGATGTACCGCCAGTTCTTCGACCCGAAGGCATATCATGTGATCTTGTTCGACCAGCGTGGCTCGGGCAGATCAACGCCGCATGCCGAGTTGCGTGAAAACACGACATGGGACCTGATCAACGACATTGAGGCCCTGAGGGAAAAGTTCGGCATCGACAAATGGTACGTCTTTGGCGGTTCGTGGGGCTCGACTCTGAGTCTCGCATATGGGATAAATCATCCCGACCGGTGTTTAGGATTGGTGCTTCGCGGCATCTTCCTGACGCGTAAGAAGGAACTCGCCTGGTTCTATCAATACGGCGCGTCCGAGATCTTTCCGGATTTTTGGGAGCGTTATCGTGATGCGATCCCCGAAAACGAAAGAGGCGATTTCATGACGGCTTATCATAAACGCTTGACCAGCGACGACGAGACAGTCAGGCTGGCCGCGGCGCGTGCGTGGAGTACCTGGGAAGGTGCAACGTCCAAACTCTACCCTGATCAAGACCTGATGGACCATTGGGAAGGCGAGCACGAGGCCTTGAGTTTGGCACGGATCGAATGTCACTATTTTATGAATGGATCGTTCTTCCCGAGTGATAATTATCTGCTTGAGAATGTCGACAAGATCCGCGGTATTCCGACCGTTATCGTGCAGGGCCGATATGACGTCGTTTGTCCGATAACCTCAGCTTGGGACCTCCATCGGGCGTTACCCGAGGCTGAGTTCATCGTGGTACCCGATTCGGGCCATTCAGTTTCGGAGAAAGGCATCACATCAGCCCTGGTCGACGCGATGGATCGCTTCAGGACCTCGAAGTGAGATAAATAGAGTGAAAATTCCCTCAATTCGCGTTAATATCTAATCTGGACTGACGGCTAAGATCTCTAAAGATTCGCGTCCGGTGCCGGTACCGGTCAGCTGAAGAACAACATTATGAATTTCGGAACTACTGAAATTATCCTGATCGTCGCGGTATTGTTTTTGCTTTTTGGTGCGTCACGTCTCCCTCAGCTTGCCAAATCACTTGGTCAATCGCGAAAGGCATTCAAGGAAGGAATGCGCGAGGCTGAAGAGGAAGAAAGAGCCGAAAAGCAGATATCGTCGGCGGCCGCTCCGCAGATCTCGCAGCTGAGTGACGAGGCCATCGCCGAAGAGCTTCGGCGGCGGACGGAAGCAAAGCAATCTTAGGCAGACCATGCCGACAGGACTGACACTTTGTCTGCCCGACGGCCGTTCCTAGAGCTTTGTTCCCGTCAAAAGCACCGCCTTTACCGAAAATCGGTACGAGAGCGGCCCGTCTTCGTCATCGATGAGTTGAGCAAGTTTATCGATAACTTGCTCTTTTTCGTTTTCCTCCAGACCATTCAGCCATCCCGGCATCAAGAAATCGATGATCAGCGGCGACGCAGCGAAGGCGGCTCCGTCATCGTATTCGAAGACCTCCGCGGCCGATCTTGTCTCGACCCTGGTCAGCCCGGCTCCATGGGCCATTTTCTCAATGTTCGCTACCGTCGGTAACTGGGTCACCAATTCTTCGGTCTCGGCCCCATTTCTGCCGATCCTCTCGTTGAACATAACTTCCCATAGCAGCGAGAATATCTCACCAAAACTACCAGAAGCAGGAATCATCACCCCGACCCGGCCACCGGGTTTGGCCACACGGGTACTTTCTTGAATAAGCGCAAAAAGCTCAGATGGAGAAACGAAACTCGCATCGGCGATGACTACATCAAATGCGTCATCTTCGAATCGGATGGTCGAAAAATCTACGTCTGATCTGAGGGCGATCGCTTTGTCACGCGCTATGGTGAGCAGATCCTCGTTTTCACACGAAGCGAACACGGCGGCATCGTCGCCGAGTTTTTCTCGCAGTTCAAAACAATGGCTGCCGGTTCCCGCATTCAGATACAAAAGGTTCTCAACCCTCTTCAGATCGACGTGCTTATCGGCCAGTTCGGTAAACCGGCGGGTCCAATCGTCGGTAATGTACAGATCGCGAAGAAATGCGAGTTCCCGCTGTGTTTTCGCCATAATAGTATTTAACCGCAACACAACTGCGCAGTCCATCAGCGGTGATTAGAGTGATCATTGTGCTAGACTCGGACTCTTGAAGAGCTGCTTCTGGCGTAACACGATATGAGCAAAAATGTTGTCGAACTTTTCGATCTGACCGGCAGATCGGCGATCGTAACCGGCGGCTCACGCGGCATCGGCCGTGAGATCGCCGAAGGCCTTGCCGAGGCGGGAGCGGATCTAATGCTCTGTGCCCGCCGTCAGGAGTGGCTTGATGAGACGGTCAGTGAGTTTCGGGATCGCGGCTTCAGGACTGAGGGAATGGTCTGCGACGTCTCGGTTCCCGACGATGTCGAGGCTGTCGTCAAACGGACGGTCGAGATCTTCGGGCGGCTCGATATTCTGGTCAATAATGCCGGGATATCCTGGGGAGCGATGCCCGAAGATATGCCGCTCGAAAAGTGGCAAAAGGTCCTGGATGTAAATTTGACGGGGTGTTTCCTGATGGCTCAGGCCGCCGGCCGCGAGATGCTGAAACGAAATTCCGGTTCGATCATCAATATTGCCTCGATAGCGGGTCAGACGTCGTCAGCAAATGGCCCATTTTATGCCGGTTATGTTGCAAGCAAGGCAGGACTGATCGGGCTAACCCGCGAACTTGCTGCAAGCTGGGGTCGACGCGGCATTCGCGTGAATGCGATAGCTCCGGGATTTTTTCATTCCCGGCTGGCGGACGCAGTGATCGACATCTACGAGCGGTCGATCCAGGAAAATAATGTGATCCCGCGCGTCGGGGAGGAAGGCGAACTCAAGGGTATCGCTGTATTCTTGGCGTCAGACGCGTCCAGCTACATTACGGGACAGACGATCGCCGTCGATGGCGGAATGACGGTTTGATCCATCGCGGAGCAACATTGAACAGTATGGAACTTAACGCTCAAGCATCTTCGTTCGCGGTACTACTGCTCGGATTTCTTATCGGACTCCGACATGCACTCGATGCCGATCACCTGGCGGCTGTCTCGGCGATCGTGAGCGACAGAAAAAGTCTGCTAAGTTCGTCGTTCGTCGGCGGGCTTTGGGGCATCGGCCATACGATCTCGCTTTTCGTGGTCGGCGCATTGGTTGTATTCCTCAAGATCTCGATTTCCGAGTCCCTTGAAGGCTATTTTGAGGCCGCGGTCGGCGTGATGCTGTTCTTTCTGGGTGTGAATGTCCTTCGCAAGGTCGTTCTTTCCCACCGACTACATTTGCACACTCACGAGCACAACGGCCACGTGCATAATCACCCGCACGTTCACGAAGCCGAAGAGTCTGAAGAATCGCATCACCGGCTTGGCCCCCGGTCCCTTGTTGTCGGCATGGTCCATGGCCTTGCCGGAAGCGCCGGACTGATGCTCCTGATTCTGCCCACGATCGCATCGCCATATACCGCGATGATATTCATCGTAATTTTCGGGGTCGGATCGATCCTCGGTATGGTCTTAATGAGCTTCCTCATGGGTCTGCCGCTGTATTTGACTGAGGGTCGCTACAGTATGGTCAACAATGCGTTGAAGGTCGCCGCAGGACTATTCAGCCTTGTATGGGGAGCAATGCTCGTACATGAAAAGTTGATCCAGGGTTAATTCTTGATCTCAAAGGAGCAGGCGAAAATACGGTCCGTAGGACGCCCGGAGTGATCGACCTGAACCCAATTTTCACGTGAGAGCTGCTTTACAGCGGACACCACCCGCAATCGGTATTTAGGCAAGATCTTAGTCGATAGAAATCGTGCCGGCGAGTTTACCCGGGTTCTCAAGGGATTCCAAATAGGCTTCAGCCGTTTTCAAGTGGGAAAACCGCTTCTCGCTCGACATCTTATCGAAGGTCCTGACGAGCATTCCGAGCCTGGGGTTTCGTAGAAAGAAATCGCGGTGAGCATCCATAAATCGCCAAAACAACCCATCCCAGATCGTCTGCCAGTCACCTTTGGGGAAATCGCTCATTTTCATCAAATAGTTACAGCCGCTGATATAGGGTTTTGTAGCCATCAGGCCGCCGTCTGCAAACTGGCTCATGCCGTAGACGTTCGTCACCATCACCCAGTCGTAGGAGTCAATGAACAATTCCATGAACCACCGAAAGACCTCGTCAGGATCGAATTCACAAAGAAGCATAAAATTACCGATGACCATAAGCCGTTCTATGTGGTGGCAGTAGCCCGTTTCAAGGACTTTCTTAATGGTCTGGTCAAGCGGCAATATCCCGGTTTCGCCGGTCCAAAAGGTACGCGGTATCTTTCGCGTGAACCCCCAAAAGTTGGTCGTCCGCTCACGCGAACCTGCGACTTCGTAAACTCCGCGAATGAACTCGCGCCATCCGATTATCTGTCGTATGAACCCCTCGAGCGAATTTAGCGGAACGTCATTTTCGCCGGCAAATTTTATCGCTGTTTCGATGATCTCATGCGGCGTCAGCAGACCGACGTTCATCATCGGCGTAAGAAGGCTGTGATGCAAAAGCCGCTCGCCGGCCACAATTGCGTCTTCATAATCTCCGAATTCGACGAATCGGCTTTCCAGAAACTGCCGGAGCCATTTTCGGCTTCCCTCGTAAGTTGCCGGATAGACTAAATCTCTGGTCAATTCGCCATAATTCGCGCCGAAATGTGTCTCGACGTATTTTTTTGCTTCTGCCTGAAATCCATCCTGCGGCGGGAATTCGACATCCGGCGGAGATTTGCCTTTCGGATACTTCAGCCGATTGTCGGCATCGAAACTCCACTTGCCACCAACGGGCTTCTGGTCTGTGTCTAGGAGTATCCGCCGTTTCTTGCGTTGTTGGATGTAAAAATCCGTCTGAAAATAGTGCTTCTTTGATCGAAAAAAGGCGGCCACCTCATCCTTCGAATTCAGAAACATCGGGGTTTGATATTCAACGAGTCTTATCCGATCACCGTACTCATAAATTCGCGTTTCGAGCCAGTTGTCCGCTGCATCACAGAAATGGACCTCGTTGTAACCGTTCTCGATCAAATGCGGCATCAACGCGCGCACATCAGCGAGCGGTTGGGCAGATTCGATGTAGGTGACAATGAAGCCCTGACCACGAAGATGTGCTTCGTAAAACTTCATCGACGCCCGATGGTATTTCAACTTCTGACGGTGGAAATTGTACTGCCGAAAAAACAGATACTCCTCAACTATGAAGATATCCGCATCGTTGACGATCGCCGGGTTGTGTTCAAAAAGTTGGTGAGGAAACACCACGGTTGCTTTCGTCATATTCACAATGCTCAAAGATCGGAGAAGAGCTTCGAAGGTTTTTCAACGAAATAGCGAAATACGGTAACCACACTTTACAGCCGGCGTTCGTAATCAGATCGTATTGCGCGAACCGGTACGAACAGAGCCAAGCCTTGGCGGTGCCCCGTCGAAGTTTCGCTTTGCGGTCAATCACATCCAGGCACACCGCCGAGAAAGCAAGGCATCTGGTCTCTGATTAGATTCAGCCATAATAACGACAGAAACAGCAGAAATAACATCCGCAATGCCAATGAGATCGGACGCTCCAGAACGGACGCGCCTGACCAAAAGCTTCGCACGATCGGCGTTGCAACCAGGAAGAGCATGACCGGCGTGAGCCATAGTCCGAGAAAGAGCATGACGGGAAACGGGCTCTCTCCGGACTGAATTACGGGATTGTTCCAATATTCCATGAACGCGAACGGTGCGATCAGCAGCAAACCGAAAACGCCCGCTGCAGCCAATGTTGTGACCAAATTTTTCGCTGACACTGATTCTCCTGAACGCAACCCGCTGACAATGAAGGTAAAAACTATGGTCTGGATCAGCCAACCCCTGAAAAAGTCCAAAACAGGAAAGGAAAACTCGCTCAACTGCTTTCCGGGATTGTCAGAAAAAAATGTTCCGAAAGTAAAAAGCACCGCTAAAAAGAAGCTAATAAGGCCAGCTATTACAACATTCTTAAGCCAATAGTTCATTGGATTTGCTCCATTTACTTTATCCAAATTCTCCTTGACAACGCCTGCCGATGTTTCTACAAACGTCGAAACCACGAATTGCAGCGAGAGCCTGCCTTTCACGTTCGATTGTTCGTTACACAGGTCCCTAAAAGTCTGCTCCATTGACTCGCCGAATCGTTCCTTAAAATCCCGCGGATACAAGGAGATCAGCCGTTTGTAAAGAGCAAAGGTCTTTTCCTTTTCAAACTTCATACCGAAACGCTTTAGGGAGCAGTTCTAGTTTCTTGGCCAAAGCAACGATGCTGCTGTAACGCTCAAGTTCATCCGAAAGTGCCTTTTTGCCATCGCCTGTTATCTGATAATAAACTCGCCGCTCATCGTCGAGTTCAGGGTCGATCCGCTTCTCCGATTCCTTTACCAACTTCGCTTCAAGCATCCGTTTGAGCGAGCCGTATAGAGTTCCGGCACCCATTTTGACCTTGCCTTTCGAGTCTTCCCTGACCTGTTTCATGATCCCGTATCCGTGCAGTTCTCCACCCGAAAGCGCAAGGAGAATATGAAAGACTGCGGGTGTGAGGGATCGTTTATTTTCTTTCTCAAACATAAAAAGCACTATATCCGTCGCGGATATAGTTTGTCAAGAACGAATTTTGAGTATCGGCAATGACGAAGGCTTGATCGGTTCGCATTCGCTGGACGAAACTCGGTGATGCTCGCCTGATATCTTGGGCAATCCCGCAACAATTCTGCTGCTTAAAGGTCCACAACCTCCTTCCTCGATATTCGCAGGAATAAAAAAACCTGACCAGCGGGATATATGGTCAGACGGGTACGTTTATGAGGGATCCTCAAACAATATCTGCTGTTACAGCCGCTTTTTCCCGGCCCCGAATATTCGCTATTGCGGCTATTGTCCAACTTTCAGTTTTATCAGTATTGGCAGGTCCGGTCGCAATTCCTGCACCAACGGAGCAAGCGATCGCCTTCCACAACATCAGCAATCTTGCGTGGGGAATAAACCAAACGCTAACAATAGTGCTCCCGGTACTTTTCCTGATCTTAGGACTGGGGACGCGGATCTCAAACAGGCTCCTGAAGTTTGGAAAATACGCTACCTTCGTTATTTTCGCCGCGATCTTCTTCGTCCTTAACTCTCTGATTCAATTGCCTTTAGAACGGATCCGAACTATCACTCGAAATCAGCTTGAAAACGATCCGAGCTTGCCCGTTCTGCAGTGGATCTTCGAACAATTCATGGCATCGCTGCCACTGATCGTTTTCTCAATTTTGGCGAGTCTGTTTGTTTTTTGGCTGATAAACAGAAATCCGAGGAATTGGTGGCTTTGGGCGGCCGGTGTTTTTTCGTTTCTGTTTCTTTTCTTTTTGTTGATAGAACCTTTCACTTTCAGCCACAAACCGCTTGGGCAATCGCCCTTAGAGATCACAGTATCCAGCCTTGCCGAACAGATCGGCATTCCGAAAGATTCCATAGTCTTGGAGAACTGTGAACCGTTTGATAAATGTGAGATCGCTCATGTCTCGGGGCTCGGACCGACGCGATTGATTTTACTGAACGAAGGGTTGCTTAGTAATTACCCCGAGAGCTGGACGGTCCAAACCGTTGCACATGAAGCAAAACACTTCGTCAAAGACGATAACCTTCTCGGCTGGCTGGTCCTCACGATCATATTGCTGGCTGGCCTTTGGCTAACGGATCGTATCTGCCGCGCGATAATTCGAAGATATTCTGATCAGCTGGGATTCAGCTTCCTCGGCCAGGCTGCAGCCCTGCCCTTGGTGATCTTGGTCCTGAACGCCCTGTATATAGCTGCTTTGCCGCCGGTGAATGCGTTCAGGCAGCACGTCGAATTTGAAGCGGACCGCTATGGTTTGGAGTTGACTCAAGAAAACGATGTGCTCGCGGAAATGGTATCAAGTTGGACTTCCGGATCAAGGCTCCGAATGCCAGATCCGAGCCTTTTCTTTATGCTTTTTCGCAGTTCTCACCCATCAGACGCTGCCCGCATCTCATTTGCCAATGAATATCAATTGAAGGGCAAACATGATTAGTCGCGTTCCGATCTAGTGATGATCGTCCGCCCCACAGGGCACATTCCCGTGATAGATCGAGCCTGCAGTAGCGACAGATTCCTTTGCTTTGACTGATATTCCAACTGGGTGGACATTCGCAGCAGCGGCACCGTGTCTTTCGGCGTATTCGCGGACGTCCTGGCCTGTTCGCGCCAAGGGATTTCGCCCACAAAATGGCCGATATTCAAACCGCTTGAAACCTATACCTACTGTGATATTATGTGCGCGCTTCCGGCCATGAACATGACTAGTGGCGAGATTTCAAGAACCCTACGGAGGTGCCAAAATGAAGTTCGCAATCGAAATAGTAAGAAGTGAACTGGCCTTCGCTTTTTGTCTTGCGGCCGCTTTCGTTCTTGTGGGCGAAGTGTATTCGCAAAATCGTGGAGATCAAATAGGAATATTCTGCAATGGCCAGACAAAACCAGAAATGGAGACGAGATGGAATGTCAACAGCGACGGCGAACACTCGCCGGCCGTTCCGGGCGTTCCAAAGGTCTTGCATTACCCTTTCACGCTTGCCGACGATGCAAAGGGAAAATATTCGCTTCGTTTCAGCAGTTACTGGAGTTTTGAGGCCGGAATTTGGACGCGCGGCCTCAGCACCGACGAGTGGAAGCCTTACCGTTATGTACAGAATCCGCCCTCGAAGAAGGACAATCGAAATCAACCGTTTTGGTACGTTGATCTCGATATCGACGCACCCAGGGCCCGATCGTCCCAGCTATTCGTGCGAGTCGTTCCCGTTCCTTATGATCCTACCTTCGTCATGGTCGCGAGAGTCTACAGTTCCGGGTGTACAAAACAAACTACGGTGCAGCCGCCATCGCCCGATCCCGCTTGCCGGTGGGTAGATACGATGCTCGGACAGCCTATAGCGAGCCCCTACTGCGAATGCGGTGGACGCGTCGTTGACAAGTCGCGATGCGGCCGCTAAGACCTATCCGAAGGCTCAGCTGTGATCGATCTCGCCGCCGATCCTGCCGTGATAGATCTCGGAACCTGTGGCTTTGAATTCGGCAGCCTTTTCTGACATACCGACGGCGAGCGCCTTTTCTGCCTCGACACCTTGTTTTTCGGCGTATTCGCGAACGTCCTGCGTGATCTTCATCGAGCAAAAATGCGGGCCGCACATTGAGCAGAAATGGGCGAGCTTTGCGCCCTCAGCAGGCAGCGTTTCGTCGTGAAACTCCTTTGCCTTTTCCGGATCGAGCCCGAGATTGAACTGATCTTCCCAGCGGAACTCGAAGCGGGCTTTGGAAAGGGCGTTGTCACGATACTGCGCTCCCGGATGGCCTTTTGCCAGATCGGCGGCATGAGCGGCTAGTTTGTACGTGATCACACCTTCCTTTACATCCTGTTTGTTCGGCAGGCCGAGATGTTCCTTTGGCGTGACATAACAAAGCATCGCGGTGCCGAACCACCCGATCATCGCAGCGCCGATGCCGCTCGTTATGTGGTCGTAGCCGGGTGCGATATCGGTCGTCAGCGGCCCGAGCGTGTAGAACGGAGCCTCACCGCATACCTCGAGCTGCTTGTCCATGTTCTCCTTTATCAGGTGCATCGGCACGTGGCCCGGTCCCTCGATCATCGTCTGACAATCCATCTCCCACGCGATCTTGGTCAACTCGCCAAGCGTATCAAGCTCCGCAAACTGCGCCTCATCGTTCGCATCTGCGATCGAGCCCGGCCGTAATCCGTCACCAAGCGAAAACGCCACATCATACGTCCGCATGATCTCGCAGATCTCTCTAAACCGTGTGTATAAGAAGCTTTCTTCGTGATGCGCGAGGCACCATTTCGCCATGATCGAACCGCCGCGGCTGACGATTCCCGTCGTGCGTTTCGCTGTCATCGGAATAAAGGGCAGACGGACTCCGGCGTGGATGGTGAAATAATCAACGCCCTGCTCAGCCTGTTCGATCAGCGTGTCGCGATAGATCTCCCACGTCAGGTCTTCGGCCATGCCGTTGACCTTTTCGAGAGCCTGATAAATAGGCACCGTACCGATCGGCACGGGCGAATTACGCAATATCCATTCGCGGGTCGCGTGGATATTTTTCCCCGTCGAAAGATCCATTACCGTATCGGCACCCCAGAGCGTCGACCACCGCATTTTCTCGACCTCTTCTTCGATCGACGAAGCGACCGCCGAGTTGCCGATATTTGCGTTGATCTTAACGAGGAAATTGCGGCCGATGATCATCGGTTCGCTCTCAGGATGATTGATGTTGCTGGGAATGATCGCACGGCCGCGGGCAACCTCATCGCGGACGAATTCCGGCGTCACGAACTCGGGGATCGAGGCTCCGAATGACTCGCCTCTGTGTTGGTGCAAGAGCGAACTGCGATCGCTTCTCTCGGCGATGCCGGCAAGACTCGATCGTTCCGAACGCCCTAGATTTTCACGGATAGCAACATACTCCATTTCGGGCGTGATGATGCCCTTGCGAGCGTAATACATCTGCGTCACGCATTGTCCGGACTTAGCGCGGAGCGGAGCACGGCGAAGGCCGGGAAATTCTTCCAGGGTTCCGCGTTCATTCGCCTTTGCGATCTCCTCGGCACCCTTCGTCAAATAGCCATTGTCCTGAGGCAAGATCGCGCGTCCCTCGTATTCTTCAACGTCGCCGCGCGCGACGATCCAATCTCGCCTCAACGCCGGCAATCCGTCTCGCACATCGTGGCTCGTATCAGGATCGGTCCACGGCCCGCTCGTGTCGTAAACCCGCACAGGGGGATTTTCTTCAAGGCTTCCGTCCATGTTCTTTGACGGATTCAGCGAGATCTCGCGAAATGGCACGCGTAGGTTGTGTTTGAGTTCGTTGACAGTTGAACCGTTTGTCTCGAAGTAGACCTTGCGTGATGCGGGCAGCTTTACCTGGTCGCTGGTTTTTTGCTCAATCGTATTCTCTTCGTCACTGCCCTTACTTGCGTTTGGGCTGATCACACCATTTGCTTTCATCGTTTTTCTCCCTTCGTCGGTATTATCCGCATCAGGTTTTTAGGGTAATGTTCATTAGGAACAACTCTCAGTCCCGATACCGGAACTCCCCTGAAAACTTTTGCCTGTAGAAGAATACTAGCAATAAAAGCGGCCGCCGTGAATACACGACGGCCCGGTTTGATTCAATTGCATTTGAGATCAAAAGATCACGGGACGTTCGATCGGCTTGACTTTCGTTAGGTCGATCGCGTATCCGACCTGATCATCACTAAACAGAAATAACCGTTTTCCATCGAGGCTGAATCGCGAGAATGCTAATGTGCCCTTTAGCAGAAAATCGATGATCTTGTCGCCCGTGTCGAGACTGTATAGCGAAACATCGCCAGGAAAAGTCTCGACGACCAACTGGTTCGCTGTCGGGTTTATTGCCACCTTCGTTCCGAAGAACCGATGGCGAAGCGTCCCGTCCGAAAGCGAGTAAACCAGAACACGGCCTTGAGAATCGTTGAAGACCACCCAATCCCGTTCCGATATTCCATTTCCGACGCTGAAGGAACCCTTGCCGGTTTCCAGCAGAAGGCTTCCGATAACTTTCCCGGCAAATGAGTCGATCACATCGATCAAGTAGTCGCCCTGCTTGTTCCCAAGTTTATCGGCTTTAGCCTTTAGTTCTGCATTCTCTTTCAGTCGGGCCTTGCCCTCGTCGGAGGCGATTCGCCAGAAGAGCATAAGGCGTCCCGAATAGGTGTCGAAGGAATAGCGTGGGACTGTACCCTTAAACTCGCGCGTCCAGATCACAGTGTCTTGCATCCAGTCCCTGATCTCGAACCTGACATCGCTTTGAAGACGGATCTCGGCCTCTTCTTCGTCAGAACGTGGAGCATTCGAATTTGCCGGATTCTTGTCTTCTTTGGAGCTAGATCTGGTGCGGGTCAACAGAAACCTTCCATATTGACGAACACCATGCTCGGAAAGTGAGCGCAAAAACTGAGCTTCGCCGCTCTTGGAATTCAGTAACGCGAGGCTCGGTTTCTCGTTCTGGAATTTTGGAAAATTAGCGACACTGTTTCCTTGCGCATCGATCACGCCAGACAGAAATCCGCGTGTAAAGACCACTCGCTCTCCTGTCTTGAGGTTCCATACGCCGCCACGCGATCGCGAGGAAAGAGCGGCCCATCCAAAGTCGTCCGAGACTTCAGCGGTCTGTAGATCGCTCATCGCACCGACCGGAATATCGATAGTTGCTACATCAGTGCCTTCAAGACTCTTCTTTGCGCTGTCGTAAGTGACCTTTCGAATCAGCACTTTTCCGTTTGCTGCCTCAAACGCGATCTCGCCACTGATCACCGCTATGTCCTTTTTCATGAGCCCGGCAACGATCTCTGAACGGGAAATATCGAAAATGCCGGTTGCCCCATTTTGAAGCGGCTTGATCGTTACGTAGTTGGGGTCCGACGTTGATCCGACATGCTCACCACTAAATTCGAGTTTTTTCAGTCGTTTACCGGTCGGGAACGAAAAGATCCCGCCCGCTTCAAGCTTTCCGTCAGTATTTCCGATTATCCGGTTCTCGTCAATGAATGCGTACGAACGAGCGGCGATCTTCTTAAGATCACCGCCAATATCAATTTGCTTCAGAGCCCTTAAATCGACGGCGATCGCCGTATTCTCTGACTGGTCCAATGTAACGCCGTCAAGGCTAAATCGAAATCTAAATTTGTTGGAGCGGCTGAAAAGAACATGTTTTGAATCTGGTGAAAAACCGATCCTGAAAAAGTTTACGCCATTTTCGGCTTCGCTCCTGCTGCGAGAGAGCCATCTGATGTATTCGAAGACATTAAGCGGATAAAATTCCTTCTTTTCCCAAACGCGTTTACCCGATTTGGTCTCGATCACATTGATGTTCGTTGCCTGGTCGACACATGCCAGAAAGTTGCCGTCTGGCGAAAGTCTTTCCTCCCAACAGTTTCGCCGAAGCACCAGTTCGCGAACTTCCAGAGCTTCGCTACTATTCAGATCCCATCGTTCAAATCGAAGATTGCCGGTCAATAGTACAAGCTGAGAGTCACCGACAAAATAGGCCTCAGATACTTCTTCAGCCTGGATCTGATTTGTTACCCGACCAGATTCACGATCAATTACTGTGACGGCAAAATCATCGATCACCAAAAGCCTTTTTCCATCGGCACTATATTTGAGCTTGTTTACGTCGCTTCGCAGTTTCGGCTCAAGTTCCTTCCTCCACATCAAGCCGGGAAGGATCTCCGTTCGCTTTGCATCAGTGAACCGTACGACGTCAGCCTGCCACTGAAGAAATGCGGCGTTCTCATCGGCGCGTCGTCCGGCGCGACACGATTGCGGCAGCTGTTCTGTTGCCTTTGAGATCTCCCGCAAGCGCTTCTCTTCGGGTCTAGTATTTCCGAAAAGATCGCTGAACCAACTACCCGTCTTGCCGTCGCTTTCGGTCAACCGGTCGAAAAAAGTAAATGAAGCATTCGGGTCGTAACCCGCCGCAACCATTGCAAAAAAGCCAAGCTTGTCGGCCTCAAGCTGTTGTTCGTTCTCATGGCCGCGGCGTGCGGGTGCACGTTTTGTTCGAGCGTTTTCGATAAGGCGATTATATTTGTCAACGATGTCTTTTCGGTCGCCGAGCGTGGAAATACCGAGAACCCTTTTCATCGCCGAAGAAATATCCTGTGCACCGTGGCGAACCGCTGCATGTCCTAATTCATGGGCAATAACGCTTGCCAACTCGTCTTCGCTTGTTACAAAGCCAATCAATTTACGAGTAAGAAAAACGTGTCCGCCGGGGATGTTGAATGCGTTCGCTTCCGGATACTCAATTATGTGAAAGGTGTATTTCAATCCGGTGTTTGGAAACTTTTCGAGCAGCTTTGCTCCAATGGATTCGACATAAGCAAGAAGTTGCGGATCACGAATAGGTCTGAACTCCGTGGAGAGTCTCTGTAAAGTAAGCTCGCCTAGAACCATTTCTTGTTCGGGTGTGAAGATATTGTCGGTTCTCGCATTCGCAACGATCTGCGGCGGATCGCACGTTTGTCCGAACGCGAAGGAAACAGAAACAACTGCGACAAGAAACAGAACGACGGACTTCATGGTGAACAATTTCTGTATTTTATGCGTTGATCGGGATAGCGAAAGGTAAAACCAAATTCGCAAGACTTTGAGACAGTTTATTCGGGAATTCGAATGTGTCAAGTTTTTTTTGGAGCTGCGAGCTATGTGAGTTTGCAGCGACTTGTCAAGAGGGGGAAACGAACGGGTCCTCAACAACGTCTGATATAATGGGAGACGATGATCATGAAGAGTTTCGCAGTTTCAGCGTTGTTGGCTTCAGTATTATTCATTGGCTGCACAAACGCGGCGCCGTCCGGCGGCATAGAAGATGCTGTTCTCGAGACTCAGGACGGATCTAAGTTTCGAGTCGAAACGGTTGCAGCGGGACTGGAAGTGCCCTGGGGCTTCGCCTGGCTGCCGAATGGCGACATGCTTGTTACCGAACGGCCGGGCCGAGTACGGATGATACAGAAGGGCAAGCTGCGCGATGAACCGGTTTACGAGGTACCTGACGTCGAACCATCGGGCGAGAGCGGCCTGATGGACGTTTCTATCCATCCGCAGTTCGCGGCGAATTCGTACGTATATTTGGCCTACGCCTATAACGCGGATGGCAAACATGTGAAGGTCGTTCGATTTAAATTCGTCGCGGAGAAATTTGCCGAGCCAACGGCGATCATTGAAAAGATCCCTGCGGCCCCAAACCATGCCGGAACGCGTGCACGCTTTGGACCGGACGGAAAGTTATATGTCACGACCGGCGACGCGACCGATTGGGATCTCGCACAGGACAATATGTCGCTCGCCGGCAAGACGCTCCGGCTGAATGACGACGGCAGCGTACCGAAAGACAATCCGTTTATCGGCCGCGAAGGTTACCGGCCCGAGATTTTCTCGACGGGCCACCGAAATGCACAAGGGTTGGCCTGGCAGCCGGGATCGGGGCTGATGTTTCAAACCGAACACGGGCCTAGCCATTTCGAAGCCCGCGGCGGCGGGGCCGATGAGGTCAACATCGTCGAGCGGGGGAAGAATTACGGCTGGCCGACGATCTACGGCACCAAGACACAGGCAGGGCTGGAGCCGCCGCTGCTCGAATATTCGCCGGCATGTGCTCCGGCGAGCGCGGCGTTTTACAGCGGCGAGAAACTGCCGGCATTCAAGGGAAATTTCTTTTTCGGCTGCCTCCGCGGAGCCAGGTTGATCCGCGTAGTGTTGGATGGCCGAAAGGTGGTCAAGCAAGAGAATCTGCTTGTGGGAAATCTCGGCCGAGTTCGCGAGGTCGGCGAAGGTCCGGACGGTTTTCTATATCTTTCAACCTCGAATCGGGACGGAAGGGGTTCGCCGGACAAAAACGACGACCGGATCCTACGTCTCGTCACGGTTGAAAAGACGCCTTGAGCTGATCAGCTGTTTTTCCTCTTTTCTTGCTGCAGTTGTCGCGTTGTATGCTCGGTCACCGATTGGAACAGGTCTGCGGCGGCCGGTGTACCTAGCTTCTTTGGCATTTCGTACGCCGCATCGATCTCTCGCTGGCTGTCGGCATCGGCCGTGCGGTCAGGAAGGGTCGCTCGAGAAACGGTTAGAAGTACGCCGTTGAGAATGAACGCAAGGCCGACAAAAAAAGCGACAAACCCTAAAACCGCCAAGAACATAAGGTCGTCTTCCTGCATGAAAAAGCTCATCAACGAGACGCCGATAGCAGCTCCGATGCCGACACCCGAAATAATCGTCCCGTTCCGCATTCGCCGCAGACGCTTCTCTTCCGGTGATTCGAGAAACTTTTCGATCTCAGGCAATACTTCTTCGGTTACGACGGAGAGTTCTTCCGCCGACCTTGTCTCGCGGATCTTTGCAGCGACCGCCCGCCCGATCTCGTCGCGTGCCGAGACCGCCGATGCGGTGATCGAATCCGGCGCAGCAACTGCCAAGCGGACCCGTCGGAGGTCGATTCCGCACGCTCGGCAAAACTGATTTACCTGCAGCTCTTCAATACCGCATTGCGGACAAAACATAAATGTTCAGGTCTCCTCAGATCGTTACAACGAGTGCGATGCTGCCTAAGTTTCAGCCTTCTTGTTCAAGTAGCTTTTTTGCTTCCGAAAGCTCACTGAGCTGCTTTTCGTCTATCTTGGGATAGTGCAGGTTCATTGATTCCAGCTTTTTGACGATTATCTCAGAAACGGCTAGCCGCGTGAACCACTTCTTGTCCGCCGGTACGATGTACCACGGGGCGAGGTCGGTCGACGTTGCCGAGATCGCTTCGGTATAGGCGTGCATATAATCGTCCCAATGGCCGCGTTCCGTAACATCGCCTGCCGAGAACTTCCAGTTCTTTTCGGGTTGGTCGATCCTCTCAAGGAACCGCTTTTTCTGCTCTTTTCTTGAGACATTGAGAAAGAACTTCAGGATGTGCGTTCCATTCTCGGCAAGATGCTGTTCCCAATCGCGGATGTGCTCAAAGCGCTTTTTCCAAATGTCCTTGTCGCTTTTGATCTCAGGAGCCAAATGCTGCGCCTGCAGGATGACCGGATGAACCCGAACAACGAGAACTTCTTCGTAGTGCGAGCGGTTGAAAATGCCGATCCGGCCGCGTTCCGGCAGTGCTTTTTGATGCCGCCAAAGATAATCGTGCGACAGCTCTTCGTCTGACGGCTGCTTGAAAGATACGACGTGGCAACCCTGCGGATTTACGCCGCTCATCACATGCTCGATCGCGCCGTCCTTTCCCGCAGCGTCCATCGCTTGAAACACGATCAGCAGCGAATAGATATCCTGGGCGTAGAGCATGTCCTGCAGCTCGGTCATGCGCCGGATATTCTTTTGAAGATCCGCGACTGCGGCATCTTTGTCGTCGTAGACGCCCGTAAAATCGGTCGCGTGATCCGATAGCACCAGTTTCTCGCCTTCCTTTATCCTGAATTTGTCAATGTTCATGATTTCGTGCTCACATCTCGCTAAAGTTTGGCGACCGCAGATTCCAGTTCACCTAGTAACTTATTGTCGACCTCGGGTAGAGCATTTTCGGCCTTCAGTGAATTGAGTATTTCGATCGCCTGACGCAGGTTTACTTTCGCCGCTGCCGCGTTACCGATCTTCGCATAGTTCTCACCAAGATTCTTTTGTGCAAGCGCGACATCGCGGCGAGCATTCTTGTTCGCAGGGTCTGCTTCCACGATCTTTTGCCAGAGCTCCATTGAGAGGAGGAATGATTCGTTCGAACCACGAATGTCATTCTGCAGCCGCTTTGCAAGACCGGTTCGCGTATGAATTCTGGCAAGGTCGGACTGGTAAAAGCGGTTTCGCGGCTCACGTCTGATCAGGCCTTCAAAAAGACCTTTCGAAGTATCGAGTGCAAGAACTGCTCGGCCGATCTGCTTCAGATTGACCGCAACGACACCAACGCGGTAATTACTTCGCGCAAGATTGTGTTTTGCCTGGATGTCGGCCGGATCGTTCTCGACCCCCTTTGCCGCCGTTGCCAAGGCTTGCTCGGCATACTTCATCGAGGTCACATCATTGATCTCCTCGAAAATACCGCTCGCCAGCATATAGACACGCCACATCAAATGCCGCGACCGCGCATCTTTCGGCATTTCGGAAAGCAGCGTCTCCATCTCGGAAACACCTCGTGCCATTACCGCTTCAGCTCGCATTTGCTCGCCGTTCCATGAAAGCGAATTTCCGAGATCTGCGCTGGTGACCGCGACGAGCTCGCGCGTCTCTCTCGCCGATCGATCGAGCGCGGCCGAACGTTCGATCACCGATTCAGCGTATTTCACGGCTTCTGCATACTGGTTATTCGATTGGTAATACTGTGAGAGTTCGGTCAGGATCTTCAAAAAAGAAAGCAACAGGCTGTCGTCTTCCGGATGCTCCGCGACAAGGGACTCATAGATCGCTTTCGACCTCATCAGAGCATCGAGCGACCCGGCCGTGTCTCCCTGCCAGTATTTCGCATCGGCAAGATGCCGATAATTTTCTGCGAGCAGGCGGCGGTTGACATAAGTTTCGGGCAAGACGAGCCTTATCGAATTCGCCTTTTCGAAACTCGTTAACGAGCCGGCAAGATCGCCGAGATTCGGTTTGCTCGGGTGGCCCTGAAGCTCTCCGATCTTTTCGTAAGCCAATGCAAGCTCCGCCTGGAGATCGACATCACCGGCCGATTCGCCCGCGAGGCTGTCCAAATACTCGAGTGCCCGCGTCACGAGTATCTCGCGAGCCTCGGTCGAGCCCTCAAGAGTTTCGATCTTCGGTGTGATCTCAAACAAGAGCGACGTCGAGAGCTTTCTCACGTCCTGAAAGCGGCGTTCGGCGCGGTCACGTTCGCGTCGGGCAAGGTTCGCCTGCCAAAGTGAAAACACGAAGCCTGTCAGGATCGAAACGACCACGACCGCCGCGGCTGCAACGGCAACTTTGTTGCGTCTGACAAATTTTGAAGCCCGGTATGTGAACGTGCTCGGCCGTGCAAGTATCGGCTGTCCGTCAAGATAACGCCGGATGTCGGCCGCCAGATCCTCAACCGTCTGATAGCGCTGACTCGGGTCTTTCTGGAGGCATTTCAAGACGATATTGTCGATATCATTATTCAAGCCGGAAATACCTGCGATCGCGGCGGTTCCGGCCGTTTTTGACGAGAAGACCGAGCTCGGCCGCGTCGGCTTGGTGTTTGTTATCGTTAGGACGATCTGCTCGAGGCTTTTTCCATCGAAGCGGAACGGCTTTTCGCCTGTCAGTATTTCGTAGAAAACCACGCCGAGGCTATAGATGTCTGAGACCGCCGTTATCTTTTTACCGAGGATCTGCTCGGGCGATGCATAAGCCGGCGTGAATGCCCGGTATTCGGTCACGGTTTGCTCGGCATCGGGCATGTTTTCATCGAGAAGTTTAGCAAGGCCGAAATCGAGTAATTTCGGATTGCCGTCCGCATCGATAAGGATATTTGACGGTTTGATGTCGCGATGCACGGTCAAATTTCGGTGAGCAAATGCGACAGCTGAACATATCTTCAAGAACAGCCGGAGCCGGGCATTCAGGTCGAGCTTTTGGGCAGCCGCATGTTCGAGAACCGGTTTGCCTTCGACATACTCCATTGCGAAATATGGTTCGCCGGCTTCGGAAACGCCGCCGTCGTGAAGCTGAGCTATGTAGGGATGATTTAGGGACGCAAGGATCTCACGCTCGCGGCGAAACCTCTTCTCGGTTACCGGATCGGCTATTGTTTGCCGAACGAGTTTGAGTGCGACGCGTTGTTTGAATTCCCCGTCTGCCCTCTCCGCAAGGTAAACGGTACCCATCCCGCCGTGGCCGATCTCTTCGATGATCGAGTAGTGGGCGAACTTTCGCTCTAGCTGCGAGCTTCGGCCGGATGTTATCTCATTTCGAAGGTCGAGAACGTTGTTCTCGATCGGGTCATCCGGTAATTCATGAGCAGCAAGCAAAGAGTTGACCTCGGCCTCAAGTTCTTTGTCGCCGCCGCATGCCCGCTCGACGAACTCTTTACGCTCGCTTTCGGCAATCTCGACAGCGTCCGCAAAAATTGTCTTCAATCTATTCCAATGCTCGTCGACCATAATCGAATCGATCCGGAAAGGTGCGGGTTACGCCGTACAAAACGGTTCAGCTAGTCAATTCTCGTTGAAGCCAGGCCTTCGCGAATGTCCATTCACGCTTTACGGTCGTCTCCGAGATCTCGAGAACATACGCGGTCTCCGTGATCGTCAGCCCGCCGAAAAACCTAAGCTCAACGATCCGAGCTTGTCTTGGATCGACCCTTTCAAGTGTTCGAAGTGCCTCTTCCAATCGAACAACGTCGATCTCTCTGTTCGAAGAAAAACTGACTGCTTCGTCCAGCAATATCCGCTCGCCGCCATCGCGTTTTGCGGCCTGCTTGCTCCGGGCATGATCGATCAGCACTTTCCGCATCACCTCTGCGGCGACCGCAAAAAAATGGGCGCGGTTCTGCCAGGTGACATTCTCCCAGTTTACAAGGCGGATGTAGGCTTCGTGAACCAAAGCCGTTGCCTGGAGCGTATGTTCCCGCCGTTCGTTGTTGAAATAGGCCCGGGCCAGTCGCCGAAGGTCGTCATAGACGACCGGCAATAGGCTCTCGGGCGCATTCTTATCGCCATTGGTGATCTTTCCAAGCAGAGCTGTAACGTCGGGGCTAACGGACATCGATCGCAGTGTAACAAGGGATTTCGTTCGCGATTATACAGCTATTTAAGTTCGAATCGAAATTATTTTCCTTCAATGGTCCTATCGAGCAGATTTTCTCGCCCTATCAAGCGGAAAACAAATGTTTGCAGGAGTGCACGTTATGAGATCCCCCAGGAAACGTAACCGATTCACATTCGCCATCATCGCCTTTCTCGCGGCCTGCGTTGTCACGATCACCGCGTTTTCTGAACGTGTCGGATCGATTGCGGCCCTCGCTGAAATTCCAAAAGATCTTTCGGCCGAAACCGTCAATGACCTCCAGAGAATGGACAAAAAGACGTCGCCAAAGGGCCAATCGCTCCTTCCGGTTTCAGGCAGACTGGTGTTCGAGGTAGGCGGCTACTCAATTCGCGGGATCGACAACGTCGGCTCCACGAACGATCTGACCGAGATCACCTCGATGCGGGATCGGGAGCCCGTATTTTCCGGCGACGGAAAAAGGATCCTTTTTCGAAGTTCGCGTGACTCCGATAACGCATTTAATGAGACCGAGTTGTACGTAATGGACCCTGATGGTTTCAATCAACGGCGCCTTACGTTCAACTCAGAGAGCGAGGACGAATATTCGTTTTCTTTAGACGGTTCAAAGATAACATTCTCAACATACGGCCGGATCTGGGTAATGAACGCGGATGGAACGGGGCTGACCGAGATCTCCGATCCCAATACCAACGATCTCTCGGAACCCGCACTTTCACCTGACGGCTCTCTTATTACTTACGTTCGCGACGGTTATGTATGGAAAGCGGACTCTGACGGTTCGAACGCAGTTCAGATGTCATCGCAGAACGGATCCTACCCGCGGTTCTCACCGGACGGGCAGCACATTTTTTGGACCTATGATGCGACGGTCAGCCGGATAAACGTCGACGGAACAAATGAAACGCTGATGATCGACGGCAGCGTTAACGGATACAGCTACTTTCAAAGGTTCGCATTCTCGCCGGCTGGCGACAGACTGGCTTTTCTATGCGAAGGCCAAAGCGGTCCGGGAGTATGTGTTGCGAATTCGGACGGAACCGGTGGGTTAAACAACTTCGGTTCGCTGGTGGTTTCATACGTCGACCCGGTTTGGTCACCAAATGGCGAAAAGGTCGCCTTTCTTCAATACGATTCAAGCTACAAGATCATTGTCGCGAATGCGGACGGTACGGGCGAAACTGAGATCTATGCGACTCAAGACCCTGATTCGATCGCCTATCTCTCCTGGCAGCCCTCGTGCACCGAGACAGCAGGAAATACGAACGGATTGGTGTCGTGGTGGCGTGGCGAACTTAATGCCAACGATTCATTCGGCAGCAACAACGGTATATTTGAGCCGCCGACCTATGCGACGGGCCGGATCGGCAATGGCTTCTTTACGACAGAGAATGGACATTTTGTCGAGGTCCTCGATTCAGCATCGCTCGATGTTCAGACCGGCGACTACACCGTTGCAGCATGGGCGGTCGTCTTCGATTCGCGCGAGCATTTTATTGTAGGCAAAGGCGCCTGTGGCGGAAGCGGGTCGAACTTTTACATCGGGATCGACGAAACAAACAAACCGTTTCTCGATATAAGTCACGAAAGCGGCGGCTCGCGTTATTCTGTGGCGGGAACTGAGGTCGGCCTTGCGCAATGGAATCATTTCGTACTCAAGAAGGAAGGTACCAGCCACACACTTTACAAAAACGCGCAGCCGATCATCAACTTCGACGAGCCGAACACGATACTCGCGAATGACGCCCCTTTTACGATAGGCAGAGGCGACAGCTGCGATCCGCCCCAATTGACGAGCTACGGGATCTTCGACGAAGTGTATCTATATAACCGTGCCCTCTCGCAGGCAGAAATAACCGCAAACTACAGTTTGAACACGGGCCCGACCTCGTGCCCGCCGCCTGTCGATCCGGCTATTGCCCTTCGGATCGCGTATCCGAATCCGGTCGCTCAGGGCCGTCAGGGAACGGCAGAGTTGCGGCTGGGCTCGGCTGCCCCGCAGGGCGGTACGACAGTTTCTCTGCAATCAAGCGATCCGGCAAAGCTCGCTGTACCAACGGACGTTTTTGTCCCCGAGGGTTCGGTAAACACCTACTTTCAGTTCACGACCTCCGTCCAGTCAGATCCGACCGTCTTTACCTCCGCAGATATAATTGCGGCCAACGGGACAGACAGCGCGCGGGCAACTGTCAGCATCGCACCGGCGGCACCAGACGTTGCGGGCTCAAATATCATTGCTCCGGCCACCGTTAATATCCTCGAAGGGTTTTCCGCCTCCTGGACAGTGACCAACGTTGGGCAGGCAGCAACCGGCAGTTATCGTCAGGATACAGTGTTTTTGTCAGCTGACGACATCCTGTTTAACGACCCCAGCGACGTTTTTATCGGCCATCACTATGATAACTCGGGAACGCTGGCTCCCGGACAGTCGAAGGTATTTAACGCATCGAATATAGTCGTTCCGTCTGCGGCTGCGCCAGTTGATGGCACGTACTACTTGTTCGTTCACGTCGGCCCGAATATCAATGAGCGCAATGGCAACTTTCAGAATAACTATACGTCGGTCCCGATCCAGGTTAACCGAAATCTGCCTGATCTGATCGCCGAGAATATCGTGGTTCCGGCCGAGATCGAACCCGGCGTCCAGTTCACGATCAGCTGGGACGTTCGGAACGCGGGCAGTGCGGGTACGATAAACGCTCATCAGAGCAACGTTTATCTTTCATTCGACGACGTCGTCGGTAATGCGGACGATGTTCTCGTGACCGAGCGAGTGTCGCCCGCATTTGCGGCCGGTCAGAGCCAGTCATTCGCTCAAAACTATGTAGTTCCTACCGTGCCTTCCAGGCCGTCGAGCAATGCTCTCGTTTATGTGCGCGTCAATTTTGGCGGAACGGTATTTGAGGATAATCCCGGCGGACCTGCCGAAGCGAACAACACAACTTCAACGCTGGCAAGGTTCGAATACCGGGTTCCCGATCTACAGGTAACAAGTGCGCTTACACCGGCCGAGGTCGATTCGGATACGGCATTCGCGATCGAATGGACGACGACGAATGCCGGCCTGCGCTCGGCAGATGCAATGAACGAACGCGTCTATTTCTCGACTGACAATCAGGTGGGCGGCGACACATTGCTTGGCACATTTGTCTACAACTCTCCGATAGCTGCAGGCAGTTCGATAGTTCGCATTCAGAACATTACGATCCCGACCAACGCGATAACGTCCACCGGCGACTATTTCGTCTATGTACAAACGGACGCTTTCGGCCAGGTCAACGAAGGCGAGAACGAAGCGAATAATACCCGGTTCGCACCGCTCAGGGTCCGCCGCCTTTTGAGGCCCGATCTCGAGGTCACCAATATTACGGCGCCTTCGACCGCCTTCTTTGACCAGGAGATCCAGGTTCAATGGACCGTCGGAAACAACGGCACCGGCCCGACCAACTCGCCCAACTGGACCGACGAACTCTTTTTGAACATAAACCCGACACTTAACGGTGCGACGCGGCTCGTCGTTACCTCGAACATCAGCTTTCTCGAAGCAGGCGAAAGCTACATTGCCTCGGCAACCGTTCGCATTCCGAGGGGATCCACCGGTTCGCAATACTTGATCGTACGGACGGATGTAAACAACACCGTCAATGAAGAGGTCGAAACAAACAACCTGTCGAGTAGGCCGATCACGCTGAACGTGCCGCTGCTGCCCGATCTGAGAGTCTCCAATGTTCAGGCGCCCGACGAGGGTTTTGGCGGCTCTCAGATACTTGTCTCGTGGACCGTAACGAACCACGGCGATGGGGCGGTCCCGTCAGCCGAATCTACGTGGTCGGATACGATCATTCTTTCGCGTGACGCAATTTTGGATGGCAGTGACCGCGTGATAGGAACGAGGCCGAGGATCGGTGCGATCGCAGCCGGTGCCGCGTATTCGGTCAACAACTTCTCAGTGAACCTTCCGTTGGATGTGGTCGGTGAATACTACGTTTTCGTTCAGACCGACGCCTTCAGCCAGGTCTATGAGTTTACGAACGAAAACAACAACAGCGATCACGACAGAACCGAGCCCGGATCACCGCTCAACGTCCTTGGTACTCCACCCGATCTCACGATCTCTACCGCTGTTGCCGCTCCGCCGTCGATCGTCGCAGGACAATCTCTGACGGCATCCTTCACGGTACGGAATCAGGGGGCTTTCGACGCCGTCGGCTCTTGGCGCGAACTGCTCTATCTTTCCGCGGATCAAAGTCTCGATCCGGTGAATGACATCTTTCTTGGTTCCTCGATCCGTACGAACCTGAGCGCCGGACAAAGCTACGGGGCCGCGATAAACGCGACCATTCCGACCTGCCTCAACGGCACATACTATCTATTCGCCGTTACCGACGGTTACAACAACATTTTTGAGTTTGATCCGAACGGCAGCGGAGAGACCAACAACATAAGCGCACCGAAAGCCATCGATATTTCTAATCTGGCTCCTGACCTGCGGGTGACGAACATCGCCGTTCCGCCGGTCGTGATAAACGGCGCGATGCCGATAACATGGACCGTTAAGAATTTCGGGACGGCCGCCGCGACTCAGAACTCATGGGCCGATCGCATTTTCCTGATAAACAACGGTCAGGTTTACACACTCGGGACATTCCAAAGACAGGGTGGCTTGGCCGTCGATGCGGAATACACTCAAAATCAGGTCTTAAATATCCCGCTGTTCCTGCAGGGTCAGGTCACGATCTATGTCGAGGCCGACTATTACAACGTCGTTCCTGAGTGCAGTTTCGAAACGAATAACCAAAACAACGCACAGACCGATCTCCAGAGCGAACTTCCCGACCTGCGTGTCAACACGGTCAACGCTCCCGGAGCAGCCGCGCTCGGCACATCGATAACTGTCGGTTGGACAGGCCAGAACTTCGGAACGCCGGTCAATGCGGCGAGCTGGGCAGATCGGGTCTATCTCTCGTCAGACCAGAGCTTTGGATTTGGTGATATTGATCTCGGCGGCAATATCTACAATCAGCCGCTCTCCACGAACCAAACGTGGGCCGGACAGGCCATGGTGACCGTTCCCAACGTTGCGGTTGGAAACTACTATCTGTTGGTAGTTGCCGATGCCGGCTCGAACATCAGCGAGGGCATCAACGAGAGCAACAACGTATTTTCAGTTCCGATCACGCTCACGACACCGCCCGTCGACCTCCAAGTGACAAATATTTCCGCGGGTCCCGTGATCTACTCCGGCCAGTTTGCGGACATCTCATGGACGGTCAATAACAATGGAACGCAGGCCACCGCCAGCGCCGCTTGGTCCGATTGGGTCGTGCTTTCACGCGATGCCATTTATGACCAGAGCGACACCGTTCTCGAGTTTCGCAGACATTCCGGATCGCTTGGGCCCGGAGCGAATTACACCGAGAATCGTCAGATAGCGATGCCGCCCGGTCTTACGGGCGACTATAAGATCCTTATCATTACGGACCGGCACAACGAAGTTGTCGAAAGCAATAACGCGAACAACCAATCGAGCACAAATGTCGTTCTGCAGCTGCCTCCTCCGGCGGAATTCAATATCACTGGAATCGTGCCGCCTGCAACCGTCATTCTGGGTGAAACATCGGTCATCGAGTGGACCGTGCAGAATTCGAGTTCAAATCCGGCATCTGGTATATGGCAGGATTCGGTCTATCTCTCGGCCGATCAGGTCTGGGACAGCTCAGATCACCTCGTCGGGACACGATCGCGCTCAGGAACTGTCGGCGGTTTTGCGACCTACACCGAATCGATGACGACCGTGGTACCGCCGGTCGATCCCGGAGTCTACTACTTGATCGTCCGGACAGATTCACGAAACTCGGTTCGCGAATCGAACGAAGCCAATAACGTTGCGACATCAGCGGCGCAAACAACCGTAACGCTGCAGAACCTGACGCTGGGGATTCCGGTGAACACGAGCCTCGTCACGGGCCAGGAGCGATTTTTCAGCATACTGAACACCCCGCTCAACGAGACGATGCTTATCACTCTCGACGGCCAGCCCGGATCGAGCAATGAACTTTTCACACGTTTCGGCTCTATTGTCTCACGTGCCAACTATCAATTTCAGGGTAACCGCCCCGGGGAACCAGACCAGCTGAACGTCGTCCCATCAACGAACGAAGGAACTTACTTCACAATGATCCGCGGCGATCTGGTTCCCGGATCTTTCAAGGATAAGTTGTCACCGAGAGGCGGAAAGAACGGCGGCGAGACCAACGACGGCGCGGCACAGAACGTCACTCTTCGTGCTGAGCTTCTGCCATTCTCGATCCGAACGGTAACGCCGAGCACTGCGGGAAACAAAGGTCTCGCTTCGCTTCAGATCGACGGAGCAAAGTTCGATCAGAACGCTGCCGTGAAACTTGTCGGCGCCGGCGGTGTCGAGATCACACCCGTTCAAATGGCGGCCGAGACTTCCAGAATAGCTGCGATCTTTGACCTCACGAACCGGCCGATCGGCACATACGACGTTGTCGTAACAAACCCGAATGCTGCGACCACGACCCTGGTAAGCGGTTTTCAGATCGTGCCGAACGGCGGATATCAGCTTCGTACATCGATCGTTCCCCCGACACCGACCCGCGGAGGTGTCACCAAACGCATCGTCTTCACGGCCCACAATGACGGACTTAATGATGCGCTTAATGTGCCGATCTTCATTCAGTTCCCTGCGGGTTACAACTACTCGATCGATCAGCTTAATTTCCTGCAATTCCCCGAGAGCGAATTGCCGCCGGATGCGATCCCCGGACAGATACCGCTGCACGTCGATCAGGGAGGCTTCCGTACGCTCATGCTGTACGCCCCTCTTGTTAGAAGCAGGTCTTCGATCGAGATCAAGATCGATCTGGCGATACCGGTCAATTACGGACAGTTCCCGGCGTCGATCCAGGTCCTCCGCCCGCTTGGCGAACTCGCGCCATATCTCGGCCCGAATGGTTCGCCCGCCCTTCGCGGCTTGGTCTTGTCGTCGTCGTATCTCGATGGCGGGATTCAGGTCAACGCCGAATGCTGGGCCGAACTCATGCGGCAGATATTCTTTGCCGTACTTGGTGAACTATTGCCAAGCGACTGTCTGAAAGCCGGATGGACGGTCCTGGCGGGTTCGGTCGATGTCGTCAGCGGTCTTTTATTGAAGAACGCGGCCGGCAGTCAGGCATCGGGATGGGATCTGGTCTCAAGCCTTGCCGGCAAGTTCGTGAGCACCACCGGCAAGCTGGCCGAATGCGCCGGAAAGACGATCCCATGGCTGCGAGCGATCTCACTCGCACTGACATTGGTCCAGCTTCTGTCCCAACTCGATGATTGCCTCTTGAACGGCAACTACAAGCACGTCGTTATTTTCCGGCAGCCGTTCTCTATCGATCCGAACGAAAAGCTTGGCCCTGAGGGCTTCGGCCCCGAGCGAATCGTCGGTATACAACGGCCGATCGAATACCGGATAAACTTCGAGAACCTCGCGGATGCCGAAGCTCCGGCTCAGGTGGTTCGAATAGTAGATGAGCTTCCTCCGACGCTCGACCCGCGGACCCTGCGCCTGCGTGAGATCGGCTTCAAGCAGTATCGCGTTGAAGTTCCCGAAAATCGGGCGTTCTATCAGACGCGTCTTCAGCTTGGCGAAGATCTCGGCAACATTCAGGCCGAAATATCGGCGGGCCTCAATATCCAAAACGGCACCGTCACGTGGACCATGACGGCGATCGATCCGCAAACGAACGAACGTCCGTTGAGTCCGCTGGTCGGGCTGCTTCCGCCTAACAACGCAAACCGCGATGGCGAGGGTTATGTGACATTCACCATTGAGCCGATGACCGGCCAGACGACAGGGACCGACATCGCAAATTCGGCGACGATCTACTTCGACGAGAATGAACCGATCGTTACGAACACAACGACCAACAAGCTCGACGCTGACATTCCGGACAGCACGGTTGCCGTCCTGCCGGCAACTTTCGACCAGCCGACCTTCAATATCTCGTGGTCGGGGTCTGATGCCGTGGGCGGTTCGGGGCTCAAACGCATCGACGTCTATGTTTCAGAGAACGGCGGCCAGTTTGCGCCGCTCACGGGCAGCGAAGGCGCCGGAACGGCCGTTTTCGCGGGCAAGTGGGGCCGGAGCTATCGGTTCTTTTCGCTCGCGACCGATAATGCCGGCAATGTCGAGGCCGCTCCGGCGATACACGATGCTGAGACAGCGGTGCTTGGCGGCGCCTTCGAAGCCGATGTTGCCCCTCGGCCAAACGGCAATAACGACGGGTCGGTGTCGGTTGCGGATCTGACGCAGATCCGCCGCTTCGTCGCTGATCTCGACACTGATCTTCAATTCAATGAATTTCAACGGATCGATACGGCCCCGATCACCGAAAAGGGTGACGGAGCCCTCTCGGTCGCCGATATCATACAGGCACGCAGATATGCGGCCGGCCTCGATGCCGTTTCGGATGCGGCCGGGCCAAATCAGGCGATCACGCCTGTCGCTGTCAAAACGATCCGCGGTGCAGAGATCGGCGGCGGTCAGCGTGAGATAAGGCCCGTACGTGTCTCGAGAGTTGCCAACAAAGTAACGATCGGGGTCGAGATCGATGCCCAGGGCGATGAGGTCGCGGTCGGGTTCACGCTCAATTTCAACCCTGCCGTTATCAGCAACCCGGCAAACATCTCGCTCGGGAGCGGTGCTGCCGGTATGTCGCTGACGGCGAATACTTCGCAGGCTGCGGCGGGCCGCATCGGGATCGTTATGGACAAAGACCCGACGCAGCCGCTCCCGGCGGGTGTGCGGCAGCTTGTCACGATCGAATTCGACGTTGCCGCCGGCAATCCGGCGACCGCAATGCTTGCGTTCGGCAATGTACCGGTACGCCGCGAAGTAGTGAACGGGCTTGCACAGACGCTGACGGCGGCCTTCACCGATACCGAGATATCGCTCGTCGCGCCGACGTCGGCGACCGTCGGCATCGCCGGCCGCGTCGTCAATTCCTCAGGTAATGGAATTCCCAACACCGTCGTCACCATCACTGATGCGGGAGGCGAAAGCCGTCGGGTTTTGACGAACGGATTCGGAAACTATTATTTCAACAATATAACGGTCGGCCAGACATATATCGTTACCGCATCGCACAAACGATTTCAGTTCGAACCGCCCAACTATCTCGTCACCGTCTCTAATGACCTTGTGGATGTCGACTTCAGAGCACTCGAATGAATTCTGGGGGAAGTGCTCTTCAGTTCGACACACCTGGCCGCCGGTCCTCACACGGCGGCTTTTTGCTTTCTTTACTATTGCCGGCGGCGTGTTTACCATTGACATTTATGCTCAAGCGCTACATGCACAAACGCGAACGTCATTTCGCGATGCTCAACGACAATCGGGTGGTCCGCCCATTTGAGTGGGGAACGGAATTCATCGACGAATTTGTTGAGGGCGGCGAACCGGCGGCGATGTTTCGCGAGCATACCAGGCACGTACTGGCTGACAGCGACAAGTATTTTGCGGCACCGATGCCGGATGAATTCACGTTGGAGCGCCGTTTGTATCCCTCGGCAGCCTCGATCAACGCTGCCGATCTTAAAACCGCCGTGGTGCAGACCGAGGTTCCGGTGCTCACCTGGAAAAGCACCGTTGCGACGCCATCGGCCGAGAACAATACGGCGGTCGCAACATATTTTCCGCACGCCAATAAACGTTCGGCGGTCGTCATTCTGCCGCACTGGAACGCAAAGGCCGGGACCTATTTTGACCTTGCCAAATTCTTCAATAAGGTAGGGCTCTCGGCCCTGAGGCTGACCTTGCCCTATCACGAAGAGCGGATGCCGCCGGAACTCGAACGTGCGGATCACCTTGTTGCTCCTAATGTCGGCCGCTCGCTGCAGTCGATCAGGCAATCGGTCGCCGACACGCGCGCGGCGATAATGTGGCTAAAAGGCCAGGGTTACGAAAAGATCGGTGTTGTCGGCACGAGCATCGGTTCGTGCGTTGCGTTCCTGGCTTTTGTCCACGACCGTAATATCGACGCTGCGGTTTTCAACCATGTTTCGGGATATATGGCTGACGTCGTCTGGCACGGCCTTTCGACCTATCACGTCCGAAACAGCTTTGGCGATAATCTTGAGCTCGATGAGCTTCGGGAATATTGGCTGCCGGTCTCGCCGATGGCGTACATGGAAAAGCTGGCGGCTCAGCCGTGGCGTCCGCAGCGATACATTTATACGCTCTACGACCTGAGCTTCCCCGTCGACCTCTCGCGTGACGTGATGCGCGAGCTGACGCGGCACAACATCAAGCACAGCAAGGCATCGATCCCTTGCGGACATTACACTCTTGGCGAAAAACCCTGGGTCTATCTCGACGGCTACAAGATCATCCGCTTTCTTCACAAACATCTGCGTTAGCGATCGTCTGCCGCGTGCGATCAAATGATAATGACCGCTTCTTGCGTGGAAATGCCAATTTCTCGCGTGGAAATGCCGATTTCTTGCGTAAAAATGCCGGTTTCTTGCGTGGTAACGCCAATTTCCTGCGTGGAAATGCCGATTTCCTGCGTAAAAATGCCGGTTTCTCGCGTAAAAATGCCGGTTTCTCGCGTAGAAATGCCCACCGTACCGCGATAAATGCCGGCCATTCCTCGGCAGCCCGCGTATCCTTACCGATCAAAACGGTGCCACCATCTCCGGCCGCGACTTCATGCCCTACGGCGAAGAGATCGCCCGCACCGCCTACGGCTCCGGCAATGATCGTCAATGGCCAATGGAGCTGTATGTAGGGCAAAGGAGCGAGGTATCTTTTGTTTCGTTTCAGCGCGCGCGGCCCGTATGTTTCCATGAAACACATGAAACAAGCGAGCCAAAGATCGGTGCACGCGCCGGAAATTGAATTTTGCGAGGGTGTTTTGTCCGCCGCCATTGCTGGAACCCGTCATGACCCTATTTTCGAGTATCTATAGCGTGATTGGAACTGCAGTTTGCACGATATGCACGGTTTGACACAGAACGAAAGCAGAAGGAAAAGCGCTCGATCCGGCAAAACTGCGAAATTTCGCTTAAGTCCCAGGAACCGGAGAAACAACCGTCTTCGCGTATGATGCTTCCAATAAACTGGTTGCCGAGTATTCAACCGTCGTCGAACCGCCCGCAACCGCCAAAACCAGCTATTTGACAACCGATCACCTCGGCAGCCCAAGGATCACGACCGACCAGTTCGGCCAGGTCGTTTCTCGGCGTGACTTCATGCCCTTCGGCGAGGAAATCGATGTTGACGGAACTTACCGAACCACAAACCAAAAGTATGGCCAATCCGATAGCGTAAGACAACGCTTCACCGGTTACCAGA
>Ga0268299_1000323_pt1 | contig 163447 bp, 157 predicted proteins | sample NOBtaG_FD_193484 | JGI IMG/M metagenome (GOLD analysis project Ga0268299, IMG submission 193484) | Activated sludge microbial communities from bioreactor in Nijmegen, Gelderland, Netherland - NOB reactor | ecosystem: Engineered > Bioreactor > Aerobic > Activated sludge | place: Netherlands... | reverse complement strand
TCTGGCGGGCCGAGGGTCACGCCATCCTCGCCAAGATCAATCGGGCGCGCGCCGTCCTCGGCTCACAGCAGAGTATTGAATAGACATTTACGAGACTCTACACTAGGGGGAGAGGTTAGGTGAGGGGGCTTCGACGGGTTGCCGCATCATCTGTAACCCCCTCACCCAGCCTCTCCCCCTAACGGGGGAGAGGAGCATGAAACATGACAAACCGGCCGCGATGCGCAATACCGCGCGCATGAATCCATACCGTCATTTCATCGGCGAGATCGTGGGCGCGCTGCAGCAGATGCAGGCGGCCGGCGAGCTGCCGGAAAAGCTCGATTTCGCCGCCATCACCGCCGAGCCGCCGCGCGATCCGGCGCATGGCGACATCGCCACCAACGCCGCCATGGTGCTGGCCAAGGCAGCCGGCAAGAAGCCGCGCGACATCGCCGACGCCCTGCTACCCCGACTGGTTGCCAACGCCAACGTCGTGAGCGGCACCGTCGCCGGCCCGGGCTTCATCAACCTCAAGATCGCCGACGGCTTCTGGCGCGAGCGGCTGCGCGACTGCTTGCGCCACGGTCTCGCCTATGGCGACTCGACGGTGGGCGCAGGCCGGAAGGTCAACGTCGAGTACGTCTCGGCCAATCCCACCGGCCCGCTGCACGTGGCGCATGCGCGCGGCGCCGTGGTCGGCGATGCGCTCGCCAACCTGCTCGCCAAGGCGGGTCATGACGTCACGAAGGAGTACTATATCAACGACGCCGGCGCGCAGGTCGACACGCTCGGCCGCTCGACGTACCTGCGCTATCGCGAGGCACTCGGCGAATCAATTGGCGACATCCCGCAAGGCCTCTATCCCGGCGAGTACCTGAAGGAGGTGGGCGCGGCCATCGCGGCGCGCGACGGCGCGCACTGGGTCGGCAAGCCGGAGACGGACTGGCTGCCGGCGATGCGCGACTTCGCCATCGCCACCCTGATGGCCGAGATCAAGGCCGACCTCGAGACCATGGGGGTCGCGATGGACGTCTACTCGTCCGAGCGCGCCCTCGTGGACTCGGGTGCCGTCGATCGCGCCTTCCAGGCGCTGGCGCGCCAGGACCTGATCTACCAGGGTCGTCTCGAGCCGCCAAAGGGCAAGAAGCCGGACGACTGGGAGGATCGCGAGCAGACTCTCTTCCGCGCCACCCGCTTCGGCGACGAGGTCGACCGGCCGCTCAAGAAGTCGGACGGCAGCTGGACCTACTTCGCCAACGACATTGCCTATCACCACGACAAGTACCGACGCGGCTTCGCCGACATGATCGACGTGTGGGGCGCCGACCACGCCGGCTACATCAAGCGCATGAAATCGGCGGTGCAGGCGATCACCGAGCGTCAGGGCGAGCTCGACGTGAAGGTCTGCCAGCTGGTGCGCGTTCTGAAGAACGGTGAGCTGGTGCGCATGTCCAAGCGCGCCGGCAGCTTCGTCACCCTGCGCGATCTTCTCGACGAGGTCGGACCCGACGTCGTGCGCTTCACCATGCTGACGCGCAAGAACGACGCGCCGTTCGACTTCGACCTGGTGAAGGCCACCGAGCAGTCGCGCGACAACCCGGTATGGTACGTCCAGTATGGCCACGCGCGCACCCGCTCGGTGATGCGCCAGGCCGCGGCCGCCGGCATCGCGACCGATGGTCTGGCCGAGGCTCCGCTGGACCGTCTGACCGACGAAGGCGAGCTGGCCATGGTTCGGCTGATCGCCCAATGGCCGCGCACCATCGAGGCGGCTGCGGCGGCGCACGAGCCGCATCGCGTCGCCTTCTATCTCTACGACCTTGCCGCCGCCTTCCACGCGCATTGGAATCGCGGCCGCGAGGAGCCCGGCCTGCGCTTCGTCGTCGAGGGCGAGGACGAGCTGACGCGCGCGCGTCTCGCGTTGGTACAGGCCATCGGATTTGTGATAGGATCAGGTCTAAAGGTCTTCGGCGTAACACCCGTCGAGGAAATGAGATAAGGCATGCATATCCGCCGGTCCCCCTCCGGCGACGGTCCGACGATCTACCGGCCCAACGAGTCGGTGGCCATGCGGCTCGATCCGCCGCCTCGTCCCGTCGCGCACGAGCCTGATTCGATCCCGCCGCCGCCGCGCGATTCGCTGCTCATGCGAGTCAACCGACGGCGCGGCCAGATCCTGACGGTCATGGTCTCGGTTGCCGCCATCGCGAGCTTCGGCTCGGTCGTGTGGTGGGCGCACAATCAGGACGTGAAGGCCGGCGGCAAGGGTCTCGAGCCGCTGGTGGTGCAGGCGCCGACGACGCCCACCCGCACCAAGCCCGAGAATGCCGGCGGCCTGGTGCCGCCCAACCAGGACAAGGAAGTCTTCAACCGCATCTCGCCGGGCGCCGTGCAGACCCAGCCCGAGAAGCTGCTGCCCGGACCCACCAATCCCAGACTGCCGGCCAATGGCCTGCCGACCCCCGCGGCGCCCAAGGAAGCCGAGCCAGCCAAGACCCCGACGCCGGTCCAGACGGCTGCGACCACGGGTACGGCACCTCCGGCGCCGGCCGCCGTGCTGCCGACCGACGTCAAGCCCGGCACGACCGAGAGCGGCCCGACGATCGCAAGCCTGATCGACAACATGTCGGGCCCCTCGGCCGGCTGGCGCGTGCAGGTCGCCTCGGTCAAGAACGAGGATGTCGCCAAGTCGACCTGGGCGCGCCTGCAAAGCGCCCACGGCGACGTGATGGCCAATCTCAAGATGCAGGCCGTACGGGTCGATCTCGGCGACAAGGGCGTGTGGTACCGCGTCCAGGCCGGGCCGCTCGACGAGAAGCAGGCGCAAGGCGTCTGCGCCACGCTCAAGAGCCGCAAGGCCGACTGCGTCACGCTTCCCCCGGCTCGCTGAGCGGGTGTGGTTCATCTCCGATTTCATGTTCCTCTCCCCCGCTAGGGGGAGAGGTTAGGTGAGGGGGCTTCGAAGGCCGATGCATCACCTGCAACCCCCTCACCCAGCCTCTCCCCCGAGCGGGGGAGAGGAGCCCGAGCGAGCGGTGTCGTCTTCGACATGACCGCCCCGCGCGCCGTCATCTTCGGCTGTGCCGGGCCCGATCTCACGGCCGACGAGCGGGCGTTTTTTCGCGACGCCGATCCGCTCGGCTTCATCCTGTTCGCCCGCAATGTCGAATCGCCCGAGCGCACGCACCGGCTGGTCGAGGATCTGCGGTCGGCGGTCGCGCAGGCCGACGCGCCGGTGCTGGTGGACCAGGAGGGTGGCCGGGTGGCCCGTTTGCGGCCGCCGCACTGGCGGCGCGCGCCGTCGGCACGCCTGTTGGGCGACCTCTATGCCCGTGACCCCGAGCGCGGTCTCGAGGCGGCCGGCCTCAACGCCCGTCTGCTGGCGGCCGACCTGCGGTCGATCGGCGCCGACGTCGATTGCATGCCGGTGCTCGATCTCGGCCTTCCTGAGACCCACGCCGCGATCGGCGACCGCGCTTTTGCTGCCCGGCCCGAGCCGGTCGCCGCGCTGGGCCGCGCCGTCGCGGAAGGATTGATGGCTGAAGGCGTCATGGCCGTGATGAAGCACATGCCGGGGCACGGCCGCGCTACCGTCGACAGCCATCACGCCTTGCCGAGGGTCGACGCTTCGCGCGAGTTGCTCGAGCGAACTGACTTTCTGCCGTTCCGCCTCCTGTCGGACCTGCCGTGGGGCATGACCAGCCATCTCCTGTTCGAGGCGGTCGATGCGGACGCGCCGGTGACGGTGTCGGCGCGCGCCATCGCAGACATCATCCGCGGCCATATCGGCTTCGGCGGGCTGTTGCTCAGCGACGACCTGTCGATGCAGGCGCTCGGCGGATCGCTCGGCGAGCGGGCTGCCCGCGCGCTTGCCGCCGGCTGCGACATCGCTCTCCACTGCAATGGCGATCGGACGGAAATGGCCGACATCGTCGCCCGTACCGGACCGATGACTGGAGCAGCTATCGCGAGATTCGACAGCGGCCGCAGGATGCTGGCCCGCCACCGAGCTCCGCTCGGCCGGGCCGGGCTCGCCGAGGCCAGGCAGCGCCTTGCCGTGCTGCTGCCGGAATGGGGATAAGGAATGGCAAATCCAGTGGCGGCGCGGGCCGCCACTGACTAAACCGGGCATGCATGGACGAGCCTAGCCGCCCCGCCACTCCCGATGGATTCGCCGCCGCCGGCCCGGACATCATCGCGCCGGGCGAGGGCGAGCTGATCGTCAATCTCGAGGGCTTCGAGGGGCCGCTCGACCTGCTGCTCAGCCTGGCGCGCGAGCAGAAGGTCGATCTGCGGCGCATCTCCATGGTGGCCCTCGTCGACCAGTACCTGGCGCACGTCGCCCAGGCGCGCCGCATTCGGCTGGAGCTTGCCGCCGACTACCTCGTCATGGCGGCCTGGCTGGCCTACCTGAAGTCGCGCCTTCTGCTGCCCGAGCCGCCGCCCGGCGAGGAGCCGACGGGCCAGGAAATGGCCGACGCCCTGCAATGGCAGTTGCGCCGTCTCGAGGCGATGCAGGAGGCTGGCGTACGCCTGATGGCCCGTCCGCAGCTCGGCCGCGACATTTTCTCCCGCGGCAAGCCGGAGGGTGTTGTCGTCGTCCGCCGCACCGTGTGGGACGTCAAGCTTTACGACCTGCTGTCGGCCTATGGGCATCAGGTGCGGCCGAAGGACGCCGACACCTACCAGATCGAGCCCATGCAGTTCTTCTCGGTCGAGGAAGCGGCCGAACGGTTGGGCCGGATGCTCGGGATCGCCATCGACTGGCAGATCCTGGAGGCCTTCCTGCCGGCCGGCCTCACCGACCCGACCCGTCGCCGATCGGCAATGGCGTCGACCTTCGTCGCCGGCCTGCAGCTCGCCAAGGAGGGGGCGGTGGAATTGCGCCAGACCGAGCGGTTCGGTCCGATCTATCTGCGCAAACGTGAGCAAAGGTGACGGCATTGCCGATGTCCCAGACCGAGTCCCGTTCTCCTGTGACCGAGCCCGAGCCCACGACCGAGCCTGTGGCGGGGACCGGGACCGAGCCGTCTGCTGCCGAGCCCGAGACGTCGGCCGGGAATGGGCAACCTTCCGAGCCGGAGCCGGCGACGGAAGAGGCGCTGCCTGAAATGGAGCCCCAGTTGGCTGCCGCAGAAGTCGCAACGGCGGCTGAACCCGAGACCGGGACGGCTGCGGAGGCCAAAGCGGAATCCGCAGCCGAGCCGCCTGAATTGGAGACCGAGCTCGTGACCCAGCCCGCGGCCGGCGTCCACGTCGCCCCGGGAACCGTCACAGACGTCGTTTCGCCAGACCACGCCCAGCATCTGCGCCTGCTCGAGGCGCTGCTGTTTGCCGGTACCCAGGCGCTCGACGAGAAGGAGCTTGCCGAGAGGCTTCCCAACGACGCCGATGTCAAGCGCCTGCTGGCCGAGCTCGCTGAACACTATGCAGGGCGCGGCGTAAACCTCGCGCAGGTTGCTGGCGGCTATACCTTCCGTACGGCCCCCGATCTGGCCGAGAGGCTCAAGATCGAGCGGCCGGTGACGCGCAAGCTGTCGCGCGCGGCGATCGAGACGCTGGCCATCATCGCCTACCACCAGCCGGTGACGCGGGCCGAGATCGAGGAGGTGCGGGGCGTCGGCCTCAGCAAGGGCACGCTCGATCTCCTGTTCGAGCAGAACTGGATCAAGCCGATGGGTCGACGCCGGGCTCCCGGCAAGCCCGTCACTTGGGGTACCTCCGAGTTCTTCCTCGAGCATTTTGGCCTGCCCGGCCTCGACGACCTGCCGGGCCACGAGGAATTGAAGGCGGCCGGCCTCTTGGACCCGCGGGCGCAACCGCCCATATTCCGGCCGGAAGAGCCCGATCTGCCGCTCGAGCCCGGCGAGGATGAGGCGCAGGAACCTCTGGCGGCGGACGACAACAGCCGCTAAAGCCCTCAAACGACCTTATTCGATCGGTTGCCGGGGCTTCGGACGGGGTGCCATAATCGGGCCGACGCCGATCGCAAACTTCATCATTGGGAGAATTTTCACATGGGTAGCTTCAGCATATGGCACTGGCTGATCGTGCTGGCCGTCGTGCTGCTGCTGTTCGGCGGTCGCGGCAAGATCTCGCAGCTCATGGGCGACTTCGGCAAGGGCCTGTCGGCCTTCAAGAAGGGCGTGGGCGCAGGGCAGGACGAGGCGACCGCCACGCCGCCGGCGGGACAGCCGGGCGACGCGGCCAAGCCGATCTCTGCGCAGACCACCACGACGCCGCCGAACGGCCAGGTGCGCCAGGACAGCACCGCCAAGGTCTGACGGCCCTCGCGCGATCGACGGCCTAGGCGCCTGCGCCAATGTTCGGTATCGACAGCCCGGAGCTGCTGGTCATCGCCATCGTGGCGCTGGTCATCATCGGTCCCAAGGAGCTGCCTAACCTGCTGCGCAGCTGGGGCAAGTGGATGAGCCAGGCACGCGCCATGGCGTCGGAGTTCCGCGGCCATGTCGACGACATGGTCCGCCAGTCAGAGCTCGACGAGGTCAAGAAGCAGCTCGAATCTGCGCCCGGGCTGGACCTCCAGGCGCTCGATCCGACCAAGGAGATCCGCAGCGCCATCCAGGATGGCATGGCCGAGGGCCAGAAGGCGATCGAGCAAGCCAAGTCGACGCTCGACAATCCGCTGGCCGAGCCGGAATCGGCTCCTCAGATAGCTGCCGACACGGCGCCAGCCGAGGCGCCTCGCCTCGAGGCCGCCCCCGCCGAGCCGGAGCCGCCCTCGGTAGCGGCCGCGGAGACGGTTCCAGCTGCGCCGGCGGAGCCGGCTCCTCTTCAAGTCGCGGAGGTCGCTCCGGCTGCCGTCCCGGCCCCTGAGGACAAGCCGGCCAAGGCCGCTGTGGCCGGGTGATCGATGACTGCCGATTCTGTCCTTGTGAAGCCTGGCGCCCTGAGCGGACGCTGCCGTCCTGTCATCCTGAGCGCGGCGAAGGATCTCGTCGCCAGTAGTTCTGAAGGGGTTTCCTGTCGGCTGGCGGTGAGGTCCTTCGCTGCGCTCAGGACGACACCAGGGATTCCGGTCACCTGTCTGGCGCGCCGATCGTGAATTAGCGCTTTGAACTGAAAGCCAAAGGGCGGCATAACCCGCCACTCATGCTGCGAAGCGTACAGTGACCCAGGCGCACGACGGACCCGAAGACGACAAGCCGATGCCGCTGCTCGATCACCTGATCGAGCTGCGCAAGCGGCTGGTCTACGCGCTTGTCGGCTTCATGGCGGTCTTCTTCATCACCTTCTACTTCGCCAAGCCGATCTTCTCGTTCCTGATCCAGCCGGCGCTGAGCGACGGCTACAAACTCCAGGTTCTCGACATCTTCGAGTTCTTCTTCGTCACCGTGAAGCTGTCGGCGTTCGTATCGCTGATCGTCGGCTTCCCGCTGATCGCCTCGCAGATATGGCTGTTCGTCGCTCCCGGCCTCTACCGACACGAGAAACGCGCCTTCCTGCCGTTCCTGATCGCCACGCCGTTCATGTTCTATGCCGGCTGCGTCGTCATGTACTACATCGTGATGCCGTACGTGATCGACTTCATGCTGACCCAGTACGCGCCTGCCGACGTCGAGAAGAACCTGCGAGCATCCGATTACCTGGAGCGTGTGCTGCAGCTCGTCTTTGCTTTCGGTTTCGCCTTCGAGATGCCGGTTCTGCTGGTCCTGCTGATCCGCGTCGGCATTGCCACGACCGAGGGCCTGCGTTCGAAGCGGCGATTCGCCATCGTCATCTGCTTCATCATCGCAGCGGTGCTGGCGCCGCCCGACGTCATCAGCCAGATCGCGCTCGCGATTCCCCTGATGCTCTTCTACGAGGTAAGCATCCTTATCGGCAGCCAGATCGAGAAGAGACGCGAGCGCGAGGAGAAGAAGGCCGAGGAAGAGGCCGACAAGGCCGCAGCGGCCGGCAGCTGACCATGCACGACATCCGATTCATTCGCGACAACCCGCAGGCGTTCGACGCCGGTCTCCGCAAACGCAACCTGGCGCCACTGTCGGCCGACCTGCTCGACATCGACAGGCGCCGGCGTGCCGCCATCACCGAAAGCGAATCGGCGCAGGCCAGGCGCAAGGCGCTAAGCCGTCAGGTCGGCATCGCCAAAGGCAAGGGCGAGCCGGCCGACGCGCTGATGGCCGAGGTCGCCGAGATCGACGCCGGCCTCAAGGCCGGCGAGGCCGAAGCGCGCCGGCTCGACGAGGAGCTGACCCGTCGCCTCGAGGTGCTGCCCAACCTGCCGTTCGACGAGGTGCCGGACGGCGTCGACGAGACCGGCAATGTCGAGGTCCGCCGCGTCGGCAGCCAGCGCAATTTCAGCTTCAAGCCGAAGGATCACGTGGCGCTGGGCGAGGCGACGGGCGAGATGGATTTCGCGACGGCGGCGCGCATCTCGGGCGCCCGCTTCGTGTTTCTCAAGAACCACCTGGCGCGGCTCGAGCGGGCGATCGCCCAGTTCATGCTCGACCTCCACACCAGCCCCGAGGGCGGCTACACCGAGGTCAACCCGCCGCTGCTGGTGCGCGACAATGCCGCTTACGGCGTCGGCCAGCTGCCGCGTTTCGCCGAGGACATGTTCCACACCGACAACGGCTTCTGGCTGATCCCGACCGCCGAGGTCTCGCTCACCAACCTGGTGAACGACACCGTGGTGGACGAGAAGGACCTGCCGCTGCGCTTCACCGCCTGGACGCCGTGCTTCCGCTCGGAGGCGGGATCGGCCGGCAAGGACACGCGCGGCATGATCCGCCAGCACCAGTTTCCCAAGGTCGAGCTGGTCAGCATCACCACGCCCGAGCAGTCGGCCAACGAGCACGAGCGCATGACCGGCCGCGCCGAGGAGGTGCTGAAGCGCCTCGACCTGCCGTATCGCACCGTCCTGCTGTGCGGCGGCGACATGGGACCTGCGTCGCGCAAGACCTACGACATCGAGGTCTGGCTGCCCGGCCAGGATGCCTATCGCGAGATCTCGAGCTGCTCGAACTGCGGCGACTACCAGGCGCGGCGCATGAACGCGCGTTACCGGCCGAAGGAAGGCAAAGGGAACCGCTTCGTGCACACCCTGAACGGCTCCGGCCTGGCCTGCGGCCGCACCCTGATCGCGGTGCTGGAGAACTACCAGAACGAGGACGGCTCGGTGACCATTCCCGACGCGCTGCGGCCCTACATGAGTGGGCTCGCCGCCCTGCCGGCGCCGGCGGCGCGGAAGTGAAGCCGGCCGAGCTCTCGCGGGCGCGCATCCTCGTCACCAACGACGACGGCATCCACGCCCCCGGCCTGGAGGCGCTGGTCGAGATCGCGACCCAGCTTTCCAGCGACGTCTGGATCGTGGCGCCGGAGGTCAACCAGAGCGGCGCCGGCCATTCGCTGTCGCTGTCGCGCCCGATCCGCAGCCGCGAGGTGAGCGAGGGCAAGTACGCGGTCGAAGGCACGCCGACCGATTGCGTTCTGTTCGCCGTCAAGCACCTGCTGAAGGACCGCAAGCCCGACATCGTGCTGTCGGGCGTCAATCGCGGGACCAACATCGCCGACGACGTCACCTACTCGGGCACGGTCGCCGCCGCGATGGAAGGCTGCCTGCTCGGCCTGCCGTCGATCGCCTTCAGCCAGGCCTACATGCACGACCATCCGGTGAAATGGGGCACCGCCACGCATCACGGGGCTGCGGTGGCTCGCCGCGTGCTGGCAATCGACTGGCCGCGCAACGTGCTGATCAACATCAATTTCCCCGACGTCGTGTCCGGCTCGGTCAAGGGCGTGCGGGTCACCCATCAGGGCACGCGTGGCTTCGGCGGCCACATCATCGAGCGCCACGACCCGCGCGGCGGGACCTATTACTGGATCGGCTATCAACCGCAGGAGCGCGAGATCGACGAGGGCAGCGACATCGCCGCCATCCGCTCCGGCCACATATCGGTGACGCCGCTGCATCTCGACCTGACGCACGACGGCATGCGCCGCAAGCTCGCCGGCCAGTTCGAGGCTGCCCGCTCCGAGGCCGGCCGTTCCGAGGCCGACTAGGGACTCGCGGCCGTGAATGTTCCGGCCATGCAACGCCTGATCGCCGAGTTGCGCAGCTCGGGCATCTCGGACGAGGCCGTTCTGGCCGCCATCGGCGCGGTCGACCGCGAGCGCTTCGTGTCGCCGACCTTCGCCGAGCGGGCCTGGGACAACACGGCGCTGCCCATCTCCTTCGGGCAGACCATCAGCCAGCCGCTGGTGGTGGCGGCGATGACCGAGGCGCTGCGCGTCGGCCCGCGCATGAAGGTGCTCGAGATCGGCACCGGCTCGGGCTACCAGGCGGCGGTACTGGCCAAGCTGGCGCGCCGCGTCTACTCGATCGAGCGCTACAAGCCCTTGTCGCGAGAGGCCGAGCGGCTGCTGATCGAGCTGCGCATCCACAACGTCGTGTTCGACATTGGCGACGGCAGCAGGGGTTGGCCGGGCCAGGCGCCGTTCGACCGCATCATCGTCACCGCCGCCGCCGAGGAACGGCCGCAGGCGCTGATCGACCAGCTCGCCATGGGCGGAATCCTGATCGTCCCGGTCGGCCGCGACCCGACTGCCCAGGTCGTCGAGCGCATCGTCAAGAGCGACAAGGGCCTGCAGCGCGACACGCTGATGCCGGTACGCTTCGTGCCCCTGGTGACCGGTGCCCTGCCGGTGCTGGGGCAGGGGTGATCGACGGGAGGATCGTTGTCTTGCCGAATCTGTCGTCCTGAGCGCAACGGCGGATCCCATCGCCGGGGACTGCGATGAGGCCCTTCGCTCTCGGCGCTTGCTCCGCCCCGCCCAGAACGACAGAAAAGTGGGTCTCTACCGGCTGATCCGCCGGCAGAGAATTGCGCTTTCCGCTACAGCTGCGGAAACACCCGCGGGAAGGGTACCGTCGGCGGTACCTGCAGCGACCTCGCCCTTCCCGGGCGACCATGGCGGCGCATGGCACGCTCGATGGCGGCGAGCAGGTCGTGGTCGGCGTAAGGCCGTTGCACCAGCGGCCGGTGGGCGTGTTGCAGCGGCAGGCCGCTCTTGTCGCCGTCGGTGAGGAACACGAAGGGCACCTCGGCGAAGGCGAGAAGGTCTGCCACCGGGATAGGCGCGCGGCGATCGATCGCGAGGTCGAGCACGGCGCAGTCGATGGACCCACGGGCGATCAGCTTCTGCACGTCGGTCAACGATGCCGCCGGGCCGACAACGCGATAGCCTGCCTCGCGCAAGGTGCGCTGCAGGTCGAGCGCCACCACGGCTTCGTCCTCGACCACGAGAATCTTGCCCCGCGGCACATCGTCCGGCGCCAGACAGGCCGGCGGCCAGACGTCGCCGCCGCTACCGATGGCTCGGGGAAGTCGCCAGCTCCACGAACTGCCAAGCGTGGAAGCGGTTGACGGAAGAGTTGTCATCCTTACCTCCTGTTGGAAATGGGCATGGTGGACCAGGACGCCGCCGAGGCGTCGTCCTGGCGTGTCCCTCGACTACTGCTGTTGGGTGAGCCGCGGCGCGGTCGCCGCCTCCACGAGGATCGTGCGCGGCTTCTTCCCCTCGGGCAGCTCGCGCTGCAGCTCGATGGTCAGCAAGCCGTTGACCAGCCGGGCGCCGATGGCCTTGACGTGATCGGCGAGCTGGAAGCGGCGCTCGAAGTCGCGCTCGGCGATGCCGCGATGAAGGTACTGCGTATGCCCGTTGCGACCTGGCGCTGCCTTGCCGCTGATCAGAAGCTCGTCCTCCTTCTGGGTGACGTCGAGCTCGGTTTCGCTGAAGCCGGCGACGGCCATCACGATGCGGTAGCGATCGTCGCCCGCCTTCTCGATGTCGTACGGCGGGAAGCCGCTGCCAGGCGGCTGGCTTGCCACCGATCCGAGCAGGTCGAAGACGCGATCGAACCCGACAGTGGCGCGATAGTAGGGAGCAAAATCGAAGTCAGTGCGCATTGCATCCTCCTGTGAGCGATGGAATGACCGGCCCCGCGAGGGCGGCCGATCGTGCGATTGGACCTCGCGCGCGGACCGGGGGCGGGGCCGGGCAGCGGAGCAAGCCCAGCCGCTCCTCTGCCCGTCTCCCCCGCTCCCAGTTCCGGGCTAGAAGCCCGCGCCGGCCGGCATGCCGGCCGACGTGTCCTCGGGCTTCGACGCGTCCGCGACCAGGGCCTCGGTCGTGATCAGCAGGGATGCGACGGACGCCGCATCCTGCAGCGCGGTACGCACGACCTTCGCCGGATCGATGACGCCGGCGTCCACCAGATCCTGGTACTGGCCAGTGGCCGCGTTGTAACCCCAGGCGTACTCGTCCTTCTCGAGCAGGCGGCCGACGATGAGCGAGCCGTCCTCGCCGGCATTGACCGCGATCTGCCGTGCCGGAACCTGGATTGCCCTTCGGACGATCTCGATGCCGGCGCGCTGGTCGTCGTTGGTGGGCGCGAGAGCGGACAGGCTTCGGGCGGCTCGCAGCAGCGCCACACCGCCACCCGGCAGGATGCCTTCCTCGACGGCGGCCCGCGTCGCATGCAGGGCGTCGTCGACCCGATCTTTCTTTTCCTTGACCTCGACCTCGGTGGCCCCGCCGACGCGGATCACGGCGACGCCGCCCGCCAGCTTGGCCAGCCGCTCCTGCAGCTTCTCGCGGTCGTAGTCGGACGTCGTCTCCTCGATCTGCAGCTTGATCTGGGCGATCCGGCCGGCGATGCCGTCCTGGGCGCCAGCACCTTCGACGATGGTCGTGTTGTCCTTGTCGATCATCACCCGCTTGGCGCGCCCCAGCATGGAGAGCGTCACGTTCTCGAGCTTGATTCCGAGATCCTCCGAGATCACCGTGCCGCCGGTCAGGATCGCGATATCCTCGAGCATCGCCTTGCGACGATCGCCGAAGCCCGGCGCCTTCACCGCCGCGACCTTGAGCCCGCCACGCAGCCGGTTGACCACGAGGGTCGCCAGCGCCTCGCCCTCGATCTCCTCGGCGACGATCAGCAAGGGCTTGCCGGTCTGCACCACAGCCTCGAGCACCGGCAGCATCGCCTGCAGGCCCGACAGCTTCTTCTCGTGGACCAGGATGAAGGGTTCGTCGAGCTCGACCCGCATCTTGTCGGGATTGGTGACGAAGTAGGGCGAGACGAAGCCGCGATCGAACTGCATGCCCTCGACGACCTCGAGCTCGGTCTCCAGGCTCTTGGCTTCCTCGACCGTGATGACGCCCTCGTTGCCGACCTTGTCCATCGCCTCGGCGAGGAAACGGCCGATCTCGGCGTCGCCGTTGGCGGAGATGGTGCCGACCTGGGCAATCTCGTCGTTCCTGGTCACCTTGCGGGCGCGTCCCCTGAGGTCGCCGACCACCGCCTCGACGGCCAGATCGATGCCACGCTTGAGGTCCATCGGGTTCATCCCGGCTGCGACGCAGCGTGCGCCCTCGCGAACGATTGCCTGGGCGAGAACCGTTGCCGTGGTGGTGCCGTCACCGGCCACGTCGTTGGTCTTGCTCGCCACCTCGCGCACCATGCGGGCGCCCATGTTCTCGAACTTGTCGGCGAGCTCGATCTCCTTGGCGACGGTGACGCCGTCCTTGGTGATGCGCGGCGCACCGAAGCTCTTGTCGAGCACGACGTTGCGGCCCTTGGGCCCCAAGGTGACCTTGACCGCGTTGGCGAGGATGTCGACTCCGCGCAGCATCTTCTCGCGCGCTTCGGTCGAAAATTTCACTTCCTTGGCAGACATTGGACGAGAACCTTCCTTTCGCTTTGTTGAGTTCTTGGGAAGTCAGGCGGCACGGCGCAGCGGTGGCCGTCCCTCGAGCACGCCCATGACGTCGGCTTCCTTCATGATCAGCAGTTCTTCACCGTCTATCTTGACCTCGGTGCCGGACCATTTGCCGAACAGGATTCGGTCGCCTGCCCTGAGCTCGATCGGCACCAGCTTGCCGTGCTCGTCGCGGGCTCCCGGCCCGACCGCCACGACCTCACCCTCCATCGGCTTTTCCTTGGCGGTGTCGGGAATGATGATGCCGCCGGCGGTCTTCTCCTCGGCATCGATGCGGCGCACGACGACACGGTCGTGCAGCGGGCGGAAATGCATGCAAATCCTCCTGGTGCTCAACAATGGGGTCATGAGCCCGGGCCAGGCCCGGGCGAGAGCGATCTGGAAATGCCAGTTTGGGGTTTCAAGACGGCCAGCGAAAAATTTTGGCACTCGCCATCCGAGAGTGACAGGTCGCGTCAGGCCCACGGCCAGCCAATGACCATTCGGCTTCCATCGATGGCGGGAGGTCTTTCCCTGGCCCTTGCAAGCCGATTGTCAGATGCGTTCGAGGGGGGGGGTCGTCCTGTCGGGGGCCGGAAGTTCTGACATGGCCTGCTGCATTCTCACGCCATGAGTTGGCGTTTGGTATGAGCCTTGTCTTCCAATATGTTGAAATAACGCAGAAACATTGGTCGACGGCCCTATTTCGGCCGGATTCGTTCTGCAGTAAAACAACACCATGATGTTTGGCTTGCGCTTCTCTTCGCGTGCGGCGCACGGTGGTCGTGCCGGTGTGGCGATGGTGCTCGCGCTTGCGCTCGGTGCCTGTTCCAACCTGCTCGGCGGCGGCCGCGACGGCACCATGGAGTATCCCGGCTCGGGCGCCGGACCGGGCGCGACGGCCATTTACGTCGTGAAGGACAAGGACACGATCGAAGGCATCTCGCAGCGCTACGGCGTGCCCGTGAACGTCATCGCGGAGCGCAACAAGCTGCAACCTCCCTACGCGCTGAAGCCGGGCCAGTCGCTGGCGATGCCGGGCGCCAGGTTCGTCCCCGACTCCACCGGCGGGCCGACGACGTCGACCGCCAGCAACGCGCCGGGATCGGTCAAGCGGGAAGCGCTTGCCAGTCCCGTCAAGGGCGAGCCGCCTCGCTCGGCAGCGTCGGGTGAGCCGACGCCGCTCAGCCCGGCCGCGAGCCAGACCAGCGCCACCGTGCCGGCGACCCCGCCGCCAGCACCGGCGGCCCGCATGGCATGGCCGATCAAGGGCAAGATCCTGGTGCCCTACGGTGCCGGTGCCGGCGGCCAGAAGAACGACGGTATCGACATTCAGGCCGAGCCCGGCGCGCCGGTGAAGGCAGCCGAAGGCGGCACGGTGGTTTACGCGGGCAGCGAGGTCGCCCATCTCGGCAACCTGCTGCTGGTGCAGCATCCCGGCGGGTACATCACGGCCTACGGCAACAACGAAGCGCTGCTGGTGAAGAAGGGCGACACCGTCAAGAAGGGCCAGGCCATCGCCAAGGCCGGCAGCTCGGGCGGCGCGGCGAGCCCGCGCGTGCATTTCGAGGTGAGGCGCGGCGGCAGCAAGACCGTCGATCCGATGACGGTCCTGCCGCCGCAGTAGGCACGGCGTTCCTCTTTCGCCCGAATCCAACCTTGGTCAGGCTGCTGACGAGGGTCGCAGCGCTTCGGTGACCCGCTGCCATTCGGCTGCCAGGGACGTGATGCTTGCGTGGTCGCTGGACTGCTCGAGGATGGCCGCCAGATCGCCGAGTCGCATTGCGCCGGCGGCGCGCGCCGCCCCCTTGAGCTTGTGCGCGAGGTCGGCGAGGCGTTTCGCATCGCCGCTCGCCGCCAAGATCTCGTCCACCAGCCTGGCGCCGGACTCGACGAAGCGACCCAGCACGCGCTCGATCATTTCCGGATTGTCCCCGAACATCTGGGCGATGACCGAGCGGTCGATGGCGCTTCCCGGCGGTGCCGCGGCGAGGACGGTCGCAACAGCCGGATCGGCGCCCAGCCATCGCTCGACGGCGTCGCGCAGCCGGTCGAGCGTCAGAGGCTTGGTGAGGTAATCGTCCATGCCGGCTGCCAGGCAGCGCTCCGCTTCGCCCTTCAGGGCGTTCGCCGTCAGGGCCACGATCGGCGTACGCCGCGACGAGCGCGTCAGCGCCTCCTCGGCACGGATCTGCCGGGTGAGCTCGAAGCCGTCCATGTCGGGCATGTGAATGTCGGTCAGGACCAGGGCGTAGGACTGCTCGCGCCACTTGTTCAGGGCCTCGAGGCCGTCCGTTGCGGTATCGACCGGCACGCCCAGCACCTCCAGCTGGCCTGTCAGGACCTCGAGGTTGACGGGATAGTCGTCGACCGCCAGCACCTTGCCGCCGATCCTGCCGGCTGCCACGCGTGCGGCCGGCGCCGTTGGCTTGCCTTCGGCGGCGCCCGGGGCTCGCGCAAGGTCGAGCGTCACGGTGAACGTCGAGCCCTCGCCGGGGACGCTGGAGACGGTCACGCCGCCGCCCATGAGCTCGGCCAGCCGGCGCACGATCGACAGGCCGAGGCCGGTGCCGCCGTAGCGGCGCGTCGTCGAGCTGTCGGCCTGGGAGAACGGCCGGAACAGGCGCGCCATCTGCCCCTCGGTCATGCCGATGCCGCTGTCGCTCACCGACAGGTCGAGGAGAACGCGCTCGCCGGCCGAGGGTTGTCTCCGCACCGTGACGCGAACTTCGCCGATCTCCGTGAACTTGATGGCATTGCCGATCAGGTTGAGCAGGATCTGGCGCACGCGGGTAGCGTCACCCGTCACCTCGTCCGGCACGCTGGCGCCGATCTCGGTGATGATCCTGAGGCCCTTGCTCTCGGCTTGCACCGACAGGGTTTCCGTCGTGCTCTCGACCAGGGCACGAAGCTGCAGCGGCGCCGTCTCGAGCTCCAGGCGGCCGGCCTCGATCTTCGAGAAGTCGAGCACGTCGTCGATGATGCGCAGCAACGCCGTCGCCGAGTTGCGCACCGTGCGCACCAGCCGCTTCTGGCGCTCGCCGAGAGGCTCCCGCTCGAGCAGCTCTGCCGTCCCCATGACGCCATTCATCGGCGTGCGGATCTCGTGGCTCACCGTGGCGAGGAAGGTCGACTTGGCCTGGTTGGCCGCCTCGGCGGCGTCGCGCGCGCGCTCGATCTCGGCCTGGCGGTTTCTGAGCTCCGTGATGTCGCGAAAGAGACCGAGCGTGCGGCCGCCCTCGATCGGCCGGAAGGTGAGCTCGATGTGGCGTCCCGACGGCAGGCGCCGCTCGAAATGAGCGCCACGCGGATCGCGCATGCGCGCAACCCGTTCCTCTGCCGACAGCACCTGGCCATCGTCGCCCCTCTCGATCTGAAACCTCACCAGGTCGTGGATCGACCGGCCGGTCGCCGACCAGGCGTCGGGGATGCCGAACATCCGCCGGACGGCGGAGTTGATGTAAGCGACCGATCCATCGGCATTGAGCAGGCCGACGCCGTCGGTCATGCCGTCGAGAATGATGTTGGTGAGCCGGTGAGCGCTCGCCAACTCGTCGCGCGCACGCTCGAGCTCGCGCTCGCGGTCCTTGATGTCCGTGATGTCGCGCACGACGATCAGCGTGTTGCCATCGCCGAGAGGGCGAAACGTGAACTCGATGTGGTGCCCCGACGGCAGGCGGCGATCGGAGCGGCTCCCTTCGGGCGCCGTCGCCCGGGCGAGACGCTGCTCGAACGTCAAGGCGTTCCCCTGCTCGTCGTAGTGATGGTCGCCGCGCTCGATCTGGCCGCGGATGATGCCATCCAGGGTCATGGGCGGGAGCGGCGCGTCGCCCGCGCCCGAAGCGGGCATGGGGTAGAGGCCTTTGCCGTTGGAGTAGACCAGCCGTCGGCTGGAATCGAACAGCGACACGCCGATCGGCAGACCCTTGAGCATCGCGTCCGACAGCTTTTGCGTTGCCGCGACCGTGTCGCGCACGCGTTCCAGCTCGAGCTCGCGATTCCTCGCCTCGGTGACGTCGCGCACGACGCACAACGTATGGCCGCCGTCGATCGGTGTGAACGAGAACTGGATGTGCTGCCCGCTCGGCAGGCGGCGCTCGGATTGGCTGCCCCGAGGATCGAAGGTCCGCGCCAGCCGCTGCTCGAGCGTCAGGGCGACGCCGTCCGGCCCATACAGGTGGTCGCCGGCTGCCATCTGCATGCGGATGAGATCTTCGGCCTTGATGTCGGGCTGCACCTTGCCGCCCGGCAACTGGAATCTGCCCAGGCTCATCCTGCTGTTGGCGTGGATCAGCCTGCGCTCCGAATCGAACACCGCGGCACCTCCTGGCATCCCTTCGAGCACCGCCACCAGCAGGTCGCGCGCCCTGTCCCTGTCGGCCATCGCCCGCTCTGCCTCGGCCTGGCCCCGGCGCAGGTCGGCGATGTCGCGGTGCAGGCCCGCCAGGCGCTTGCGGGCATCCTCGAGCTCCGCCTCGCGTTGCTTGAGCTCGGTGATGTCGCGATAGACGGCAAGCAGGCGGCCGTCGCCCAGGGGGCAGAACCGGGCAGCGATGTAGCGGCCCGAGGGCAGCCGCCGCTCGTAGCTCTTCTCGCCCGGCCCCGCCTGACGCTGCAGCCGCTCGTCGAGCGACAGCATCCTGCCCCTCTCGACGATGCGGTCGCCGGCCGCTTCGAGCTTGTCCACGACGTCCCTGATATCCAGGCCGCGGGGCTCCAGGGGGCCGGCGAAGCTGAAGAAAGCCGCCAATGCCTTGTTGCAATAGGCGATGCGGCTGTGCTCGATCAGCGCAACGCCCTCGCTCATCGAGTCGAGCACCGATCGCAGCAGGTCGCAGGCCCGCCGCGACTCGTCGCGCGCCTCCTTGAGCTCCTTCTGGCGTTGCTTGAGCTCGGTGACGTCGCGGTAGAGGCCGAGCAGGCGCCCGTCGCCGACCGGCTTGAACACGAACTCGACGTAGCGGCCCGTCACCAGGCGGCGCACGAAGCGGCTGCCACCGGGCTCCAGGGCGCGCTGGACGCGTTGCTCGGCGGTCAGCGCGCTGCCGTTCTCGACGGCATCCTCGCCGGCCTCGATGCGCGTGCGGGCGACTTCCTCCATGGTCATGCCGAGCCGGATGTACTTTCGGTCGGGCAGGTTCATGTGCTCCTGCAGCGCCGGGTTGACGTAGGACAGGCGGCGATCGGCGTCGAACAGGGCCACGCCATCGGCCATGGTGTCGAGGATGGTCGTGGTGAGGCGGTGGGCGCGCGCCAGGTTGTCGCGCGCTTCCTCGAGCTCGACCTGGCGCTGCTTCAGCGCCGTGATGTCGCGGCAGATGCACAGGGTGCGCCCGTCGGCTATCGGGCGGAAGACGATCTCGCCATGGCGCCGGCGCGGCAGCGAGCGCTCGAATCGGCTGCCGCGCGGATCGAAGATCAGCGCCACGCGCTCCTCTATCGACAGGCGGCGGCCATCGACGACTGCGGCGTCCCCGGCGTCTTCCCGGGCGCGCAGGATCGCTTCGACCGACGTCCCCGCCGGCACCGGGCCGACACCGAGGAATTCCTCGGCTGCCCTGTTCAGGTGGACGATACGGCGGTCGGCGTCGATCAGCGCCACGCCGTCCGTCATGCCCTCGCACATGGTCTCCATGAGGCTGCGCACGGCCGCCAGCTCGGCACGCAGGGCATTGGCGGACCCGGTCTCGCGGGCCAGCGCCTGCTCGGCGCCCTGCAATCGCTCGAGGGCAGCCGACAGGGTCGCGGGCTGATTTTCGATGGCCGACATGGCGTTCTTCTACACGGCGATTGTCACACGCCGGTAACGCGGCTGCCGGTTTATGTTTCGTAGGTTGCGCGGGGAGGGCTCAGCCGCCGTTACGAGCCGGACCTCGTCGCCCGGTGCCGGGATGGGGGCGCCGAGGCGGCAGGTGTCGAGACGGTCCCGGCCGCTTTGCCGCCACCCGGTGCGCAGCCGCGAGGGCGGCACGCGCCCACATCACCAGCTCGTCGGGCTCGTCGATCAGCCGCTCCGGCACGCGCCAGAACGACAGGTCGATGATGCTGCCTTTCTTCTCGTAGCTGAGCGGCGGCGAGGACGCGGCTTCCCCGAAAGTCTCGCGGTTGTGGTCGTCGACCCGGACATAGAACACGTCCTCCGCCACGATCCCGAACATGACGCCCTGGCAGAACAGCCCGGTCTTGCCGAACATGCGACGCATCGTGAGGTGGCCGAGCGGCGCGAGCTGCTCGCGCAGGAACTCGGCGAAGGAGGCGCTGGCGACCATGCTCAGCCCGCGGAGGTTCCCGGGGGAAATTCCTCGTGTTGCGGCAGGCTGTCGGTGATGGCGAACCACGGCGCCTTGGATCCAACGAAGATGTGGGCGCTCGGCCGGATGGCGGGCGCGTCGAGCAGCGTTCCCATGGCGACATGGACGAAGCCGCCGTTGCGCACGACCGAGTAGAGCAGCGAGCCACATAGCCGGCAGTGCGTGTCGTTTGCGTTGGCGTCGCCGAAGATCATCAGCCTGATCTCGCCCTGGGTGACGATCAGCTTGTCCCGCTCGATGCCGGCGAACGGCTTGAAGGCCGACCCGGTCGTCCGCCGGCAGTTCGAGCAATGGCAGTTCATCGCGTACTGGAAGGCATCGGGCACGGTGTAGACGACAGCACCGCAAAAGCACTTGCCGGAAAGGATGCGGATCGTCGTCGGTTCCGGGTCAGCCACGTGCTCGCTCCAGACATGTCATGCGCCGAACGATCACCTCGCGGTCATCCCGAGCGCAAGGGAGGATCTATCGTGGCCCCCTGCCACGAGCGAGTGCCGCCGGTGCATTCTTTCCCCCTGCGCCCTGTCCTGCAATGGACCCTGACACCGCCCGGCAGGGCATTCGCCTATGGACGCGCTTTTCATTCTCCTCCCTAGCGAAGCTGGGGAGGTGCCCCCGTTATCGGGGGCGGAGGGGTCATGGGCCGCAGTCCCGCTGCTCATGACCCCTCCGTCGCCTAGGCATTTTGGCCGCGGAGCGGCCAAAAGCCATTTGACGGCGACACCTCCCCGGCTTCGCCAGGGAGGAGAATATGTGAGCGCCCGCGTCCGAATGTCCTGACGCCGCACGGGGGTCAGCGCGTCCGGTTGTACTGGTAGTCCTCGCGCGAGCTGCCGTCGGCCCTCAGGCCCGGCGGCAGCGGCGCACGGGTGGCGTTGACCTTCGCGTGGGCATCGAGCGCGGCCTGGTCGGACCACAATTCCAGCAGCGTGAGCTTGTCGGGGTTCAGCGCGCTTTGAAAGACCTCGAACTGCTCGCAGCCGGGTTCCTGCGCGACCTCGGCGCAGCGCTGCCGGAAGGCCTGTGCCAGTTCCGCCCCTTTGCCGGGCACCGCATTGATCGTGACGACCAGCCGAACTTTCATGCTGACTCCCTTGGCCGAATGACGGGCAAGAGTAGTTGCCCCGGCGTGCCGCGCGTCAAGCGGAGCGCCGCTGGAGTTCGATCTTTCTTGGTCGAAGAACGGCCGGCCGTCCTCACACTCTCTCCAGCGCCAGCGCGATGCCCTGGCCGACGCCGATGCACATGGTGCAGAGGGCGCGCTTGCCACCGGTCGCCTCGAGCTGGTTGAGCGCGGTGATCATCAGGCGGCCGCCCGAGGCGCCGAGCGGATGGCCGATGGCGATGGCGCCGCCGTTCGGGTTGACGTTGTCGGCATCGTCGGCGAGGCCGAGCTGGCGCAGCACCGCCAGCGCCTGGGCGGCAAATGCCTCGTTGAGCTCGATCGTGTCGAAGTCGCGCACGGTGAGGCCGAGCTTGCCCAGCAGCTTCTGCGTCGCCGGCACCGGGCCGATGCCCATGACGCGCGGCGGCACGCCGGCCGAGACCGCGCCCAGGATGCGCGCGCGCGGGGTCAACCCGTTGGCCCTGGCGGCGGCCTCCGAGGCGATGATCATGGCGCAGGCGGCGTCGTTCAGGCCCGACGAGTTGCCCGCCGTCACCGAGCCGCCTTCGCGGAAGGCAGACGGCAGCTTGGCCAGGATCTCCATCGTGGTATCGCCGCGCGGATGCTCGTCCCTGGCGACGACTGCCTCCGTCTTGCCCTTCTTGACGCAGACCTCGACGATCTCCCGGTCGAAGAAGCCGCGCTCCTGCGCTGCCTTGCAGCGCCGCTGGCTGCGGTAGGCGAAGGCGTCCTGGTCGGTGCGGCTGATCTGGTGCTCGCCGGCGACGTTCTCGGCCGTCTGGCCCATGGCGTCGACGCCATAGGCTGCCTTCATGCGTGGGTTGACGAAGCGCCAGCCGAGCACCGTGTCCTCGAGCTTCATCGAGCGATCGAACGGACCCTCGGGCTTGCCCATGACGTAGGGCGAGCGCGTCATGCCTTCGACGCCGCCCGCGATCATCATGTCGGCCTCGCCGAGCTTGACGGCACGCGCCGCGTGGCCCGCCGCTTCGAGGCCGGAGCCGCACAGCCGATTGACCGTGGCGCCGGCGACCTCGACGGGGAGACCGGCCAGCAGCCCGGCCATGCGCGCGACATTGCGGTTGTCCTCGCCCGCCTGGTTGACGCAGCCGTAGATTACGTCGTCGACCGCGCCCCAGTCGACGCTCGCGTTGCGTTTCATCAGCGCCTTGATGGGATGGGCCGCAAGATCGTCCACGCGCATGGCGGCAAGCCCGCCATTGTAGCGGCCGACCGGCGTGCGAACGGCATCGCAGATGAAGGCTTCGGTCATGTTGGCTACTCCCGACACAGTCGATGCGACCGGGGTAGCATCGCCCTTCGGGCTTGCCAACTCCCGGTCGAGAGGCAGTCGCCTCCCGATCGCGAATCGTTAGCTGGTCGACCCGCGCCGGAACACGGCGTATTGGGCATAACCGCCATGTGGACGGTCGAGGCGGCACAGCGCGCCGGCATGAACCGCAAGCGCCGCGAGCTCGGCCTCGAGCCCCGCGCGTGGCTCGACGTGGAACCAGGCCAGCCATTGGCGCAATGCGGCCCGGAACCAACCCGGCAGCCGCTCCTGCTCGCCGAAATCGACGATGTGCAGCTCGCCGCCCGCCGGCAACCAATGCAGCGCCCGTGCAAGGGCGTCCCGCCAGCCGGGGATCATGGACAGGCTGTAGGAGAAGAAGATGCGCGAGAAGCCCGGCACGCCGAACAGCAGCGCCGGATCGAAGCTGGTGGCGTCGGCATGGGCGAGGCGGATCCGTGCCTCCAGGCCGGCCCGGCGGACGGTTTGGCGGGCCGTCGCGAGCATCTCGTGCGAAAGATCGACGCCGTAGAAGGCGGCCTGGGGCCACGATCGCGCGGCGTGAACCAGGTTGCGCGCCGTGCCGCAACCGACCTCCAGCACGCGTCCGCCCGGCGGCGGCGCCAGCTCGTCGATCAGCCGGTCGCGGCCCAGCAGGTAGAACTTGCGCGTGACGTCGTAGACGTGACGCTGATGGCGATAGAGGCGGTCCATCAGGACGGGCGCCGTCGGCGCGACCACGCGTCTACCCGGCGAGGACGTAGAGATGGAAGCCGCCGTACACGGCCGAGCGATCGCGCCGGGTGAAGGCGAGCGAGGTGTCCTCCTCGTAACGCCAACGCGCCAGCAGCGCCGGATCGAGGCGGCCGGGCAGCAGCGACGGCTCGGCGGCAGTCCGGAAGATGACGCGCGCCCCGGGGCGCGCGGTGCGGGTGATCTCGGACCACAGGGCATCGAGCTGGGCGTCGGTCATCCAGTCCTGGGCGTCGAGCAGGACATAGCGGTCGCACGAGGCGGCGGGGCAGGCGGCGAGATGCTCGGTCACCGAGCGGTTCAGCACCTCGATGCGGTCGACGCGCGCGCGGATCGTGTCGAACTGCTCACGCCGCAGGTAGGGCGGCAGCGGCCCCTGGCCGCCGGCGCTGTAGCGCCGGCCGAACGCCTGCCAGGCGAAGTAGTTGTCGTCGAGGCTGAAGCCGCAGGCCAGGCGCTCGACGCGCGCGCGCAGCACCGAGCCCATGTCGCGGCCGCCCGCCAGGGCCTCGTACTGTGCCGGCGGGATGCCGAGGCCATAGAGCGACAGCCGGTTGGCGGTCGCCCAGCGCACGACGGGCTTGTCGAACAGCGGCGCCAGCATGGTCTCGAAGAAGGCGCGCTGGTCCTCGAGCGTGCGCGCGTTCAGGAGATCGCGCAGGTCGACGCCGTGCAGGCGTGCGGCGGCATGGGCGAGCCCGATGAAGCGGCCCAGCACGCCGTGCCGGTAGGCATTGCGGGCGAAGATCGCGATTCGGCGACGGCCGAGCTGCTGAAGGCTGCGACCTTCCCAATAGGCCCGGCTCTGCGCGTCGAGGTGCGGCGCGATCAGCCGGTCGTAGGCGGCGAGATTGGCCTCGTTGTCGGCCGCACCGAAGAAGCCGTAGAAGGCTTGCCAAGACGGCAGTCGGCTGGCGGCGACGATCTTGAGCCGGTTGAGCGCCACATGCGCGCGGCTGAGGTCGACGGCGACGATGTGCGCCGGATCGGCGGTCAGGTACGAAAGCACATTGCAACCGCCCGAGGCGATCGCCACGACGCGACACTGCGGGCCGAGCGCCAGCGCCTCGAGATCGATCTCGGGATCCTCCCAGATCTGGGCGTAGACCAGGCCGCGGAAGAGGCGTTCGAACAATCGTTCCAGGATCCCTTCGAGGGAAAGCGCATGGTTGCGCCGCACCGCTTCTTTCAGACGGATGCGGCTCTCAGCCCGCAGATCGGCCACGCGCGCTCACCTCCGATCGACTCGATCCGCGATGTATAGCTCGCCATGCATGCCAGTTTGATGACGGCCCGGCATGGGATCGGTCAATCGAAGCCAAGACCAACGCCGTCATCTCGGGTGGAGGCGCCCAGGGCAGGCACAGCATTCGGCTCCGGTGGCGATGACGGACTTCCTGTCAGTCGAGACAGCCCTCGTCCGGGCCCTTGACGGGTTGATCGGTTAGTTGGACCGTAGACGGCATGACGACCGCCACCACCGCCCGAGGCTTCGCCCTCTTCGAGACGTCGCTCGGTGTCTGCGGCATCGCCTGGAACGCGCGCGGCATCACCGGGCTGCAGCTGCCCGAGACGAGCGCCGAGGCCACGCGCGCCCGCCTGCAGCGGCGCTGGCCTGGGGCCGTCGAGTCGGAGCCGCCGGCCGACGTGCGACGCGCCATCGACCAGGTGCTGGCGCTGCTCGGCGGCGCGGCGGTCGATCTCCTCGACGTGGCGCTCGACCTCGACGGGGTCCCCGAGTTTCACCGCAGGGTCTACGAGGTGGCGCGCAGCATCCCGCCCGGCCGGACGCTGACCTACGGCGACATCGCCAGGCGACTCGGCGTGCCGCAGGAGGCGCGCGAGGTCGGCCAGGCGCTCGGCCGCAACCCGGTCGCCATCATCGTCCCGTGCCATCGCGTGCTGGCGGCCAATGGCAGGATGGGCGGCTTCTCGGCAAGCGGCGGCGTCGCCACCAAGCGGCGCATGCTGGAGATCGAAGGAGCGCTCGGCGGCGGCCCGCTGTTCGACTTCGCGCGCCGCTGAATCCCGGAGAGAGCGCCCGTAGGCGATTCCCTGCGTCGACAGGCGACGATGCGGCGGAACTGGCATGGTTGCTGCTGCGGCAATTGCGATGGTTGGACGCCACTGCAGCGACATGATCGGCATGACATAATCGAGCCATGGTTCTTCCCCTCTCAAGCACCGTGGACCGCACGCTCGAGCGGCTGCGCAGCGCCTTCGTCGAGACGACGCGCGGCGCGCGCGAGGTCGTGGGTGCGCCGATCCGGCCTGACCTGCCCGACGACGACATCCCGCGCCTCAAGGGCCGCATCGATGCCTGCCTCGAAGGCAAGGGCGGCGAGACGGCCCAGCGCCGGCGCGCCGCCGAGCTCGGCCAGACCTACCTCTCGCTGTCCCCGGCCGGACGAAAGAAGTTCCTGCTGACCCTGGCGCGCGACTACGGCCTGCCCCGCGAGGCGGCACTGGCGACGGTCGAGCGGTGGCGTGCCTCCAAGGAGGCGCCGCGCGGCCTCATCAGGGCGCTCGAGCCGCCGGCGGTGCGCCTGCTGCGCGAGTTCGTCGGCGTGCCGCAGGGCGTCAAGTTCGTGGTCGACCTGCGCGCCGAGCTGCTGACGCTCGGCCGGTCGGACGCGGCGGCGCGCATGCTGAGCGAGGATCTGCGGCCGCTGCTCGGCGCCTGGTTCGATGTCGGTTTCCTCGACCTGGTGCGCATCGACTGGGAGGCGCCGGCCGCGCTGCTGGAGAAGCTCGTCGCCTACGAGGCGGTGCACGCCATCCGCTCGTGGCGCGACCTCAAGAACCGGCTCGACAGCGACCGGCGCTGCTTCGCCTTCTTCCATCCGCGCATGCCGGACGAGCCGCTGATCTTCGTCGAGGTCGCGCTGGTCGACGGCCTCGCCGGCAACGTCCAGCGCCTGCTCGACGCGCGCGCCGCCACGCACGACGTGCGCCACGCCAACACGGCGATCTTCTACTCGATCTCGAACTGCCAGCAGGGGCTGGCCGGCATCAGCTTCGGCAACTTCCTGATCAAGCGCGTCGCCGACCAGCTGGCGCGCGACCTGCCCAACATCAAGGAATTCGCCACCCTGTCGCCGATCCCCGGACTGCGCCCCTACATCGACAGGCGGCTGAAGGAGGAGGGCGACCAGGTCCTCACGCCGGCCGAGATCGCCTCGCTCGCCCCGGTGATCGGCGAGGCGACGGGCGCCGCCGCGGTGCGCAAGCTGCTCGACCGCCCGGTGTGGTGGGAGGTGCCGGCGATCTCCAAGGCGCTGCGCCCGATCCTGAGCCGGCTGGCGGCGAAGTACCTCACCGCGACCGACGAGCGCGGCCGCGCGCTCGACCGCGTCGCGCACTTCCATCTCGGCAACGGCGCCATCGTCGAGCGGTTGAACTGGTTGGGCGACACCAGCGGCAACGGCTTTCGCCAGTCCTACGCCATGATGGTGAACTACCGCTACAAGCTCGCCGACGTCGACGCCAACCACGAGGCCTACGCCTCGGGCCGCGTCGTCGCCAGCCGCGAGGTGAGGGCGCTGGCGAAGGGATAGCTACTTGTTCAGATACTCGAGCTTCAGCCCCGGGCGCGGCCATTCGAAGCTCACCAGCTTGCCGGTGAGCGAGAGCGTGGCGTAGGCGGTGCGCAGGTCCTTGCCGCCGAAGCACACGTTGGTGACCATCGCGTCGGGCAGCTTGTACTGGGTCACCGACTTGCCGTCGGGCGAGATGTCCGACACCGCGCCGGTGATCAGCGTGGCGACGCAGATGTGGCCCGCCGAATCGACGGCCAGCGAATCGAACATCTGGTAGCCGCCGAGGCCGACCACCACGCGGCCCTTCTCGCCGCGATAGGGGCCGTTGGCCGACCTGATCTCGCCCGGCGCCGAAAGCTCGAAGCTCCAGCAGCGCGCGGTCGGCGTCTCGACGACGTAGAGCGCCTTGCCGTCGGGCGACAGGCCGCAGCCGTTCGGCCGCTCCAGCGGGAAGATCTTCTCCTCGATCTTCGAGCCGTCGGCCTTGGCGTAGTAGACGGCGCCGCGGTCGTTGTCGCGCTCGCGGGTCTTGCCGAGGTCGGTGAACCAGAAGCCGCCGGCGTCGTCGAACACCAGGTCGTTGGGGCCGTTCAGCTTTCGCCCATCGCACGAGTCGTAGAGCGTCTCGAACTTGCCGGTCTCCAGGTCGACCACCTGGATCGAGCCGCCTTTGTAGTCGGCCGGCTGGGTGCCGGGAAAGGTCCGCCCGTCGGGCAGCTTGATCCAGTTGAAGCCGCCGTTGTTGGTCACGTAGAGCTTGCCGTTCGGCCCCATCGCCGCGCCGTTCGGGCCGCCGCCCAGGTTGGCGATCACGTGCTGCTTGCCGTCCGGCATCACGCGCGTCAGCGTCTGGCGGGCGATCTCGACCAGGATCACCGAGCCGTCGGGCATGGCCACGGGGCCTTCCGGGAACAGCAGGCCCGAGGTGATCTCCTTGTGCGGCGTCGTCATGCTCACTCCCCCGTTCATTTGCCTTTGAAAGCCGGCTTGCGCTTGCCGAGGAAGGCCGCGACGCCTTCCCTGAAATCCTCGCTGCGCCCCAGCTCGCGCTGGAAGTCGCGCTCGACGTCGAGCTGCCGGCTGAGATCGTTGCCGCTGGCTTGCCCCAGCGCGTCCTTGATGCGGGCGAGCGACAGGGTCGGGCCGTCGGCCAGGCGGCGCGCGAGGTCGGTCGCGGTCTTCATCAGGTCGGCGTCCTCGACGACGTCCCAGATCAGGCCCCATTCCTTGGCCTGGGCCGCGCTGATCTGCGGCGCCAGCATGGCGAGCGCACGGGCGCGCTGGTCGCCCACCAGGCGCGGCAGGAACCACGTGCTGCCGCCATCCGGCAGCAGGCCGATGCGGGCGAAAGCCTGCAGGAAGGTCGCCGACTTGCCCGCCACCGCGATGTCGGCCGCCATGGCGAAGCTCATGCCGACGCCCGCCGCCGGGCCGTTGACCGCGGCGACGATCGGCTTGGGCAGGGCACGCATCAGCCGGATCACCGGGTTGAAGTACTTGTCGAGGGCGGAGCCCGAATCGCCGCCGGCGCTCTCGCGATCGGGATCGGCGAGGTCGGCGCCGGCGCAGAAGCCGCGGCCGGCACCGGTCAGCAGCACGGCGCGCACCGAGGAATCCTCGGCGAGCTTCTCCCAGCAATCCTTGATCTCGCCGATCATCTTGCGCGAGACGGCGTTGAGCTTCTCCGACGCGTTGAGCGTCAGTGTGGCGAGCCCCTGGTCCTTGGCGAGGGTGATCCTGTCGTAGGTCATCTGCTTATCGTCCGGTGAAATTGGCGGGGCGCTTGGCGAGAAAGGCGGCGACGCCCTCCTTGAAATCGGCGCTGCGGTTCAGGGCGACCTGGCTGTCGCGCTCGAGATCGAGCTGCTGGTCGAGCGTGTTGGTGGCGGCCGCGTTCATCGCCTGCTTGATGGCGGCATAGGAGAGCGTCGGCCCCTTGGCCAGCCGATGCACCAGCTTCCGCGCCTCGTCCATCAGCGTGTCGTCGTCGAAGACCTGCCACACCATGCCCATGCGCGCCGCCTCCTCGGCCGGCACCGAGCTGCCGAGCATCGCCAGCCCGCGGGCGCGCGCGTCGCCCACGGTGTGCGGCAGGAAGTACGTGCCGCCGAGATCGGGGATCAGCGAGATGCGCACGAAGGCCTGGTCGAAGCGCGCCGAGCGCGCCGCCAGCACGATGTCGCAGGCCAGCGCCAGGTTGGCGCCGCCGCCTGCCGCCACGCCGTTGACGGCCGCGACGACCGGCTTGGGCAGCTCCCGGAGGGCGCGGATCATCGGGTTGAAGAGACGGTCCATCGCGGCGCCGAGATCGCGCGGGCCGTCCGCCGCGCCATCGCCCGGCCCGCCGTCGGCGAGGTCCGCGCCGGCGCAGAAGCCGCGGCCGACGCCGGTCAGCAGCACGGCGCGGATGTCGGCCTCGTCGCGCGCGCGGGCGAGCTCGCGGACGATCGCCTCGATCAGCGCCGGGCTCATGGCGTTGAGCCGTTGCGGCCGGTTGAGCGTCAGGGTCAGCACGCCGTCCTCGAGGGCGGCGATCACGGGCGTTCGGTCCATGGCGGCGGAGACTGGCACGCGCGCCGGTCCCGCGCCATCGGGTCGCGTCGCATCGCGGCACTTTCGATCCGGTCGGCGACGCGCGGCGACACGCGAGACGGAGGCAGCCGCGCGACCGCCGTCCGACGCGCCTGGACGAGTCCGGGTCGGGAACGGCAAGCCGCTGGTTCCCCTCGGCCCAGCAGGGCTCTCGCATTCGATTGTGCTCGAGCCAAGGCGCTGCGCTCGGCTCCGGTCGGGGTGATGGAGGTCTTGTGCCATGTGCGAATGCCCCGCCTCAGCCCGGCAGGGTGAACACCTCGACCGGCTCGGCGACGCCGCGCAGGCGGTGGAAGCCCAGCGAGGCGAGCGGCACGGGGCAGACCTCGTTGAAGGCGGCCGACGCCAGCACCGGCACCTCGAGCTCCTTGGTCAGGCCTTCCAGCCGGGCGGCGATGTTGACGGCCGGGCCGATGACGGTGAAGTCGAGGCGATTGCCGGTGCCGACATTGCCGAACGTCACCGTGCCGACATGCAGGCCGATGCCGAAGCGCAGCGGCTCGTGGCCGCCGGTGGCGCGCGCCTCGTTGGCGGCCTCGATGTCGCCCATCAGCCGGCGCGCCGCCGCGAGCGCGGCCGAGGTCACCATCGGCAGGAACAGCGCATCCTCGGCGGGGAAGTACCCCATCACGCCGTCGCCGATGAACTTCAGGATCTCCCCGCCGTTGGCGTCGAGCGCGTCGCCGACCAGCTGGAGGTAGTTGTTCAGCAGCTCGAGCAGCTCGCCCGGCGCCATGCGCTGGTTCATGCCGGTGAAGTCGCGCAGGTCGGAGAACCACAGCACCGCGCGGATCTCCTGGCCCTCGCCGCGCCGGATGGCGCCGTTCAGCACGCGCTGGCCGATCTCGCGGCCGAGATAGGTCCGCGCCACGGTGTCGGCGACGCTGCGCTCGATGTGGGATTCGACGATCGCCCCGATCATGTCGACGACGCGCGTGAGATCGGCAATGTCGCCTTCGGAGAAGCCCGCCGGGTCGTCGGTCGTGAAGGTGACGACCGGCAGCGGTCCCTCGCGGCGCAGCCGCATCGGCAGGGCGAGATAGTCGGTGCCGCCATCGGCCTTGACCTCGCGCAGCAGGAGATGGTGGTCCGGGCCGACATCCTCGAGGCGATAGCGCACCGGCCGCTTCTGCTCGCGCGCCTCCTGCAGGGGGCTGCCGACGTAGGCGGAGGTGAACTGGATGCCGAAGGCGCGGGCGATCTGCTGCACCTTCTCGCCGCGCCGCCACACGTAGCCCATCGCCTCCAGCTCGGGATGGACGAGCTGCAGGCCGACATAGATGCGCCAGACCGGCAGGCCGGCCCCGACCAGCCGCTCGCCCAGCCGCTCGAGGAAGACCGACGGCGATGCCACCAGCCGGCCTTCGCGCTCGAGCCATTCGGCGAGCGGCGCGAGCCGGCCAGTCGCGGAGCAGGCGGCCTTCAGCTTCCGACCACCGCCGCCACTTCCTCCGACGAGGTCCGGTAGACCTTGGTGGTCGAAAGGTCGGCGATCTTCTCGATGTTGTCGGCCACGTCCTCGACGGTGGGCGCGCGGCCGGCGATGCGCACCCCCGGCGCCTCGCGATACTCGATGCGCGCGAAGTAGCCGGCGCCGGCGCTCCAGATCTCGCCGGTGCGCTGGCACTGCTCGCTGCACAGGTAGGCGACCATCGGCGAGACGAACGAGGGGTCGAGCCTGGCCAGCATCTCGGGCGTCATCAGGCTCTCGGTCATGCGCGTGCCGGCGACCGGCGCCAGCGCATTGATCAGCACGTTGTACTTCTGCCCTTCGAGGCGCAGCGCGTTCATGAAGCCCACCACGGCGAGCTTGGCGCCGCCGTAGTTGGACTGGCCGAAATTGCCGTAGATGCCCGAGTTGGACGACGTCACGACGACCCGGCCATAGGCCTTGGCGCGCAGGATCGGCCACGCGGCGTGCGTCACGTAGGCGGTGCCGAGGAAGTGCACCTTCACCACGAAGTCGAAATCCTCGACCGTCATGTTGTGGAAGGTCTTGTCGCGCAGGACGCCGGCATTGTTGACGACGATGTCGACCGTGCCGAACGTGTCGACCGCGGTCTTCACGATGTTGGCCGCGCTCGCGGCCTCGGCCACCGAATCGTAGTTGGCGACGGCGCTGCCGCCGGCCGCCGTGATCTCGGCCACCACCTTGTCGGCGGCGGCGTGGTTGCCGCCCTTGCCGTCGACCGCGCCGCCGGGATCGTTCACCACCACCCTGGCGCCGCGCGAGGCCAGCAGCAGGGCATGCGCGCGGCCGAGGCCGTTGCCGGCGCCGGTGACGATGGCGACCCGGTTGTCGAAGCGGATTATCATTCTCGATCTCCCCTCAGCTCTGACCCTGCCCTCGGCTCTCGCGCTGCAGCGCTCGCCCCGATCCGGGGGCCGGGCCGCTTATAGGGCGATCGTCCCCGGCTATGGAATCCATTCCTGATCGGCATTTTCGCTTCACGCAGCCTGCGCCGATGCTCCGCCCATCGCCGCGACCATTCTGGACGCGGCCCATCCGACGGAGATGCCCCATGTTTGCTCGCCCCGCCCTCGTTTCAACCCTCCTGCTCGCCGGCCTCGGCCTGGCCGGTCCCGCCCTTGCCGGCGAATGCCCAGCCGACAAGGTCAAGGCCGGTGCCGTCAAGCCTGTCACCCACGCGCCGAAGGGCGTGACCGACAAGGTCCTGTCGACGATCGACCTCGCCGGCGAGAAGGTCGCGCTCAAGGGCCATCTGATGCGGGTCCGCAAGCTCGAGGTGCAGCCGGGCGGCATCGTCCCGTGGCACAGCCACGCCGAGCGGCCGGCGCTGATCTACATCGTCAGCGGCGAGATCGTCGAGAACGCCAGCAACTGCGCCGTGCCGATCGTCCACAAGGCGGGCGAGGTGGCGCGCGAGACGCATGCCACGTCGCACTGGTGGCAGAACAACGGCAAGGCTGCGGTGGTGCTTCTGTCGTTCGACATCGCCGCCGACCCCAACGACCATCACATGTAGCCGCCGGTCGAGGATCGAGCCATGCCCGGTGCCCTGCGCGCGTTCACGATCGGCCTTACCGCCTTCCTGACCGTGGTCGACCTGTTCGCGACGCAGGCCATCCTGCCGGCGCTCGCGCGCGCCTACGCCGTGTCGCCGGCCGAGATGGGCTTCGCCGTCAACGCCACCACCATCGGCATGGCGGCGGGCGGCCTGGCGGTCGCCCTGCTCGGCCGACGGCTCGACCGGCGGCGCGGCATCCTGGCGAGCCTGGCGCTCCTCGCCGTGCCGACGGCGCTGCTGGCGACCATGCCCGACCTGCCGCTGTTCACCCTGCTGCGCATCGCCCAGGGCGTCTGCATGTCGACGGCCTTCGCGCTCACGCTGGCCTATCTCGGCGAGCACACGAGCGCCACCGATACCGCCGGCGCCTTCGCCGCCTACATCACCGGCAACGTGGCGAGCAACCTCGCCGGCCGCCTGCTGGCGGCGGGCCTCGTCGATCACTGGGGGCTTGCTGCCAACTTCCATGTCTTCGCCGCCCTCAATCTCGCCGGCGCCGTGCTGGTATGGTTCAGCGTCGAGCGCACGCCGCCGATGCGGCCGGCCGACAGGAGCCACGGCCACCCGCTCGACAGCTTCCTCGTCCATCTCGCCAGCCCGGCGCTCCGCGCCGCCTTCGCCATCGGCTTCCTTATCCTGTTCGCCTTCATCGGCACCTTCACCTACGTGAACTTCGTGCTGGTGCGGCCGCCCTTCTCGGTCGGCATGATGATGCTGGGCATCGTCTACTTCGTCTTCCTGCCGTCGATCGTCACCACGCCGCTTGCCGGCAAGGTCGCGGCCCGCATCGGCACGCGGCCCGCCCTGTGGTCGGCATTCGCGCTGGCCATCGCCGGCCTGCCCTTCCTGCTCGCCGGCACGCTTTCCGCGGTGCTCACAGGCCTCGCCCTGATCGCCGTCGGCACGTTCTTCGCCCAGGCGACCGCCACCGGCTTCGTCGGCCGCGCCGCCACCGTCGACCGCGGCGCCGCGAGCGGCCTCTACCTCGCCAGCTATTTCCTGGGCGGCCTCGCCGGCAGCGCCGTGCTGGGAATCCTGTTCGACCGTCTGGGCTGGGCCGCCTGCGTCGCCGGCATCGGTCTTTCCCTGGCGCTCGGCGCGCTGCTGTCGACGCTGCTCGTCCCGGTCCAGCCCGAGCATGCGGCACGGAAAACGCGGCAGTCGGCCGCCCTCTAGGCGGCCTTGGATGGTCGCTGGCCTTCGAGGCGATAGGATTGGACCAGGATCTCCGCCGGGATATCCCATGCCGTCGAAAGCTTGCGGATGACCGACAAGGACATCGGCCGCTTGCGATTGAGAATCGCCGACGCCAGTGAACGCGATCCCACCAGGCGCGCAAAGTCGGCTTGTCCCAGGCCGCGCTCCTCCATGTGAGCCTGGATCGCCTCGATCGGCCCTGGCGGGTCTATCCTGTCGCGCGCAGCTTCGTAGGCAGTGACCAGCGCGACGAGCACCTCGAGCCGGTCCGCCCGCGGCGTGCCACGCTTGGCGCCCATCAGACGCTCGATTTCCGCCAGGGCCTGATCGTGCTCTGCTCGCGTCCGAATCGGTTTGCTCGGCATCGGATATCCTTACACGGTTCGGGCATCGATCCGGTCGTAGGCGGCATGAAGCCCGACGAAACGAACCAACACCAATCCAACGGCATAATCGACCTTCACGACGATCACCTGTCTCGTGCGCCCGATTCGTTGCCAAACGTTCACTCGGTTGGCTTTCGCCCGGTTTCAGCGTATCCACGGGGCCTACGCCAGCCGACCTACGCTGCCGGGCAGCGTCGGGAGGTCGAGGCAAACGACTCAACGCAGGCCGCCCGAAGCTCCGCTGGAGCGAAGGGGGACCAGGAGAACCGCAATGGCCGCCCAGGCCCAGGCAAGAGCCCCCGAGGTCGATCTCACGGTCGCCGAGCTGAAGAAGCTGTTCGGCGAGCGCGTCAGCACCGCCCATGCCGTGCGCGAGCAGCACGGCAAGGACATCTCGTTCCACGAGGCGCACCTGCCCGACGCCGTGGTGTTCGCCGAGTCGGCGGAGGAGGTGCAGCAGATCGTCCAGTTGTGCGCCCGCCACAAGACGCCGATCATCGCCTTCGGGACGGGCACCTCGCTGGAGGGCCATATCAGCGCGCCCAACGGCGGCATCTCGCTCGACGTCAGCCGCATGAACCGGGTGCTGGCGGTCAACGAGGCCGATCTCGACGTGGTGGTGCAGCCGGGCGTGACGCGCAAGCAGCTCAACGAGTACATCCGCGCCACCGGCCTGTTCTTCCCGATCGATCCCGGCGCCGACGCCTCGATCGGCGGCATGACCAGCACGCGCGCCTCGGGCACCAACGCGGTGCGCTACGGCACCATGCGCGAGAACGTGCTGGCGCTGCAGGTGGTGACGCCGGACGGCCGCCTGATGCGGCTCGGCCGCCGCTCGCGCAAATCGTCGGCCGGCTACGACCTGGTGAAGCTGTTCGTCGGCTCGGAGGGCACGCTCGGCATCATCACCGAGATCACCCTGCGCCTCTACGGCATCCCCGAATCGATGGTGTCGGCGACCTGCGCCTTCGACACGCTCGAAGGCGCGGTCGAAACGGTGATCCAGACCATCCAATCGGGCATCCCGGTGGCGCGCATAGAGCTGATGGATACCGAGACCGTCGACACCGTGAACAAGTACTCCAAGCTCGACCTGCCCTTGAAGAGCACGCTGATGCTGGAGTTTCACGGCACCGAGGCCGGCACGAAGGAGCAGGCCGAGATGGTGCAGGCACTGGCCGCCGAGAACGGCGGCAGCAACTTCGCCTGGACCGGCCAGGCCGAGGAGCGCAGCAAGATGTGGCAGGCGCGCCACGACGCGGCGTGGGCCGCCAAGTCGGCCAAGCCGGGCTGGGGCATGTGGGCGACCGACGTCTGCGTGCCGATCTCGCGGCTCGCCGAATGCATCCTCGAGACGCAGAAGGACATCGTCGCCAGCAGGATCTATGCGCCGATCGTGGGCCATGTCGGCGACGGCAACTTCCATCTCACCATGATGGTCGACCCCGACGACCCGACCTACCTGCCGCGCGCCGAGGCGCTCAACGATCGCATGGTGGCGCGCGCCCTGGCGCTGGGCGGCACCTGCACCGGCGAGCACGGCGTCGGCATCGGCAAGATCAAGTTCCTCTACGAGGAGCACGGCGAGGCGATGTCGCTGATGCGCTCGATCAAGAAGGCGCTCGATCCCGACAACATCATGAACCCCGGCAAGATCCTCGGGCCGATCAACTGAGAGGCCTCTACGGGACCAGTGCCCGATCCGGTCGACGCGAGCGGCCAACGCTGCGAGCGTCGCGCCGTCCGGATGTGGCACTTGTCCCGGCGCGGAGCCTGACACGACCAACCACAGGACAGGCGCCGGTCGCGCTCCGCGCGACGACTGTCGGGAGCCATCATGAACGAGCAGCTGCTGTCGACGCTGTACACCGCCTCGACCTGGGTGATCCCCGCCTTGCTGGCGATCACGCTGCACGAGGCGGCGCACGCCTTCGTCGCTTCCAGGCGCGGCGACCCGACGGCCGAACGGCTGGGCCGCGTCACCTTCAACCCGCTGAAGCATATCGACCCGTTCGGCACGATCCTGCTGCCCGGCATCCTTCTCCTGACGCACGCGCCGTTCCTGTTCGGCTACGCCAAGCCGGTGCCGGTGAACTTCCGCATGCTCAAGAACCCGCGGCAGGACATGGTACTGGTGGCGGCCGCCGGCCCGGGCATCAACATCGTGCTCGCGCTGATCGCCGGCGCGCTCGCCCATGCGCTGCCGCTGCTGCCGCCCGAGGCCATCCCGTGGGTGCTCGACAATCTCCGCAACACGATCCTGCTCAACGTCATCCTCGCCGTCTTCAACATGCTGCCGCTGCCGCCGCTCGACGGCGGCCGCGTCGCCGTCGGCCTGCTGCCCGACTTCCTCGCCGTGCCGCTCTCCAGGCTCGAGCCCTACGGCATGTTCATCATCATCGGCCTGCTGTTCATCCTGCCGCTGATCGGCAGCCAGATCGGCGAGAACCTCAACGTCCTCAACTGGCTGCTGTCGGACGCCTTCGACGCCGTCATCCGGCTCGTGCTGCGGGTGACCGGCAACTGAGCGGCGGCAAGCGTCGCGCGCCGGACGGAAAAGTAAAACGATGGTCTTTTCTTGCGGTCGGTGCGGTCGCTTGCGGTCGCAGCCTTTGGAATCAAGGGGTTGGACCGACCGCAAGCGACCGTTCGGCGAGGCCTCTTGCGGTCGCACCCGCCGTCTTGCGGTCGCAGCCGTCCGACGCCCGATCCGTCGCGGTGTCGCGTTCCCCTGACTGGAGCGGCCGTGGAGAGTCGGCCCGGAATCTTGCGTCACTTGCGTCATTGCGTCATCGGCCTTTGAAATCAAGGACTTGGTGGTGACGCACCGGAATGGCGTTGCGTCGGTAACGGGTCGTCTTTGCGTCGGTGCCGGCAAGCAGGGTGAAGTCCTTCGAGGCGCGCGGAGATCGTCACGCCGGCTATCACGACGCCGCACGAGTGGGCAGAGCGGCCGGCCGGGTTGGCTCTCTTTTGCAGCCACCATCGTATGTGCAATCACGTACGCCATCTCGACCAGCGCATTGTCGGCTCCGTCCGGCACAGCTGCGGGTCCGATCGACTCCTGGCTTGTCGCCGAGGCCAGGCAGCGCGTTTCGCACGATCTCCAGGGCGGAAGCGTTCGTCGCCGCCAATGTTCAGCCGATGAGCCGATTGCGCGCTTCGGCGTCTACGAACGGCTGCGACAGCTCACGGCCGGCATCTGCACCGAAGCCGCGGCCTCACCGAGGCGTCGGACCAGGAAGCTGTTCCGGCGGCTGCTCGGAATCGCGCCCCGGCGCCAGGTCGGCCTCGAGCGGCGACCTGGTCTCGATCACCGACGACAGCGGACGACGGTCGATGAGCAGGCGGGTGACGTCGGGCCGCCCGGAATGCCCAGCTGGATCGGCGCCGAGCTTCGCCGCCGCAAGCGCATCGCAATCGACCTCGACCACGATGACACCTTCCTCGCTTTCCGGAATCGCCGCCGCCAGCGCCCTGCCGTCTGGGCCGTAGACCATCGCGAAACCGCCCGAGGCCGGCAGTCCCGTCACCGAGACCATGGCCCGCCGCTCGTCGGTATCGGCGACGAGTGCCAAGGTCGCCTCGTCCATGACTGCCGTCGGCGCCACCACGAAGCAGCCGTTCTCCAGCCCATAAACCTGACTGATGGCGGCGCTCATTTCCGGTCCGGGAGCATGGGCTCGCCCTCGCGCCATGGACAAGGCCGGCCAGGAGGCGACATGGATCTCTTCGTTCTGGGAAGCGAGCGCGAACTTCGACAGCGACTGCAGATGTTCCCAGCAATTCAACGCGCCCACCCTGCCTGCGCTGGTATCGACCACGGTCAGCCCGGAGCCATCGCCTTCACCGAACACCATTCGCTCGGCGCGAGAAGGCTTGAGCTTGCGTCGATGCAGCTTCACCGTGCCATCGCTGTCGACGATGGTCTGGCCCATGTACAGGCTGCCTCCGTCGAGCTCGGCGTAGCCGAACACGGCGACCATGCCGAAGCGTCGCGCGGCATCACACAGCACCTGCATCTCGGGGCCGCTTCGGCGCACCGCATTGCGGCGGTAGCGGGCAGCGAACTGCGTTCCCCAATGCGGCGGACCCAGCCAGATCCACCATGGGTAGCCGGGAATCCAGGTCTCCGGGAACCCGATCAGATCGGCACCGCCTTCCGCCGCTCGCTCCATCAGCGCAATCGCCTTCGCAACCGTTGCCGTCCGGTCCAGAAAGACGGGCGCCGCCTGTACGGCAGCGAGCTTCAGATGGCGCTTCATGCTTCTGCGTCCTTCGCGGTCACGAAAGGCGGCGCCGGTCGCCGACCACGTCAGGCCGCGAGGACTGTCCGAATGCGTCGCTCGCGGTCTTCGCGAGGTGCCGCGCGGCAGGATCGGTCTCGGCCATCACCACTCCTTCCTCTCGTTCCGTCAGCCGGGTGGCAAGCGGCGCACCATCCGGCCCGAACATGGTCGAGCGATCGTCTGCAGCATCGAGGCCGACGACCGCCCCCACCGATATTGCCAATCGAGCCAGGCGCACGCATTGACATGCGAGCGATAGCCCTTCGCTCCCCGCCGGCTCCTTTGGAAATGAAGGCTCGACAAGAAAAGGGCCGGCGATAGCCGGCCCTTCGACATCGGCGGGAAGCGAAGGCTTACTTCGCCGCCTGCACCATGATCTCGACCTTGAGGCCCGGCGCGGCGAGCTTGGCCTCGACGGTGGCGCGGGCCGGCGCGTTGCCGGGGGCGACCCAGGCGTCCCACACCTCGTTCATCTGGCTCCAGGTCGAGATGTCGGTCAGCCAGATGTTGGCCGACAGGATCTTCGACTTGTCGGTGCCGGCCTCGGCCAGGAACTTGTCGATCTTGGCCAGGATCTGCGCCGTCTGGCCCTTGACGTCGGCCTTGGCGTCGTCGGCGGTCAGGCCGGCGAGATAGACCGTGTTCCCGTGCACCACCGCGCTGCTCATGCGCGGGCCGGCATTGATACGTTGCACCATCGTCCTCTCCTCTCCTCGTTGGGCTCTTGGGCGGCGGCGACCTTAGCAGAGGCTAGCGCGCCGCGACGACCATGATTTCGACCTTCATCCTCGGGTCGTTGAGCTGCGCCTGCACGGTGGCCCGCGCCGGCGCCTGGCCGGGCACCACCCAGGCGTCCCACACCGCGTTCATGGCGGCGAAGTCGGCGATGTCGGCGAGCCAGATCACGGCGCTCAGGATCCTGGTCTTGTCGCTGCCGCCGCGCGCCAGCAGCGCATCGATCTCGGCCAGGGCCTGCTTTACCTGCCCGGTGATGTCGAGCGAGGTGTCCTCCGGGATCATGCCGGAGAGGTACATGCGGTCGCCGAAGACGCTGGCTTCGCAGAGCCGTGGGCCGGGGTCGATGCGGGTGACGATTGCGGTCATGACAGCTCCTCTCAGTTCTCCTCCCCAGCGAAGCTGGGGAGGGTTCATGACGTCATGCCCGCTCGCGAATGTCCGAGAAGCGAACTTTCGGCGAGCGTTCGGCGATGTAGCCCAGCTCCCAGGCGTTGCGCGCCAGGAACACTGGGGAGCCGTCGCGATCCTCCGACATGCCGCCGCGGTTGGCCGACATGAAGGCCTCGAGATCGGCCTTGCTGTCGGCGGAAATCCAGCGCGCCGTCTCGAACGGCGCCGGCTCGAGGTCGATCTTGACCTGGTACTCGGCCTCGACGCGGGTCTTCAGCACGTCGAGCTGCAACTCGCCGACGACGCCCACGATGTGGTCGCCGCCGATGATGCGGCGGAACACCTGTGTCACGCCTTCCTCGGCGAGGTCGTCGAGCGCGCGCTTGAGCTGCTTGGACTTCATCGGGTCCTCGAGCTTGACGCGGCGCAGGATCTCCGGCGCGAAGTTGGGGATGCCGGTGATCTTGATCGCCTCGCCCTCGGTCAGCGTGTCGCCGACCCTGAGCACGCCGTGGTTGGGCACGCCGATGATGTCGCCAGGCCACGCCTCGTCGACGATCTCGCGCTCGCGGGCGAAGAACAGGATCGGCGAGTTCACCGACAGCACCTTGCCGGTGCCCATCTGGGTGAGCTTCATGCCGCGGCGGAACTTGCCGCTGCACACCCGCATGAAGGCGATGCGGTCGCGATGGTTGGGGTCCATGTTGGCCTGGACCTTGAACACGAAGCCCGCGACCTTGGGGTCGACCGGATCGATGGGCCGCGGCTCGGCCGGCTGCGGCCTGGGCGGCGGCGCCCAGGCGGCCAGCGCGTCCAAAAGTTCGCGAACGCCGAAATTGTTGTAGGCGCTGCCGAAGAACACCGGCGTCAGGTGCCCGGCACGGTAGGACTCCAGGTCGAAGGCCGGATAGCCGGCGCGCACCAGCTCGACCTCCTCGGCCAGCCGGTCGTCGGCGATGGTGTAGTTCTCGATCACCTCGCCGATCCGGCTGCGGTCGGCCGTATCGAACACCAGCATGCGGTTGCGTGCGAGGTCGTAGGTTCCCTTGAAGGCCTGGCCCGAGCCGGTCGGCCAGGTCATCGGCGCGACGTCGAGGGCCAGCGTCGAGGCGATCTCGTCGAGAAGCTCGATCGGGTCCTTGGCCTCGCGGTCGAGCTTGTTGATGAAGGTGATGATCGGCACGTCGCGCAGGCGGCAGATCTCGAACAGCTTGCGGGTACGCGCCTCGATGCCGCGGGCGGCGTCGATCACCATCACCGCCGAATCGACCGCGGTCAGGGTGCGGTAGGTGTCCTCGCTGAAATCCTCGTGGCCCGGCGTGTCCAGGAGATTGAACACCGCGCCGCCATACTCGAAATGCATCACCGAGGTGGTGACCGAGATGCCGCGCTGCTGCTCGATCTTCATCCAGTCCGAGCGCGCCCGCCGCGCCTCGCCGCGCGCCTTGACCGCCCCCGCGACATGGATGGCGCCGCCGAACAGCAGCAGCTTCTCGGTCAGCGTGGTCTTGCCGGCGTCGGGATGGGAGATGATGGCAAACGTCCGTCGCAGCCCGGCCGGATGGCCGGCGAGATGGGCGTCGAACGCGGGGGAAAGGGCGGTATCGGGCACGGGTCGGTTTCCGGGTCAGGGCACTCGCATTTGGGCGCGCTTTCCATTTTTTCCTCCCCAGCGAAGCTGGGGAGGTGTCGCGTCTTACGCGACGGAGGGGTCATGAGCAGCGGGACTGGGGCCCATGACCCCTCCGCCCCCGATTACGAGGGCACCTCCCCAGCTTCGCTAGGGAGGAGAATGAAGAGCGCGCCCGTATGCGAATGCCCTGGGGTTCCAAGGGAGAGCGGGGGGTAGCTGAGGCCCCGCAAGGCGTCAATCACGCAATTGCCGGCGCACCCGGGCGAGGGAGGTCGGTGCGCGCGTGCGGCGTATGGTCTCCCTTGCACCTCGGCGCACGGCTCCTACATTTCCGCGAGCTATCGCCATCCCCCACAATCGATCGACAGACGCTTGGCCAGTCCGCCCGGCGGAGGCGTGCTTTGAGTGCTTTGAGGAACGAGATCGTGCAGTCGGTCCACCACTGGACCGACGAGCTGTTCAGCTTCAGGACCACCCGCGACAAGGGCTTCCGCTTCGCCAGCGGGCAATTCACGATGATCGGCCTCAGGGTCGACGGCAAGCCGCTGCTGCGCGCCTACTCGATCGCCAGCGCGCACTACGACGACACGCTGGAGTTCTTCTCCATCAAGGTCCCCGACGGCAGGCTGACCTCGCGGCTCAAGGATCTCGCGCCAGGCGATGCGATCCTGGTAGGCGCCAAGGCCACCGGCACGCTGCTGCTCGATAGCCTCACGCCGGGCCGCAACCTCTACCTGCTGGGCACCGGCACCGGGCTCGCGCCCTTTCTCTCGATCGTCCGCGACCCCGAGGTCTACGAGCGCTTCGAGAAGGTGGTGCTGGTGCACGGTTGCCGCCACGTGCGCGACCTGGCCTACCGCTCCCGGCTCGCCGACGAGCTGCCGGCCGACGAGATCCTGGGCGACTGCGTGCGCGACCAGCTCGTCTACTACCCGACCATCACCCGGGAGCCGTTCCGCAACCGCGGCCGTATCTCCGACCTGATCGAGAGCGGCACCCTGGCCCGCGATGTCGGCGTGCCGCCGATCGGCAGGGAGCACGACCGCTTCATGCTGTGCGGCAGCGTCCAGATGCTGGCCGACCTTCGCAGGCTGCTGGAAGGTGCGGGCCTCAGCGAAGGCAGCACGACGGTTCCCGGCGAGTTCGTGGTCGAGAAGGCGTTCGTCGACTAGCCAAGAATGCCTCACCCTGAGGAGCGGCTGCAGGCCGCGTCTCGAAGGGTGGGCCAAAGCACGTCTGTTGCCGATCAAAGGGCGAAGATTGCTTCGCCCAATTCGAGACGCGGCCTGGAGCCACTTCCCCAGGGTGAGGTATTCTTTGGTGCTCCACCCGAGGAAAGGCGCGCCCTGGATGCGAGCACACGCAGGCGGGTGGCCCGAAGCCGCCCGCTCAGCGTCGCCTGTCCCTCAAGGCGCGCACCGCCTCGACTGACCAGTCAGTAGGGTCTATGCCCATCTCGGCGAGAGCTGCGTCATCCGCGGCCCGATCGCGCTGCTTGGCCAGCGCCTCGGCGCGCGCCAGCACGGCGGCGAGGCGATCCGTGTCGGTGGACTTGAGCTGCAGCTTCTTACTCATTGATGCAATCCTCTGCCTCATGCTGAGGAGCCGCGCAGCGTGGCGTCTCGAAGCATGGGCAACAGGCACCGTAAGTGTTGCCATCCTTCGAGACGCGCCCTTGGGGCGCTCCTCAGGATGGACAGTGGTGTTGCCGTGAGCCAACCCTGCACGACAGTTGATTGACGTGCAACTGACTCTCTTCGGTAAGGTCAGCCGTTGAGCTCCTCGCGCAGCATCTCCAGTTCCAGCCATTCGGTCTCGGCGGCGTCGAGCTCCGCCTGGGCGGCACCGAGGCGGCTGGTCTTGGCGGCGAAGGAGGCGGCGTCGCGGCGATAAAGGTCGGCGTCGCCCAATGCCTGCTGCAGCGAGCCGATCTCTGCATGCAGGGCGTCGATCTTCCTTGGCAGCTCGGCGAGCGCGCGTTCGCGCTTGTAGCCGAGCCGCCGCGCCGGGGCGGACGACGTTTCCGAGCGCGCCGTCGCGGCGGCCGGCGCCTTGTCGCGCCGCGCTGTCGCCGCCGGCGCCTCGCGCGGCCCGCGCTGCGCCACGTAGTCGCTGTAGCCGCCGGCATACTCGATCGCCGTGCCGTCGCCCTCGAGCGCGATCGTCGAGGTCACCAGCCGGTCGAGGAAATCGCGGTCGTGGCTCACCAGCAGCACGGTACCGTCGTAGTCCGACAGCGCCTCCTGCAGGAGGTCGAGCGTGTCGGCGTCGAGGTCGTTGGTCGGCTCGTCGAGCACCAGCAGGTTGGACGGCGCGGCCAGCGCCTGGGCGAGCAGCAGCCGGTTGCGCTCGCCGCCCGACAGGGTGCGCACCGGCTGGCGCGCCTGCTCGTCGCGGAATAGGTATTGCCGCAGGTAGCTCATGACATGCATTGGCCGGCCGCGCACCGAGAGGTGATCGTTGCGGTCGGCCAGGGTGTCCCATGGGGTCTTGTCCGGATCGAGCCCGGCGCGGCGCTGGTCGATGACGACCGGCACGAGGTTGGCGCCGAGCTTCACCGAGCCGGTGTCGGGTTCCAGTTCTCCGATCAGCATGCGCAGCAGCGTCGTCTTGCCCGCGCCGTTGGGGCCGATCAGGCCGACCCGGTCGCGGCGGAAGATGCGGGTCGAGAAATCGCCGACGATGGTGCGCTCGCCGAAGCGCTTGGAGATGTTGCGCACCGTGATGGCGAGCGAACCCGACTGCTCGGCCGCGCCGACCTCGATGGTGGCGCGCCCGACGGCGCCGATCCGCTGCTGGCGCTGCCGGCGCAGCGCCTGGAGCTGGCGCAGGCGGCCCTCGTTGCGGGTGCGGCGGGCGCGAATGCTCTTGCCGGCCCATTCGGTCTCGCGCTCGATCAGCCGGTCGAGCTTGTGGCGCTCGGTCGCCTCGCGCTCCAGGATGTCGCTCGACCAGTCCTCGAACGCGGCGTAGCCCTTGTCGAGCCGGCGCACGATGCCGCGATCGAGCCACAGCACCGCCCGCGCCAGATTGTCGAGGAACCGCCGGTCGTGGCTCACAAGCACGTAGGCGCCCTTCCAGGCGCCGAGCTTCTCCTCCAGCCACTCGATGGTCGGCAGGTCGAGATGGTTGGTCGGCTCGTCGAGCAGCAGCACGTCGGGCTCGGCCACCAGGGCGCGTGCCAGCGCGGCGCGGCGCGCCTCGCCGCCCGAGAGGGTCGCCGGATCGAGCCCCCCGTCGAGCCTCACTTCCTCGAGCAGGGCGGCGACGCGGTAGTCGGACGGCCCGTGCGAGTCGACAAGCGCCGCGGCGACATAGTGCGCGACGCTGGGATGGCCGGAAAAATCCGGCTCCTGCGGCAGGGTGGCGATGGTGACTCCGGGCTGGGCGAAGCGTGTCCCTGAATCGGCGATCGGCTCGCCGGCCAGGATGCGCAGCAGCGTCGACTTGCCCGCGCCGTTGCGGCCGACCAGGCTCAGGCGCTCGCCGGGCGCGATGCCGAGCTCGACGCCGTCCAGGATGACCTGGCCGCCGAGGCGGTAGCGGATGTCGGAGAGCGCGAGAAGAGGGGGATCGGCCATGGTCGAGGGGAAACGGGAAACGGGGAGGGAGGCGTACATGACCCAACCTGTCCACATCGGCAAGAGCGCCAACCGGCGCTAGGATCGCGCATGCTGCGTGTCGTCGAGGAACCGCGGCGCATCGAGCGCGCCGTCAAGCGTCTGCAAAGCGTCCTGAAGGGCGTGCCCGCGCGCGGCGTGCGCCTGACATGGCGCGGCGGCGAGCTCACCACCACCATCCGCTGGATGCGCGACGAGGGCTTCTGGTGGGCCCTCGAGGCACGCATGGCGCGCGGCAACGGCGCCGCCGGACGCTACGCCCTGCTGCTCGGCCATGCGCCCGATGCGCCGGCGCGCCGCGAGAGCGTCACCTGCGAGATCAACCTGCTGCGCGCCGGTGCCGACCGAAGGCTCGCCGGGCTGATCGCCAGCGACGATTCGGGGGCGCTCTATCTCGTCCATTCCGGCCGCATCGGCGGCACCCGCCCGGGCCGCCGCAAGGCCGGCTTCCGCAGCTTCCTGGCCGATGGCGTGTGGTGCCCGCTCGCGTGGCCGGACGGCAAGGAAACCGAGGCGCTGGTCGTGGCGCCGCTCGACAGCCCGCGGTTCGCGCGCCTGCTCGGGAAGTTCGTGAAGTCGGTGCGCGGCTTCAAGGCCGGCGAGAGCGTGGCGACGCGGACCGGCCTCTGCATGGCGCCGGCGGCGATCGACTCCGCGCGCGTCGCCTGCGACCGCCAGCTGGTCGACGGCGCCCTGCACGAGGAGCTGGCCAAGCGCGGCCTGTTCGGCGGCGACGCCAACCTGTTCACCTTGCGCGGCGAGCTGCCGCGCCCGCTCTTCGCCCTGGTGGCAGACGGCCGGCCGGACGAGCTCGCCCTGGCGGTCGGCTCCCTGTCGCTCGCCGCGGCGCGCGGCGATGCGCGGCTGCGGCCGATCCTGATCGCGCCCGCCGCCCTGATCGATTCGCACGACGCCGCGCTGCAGGCCCTGCCGTTCGCCTGCGTGCGCTACCGCTGGCGCGGCGCGCGCGCGGTGTTCGACAATCTTGACGCCGCTCTGGCATAGGATCCGCGAGCATGGTGATGGGTCTCACGACCGGCCTGTGGGTCAGCGCCCAGGTGCGATTGTGTGATCGCGCCTTCATCCCGGCCGCCGTGGTGCGCCGCGGCGATCCCGATGCCGGCACGGTGCTGCTGAAGCTCAACCGCTTCGAGGCCGGCGTCACCGTCTATACCCAGACCAGCACGATCGACGACGAGCCGGCGTGGAGCCGCGGCACCGGTGCAGCGCCCGTGACGGAGGCCGAAGCGGACGCCTACATCGCCCGGCAGGTCGCCCGCGACCCCGATCTCTGGGTGCTCGAGATCGAGGACCGCAAGGGCGTCTACAAGATCGACGGAAAGATCGTGTGATTGCCCCGGGAATCTACCGTGCCGCGTCGAGCGTGATGCCGGCCTGCCGCATCTCGGCCAGCATCCGCGCCTTGCTGCCGTCGAGGTCGATGGCGGCCGTCGCGGGCTCGACGACGGCCACCTCGAAGCCTGCCTGGCGGGCGTCGAGCGCCGACCAGGCGACGCAGTAGTCGAGCGCCAGGCCGCACATCACCAGGCGCGAGAAGCCGCGCTCCTTCAGGTAGCCGTCGAGGCCGGTGCGCGTGACTCGGTCGTTCTCGCGGAAGGCCGAGTAGGAATCGATGCCGGGATGAAACCCCTTGCGCACGATCATCTGCGCCTTGCCGATCTGCAGGTCCGGGTGGAAGGCAGCGCCCGGTGTCTCCTGCACGCAATGGTCGGGCCACAGGGTCTGCGGCCCATAGGGAAAGTCGCGCGCGCTGAAGGGGGCGGCGCCGGGCCACGCGCTGGCGAACGAGGCATGACCCGGCGGATGCCAGTCCTGCGTCAGGATGACGTGATCGTGGTGCGCGATCAGCCGGTTGACCAGCGGCACGATCGCGCTCCCGCCGGGAACGGCGAGCGTGCCGCCGTCGCAGAAGTCGTTCTGCATGTCGATGACGATCAGGGCTTCGGTCGGCATCCTGGCGGCTCCGTCATTGGCTCGATCACTGGCTCCATCACGGGGGCGCGATATCGCCGCGGCTCAGCTCTTCCTCGAACGCCGCCGACCAGTCGTCGAGCGTGCCCGAGTCGATGGCGCCGCGCAGGCCGCGCATCAGGTCCTGATAGTAGTGCAGGTTGTGCCAGGTGAGCAGCATGGCGCCGAGGATCTCTTCCGCGCGAATCAGGTGCTGCAGGTAGGCGCGGCTGTGATGGCGGCAGGCCGGGCAGGCGCACTGCTCGTCGATCGGCCGCGGGTCGTCGCGATGGCGCGCGTTGCGCAGGTTGAGCTCGCCGCGGCGCGTGAAGGCCTGCGCTGTGCGGCCGCCGCGGGTCGGCAGCACGCAATCGAACATGTCGATGCCGCGCCGCACGGCACCGACGATGTCGGCCGGCCGGCCGACCCCCATCAGGTAGCGCGGCCGGTCGGCCGGCAGCATCGGCACGGTGATGTCGAGCACCGAGAACATGGTCTCCTGGCCTTCGCCGACGGCCAGCCCGCCGACCGCGTAGCCGTCGAAACCGATGTCGGTCAGCGCGGCGGCGCTCTCCGTGCGCAGCGCCGGGAAGACGCTGCCCTGCACGATGCCGAACAGGCCGTAGCCCGGCCGCTCGCTGAACGCCCGCTTGCCGCGTTCCGCCCATTTCATCGACAGCCGCATCGAGGCGGCGGCCTCGGGCTCCCCGACCGGCCAGCTCGTGCATTCGTCGAACGACATGGTGACGTCGGCATCGAGCAGCTTCTGTATCTCGATCGAGCGCTCGGGCGTCAGGCGATGCTGCGTGCCGTCGATCGGCGAGCGGAAGGTGACGCCGTCGGCATCGAGCTTGCGCAGCTCCTTGAGCGACATCACCTGGAAGCCGCCCGAGTCCGTGAGGATGGGCCGTGGCCAGTTCATGAATCGGTGCAGCCCGCCCAGCATCGCGACCCGCTCCGCGCCGGGGCGCAGCATCAGATGATAGGTGTTGCCGAGGATCATCTCGGCGCCGGTCTCGGCCACCGACTGCGGCATCATCGCCTTGACCGTGCCGACGGTGCCGATCGGCATGAAGGCCGGCGTCTCGACCGTGCCGTGCGCGGTGCCGATGCGGCCGCGCCGCGCGCGGCCGTCGCGGGCCAGCAGATCGAACGAGAGGCTCATCGGTGCAACAGACAACAATCGCCGTAGGAATAGAAGCGGTACCGCCGGTCGACGGCGTGGGCATAGGCCGCCTTCATGCGCTCGAGCCCGGCGAAGGCCGCGACCAGCATGAAGAGGGTCGAGCGCGGCAGATGGAAGTTGGTCAGCAGCAGGTCGACGGCGCGGAAGCGAAAGCCCGGCACGATGAAGATGTCGGTCTCGCCGGCCCAGCCGGCGATCGCACCGTCGTGCGCCCGCGCGACCGTCTCGAGGAGGCGCAGCGCGGTCGTGCCGACCGACACGATCCGGCCGCCGCCGGCGCGCGTGCGCTCGATGGCGCGGGCCGTCTCGTCGGGAACCTCGCCCCATTCGGCATGCATGGTGTGGGCGTCCGTGTCGTCGACCCGCACCGGCTGGAAGGTGCCCGCGCCGACGTGCAAGGTCACGCCGGCCGAGGCAATGCCGGCCTCGCCGAGCGCGGCCATCAGGGCGGGCGTGAAATGCAGGCCGGCCGTCGGCGCCGCCACCGAGCCGTCGCGGCGGGCGAACAGGGTCTGGTAGTCGGCGCGGTCCCGTGCGTCGGCGACACCCGATCGGATATAGGGCGGCAGCGGCACCGCGCCGGCCCGTTCGAGAGAGGCGAGGAAGGGGGTGCCGCTGGTGTCGAAGGCCAGCACCAGCGAGCCGTCGTCGTTCTTGTCGTCCACCGTCGCGGCGAGGCCTTCGGCGAAGGCGAGCCGATCGCCCGGCCGCAGACGCTTGGTGGGGCGGGCGAAGCAGAGCCAGCGGCCATTGCCCAGATCGCGGATCAGCAGGGCCTCGACGGAAACGTCCTGGCGCCCCGACGTTCCCGGCCGCACGCCCTGCAGGCGCGCCGGGATCACCCTGGTATCGTTGAACACCAGCAGGTCGCCGCGCCGCAGCAGCCCCGGCAGGTCGCGCACGCCGCGATCGTGCAAGCCGTCCGGCGCGACGTCGAGCAGGCGCGCGGAATCGCGCGGCTGGACGGGGCGCTGGGCGATCAGCTCGCTTGGCAGCGCAAAATCGAACAGGTCGACTCGCATTGCAGATAGAGAGTGACACAACTTTCGTGTCCCTCCCCCGTAATCGGGGGAGGTGGCCCGCAGGGCGGGGGGGGAAAAGCCTCAGTCGAGGTTCATCAGATTATGACGTTGGGACTCATGCAACTCGACTGGGGCCTTCCCCCTCCGCCCCGTATGACGGGGCACCTCCCCCGATTACGGGGGAGGGATTTGAGAAGTGTCCACTCCGTCAAGTCTGGCCGATGTCCATCACCACGGCGTCCGAATCGTCGGCCGGCGGGTCCATGCCGGGATCGACCAGGGTGACGAAGCGATGGACTCCGGCGACAACCTCGCGCTTCACGCGCGCCCGAGTCTCCAGGCAATGCAGGTGCGCCAGGGTCTCGGCGAAGGCGAACACCACCTGGTTGTTGTCGAGATGGCGCGGGAACAGCACCGGCACCATGTCCCAGCCGGTCGCGCCCTCGGCGCCGCGCTGGGCGATGGCGCTGGCCATGTCGTTCATGCGCGCGTCGTGATGGGCCACCAGCTGGTCGAGCCGGGTGTGCAGGCCGATGAAGGGAAAGCCGTGCGAGGGCAGCACCAGCGCGTTGGCCGGCAGGCGGCGAAAGCGCGAGAAGCCGTCGAGGAACCAGGTGAGCGCATCGGCGCGCGGCTCGTTGGGCCATACGCCGACATTGGTGCTGATCTTGGGCAGCACCTGGTCGCCGGCGATCAGGACGTTGAGCTCGGGGCACCACAGCGAGGCATGCTCGGGGGCGTGGCCGCGGCCCACGATGACGTCCCAGCGATGGCCGCCCAAGGTGATCGGGTGGGCGTGGATCAGACGCTGGAAGGAGGTCGGCAGCGGCCCGACACCCTTGGCGTAGCCGCCCTTGTGACGGTGGAACAGCGTGATCTTGTCGGCCGGCACGCCGTTGCGCGCCAGGTGGGTAGCGCGGACGTCCTCGTTCTCGATGAAGTCGTTGCGAGCGGCGACCGCGCTCATGTACTCGCCGAGCGTCATGAAGAGCTGGGCGCCCCAGCGCTCGCACAGCCAGCCGGCCATGCCGACATGGTCGGGGTGCATGTGCGTGGCGATCACGCGCACCACCGGCTTGCCGCCGAGGTCGGCCGCGAAGATCCGCTCCCACAGCTCGCGAGTCTGCGGCATGTTGATGCCGGTATCGACGATGATCCAGCCGTCCTGGTCCTCGATCAGCCACAGATTGATGTGGTTGAGCTGGAAGGGCAGCGGCATGCGCAGCCAGTGGATGCCGGGGGCGACGTTCTTGATCGTGCCGGGTTCCGGCACGTCGCCGCAGGGAAAGCGCAGTTGGGCCAGCAGGCGCTGGGCGAAATCGGGTGAATCGGGCATGAGGCCACCCTAGCCACAGATGCCGGCCAGTGTCACGGCTGCGAACCGAGGGCCCGCCATGCGATATCGCGACGGCAGAACCCGTCCGGCCAGTCGATCAGGTCGACAGCGCGATAGGCCCGCTCGCGCGCGATTTCCACGGTCGGCCCGAGTGCCGTCACGTTCAGCACGCGGCCGCCGTTGGCGAGCACGCGCTTGCCGTCGGCCCTGGTCCCGGCGTGGAAGATTTCTACGCCTTCGACCCGGCTCGCCGCCTCCAGGCCGCGGATCTCGCTGCCTTTCTGGTAGGCATCCGGATAGCCCTTTGCCGCCATCACCACGGTCAGGGCGGTCTCGTCCGACCAGCGCAGGTCGAAATGGCGCAGGCCGCCGTCGGCCGTGGCGATCAGGGCCGGCAGGATGTCGGATTTCAGGCGCGGCATCAGCACCTGGCATTCCGGATCGCCGAAGCGGCAGTTGTACTCGAAGATTTTCGGCCCCTGGGCGGTGATCATCAGCCCGGCATAGAGGACGCCCCTGAACGGCGTGCCGGCCCCGGCCATGGCGCGCACCGTCGGCAGGATGATCTCGTCCATGGTGCGCCGCTGCATGACCGCGTCGAAGATCGGCGCCGGCGAGTAGGCGCCCATGCCGCCGGTGTTCGGTCCCTTGTCGCCATCGAAGGCGCGCTTGTGGTCCTGGGCGCCGATCAGGGGCAGGGCATGCTCGCCGTCGCACAGGGCGAAGAAGCTGGCCTCCTGGCCGACCAGGAACTCCTCGATCACGACCGAGGCGCCGGCCGCGCCGAAGCGGTTGCCCGACAGCATGTCGCGGGCCGCCGCGATCGCCTGGTCGACCGTCTCGGCCACGACGACGCCCTTGCCGGCCGCGAGGCCGTCGGCCTTGACGACGATCGGCGCGCCGCGGGCCGCGATGTAGCCTACCGCCTTGTCGACGTCGGTGAAGCGTTCATAGGCGCCAGTCGGGATGCCGGCCCGGCGAAACAAATCCTTGGTGAAGCCCTTCGAGCCCTCGAGCCGGGCGGCCGCGGCCGAGGGCCCGAACACCTTGATGCCCGCCTCGGCCAACCGGTCGGCGAGGCCGGCGACCAGCGGCACCTCGGGCCCGACGACGACGAAGTCGATCTGCAGGGTGCGCGCCAGCGCCACCTGGCCCGCCAGATCGTCGGCCGCGACGTCGACGCACTCGGCGACCCGGGCAATGCCGGCATTGCCGGGCGCGCAGTAGAGCTTGCTGCAGAGCGGCGAGGCGGCGATCGCCCAACACAGCGCGTGCTCCCGACCGCCGCCCCCTACGACCAACACCCGCATGATCTCAACCCCTTGAAAGTCCGTGGCCGAATTTCCGACATGCCGACAGGCTTCGGGCGCCGACCAGGCCTGGCAGCGCGATGGACGCCCCACGATGGCCCTCGGCACGAGATGGAGCGCCTGCTTCGTCGCAGGCCCTAAGACCATGAAACCAATCGGGCGCAAAGCGGAGTTTTCGGACAGGGTGGACAAGCCTGCAGCGACCCACAGGCATCCGTTTACCTGCCGCGATGTGCCGGTATAGCTTCGGTGCCATGGAAGCAGCCGCGCCCGAGCAGGCCGTCAGCAACGTCCCGGAATTCACCGTCTCGGAAATCTCCTTTGCGCTGCGGCGGGAGATCGAGACGGCGTTCCCGCGCGTGCGCGTGCGCGGCGAGATCAGCCAGCCGTCGTTCCCGCGCTCGGGCCATTGCTACTTCCGGCTCAAGGACGAGAACGCCGTGCTCGATGCCGTGTGCTGGAAGGCAACGATCCCGCGGCTCGGCCTCAAGGTCGAGGAGGGGCTGGAGGTCATCGCCACGGGACGGCTGACGACCTATGCCGGCTCGTCGCGCTACCAGATCATCGTCGATCGGGTCGAGCTTGCCGGTGCCGGGGCGCTGCTGAAGCTGCTCGAGGACCGGCGGCGCAAGCTGCAGGCCGAGGGCCTGTTCGACGCCGAGCGCAAGCGGGCCCTGCCGTACCTGCCGGAGGTCGTGGGCGTCGTGACCTCGCCCAGCGGGGCGGTGATCCGCGACATCCTGCATCGCCTGGCCGACCGCTTTCCGCGCCGGGTGCTGGTGTGGCCGGTCGCCGTGCAGGGCGACAAGGCAGCCGGCGAGGTGGCAGCCGCGATCGACGGCTTCAACCGCCTGCCGGTCGACGGGCCGGTCCCGCGGCCCGACGTGCTGATCGTCGCGCGCGGCGGCGGCAGCCTGGAGGATCTGTGGGCGTTCAACGAGGAGATCGTCGTGCGCGCCGCCGCCGCGTCGACGATTCCCCTGATCTCGGCCGTCGGTCACGAGACCGACACCACCCTGATCGATTTCGCGTCCGACCGCCGGGCGCCGACGCCGACCGCGGCGGCGGAGATGGCGGTGCCGGTGCGCGCCGACCTGGTGGCGGAGACGCTCGACTACGCCAAGCGCCTGGTCGGCGGGGTGAGCCGCCTGCTGCGCGAGCGCGGCGTCGAGCTCGCTGGGCTGGCGCGCGGGCTGGGCGATCCGCGCCGCCTGCTCGAGGAGCGTCAGCAGCGCCTCGACGAGCGCGGCGAACGCCTGGCGCTCGCCACCCGCCAGCTGGTCGAGCGCCGCGCGCACGCGCTGGCGGCCGCGCGACTGGTGAGCCCGGTTGCCGTGCTGCTCGCCAAGCAGCAGGCCTTTACGAGCGAATCGCGCCTGCTCGACAGCGCGATGAAGCGCTATCTCGGCGACGCGCGACAGAAGATCGAGCGTACGGCCGACAGGGTCGAGCAGCTCGGCGACCGGCTGCAACGGTGTACTGCCGAGTTCCTCGAGAATCGCCGGCGGCGGGTCGAGCAGGCCGACAAGCTGCTCGAGAGCTATTCGTTTCGCTCCGTCCTCGCGCGCGGCTTTGCGCTGGTGCGCGACCAGGACGGCCATCCCGTGCTGGCCGCCGCCGAGCTCAGGGCCGGCGACACGCTCGCCATTGACTTCACCGACGGCCGGATCGGCGCCCGCGTGACCGACGGCGTCGCCGCCGCCCCACGCCCCGCGCCGCCGCCCCGCCGCCGTGATGGCGGCGGTAGCGGCGAGCAGGGCTCGCTGTTGTGACGTCAGGCGAGCGGCAATCCACTCGCTCATCTCATCCTCCCCCCTAGCGAAGCTGGGGAGGTGCCCCCGTAATCGGGGGCGGAGGGGTCATGAGCCCGAGACTCGTGGCTCATGACCCCTCCGTCCGCGCAGACGCGGACACCTCCCCAACTTCGTTAGGGAGGAGATGAGCAGGAGCGAGCGAGACCCTTCGGCAGGCTCAGGGCAAGCTGCTCGCGGTCCGGAAGAGCATGACTCTCTCGCGCCCGTCCCAGCTAGCATCGCGCCGCGCGGCCGGATAGGGTCGCGCAACTCGGGGAAACATCATGACCACGCCTCTGTCGACGGACACGATCAAGAACCTCATGTATGCCAGCACCGCCACGGTATCGATGCAGATGCTGAAGCGCGGCTTTCGCAACAGCGCCATCAGCGGCGTGCGGCCGGTCAATCCGGGAGCGGCGCGCATGGTCGGGCCGGCCTTCACGCTGCGCTACATCCCGGGGCGCGAGGACCTCGACCAGCCGCCGAAGCCCAGCGACCCGCCGAGCGCGCAACGCGAGGCGATCGAGGGAACGCCGGCCGGGCATGTCCTGGTCATCGGCACCGAGGGCAACACCGCCGCCGGCACGCTGGGCGATATCCTGGCGCTGCGTCTCAAGGTGCGCGGCGTGGCCGGCGTGCTGAGCGACGGCGCGATGCGCGACACGCCGGTGATCGGCAAGCTCGACTTTCCGGTCTACTGCACGGCCGCCGCCGCGCCGCCCAGCATGACGCGGCTGCATCCGGTCGAGACCCAGACGCCGGTCGGGATCTGCGGCGTTCCGGTCTATCCGGGCGACATCATCGTGGCCGACGAGGATGGCGCCATCGTCGTGCCGCGTCATCTCGCCGACGAGGTGGCGCGCGACTCGTTCGAGCAGGAGCGGCTGGAGAAGTTCGTCGCCATCCGGATCAGCCAGGGCATCCCGATCTCGGGAACCTATCCGCCGAACGACGAGACGAAGGCGCTCTACGCCGCCTGGATCAAGGCCGGCGAGCCGGCCGCCGGCTGAACGGGCGCATTGTGCAATTGACAGACGAGGTCCCTTGCCGCGCTTCGGGATATCATTCGCTGGGATCGCGCCTCTCATGAAACCTCATGTTCCTCTCCGCCCGCGTAGCGGGGGGAGAGGCTAGGAGAGGTGGGTCATAATGCGCGCCGCCCAGGAGCTGATTTATCACGGTCCATAGGGCTTCGCGGTGGCGAAGGTCGCTCGCTCGGTTCGGTGCTGGGGCGTCCACCCACCTCTCCTCCCCCGCGCCATGCGCGGGGCCCCTTCCTCTCCCCCCCGCTTACGCGGGCGGAGAGGACCCAAGGAGTGACCTGACAGCCATGAGAACCTCGTCCCGCCCCGAAGGACCGTTCTCGCGTCTCTGCCTTACTCCACCGGCAAGGCACCATACGGCTTGGTGATGAGCTCCATGAGATGGCCGTCGGGGTCGTCGAAGTAGACGCCGCGGCCGCCCCAGTGATGGTTGATCTTGCCGGGCTCGTGCTTGCGGGGATCGGCGTAGTAGCGGACCCCGGCGGCCTTGATCCTGGCGAAGGCCGTGTCGAATTCCTGGTCCTCGACCAGGAAGGCGTAGTGCGAGGTCCGGACATCCGGCGAATCGACGAAATCCAGCGTCACCCCGTTGCTGGTCTGCACCGGCCGGAAGGGACCCCACTGCGGGCCCGCCTCGATGCCCAGGATGGCGGCCAGAAAGGTTGCCGAGGCGTCCTTGTTCTTTGCCGGGATGATGATGTGATTGAGAGCTGGCATGGGGCCTCCGCTGGCGTCACTCCAGCAAGATAGGAACCTCGGCCGGCGGTTCAACACTCAGGACGCCGCCGCGTCGGGCAGGACCCGGCGCTTCAGGGGTTGCCAGGTTCCGCGCGGAACGGGCTGCAGGGTCGCGAGGAACTGCTGCGCACAGCTTTTCCAGGTGAACGTCTCGGCATGGCGGCGACAGTCGGCGGGGTCGCGTCCCAGCGCGGCCAGGCAGGCCGCGCGAAGGTCGTCGTCGAGCGCGCCGAGCCGGGGATCGGTGATCACGTCGAGCGGCCCGGGGACGGGATAGCCGGCAACCGGCACGCCCGACGCCAGCGCTTCCACCATGACCAGGCCAAAGGTGTCGGTCCGGCTGGGAAACACGAAGCAGTCGGCCTCGGCATAGCGCGCCGACAGCTCCTCGGTGTCGACCGAGCCGAAGAAGCGCGCCGCGGGATAGCGGCGCCTGAGCTTCTCGAGCTGCGGGCCGCCGCCCACCACCCATTTCGTGCCGGGAAGGTCGAGATCGAGGAAGGCCTGGATGTTCTTCTCGATCGCGACCCGTCCGGCATAGAGCCAGATCGGCCGCGGCTCCGTGGTGTCGCGATGCGGGCGCGGCCGGAACGCTGCGATGTCGACGCCGCGCGACCACGGCACCAGGTTCCTGAAGCCGCGCGCGGCCAGCTCGTCGCGGATCGATTGCGCCACGACGAGCACGGCGGCCGAGGGCGCATGGAAGTGCCGCACGAAGGCGTAGCTCCACGAGACCGGCAGGCGGATGCGCGCGTGCACGTACTCGGGAAAGCGCGTGTGATAGGCAGTCGTGAAGGGGATGCCGCGGGACAAGCAGAATCGGCGCGCCGCCCAGCCGAGCGGGCCCTCCGTCACCAGATGGAGCGCGTCGGGCGCGAACAGCTTCAGCATGTGAGCGAGGCGCGAGGCCGGAAACAACGACAGGCGAATCTCCGGGTATGTGGGGCAGGGCACCGTGCGAAAGCGGTCCGGGCCGAACACCTCGACGTCGTGACCCTCGCTGCGCAGGATCCGGGCCACCGTCTCGATGGTGCGAACGACGCCGTTGATCTGCGGTCGCCAGGCGTCGGAGACGATCGCGATGCGCACCTGGCTGGTCCTATTCGGCTGCCATGCGGGCGGGGACCAGCCGTGGCACGGCCTCTCGCCGGGCACATTCCTCGGCCCACCGCACGATGCGCAGGCGGCCTTCGAAATCCTCCACCAGCGCCGTGCAGCTTTCGACCCAGTCGCCGTCGTTGCAGTAGAGGATGCCGTCGATGGTGCGGATCTCGGCGTGGTGGATGTGGCCGCACACGACGCCGTCGACGCCGCGCCGCCGCGCCTCGCCCGCCACGGCCTGCTCGTAGTTGTCGATGAACTGCACGGCGTTCTTGACGCGGTGCTTGAGATAGGCCGACAGCGACCAGTAGGGCAGGCCGAGCCGCCGGCGCGCCCCGTTGAACAGCGTGTTGAGGCGCAGCGCCATCGTGTAGGCCCAGTCGCCGAGGATGGCGAGCCAGCGCGCATAGCGCACGATGCCGTCGAACTGGTCGCCGTGGATCACCAGGAGCTTGCGGCCTTCGGGCGTGACATGGATCGCATCCTCCTGGACGCGCACCTCGCCGAAGGTCAGCTGGCAGTATTGCCGTGCCGCCTCGTCGTGATTGCCGGGGATGTAGATGACGGTCGTGCCCTTGCGCGCCTTGCGCATGATCTTCTGCACGACGTCGTTGTGGGCCTGCGGCCAATACCACCAGCGCTTCAGGCGCCAGCCGTCGACGATGTCGCCGACCAGGTACAGGTACTCGCTCTCGTTTCTCCTCAGGAAATCGAGCAGCAACTCGGCCTGGCAGCCGCGCGTGCCGAGATGGACGTCGGACAGGAAGATGGCGCGATGGCGGGCCGGTTGATGGCGTTCGATCGCAGTCATGTGGATAAGAGGCCGCCGACACAAAATCTGTCGTGCGCGATTGCACGAGACGCTGCGGATTGTGTATGTCGGCCGTTGCGTGGCCATGAACCGGTTGTGGCAGTTCGATGACATTCCCCGCGCCCAAGGCAATGCTGCTCATCGTCAACCCGACGGCTGGCCGGCGCCGTCGCGGCCTGGTCGACGCCGTGGCGCGCCGGGTTCGCGACGCGGGCTGGACGGTCGACACCGTCGAGACCGCGGCGGCCGGGGACGCGCGGCACCTCGCGGAGACTTGCGACGCCGCGCGCTACGCCGTCATCGCGGTCGCCGGCGGCGACGGGACGATCAACGAGGTGGTGAACGGGCTCGCCCTGCGCGGCGGCGCCGGGCCGGCCGTGGGGATCGTGCCGCTCGGCACGGCCAACGTCCTGGCGCACGAGCTGGGGCTCGACTTCTCCGCCGTCGGCATCGCCCGGACGGTCGTCTCCGGCCGGGCCCTGCCGGTGCGGCCCGGCCAAGCGGTCAACGGATCGGCGCGGCCGCGCTGCTTCTCGCTGATGGCGGGTGCGGGGTTCGACGCCAAGGTGGTCGCCGGCGTCAGCACCGCGCTCAAGCGGCGCTGGGGACGAGCGGCCTATGTCTGGCGATCCCTGATCGAGACGCGGCGCTATCGGCCGGTGCGTTACGTGGTGGACATCGACGGGGTTCGTCACGAGGCGGCATCGGTGATCGTGACGCGCGGCCGGCACTATGCCGGCCCGTTCGTGGTGGCGCCTGCGGCCGCGCTCGCCGAGCCGCTGCTCCATGTCTGCCTGTTCGAGCGCTGGGGCCGCGCCCAGACCCTGCGCTTCGGGCTGGCGCTGCTGCTGGGGCGGTTGCCGCAGACCGGCGGCTACCGCGTGGTCGCCGGCTACGAGGTCCGCATTGCCGTGTCGAGCGACGCCGGCGAGGCGGGCCGCCAGCCGGTCCAGATCGACGGCGACGACGCGCTGACGCTCCCCGTCTCGATCGGCATCGCCTCCGGATCCGTGCGGCTGCTCCGCCCGGCGTAGGCTGGGAGCGCGCCACTTCAGGCGGAGACAGAGGGCGTCATGCGCTGGGAGCGCGCCACTCCGATGGCGCTCATCTTGTCGATCACAGACCCCATGAGCGCCATCGGAGTGGCGCGCTCCCAGCCATGATTGCTCACCGCACGGTCTGCTGCAGCCGCCGCACGATGTCGGGCGTCGGATGGCCATCCGCCGGCAGGCCGACCTGCTTCTGGAACAAGCGCACCGCCGAGCGGGTCTTGGGGCCGGCCAGGCCGTCGGTCTCGTCGGTGTAGAAGCCGAGCCGGGCGAGCCGCGACTGCATGTCGATGATGGCGTCGCGCGACAGCGGCGTGTCGTCGGCCGGCGGCGCCTGCATGACCGCCGGGCCGCCGGCGATCTGGCGGGCCAGGATGCCGACCGCCAGCGCATACAGCGTCGAGCGGTTCCAGTTCATCACCGCCTTGAAGTTCGGATAGAGGATGAAGGCGGGGCCGCGCCAGCCTGCCGGCAGGATGATCGACGAGGGCTCGTCCGAGTTGGGCAGCGGGGCGCCGCCCGCCTTCCTGACGCCCATCGCCGCCCACGCCCGCACCGGCTTCTCGATCGAGGCGTCGGCCTGGTCGAGCGGGAAGCCTTGAGGCAGCATGACCTCCTCGCTCGACGGCAGGCCCGGCTTGAAGCCGACGCCGCGCAGGAAGTTCGCTGCCGAGGCGAAGGCGTCGGGCTGGCTGTTCCACAGATCGATGCGGCCGTTGCCGTCGCGGTCGACGCCCCACTTCATGAAGGTCGACGGCATGAACTGCATGTTGCCCATGGCGCCGGCCCACGATCCGCGCATCTGGTCGCGGGTCATGTGATTGAGGGCGAGGATGCGCAGCGCCTGCACGGTCTCGTTGCTGAAGAAGTCGCGGCGCTTGGTCGAGCAGGCCAGCGTCGCCACCGACCGCACCACCTGGAAGTCGCCCATGAAGCCGCCGTAGTTGGTCTCGAGGCCCCAGAACGCCATGAGGTATTGCGGCGGCACGCCGTACTCGGCCTGCAGGGCGTCGAGCAGGGCGCGGTTCTGGGCCAGCCGCTGCTGGCCCTTGACGATGCGGTCGGCCGACACCGAGCTGCCGACATACTTGGCATAGGTCTGCGAGAACTCGGGTTGGCGCGAATCGAGATCGATGATCTTCTGATCGGGCGTCAGGCCCTGGAAGGCGCGGTCGATCAGGCTGGCGGGCACGCCCTGGCGCAGTGCCTCGGCCTTGATGGTCTGCAGGCAGGACTGGAAGTCGCTCTGCGCGAGCGCCGGTCCGGCGAGGAGGGCCGTCGTTGCGGCCAGGAGCGTGATTTTCAGGCGAGGGGACATGACCTGAGCCTATCACGACCCGGCGACGGTCATTCCCTCGATTCTCACGGTCGGGGCGTTGGTCGCGCCTTTGAACTGCAGGTCGTTGGCGGGAGTCATGTTCAGGAACATGTCTTTCAGGTTGCCCGCCACCGTGATGCCGCTGACCGGCCAGGCGAGCTTGCCCTGCTCGATCCAGAAGCCCGACGCGCCGCGGCTGTAGTCGCCGGTCACGCCGTTCACCCCGAAGCCGATCAGGTCGGTGATGAACAGCCCGCTCTTTATGTCGGAGATCAGCTCGTCGACGGCGAGCTTGCCCTTCTCGAGATAGAAGTTCGAGGTCGTCGGCGAGGGCGGTCCCGAAGTGCCGCGGGCGGCATGGCCGGTCGGCTTCAGCCCGAGCTGGCGCGCCGCGGCGAGGTCGAGCAGCCAGGTGGTGAGAACGCCGTCGTCGATCACGGCACAGCGCTTCGTCGGCAGTCCCTCGGCGTCGAACGGCCGGCTGCCCAGGCCGCGCTTGCGCAGCGGGTTGTCGAGAATGCGGATGCCGTCGGCGAAGACCTTGGCGCCCATCTTGTCCTTGAGGAACGAGGTGCCGCGCGCCACCGCGCGGCCGTTGATGGCGCCGGCGAGATGGCCGATCAGGCCGCCCGAGACGCGGCGGTCGTAGACGACCGGCACGCGCGCGCTCTGCGCCTTGCGCGGGTTGAGCCGGCGGACGGCGAACTTGCCGGCGTTGCGGCCGATTCTGGCGGCCGCCATCAGGTCGTCGAAATGAACGGCGCTCGACCATTCGTAGTCGCGCTCCATCGCCGTGCCCTCTCCCGCGAGAACCGCGCACGACAGGCTGTAGCCGCTGCGTGCGTAGGCGCCGGTGAAACCGTTGCTGGTGGCCAGCACGAACGACGTGCGTCCCCAGCCCGCCTCGGCGCCTTCCGAGTTGGTGACGCCCCGCACGGAACGCGCGGCGTCCTCCGCTTCCGCGGCGAGCGCGAGCAAGGATCTGGCCGTGGGCCGCTTCTTCTCGAGAAGCTCGAGGTCGGGCCAATCGGTCGCCAGCAGCTCCTCCGGCGCGATGCCGCAGACGGGATCCTCGGGCACGGCGCGCGCCATGTCGACGGCGCGCCGGGCCAGGATCCGCAGCGACGCCGGGGCGAAATCGGTCGAGGACACGAAGGCCTGGCGCTGGCCCACGAACACCCGCAATCCCAGATCGCGGCCTTCGCTGCTCTCCAGCTTCTCGCGCGCGCCCATGCGCTGGGCGACCGAGATCGACTCGCCGTTGACATAGAGCGCATCGGCCGCATCGGCGCCGGCGGCCTTCGCCCATTTCATGAGATCGCCGAGCAGGTTCGCGTCGGGACCGCTCGAGCTGCTCTTCTTCGGGCCGCTCTTCTTCGGGTGGGACTTCTTGGGGGAGGACTTCTTCGCTTTGGCCATGACGGCCGTTCTACGCGGTCGACGCCCGGCTCGTCGAGGTGCTCATCTCATCCTCCTCCCCAGCTTCGCTGTTACGGAGTGCACACATCTGGAACCCCTCCCCCGTAGGACAGGCTGTCGAGCTTGCACTCATGTTGTCCTCCCTGCGCGCAGCGCGGGGAGGTGCCCCCGGAGGGGGCGGAGGGGTCGAGAGCAACACACGCTTTGCCAGAACGCTCGTCATGCTGACGACACTGATCGCCGACTCATGCCGAGACCCTTGGCTCATGACCCCTCCGCCCCGTATGACGGGGCACCTCCCCGCGCTTCGCGCAGGGAGGGGAAATCTCTGATCGCACTCTCCTCCCCAGCGGAGCTAAGCGAAGCTGGGGAGAAAGCGAGCCATCAATACCCCGCGTAGGCCATGCCGGCCCGGGTCTCGGCGATCGCGGCGTCGACGAAGTTGATGGCGCGCTCGCGATGGCCGCCCTTGTTCGGCCGGGCCTGGAGCAGCTCGGCGCGGGCGGCCTGCAGCGAGCCGAGCGCGGCCTGCATGTTGGGCTGGTTTGCGCCGGCGGCACAGGCGCCGAGCACGGCGCCGACGACCGCGCCGATGAACAGGTAACCGACCGGCGACTTGGGCATGAAGCGGGGCATTTGCAGGCACTCCAGGAAAATGTGCGGGGCCGCAACCTGCAGCCCCGCACAGGATGGTAGTGAACGCCTGCGGCGGACGATACCGCTATTTCGCCGCGATCGCCCGGTTGGCGGCACAGGTCACCGCCTTGAGCGAGGCGGTGACGATGTTGGAGTCCATGCCGACGCCCCACAGGGCCCGGCCGTCGCTGGTCTCGGCCTCGATGAAGCTCACCGCCTGGGCATCGGAGCCGGCGCCGGTAGCGTGCTGATGATAGTCGCGCACCTTGATGCCGACGCCGCAGTTCTTCGCAAGGGCGTCGACATAGCCCGCGATCGGCCCGTTGCCGCGGCCGCTGATCGTCTGTTCCTTGCCCTGAAAGGTCACCCGCGCATCGAGAAGACGCATGTCCGGATGGCCGGGTTCCGGCACCGTCGTGTGGCTGACGAAATCGACCGGCGTCCTGTTCTCGAGATACTCGCGGCGGAACGTGTCCCAGATCAGCGCCGGCAGGATCTCCTTGCCGGTCTCGTCGGCGATCTGCTGGATCACCTTGGAGAACTCGACCTGGAGAAGGCGCGGCATGTCGATGCCGTAGTCGCTCTTCAGGATGTAGGCGATGCCGCCTTTGCCCGACTGGCTGTTGATGCGGATGATCGCCTCGTAGGTGCGCCCGAGATCGGCCGGGTCGATCGGCAAATAGGGTACCTCCCACATCTTGCTGTTCGAGGCCTGGAGCGCCTTGAAGCCCTTGTTGATGGCGTCCTGGTGCGAGCCGGAAAAGGCGGTGAACACCAGATCGCCGCCGTAGGGATGGCGCGGATGCACCGGCAGCTGGTTGCAGTATTCCACCGTCTGGCGGATCTCGTTGATGTTGGAGAAGTCGATCTCGGGATCGACGCCCTGGGTGTACATATTGAGGCCCAGGGTCACCAGGTCGACATTGCCGGTGCGCTCGCCGTTGCCGAACAGGCAGCCCTCGATGCGATCGGCGCCGGCCATGTAGCCGAGCTCGGCCGCGGCGACGCCGGTGCCGCGGTCGTTGTGCGGATGCAGGCTGAGGATGATCGAATCGCGGTACTTGAAGTTGCGATGGCACCATTCGATCTGGTCGGCGTAGATGTTGGCCGAGGCCATCTCGACCGTCGCCGGCAGGTTGACGATCATCTTCTTCTGCGGCGTCGGCCGGTAGACGTCGCCCACCGCGGCGCAGATGTCGCGCGCGAACTCGAGCTCGGTGCCGGTGAAGCTCTCCGGCGAGTACTCGTAGACCCATTCGGTGTTGGGATCGGCGTCGGCCAGCTGCTTGACCAGCCTGGCGCCGGAGACGGCGATGTCGATGATGCCGGCATAGTCGAGGCCGAACACCACGCGGCGCTGCAACGTCGAGGTCGAGTTGTAGAGATGGACGATGGCGCGCTTGGCACCGCGGCACGCCTCGAAGGTACGCTCGATCAGCTCGGGCCGGCTCTGCGTCAGGACCTGGATGGTGACGTCGTCCGGGATCATGCCGTTGTCGATCAGCTCGCGCACGAAATCGAAGTCGGTCTCCGACGCCGCCGGGAAGCCGACCTCGATCTCCTTGAAGCCCATCTTGCACAGGAGGCCGAACATCCGCGTCTTGCGGTCGGAGTCCATCGGCTCGATCAGCGCCTGGTTGCCGTCCCTGAGGTCGACCGCGCACCAGATCGGCGGCTTGGTGATGACCTTGGACGGCCATTGTCGGTCGACGAGGGGGACGGGCTTGAAGGCAACGTACTTCTCGCCCGCGTGCGGCATCATCGGTTTCTGGGGTGACATGACTGGCTCCTCGCGCCGCGCACGGCCGTATGGCTCGGGACGAACACTGCGATGGAAGGAAACGTGGCGGCGACTGGTGGGTAGGGAATGACGAACGACGAGCGATCCGCAGGGGCCCGGGGAGGGCCGGCGGATCAGCCAATAAGTCGAAGCGTCGTCAGTCGCAGCATTTGCGCCACAATACGGCGCTGCCGGCAGGAGTCAACCCGCCGGACGGGTCTCGTCCGGCGGGGGGGCGACGGCCAGTGTCAGTGTCGATGGGCCAGTGCCGGTGGGCCAGTGTCGATGTCCAGCGGCGATCAGCGCAGGGGGATGTTGAAGTTGAGGTTCAGGCTCGGGTCGGCCGGCGGCCCGTACCCGTAGGAGGGCGCCATCGGCGCCATGTAGACCGGGGCCGGCGCGACCACGACGGGCTGGCGTTCGTAGATGACCTGCGGCGCGCGTTCGTAGACGTACCGCGGCCCACGTTCGTGGACATAGCGGGGCGCGCGCTCGTAGACGACGCGGCGCGGCCGGTCGTCGTGCCGCCAGTGTCCGTGCTTGTGCTTGTGGTGCTTGTGGTAGTGCCGCCGATCCCAGCCCCGCCGATCGTCGTCGTACGCCTGGGCGCCCGCGGACATCATGACGCCCGCTCCGGCGATCGCGGCGACCAGGATCATCCGCCAACCGAACAAACGCATCGCAGCCTCCTCCTGACAAACAAGGACATCTGCTCTTCGTCCCGATGCGGGGGATACGGGGCGAATTGTGACCGCTTCGAGGAAGCGGGGGCCGCCCCTGCGCGCGAGCCCGTGGCCAAGCTGTGACCCGCGCCTATCGCATGGGGAGGCTGAAGTTGAAGTTCACGCTCGGCGGGTAGGATGGGCCGTACGAGTAGGGCTGCGGATAGACCATCACCGGCTCCGGCACGACGTAGACCGGCCGCGGTGGCCGATAGCGCGGCTTCACCACCACGTAGTCGGGGTCGTAGTAGTGATGGTGATGGTGCTTCCATTTCTTCTTCTTCCAGGGTGGATCGGCTTGCGCTGCACCCGCGAAGGAAAGGGCGACAACGCCGGCGAGAATGGCCAGAGGAGCCTTCCACAGAAGAGCGGTTCGTGCGGTATCGGTGCGTCCCAGCATCGCCAAATTCCTCCACCCCGACAAAACGACGGCGCCGCCCGCGACGTTGCATTTCCCGCGCGGCGGCCAGACGGAATTATCGCGTCATGTTTTCTCGGTGCTTGTGACCAAGTTGTGGTAGTCGGAACGAAAGGATTCGGGAGGGTACGTCGATGGCAGGTCCGTTGGCCGGCGTGAGGATTTTGGATTGCACCACGGTGGTGCTGGGGCCATGGGCGGCGCAGCAGCTGGGCGATCTCGGCGCCGACGTCATCAAGATCGAGCCGCCCGAGGGCGACACGACCCGGCAGCTCGGCCCGGCGCGCAATCCCGGCATGGCTGCCTTCTATCTCGGCTGCAACCGCTCGAAGCGCTCGATCGTGCTCGATCTCAAGCAGGAGGCCGGCCGCAAGGCGCTGTTCAAGCTCGCCGAGACGGCCGACGTCCTGATGCACAACTACCGGCCCGACCCTGCCAGGCGGCTGGGCGTGGAGTACGAGGCCTTCGAGAAGATCAATCCGCGCCTGGTCTACCTGGCGACCTACGGCTATCGCTCGGCCGGGCCGATGGGGCCCAAGGCCGCCTATGACGACATCATCCAGGCGGGATCGGGCCTGGCGGCGCTGCAGAGCGTGGTCGCCGGCCAGCCGCGCTTCCTGCCGACCATCGTCGCCGACAAGACCAGCTCCAACGGCGTGGTATCGGCGCTGCTCGCGGCGCTGTTCGCGCGCGAGCGCACCGGCAAGGGCCAGGCGGTCGAGGTGCCGATGTTCGAGACCCTGGTCTCGTTCGTCATGGTCGAGCATCTGTATGGCGAGACCTTCCGGCCGGCTCTGGAGACGGCCGGCTACAAGCGCGTGCTCAACAAGGAGCGCCGGCCCTACCCGTCGAAGGACGGCTACTTCGCGCTGCTGCCCTACACGGATGGCCACTGGAAGGAATTCTGCGGTCTGATCGGCCGCGAGGATCTCGCCAGGGATCCGCGCTTCACCTCGCTCGCCAACCGGCTGAAGAACGTCGAGTACTACTACGCCACCCTGGCGGAGATCTGCGCGACGCGGACCAACGCGGAATGGGTCGAGCTGCTCAAGACCTCGAACGTCCCGCATGGCCCGGTCAACACGCTCGAGGATCTGTTCGTCGACCCGCAGCTCCAGGCCACCGGCTTCTGGCACGAGGTCGAGCATCCGACCGAGGGCCGGCTGCGCATGCCCGACATCCCGCCGCGCTTCAGCAAGACCAAGCCCGAGATCTCGCGCCTGCAGCCGCGGCTCGGCGAGCACAGCGTCGAGGTCCTGCGCGAGGCGGGCTACAGCGAGGCGGAAGTCGACGCCATGCTGAAGTCGGGCGCGACCAAGGCTGCCTGAGGCAGTTTCGCGCCCGTCACGACTTGAACAAACTCGTGGGGTTTACCACGGACGCATCCGGCGCCATGGTGGCGCCTGGCGCGAACGACGGCCGAGACCGTCGGGCAGGGTGGCCCACGGCGCCACAGGGAGGATTTGTATGATCGTGCGTGCAACGCGGCGAGATGTGCTTCGCTTTGGTTCCGCCGCGGCTTCCGTCGGCCTTCTGGCCGCTCCGGCCTTGGCCCAGTCGTGGCCGAGCAAGCCCATCAGGATCGTCTGCGGCTATCCGGCCGGCGGGTTGACCGACACGTTCGCGCGGGCTTACGGCGAAGGCATCGCCCAGATGACCGGCCAGCCGGTGCATGTCGAGAACAAGGCCGGCGCGAGCGGCGCCATTGCCGCCGAGCAGGTCAAGGGCGCGGCGCCCGACGGCCACACGCTGATGTGGACCATCTCGACCACCATGATCATGAACAAGGTGCTGTTCAAGAAGCTGCCCTACGATCCCGACAAGGATTTCGTGCTGATCTCGTGGATGGATGCCGGGCACCTGCCGCTGGTCGTCAACGCCAAGCTGCCGGTCAAGAACCTGGCCGAGCTGGCGGAGTATGCGAGGGCCAACAAGGCCAGCCTCGGGACCTACGGCGCCGGCTCGTACAGCCACGTCGCGGTCGAGGCCCTCAATCGCCACTTCAAGCTCGGCATGCAGCCCGTGCACTATCGCGGCGAGGCGCCGATGTGGCAGGACGTCTCCTCGGGCGCCGTGCAGGGCGGCAGCGGCAGCTACGCGGCGGCCAGCCCCGTGCTTCAGTCGGGCAACGGCCGCGCGATCGCCGTGCCGACCAAGACACGCATGAAGAAGCTGCCCGACGTGGCGACGTTCTGGGAGCAGGGCGTCACCGATCGCGCCTTCCAGGTCCAGGGCTGGATCGGGCTGGTCGGTCCGGCCGGCATGCCCAAGGAGGTCGTGCAGAAGCTCTCGAGCATGATGGTCGAGATCGGCAAGACCGAGCGCATCCAGAAGATCCTGACGACCTTCGGCATCGACAATGCCGCCAAGGATCACGTCTTCTTCGAGAAGATCGTCGCCGAGGAAGGCCCGATCTGGATCGAGCTGGTGAAGGGCCTCAACCTCGAGCCGCAGTGATCCGCCGCCGCTTCGCGGCAAGTCTCATTGCCGGGAGCGCGTCACTCGAAGCGGAGTAACCTCCGTCGACAGTGGCCCCTCTGCCTCTCCTCCCCAGCGAAGTTGCAAGGGAGTGGACACTTCTCATGTTCCTCTCCGCCCGCATAGTGGCTGTCGAATTCACGCATCATGTCGACCTCCCTGCGCGAAGCGCGGGGAGGTGCCCCCGAAGGGGGCGGAGGGGTCAAGGGCAACAGAGGGCGCCGCACGACCACCATCGAGATGCGGTTCGAGAGCCAGCGGCTTTGGGACATCGAGGTTCGTTCCGCCGGGGACCGACACCGTCGTCGAAAGGATCAACGAGGCCTTGAACCGCAAGAAAGCGGACGGACGCCTCGACTGAGGCTCCTGACCCCTCCGCCCCCTTCGGGGGCACCTCCCCGCGCTTCGCGCAGGGAGGATGGTCTCGACGAATTCGACAGCCGCTGCGCGGGCGGAGAGGACTCGGCGAGCGACGTCTTCTCCGACTGGAGAACACGGCCTGAGATGTGTCCACTCCCTTGCAGCGAAGCTGGGGAGGGGAGGCGAACAGCTGACGCGTACGAGTGGCGCGCTCCCGACGAAAAACCCCTCCCGGCGGCACCGGGAGGGGTTCTTTGCAAGGCGCCCTGCGGTCAGGCCGCAGTCGGGGAAGGAGACGGCGGCGGCTCGGCGGCTGGAGGGCGGTTGCGACGCTCGTCCATGAACTGGTCGAACTCGGCGCGATCCTTGGCGGCGCGCAGGCGGTCGAGGAAGTCGCGGAACTCGCGCTGCTCCTCGTCCAGCCGGCGCAGCGTCTCCTCGCGATACTCGTCGAAGGCGACGTTGCCGCTGCCGCCGGCGCCCCAGCGGTGACGGCGCTTCCAGGCCCGCCATTCCTCGCGCGCCTCGCGGCGGGCCTCGCGACCGTCGGGTCCGTACCATTGGCCGAAGCGGCCATGCCTCGAGCAGAACATGCGTCGACTCCATATCAGGTAGATCAGAAGGGCAAGGCCGATCGGCCAGAACAGGATGAAGCCCACGATCATCAGGGCGATCCAGGCGGGCCGGGGCAGGTCGTCCAGTCTCTCCATCAAGCCCGTCATCGGGGGCTCCCTCGCTAGCGGCGTTAACGGATGTAAATGTTAACGACATTTACATTGGGCACTCGCCCGGTGGGTGTCAAGGGCCGACTCAGGCTTTTTGCGGGAAGCCCAGGCCTTGCAGGTAGATCAGCATCGCCGATTCGAGCAGCTCCTCGGCCGTCATCGGCAGGGTGCGCCGGCCGGCATCGCCGCGGCCGAACAGCGAGGCGATGCCATGCGCCATCGACCACACGTGCAGGCTCATCATCAGCGCCGGCGGCCGCTTGCCGGCCGGCAGCAGGCCGACCAGCGCGTCGGCGGCGGTGCGCAGCACGGCGAACGCCTTGTCGCCGGCGGCGCGCAGCTCGGGATTGAGGTTGGGCGACAGGCCCGATTCGAACATCGCCGCGTAGTAGGCCGGCTCGCTGGCGGCAAAGGCGAGGTATGCCTTGCCGACATTGTGGAAGGCGGTCAGCGGATCGGGCTTGCCGTTCGCCCAGCCGGTCGAGAGCATGGCCTCGAAGCGCTGGAAGCCCTCGCGCGCGACGTCGGCCAGCAGGGCATCGCGATCGCGGAAATGGCGGTAGGGCGCGGCCGCGCTGACGCCCGCCGAGCGGGCGGCGTCGGCGAAGGTGAAGCCGGCCGGGCCCTTCTCCTTGATCAGCTCGCGCGCCGCCTTGATCAGGGCTTCGCGCAAGTTGCCATGGTGATAGCCCCGCTCCTCGCGATCGCCTCGTTTCCAGCTCATGTTAAGGCAGTTTACATTAAAGCGGCGGGCCGCAACAGGCGGCCGGACGGTTCACGGTGCGAGCAGGGAACGGCAGTAGGCAACGAACTCGGCGGCCTGCGTGCGGAGCTCCGCAGCTTCTTCGGCCATCGGCACGGCGCTGTCTTCGTAGTCCGAGAACAGCCTGAGTTGCTCGGCATTGTTGAAGGCACGGCCGAACAGGCGACCGCGTTCGTCATCGTTCGGTATCAGACGCGAGAACTGTCCGATCACGCCCGAATGCGACTTGGGAACTTCGCCGGTTCTGTCGAGAAGCACGGCAGCGGCAGCGTGCATCATGGCGTACTAGGAAACGTGAATAGTTGATTCTGGGGCCGCCTCAGGGGAAAGGCGTTCGGCCTGGTCGAGGAAGCGTAAAGCCTTCGCATACCGTCTTGCAGCCTCGGGCGTCATGCGGCGAGCCCGTCCCTGAGCACGTTCCTGAGAAAGTAGGACCCTTCGGCCGATCGACCGGAGTCGATTGCAACGGTCTGAAAATACTGGCCGCTTTCCATCATGAGATCATATCCTATGTCGGACAGGATCCTGCGGTCGTGCGGCAGGGGCGGGCCATCGAGAAAGACCGCGACATCCCAATCCGAATCAGGTCGTGCGTCACCGCGCGCGCGCGATCCGTAGAGCATCACACGCGCGATCCTGCCCGGCAGTGCCAAGTCCGCACGCCGCTTGAATTCGCGAACCAGTGTGAGGTCGGCTGTCGGCATGACCGCATTATAGCGCAGTCGATCCCGGGACTCGACTGGCACTCGCCTTCAACGCAGGGTCGAAAGATGGTCAAATCACGAGGAACGAATACGGAGAGGGACCAATCGTGCAACTGTGGATGACCACCGTGGCCTCGGCGCGCGGGGCGGCGCGCACAGCGCAGGAAACCGAGGCGGCGGGCTGGGACGGCATGCTGGTGGTCGATTCGCAGAACCTGTCGGGCGACCCCTATGTCGCCCTGGCGCTGGCGGCGAGCGCCACCAAGCGGATCGGCCTCGGCACGGGCGTCACAAACTCGGTGACGCGCCATGCCGCGGCCACCGCGACGGCGATCACCAGCGTCAATCGGGTGTCGAACGGCCGCGCCGTGCTGGGCATCGGTCGCGGCGATTCGGCGCTCGCCCATCTCGGTCGCGCGCCGGCGCGGCTCGGCCAGTTCGAGCGCTACCTGAAGCAATTGCAGACCTACCTGCGCGGCAAGGCGGTGGGTTTCGACGACATCGACATCCCGCACGACGTGGCGCCGCCGATGTCGGGGCTGCACCTGCACGACGCGCCGCCGGCCAGCCGCATCGCCTGGATCGCCGACGGCGCCAAGGTGCCGGTCGAGGTCGCGGCGAGCGGCCCCAAGGTGATCGCGATTGCGGCCCTGCACGCGGAGCGCGTGATGTTCGCGCTCGGCGCCGACCTCGAGCGGCTGGGCTGGGGCATCGGGCTGGCAAGGAAGATCCGCAGGGACGCCGGTCTCGATCCCGACGGCATCGCCTTCGGCGCCTACGTCAATCTCGGCTGTCACGGCGACGTCGGCGCGGCGCGCAGCCTGGTGCGCGGCGGGCTGACGACGTTCGCGCGCTTCTCGGTCATGCATGGCAAGACCGACGTGCCGACCTCCTCCGGCGACCGCGAGGTGCTGGAGGCGCTGCACTCGAACTACGACATGAAGGCCCACACGCGCGGCGATTCACGGCAGGCGACGACGCTGACCGACGATTTCGTCGACCGGATGGCCATCGTCGGTTCCCCCGATCGCTGCATCGAGCGCCTGCGCGCGCTCGCGAAGCTCGGCCTCGACAAGGTGGCGATCAGCGGCGCCACGCGGGGCGCGTCGGTAGAGGATGCGGCGGTGGGACGCGAACTATTGGTTAAGCACGTGCTGCCCGCCCTGCATACGTGAGAGCAAAGATCCTCGCTAATGACCCTTGCTTCGCAAGCGCTCGTTCGTGAGAGGGATGACGCCTTTGGGTCATTCCGAGAGCTTGCGAAGCGCATCCCTCTGGTCATCCTGAGCGCAGCGAAGGATCTCATCGCCAGAAGTCTCAATACGCACTCGCAGCGCCCGGCGATGAAGTCCTTCGCTTACGGCGCGGTAAACCGCGCCTTACTCAGGACGACAGAAGAACTCTGCTTCTACCCGCCAAGAGTCCATGTCGTTCGCCGCTACCGCCAGATCTTCTTCCCGCTGCCCGGCAACCCGAGCTCGCCCCACATCGCGTCGACCTTGTCGACGACGGCCTGGTCCATGCGGATCTGGCGGCCCCATTCACGGTTGGTCTCGCCGGGGAATTTGTCGGTGGCGTCGAGACCGATCTTCGAGCCCAGCCCGCTGACCGGGCTCGCGAAGTCGAGATAGTCGATCGGCGTGCTCTCGATCACCGTGATGTCGCGCGCCGGGTCCATGCGGGTGCTCAGTGCCCACATCACGTCCTTCCAGTTGCGCGCGTCGATGTCGGCGTCCACCACGATCACCCACTTGGTGTACATGAACTGCCGGAGATAGCTCCACACGCCCATCATCACGCGCTTGGCGTGGCCGGCGTATGCCTTCTTCATCGACACCACGGCGATCCGGTAGCTGCAGCCTTCGGGCGGCAGCCAGAAATCGACGATCTCGGGGAACTGCTGCTGGAACAGCGGGATGAACACCTCGTTCAGCGCCTCACCGAGCACGCTCGGCTCGTCGGGCGGCCGGCCGGTGAAGGTCGAGAGATAGATCGGCTGGCGCCGCATGGTGATGGCGCTCAAGGTGAACACCGGGAAGCGCTCGACGCTGTTGTAGTAGCCGGTGTGGTCGCCGTACGGGCCCTCGTCGCCGTACTCGTCGAGGCTGACATGGCCCTCGAGCACGATCTCGGCCTCGGCCGGCACCTTGAGCGGGATGGTCTTGCAGTCGACCAGCTCGACCTTCCTGCCGCGCAACAGGCCCGCGAACTGGTACTCCGACAGCGTGTCCGGCACCGGTGTCACGGCCGCCAGGATAGTACCGGGATCGGCGCCGATCACTGCCGCCGCGGGCAGCGGCTCGCGCTTGCCGGCGCCCTTCCAGCGCTGATGGTGCTGCGCGCCGCCGCGATGCTTCAGCCAGCGCATCAGCGTGGTGTCGCGGCCGGTCACCTGCAGCCGGTAGATGCCGAGATTGAAGCTGTCCTGACGATCTCCTTTGGGGTCGGGTCCCTGAGTCACGATCAGCGGCCAGGTGATGAGCGGCGCCGGCTCGCCCGGCCAGCAGGTCTGGATCGGCAGCCGGCCGAGATCGATGTCGGCGCCCTTCAGCACGACCTCCTGGCAGGGCGCGCTGCCGACCGTTCGCGGCTTCATCGCCATCACGGTGCGCAGCATGGGCAGCATGTCGAGCGCCTCGCGCCAGCCGCCCGGCGGCTCGGGCTGGCGCAGGAAGGCCAGCGTCTCGCCGACGCCGCGCAGGCCGGCGGGCTCGCGGTCCATGCCCCAGGCGACCCGCTCGACCGTGCCGAAGAGATTGACCAGCACGGGCATCCCGGCGCGGCTGCCGTCGGCGCGCACGACGTTCTCGAACAGCACCGCCGGGCCCTTCTCGGCGAGCAGTCGGGTCTGGATCTCGGTCATCTCCAGATGTGGCGACACCGGTGCCGTGACTCGCACCAGCCGGCCGCTCTGTTCGAGCCGAGCCATGAAGTCGCGGAGCGAGGCGTATGGCATGTTGGGCAAGACCTTTAGAGGGGCCGCCACATGAGATCAAACGCTGTCCCGGCCGAGTTCGAGGACCTGCTGACGCGGGCCGGCCGGCGCGTGCTGGCCGGCACGCATGACCTCAGCGGCGCTCTTGCCGATCCGCGCACGCGCTTCGTGGCGCGCGACGACCTCGTCGATCGCGCCAAGGCCCGGCGCCTGCGGCGGGCCCTCGAGGAGGCGCTGGCGGGCACGCTCGAGCCGCTGGAGCGGCCGATCCCGCCGGAGTCGATCTTCAGGATGCGCCACGACTACGGCGAGTTGCTGCCCAAGACCAGCCGCGCCCGCACGATCTACTTCGAAAGCCGGCGCGAGGCCGGCGTCAAGGCGGCCGAGCGGATCGGCCTCGTGCGCCTGCTGCGCTCGGCGAGCTTTCGTGCCTTCGCCGAGGCCCTGGCTGGTCGCAGGCTGGCGGCCGGCTGGGGCCTGCAGGTGCTGCGCTACGGGCCGGGCGACTATGCCGGGCCGCACAACGACCACCACCCCGAGAACCCGCGCGCGCGGCACGGCTATGTCGACATCCATCTCAGCCTGTGCTCGCCCGGCGTCGCCCACCAGTGGCTGGTCTACAGCCGTGCCGGCCATTTCAGCGAGATCGTGCCGCTCGCCGCGCCGGCCACGCTCACCGCCTACCGCCTGCCGTTCTGGCACTACACGACGCCGCTGGCCGGCAAGCCCGGCGCCGCGCGCTGGGTGCTGCTGGGGACGTTTCTCTATCATTGAGTCCTCCCCGGCGGAGCCGGGGAGGGGGATGAACTACCTCGCGCCGACCGGCACGACGCTGATCGAGTTCTGCGGGCTGCCTTCGATGATGCGGTCGGTGTAGGTGAGATAGACCAGCGCCCGCCGCTTGGCGTCCCAGAAGCGGACGACCTGGGTGGTCTTGAAGATCAGCGAGGCGCGTTCGCTGAACACCTCGTGCGGGCTCCTGAGCCTGTCGAGGCGGCTGGCGTCGATCGGCCCCACCTGGTGGCAGGAGATCGAGGCGTAGGGCGGGTCCTCGGCCAGCCCGAGCGCGCCCTTGATGCCGCCGGTGCGCGCCCGCGACATGTAGCAGGTGACGCCCGGCACGTCGGGATCGTCGATCGCATCGATCACGATCTTGTCGTTGGGACCGAACCATTGGAACTGGTAGCCGACCGAGCCGATCTCCTCGGCCTGGGCAGCGGCGGCCGTCAGCATCGACAACAGGGCGATCGATATCGCGCGGCGCATGGACGAACTCCCTTGCGAGGCGGGGGCAGGTTCAGACGGGACGCAGCCCGTGCTCGGGCATCGTGCCGCCGGCTTCCTTGACCGCTGCACGATACTCCTTCTGGGAGGTGAAGGGCTTGGCCTTGGGAAAGTCCTTCTTGCGGCCCGGCCGGATGGCGCCGGTCGAAGGATCGACCACCAGCAGCTCGCCCTGCCGGCCGAGCAGTGCGATCTGGCGCTTCCAGCGCGAGAACACCCGCCGCGCCGAGGCCGAGAAATCGACGTAGGTCTTGAACTCGGTCGGATCCTTGACGAACAGCGCCTCGTAGGTCGCGATGAACTCCTCGACGAAGGCACGGTCGACGATCTCGATGTTCGACATCATCCAGCAGCGATCCTCGAACACCCAGTAGGTGCCCAGCCCGACGAGCTGCTTCTCGCGCGTCAGGTAGGGATAGAAGGGGAAGCCGCGGCAGGCGATGGTGCGGTTGTCGCGCTCGCAGAAGCGTGCGCCCTTGCAATGGACGGCCATGCAGTCGCTGGTCAGCTCGTCGACGATCTGCCGCGTGGCGTAGTCGTAGGGCTTGAACTTGGACCACAGGTCGGTGCGCGTCCTGAGCAGCTCGAACTCGACCTTGTGCACAACCGGCACGGCGTTCTGCGTCGAGCAGCAGACCGGTTCGCCGCCGTTCAGGGGCGCGCACTTGCGACCGCAGTCGAAACGCGACACCGGGGCGGTGAAACCGTCGTAGAGGCTGGCGAAGTCGGCAGGCTTGAGGGTGGCTTTTGCCATTGCTTGGCCTGTAGCCCAATCCTTTGTGAAAGAACAGTTAAAGGAATTGTAACGCCCCTTCAGGCGACGAGCATTATCCGACTGACATCACCCGACTGTCATCATCCGACTGGCATCACCCGCCACACCACGGTTTCCCGCATGCCGCGGTTCTCGAGCTGCAGCGACGTCGGGATGGCGTAGCGCGCCCGTTCCTCGAGCCCCTGGGCGCTGAAATAGTTGCGCCCGGGATCGCCCAGCAGGACCAGCCGGCCCCGGGCGGCATGGCTGCGCAGCCAGGCGAGCGCGCGCTGCGACATCTCGCGCTCGTAGCAGACGTCCCCGGCAATGACGACCTCGGCCGCGGGCTCGCCGTCCGGCCCGGCCAGCCAGTCAGCGCCGCTCAGGTCGACATGCAGGCCATTGCCCCGGGCGTTGAGCCGGGTGGCGACCAGGGACATGGCGTCGATGTCGTTGGCCAGCACCGACCTCGCCCCGGCGCGGGCCGCGGCGAGCGAGGAGATGCCCGAGCCGGCGGCGAAGTCGATGACCTGCCTGCCGCGCACCTCGGCCGGGTTGTCGAGCAGGTAGCGGGCGATCGCCTGGCCGCCCGGCCAGCAGAAGGCCCAGTAGGGCGGGTCGATGTTCTGCGCTTCCAGCCATTCCTCGGTGGCCTGCCAGATCGGCACGTACTCGCTGGCCAGCCACAGCTCGAGCTCGGGCACCATCGCCGGCCGCTCGAGCGCAGTGTTGGCGCGGATGAAGCCTTCGGGATCGGCCGGCAGTCGGGACATCGTCTCAGGCTGATCGGCGAGGCGTTGGCGCGCGCTCGGTGTCATCCCGAGCGGAGCGAGGGAACTTTCGCCGACGCTTCCAAAGGTCCCTCGCGGCGCTCGGGATGACAGCGTTGCTGCGGCGGGCGGCGTGCGTCATACGAGGTGACCCGCCACGATCGCCACGACCAGCAGGAGGCCGAGCCAGCCATTGGCCTTGAACTTGGCAAGGCAGTCGGCCGGGTCGTGTGGCTTCAGGAGGGCGATCTGCCAGGCGAAGTGCGCGGCGATGGCGGCGAGCACGATGAAGTAGCCGGGACCGAGACTGGCCAGCACGCCGGCCGCCACCCATGCCGCTACCGCCAGCACGGCGAACAGGGTGAGCCACTGCCGCGGCGCCGCGGCGAAGCGCCGTGCCGTCGAGAGCACGCCGACGACGGCATCGTCGCGCTGGTCCTGCATGGCGTAAATCGTGTCGTAGACCATCGTCCACGCGACCCCGCCGACATAGAGCGCCACGGCAGCCCATGACAGCGTGCCCGTCACCGCAGCGTAGCCCACGAGCGCCCCCCAGTTGAAGGCGAGCCCGAGCACCACCTGCGGCCACGAGGTGATGCGCTTCATGGTCGGGTAGATCAGCACCAGCCCGATCGAGGCGAGCGTCACGGCGCCGGCGAACTTGTTGAGCTTGAACAGGATCGCCGCGCCGACCAGCGACTGCAGCACCATCCAGCCCAGCGCCTGGCGCAGCTTGAGCTCGCCCGAGGGCAGGGGCCGGCCGCGCGTGCGCTCGACGCGGGCATCGACCTTGCGGTCGACGATGTCGTTCCAGGTGCAGCCGGCGCCGCGCGCCGCCAGCGCGCCCAGGGCAAAGATTGCCATCCAGCCCGCGATTCGCAGCCAGTCCGGCGCCGCGCCCAGGGTCACCGACCACCAGCACGGCATCAGAAGCAGCCAGATGCCGATCGGCCGGTCCCAGCGCGCCAGCCTGCCGTAGGGCCGCATCCAGGGCGGCAGGTAGCGCAGCGTCCAGTGCTGGCGGTCGATGTCGGTGTAGCCGGTTGTCCGGTCGGCGCTCATCGCGGCATCATGCCGTCATGGGCAAGCGAACTCCATGAGCGTGTCACGGCTGTACGTCGAGGCCGACTTGGCAACCGGCAGCGAGGCGCCGCTCGGCGAGGCGCAGCTTCATTATCTGCGTCACGTCATGCGGCGGCCTGACGGCGCACCACTCAGGCTGTTCAATGGCCGCGACGGCGAATGGCTCGGCACCCTCGAGGCGCGCGGCAAGAAGGCGGCGGTGGCGCTGGTGGCCGAGCGGCTGCGCGCGCAGCAGCCCGAGCCCGACGTCTGGTTGTGCTTCGCGCCGGTCAAGCGCGCGCGTATCGACTACATCGCCGAGAAGGCGACCGAGCTCGGTGCGGCGCTGCTGCAGCCCGTGCTGACGCGACACACCATCGTCGAGCGGGTCAATGTCGGGCGCCTGCGCGACAACGCCATCGAGGCGGCCGAGCAGACCGAGCGGCTCACCGTGCCCGAGGTTCGCGAGCCGATCGAGCTCGCGACGCTTCTGGCGAAATGGCCGGCCGGGCGCCGCCTGTTGATGTGCGACGAGACCGGCGGCGGTCCGCCGATCGCCGAGACGCTGGCCAGCCTCGATCATGCAGGCCGCACCGCGCCGTGGGCGATCCTGGTCGGGCCGGAGGGCGGCTTCGCCGAGCCGGAGCTCGCCCTGCTTCGTCGCACACCAGATGTCATGGCGGTCGGGCTGGGCACGCGCATTCTGCGCGCCGACACGGCGGCGCTCGCCGCGCTCGCCTGCTGGCAGGCGCTGGTCGGCGACTGGCGCCATCCGACGCCCCGGCTTGCCGTCGACTACCGGAGTGCCAGGGAGCACGGGTGAGGCATGCCTCGGGAGAGAGGTCGCTCATTGGGTCCTCTCCGCCCGCGTAAGCGGGGGGAGAGGAAGGGGCCCCGCGCATAGCGCGGGGGAGGAGAGGTGGGTGGATGCGCCAGCCCTGAACCGCGCACATGCTCGACGACCGCGAAGCCATACGGACCGAGATGGATCAGCTCCAGTGTGGCGCCCCACGACCCACCTCTCCTAGCCTCTCCCCCCGCTACGCGGGCGGAGAGGAACATGAGTTTTCGACAAAGCACGCCACCCGAAGCCTCCCGCCACGCCGTCGTCTGACCGCTTGCGTTCCGACCGGCCGGCATGGGAGACCGGTTCTTGAACATCATGAACCAGTCGCGTGCTCGCGTGAGAAATGCTCATGCGGCCGCGCCGCTCGCGATCGGCATCCGGTCGTGGAGTGACGAGGGAGTCCTGAGCGCATGTCCGCACCTCCATCCGGCGGCGGCACGCCGATCGAGAATCGGCGTCAGCTGATCGAATACTTTGCGGCCGGCAACAAGCCGCGCGCCGCCTGGCGCATGGGCACCGAGCACGAGAAGTTCGGCTTCCACGCCGCCACCCTGAAGCCGCTGGCCTATGATGGGCCGGACGGCATTCGCGCCATGCTCGAAGGCCTGACCCGCTTCGGCTGGGAGCCGATGGTCGAGGGCAACAACCCGATCGCGCTGACCCGCGGCAAGGCCAACATCACGCTCGAGCCGGGTGGCCAGTTCGAGCTTTCCGGCGCGCCGCTCGAGACGCTGCACGAGACGGCCGACGAGAACGCGCAGCACATCGACGAGGTCAAGGCGGTCGCGGGCGAGATCGGCGCCGCCTTCATCGGCCTCGGCTTCGCGCCGGAATGGACGCGCGAGGACATGCACTGGATGCCCAAGGGGCGCTATCGCATCATGCGCGAGTACATGCCCAAGAAGGGCAAGCTCGGCCTCGACATGATGCTGCGCACCTGCACCGTGCAGACCAATCTCGACTACGATTCCGAAGCCGACATGGTGAAGAAGTTCCGCGTCTCGCTGGCGCTGCAGCCGCTCGCCACGGCGCTCTTTGCCATCTCGCCCTTCAAGGAGGGCAAGCCTTCCGGCTTCAAGAGCTACCGAAGCCACATCTGGACCGACACCGATCCCGACCGCTGCGGCATGCTGCCCTTCGTGTTCGAGGACGGCTTCGGCTTCGAGCGCTATGCCGACTACATGCTCGATGTGCCGATGTATTTCGTCTATCGCGACGGCAAGTACATCGACGCCTCCGGCCAGAGCTTCCGCGACTTCCTCGCGGGCAGGCTGCCGGCGCGGCCGGGCGAGCTGCCGACCATCAACGACTGGGCCGATCACGTCACCACGGCGTTCCCGGAGGTGCGGCTGAAGCGCTACCTGGAGATGCGCGGCGCCGATTCGGGGCCGTTACCGGCGTTGAATGCGCTGCCCGCCCTGTGGGTCGGCCTGCTCTACGACACGACGGCGCTCGACGCCGCGTGGGACCTGGTGAAGGACTGGACCACCCAGGAACACGACTTCCTGCGCGCCGAGACGCCGCGCAGCGGCCTGGCGACGCGCTTTCGCGACCGCAGCCTCGCCGAATGGGCGCGCGAGGTCGTCGAGATCGCCCATGCCGGCCTGCGCGCGCGCAATCGGCTCGATGCCCATGGCAACGACGAGACGATCTACCTGGCGCCGCTCGACCGCGCGGTCGCGTCGGGCCTGGCGCCGGCCGACGAGCTGCTGGCCAAGTGGGAGGGCGAGTGGGGCGGGTCCTTCGCCCCGCTGTTCCGCGACCACGCCTACTGAGGTATCGTCTGCCATGCTCGATCGCTGCGATTGCGTGCAGGTTGCCGTCCACGACGCCGCCAGGGCGGCGCAGCGCTTCGGCCTGTTGCTCGGCGTCTCGCGCACCGGGCCCGCCTGGGAGTGGTCGGGCTGCGAGGACCTGGTGCCGAAGCCATGAAACGTCGCGTGTTCGTGGGGACGATCGCCATGGTGTCTCTCGTCTCCGGCGCCGGCCGGGCGCAACCGGCCGACTGGCAGACCATCGTCGGGCGCGACCTGCGCTTTCGCATCGAGATGCCCGCGCCGGCCACCGAGTCGAAGGCCCCGGAGAAGGAGAAGGGGCACGACAGCGAACGGATCGGCTGGGCCTCCAAGCTCAACGGCGAGATGTTCGACTTCGACTATGTCGACTACCAGGCCGGCTGGTACTCCGAGCGCGACACCAAGGTGATGGCGCGCGAGCTCGGCCGCGGCGAGGCCGAGAAGGCGTTTCCGCGCGCCACGTTCAAATACGTGCGCGACGAGCCGGTCACCCTGCAGGGCTGGGACGGCTACGCCCTCGACATCGAGGACCAGGGCGGCGCCGTGGTGATGATGCGCACCTACATCGTCAAGGACCGCCTCTACCGGCTGCTGGTCACCGCCAAGAACGATGACGCCAGCAAGGCCGCCGCGACCCGCTTCCTGGAGTCGCTCAGGCTCGCGCAAACGAGGCAGTAGGCGGTCTCCTCACCAGCTTTGCTGGCACGGAGTGGAAACATCTAGAACCCCTCCCCCGTCCTACGCTGCCGAATTCACGCATCATGCTGTCCTCCCTGCGCGAAGCGCGGGGAGGTGCCCCCGAAGGGGGCGGAGGGGTCGAGAGCAACACACGCTTTGCCAGAACGCTCATCATCGTGACGACACTGATCGGCAACTCATGCCGAGACCCTTGGCTCATGACCCCTCCGCCCCCTTCGGGGGCACCTCCCCGCGCTTCGCGCAGGGAGGACAGCATGATGCGTGAATTCGGCAGCGTAAAACGGCGGAAGGATTCGAGATGTGTCCACCCCGTAGCAGCAGCGAAGCTGGGGGGAGGAGGTAGAGGTCAGGGCGCAATCATCCTGTATACGCGCGCGGCGGTGCCGCTGTAGAGGGCGCGTTTCTCGTCGGCCGAGGCGCTTGCGGTCAGGCGCTTGAAGGCGTTCCACAGCTCGGTGTAGCCGCACGATTGCTTGTCGGGCGGGAAGTTGCTCTCGAACATGCAGCGCGACGGGCCGAACGCCTCGATGCACGGCTCGATGTAGGGGCGCCAGGTGTCGGCCAGCTCCTGCGAGCCGGGTGGCGTGTCGCGCTCGTGGAAGCCGAAGCCGAACGAGATCATGCCGAGGCCGCCGAGCTTGATGTTGACGTTGGGGCAGCTCGCGAGCTCGCCGATGCTCTTGCGCCAGGCCGGCATGATCTCGGCCGATTTGCCGGCATAGGGGCCGACGCCGAGAACGCCGCCGACATGATCGACGATGATCGTGGTCTCGGGGAAGGCGCGCGCCAGGTCGACCAGATCGGGCAGCTGCGGATGGAAGTGCCAGGAATCGAAGGTGAGGCCGAGCTTGCCGAGCTCGGCGAAGCCTTCGCGGAACTTCGGATCGAGCAGGCGGTGCGGCGGAATCGGCCGCGACACGTGCTGGCCGACGATGCTGGCATCCCACGACGTGCCGTAGCGCACGCCGCGGAAGCGGCCGCCGCCGGCCGAGATCTCGGCTTCCAGCACCTCGCGCACGCGCGCGCCCAGCATCAGGTCGGCCCAGCCGATGATCGCCTCGGCCACCCGCGTCTTGCCGTACTGGCCCGACGCGCTTTGCGCGGCGATCCCGGCGACGAACTCGACCTCGCCGACCGGGCGCATCTCTTCCGGGCCCTCGGCGCGGAACATCGCCTGGCACTCGAGGAACACGGTGGAGACGATGTCGTGGCCGCCACCGATGTCGGCCAGCAACTCGGGCAGGAAGTAGAGCCCGCGCACCTCGGTGTGCCAGAGATGGTGATGCGGATCGATGATCGGCAGCCCGGGCTCGAGCGCCGCCTCGCGCGGCCGCCGCGCCAGCCATTGCGCGAGATCGGCATTGTTGCGGTGGATCAGTCCGCGATACTCACCTGGGGCCATGGTCGTTTCCTCTGTTCGTGCAGGCGAGGAGCGTACGGCAGGAGCGGAGAGTGGAGCCATGCCGATCTGCGCGAGCCGGGTCGGGCTGTATCGCTGGGAGTGCGCCGCCTGAACCGGCCGAAAACTTGCGTCCCGTGCGTCCCGTTGTGGTCCAGCCCTTTGTCTTCAATGACTTAGCCGGGACTCAGCCCGTTCTGTCTGCACCCATCTGCGGTCCGGGGCAGGATGATTTGCGGTCCGGGAAAGCAAGGCATCCAGTCATGCGCTGGGAGCGCGCCACTCCTGTGGCGCTCGAGGGATGTGTAGTCGACAAGAAGAGCGCCACAGGAGTGGCGCGCTTCCAGCGAAGAGAAGTTCGCGCCACTGGAGTGGCAAGTGCCGAACGAAAGAGGAGGTACCGGTGGCAGCATCAGGACGTCCGTGCGAGGTCTTGGTTCTCGAGCAGCCGCTGCAACGCCGAGCCCGTGGCCTCGAGGATCCGCTCGAGGATGATGCGGCCATGCTCGGCGGAGGAGCCTGACGCATCGCCGATGACGCCGCGAACGGCGATGCGCGGATCGCCGCTGCTCCATGGCCAGCTCACGCCGGAATCGAGGATGGTGGTGCGCACCTCGGCATCGCTCACCGCCCTGGCGGGGCCGGCGACGCGCTCGCGGCGTACGCGATCGGGCGCCACGGCCAGCATGAGCGACGTCTCGTCCTTGCCGGCGTGAATCTCTGGCAGGCCGGCCGCCGGTACGGGGCTCATCAGCGCGCCGGTATGCAGGGTGCACAGGTTCAGGCCGAAATCGTCCCTCAGCTCGTAGCCGAGCGCCTCGAGGATGCCGCGGTTGCCGCCGTGGCCGTTGACGATCATCAGGTTGCGCGCCGGCAACGCGCGCGCGATCTCGCGCGCCAGCTCGCGCAGGAATGCCGTCATCCCGGTAACCGACAGCGACAGCGTGCCGGCCGTCCACGCATGCTCGCGCGACAGGCCGAGCGGCAGCAGCGGAAGCTGCCACAGGTCGAAGGTGTCGCCGAAGCGCGCGGTGATCGCGCCGGCGAGGCGCTCGGCCAGGATGGCATCGGTATCGAGCGGCAGATGAGGCCCGTGCTGCTCCATCGACCCGATCGGCAGCACCAGCACCGAACGTTCGCCGATCCGCGAGATCTCCTCGAAAGTGAGGTTGCCGAGCACGCGATCCTTCATCCATTCATCCCCTGAGCATGCGGCGAAGGACGACGTCCTTCAGCACGACATGATGGAACAGCGCGGCGCCAATATGGAGGACGATCAGAAGGAGCAACGCAAACCCCAGCACTCGATGGACCGCGAACAGGGCCTCGGACAAGGGCCGATCGACGGGCCAGATCGGCGGAAGCTCGAACAGCCAGAAAACCAGGATGGGCGCGCGATAGGCGGAGGTCGCGATCCAGCCGACCATCGCCTGCAGGAGGAGCAGCCCATAGAGCGCCCAGTGCGTCGCATGCGCGATCCGGCGCTGGCCTGGCGCAATGCCGGCCGGCAGCGGCGGGGGAGGATGGTTCAGCCGATAGAGCAGGCGGGCCAGCACCAGCGGCAGCAGGATCACGCCGAACGAGCGATGCAGGTGATAGAGCGTGTCCTGCGCCGATCCAGCATTGACGTTGGCCATGACGATCCCGATGGGAATCATCACGAGCACCAGCGCCGCCGTCGACCAATGGAACAGCCGGGCCGTCGATGAATATCCCGCCTCGGCACGATCGGACATGGTCACTCCAAGCCCAGGGTTCACTGGTTCAAGCGGAAACCTCACCCTGAGGAGCCACGCGGAGCGTGGTTTCTCAAAGGGTGGGCCAGGGTACTCGCTATCGCCCACCCTTCGAGACGCGGCCTGCGGCCGCTCCTCAGGGTGAGGTCATGCTTCGTGGCTTCAACCCGAGGAGACCACTCTCTAGTCCTCCCCGTCCGCGGCCAAGGCCTCGAGCTGGTGGCCCGCGCGCTCGGCCTTGGCCATCATGTAGCGGCGGTTGTCGGCGTTGATCGTCCCCTCGAGAGGCATGCGGCCGATGACATCGATGCCGGCGCGGGCCAGTCCCTCGAGCTTGGCCGGGTTGTTGGTCAGCAGGAGAACCTGCCTGCAGCCGAGCAGCTGCAGCATGCGCGCTGCGCATCCGTAGTCCCGCTCGTCGTCGTCGAAGCCCAGCATCATGTTGGCGTCGGTCGTGTCCAGCCCGGTATCCTGCAGCGCATAGGCGCGCATCTTGTTGGCGAGCCCGAGCCCACGGCCTTCCTGCGGAAGGTAGAGCACGATGCCGCCGCCGATCTCGGCTAACCGCGCCAGCGCGAGGCGAAGCTGCTCGCCGCAATCGCAACGCCGCGAGCCGAAGACATCGCCCGTCAGGCAGGCGGAGTGAATCCGCACCGGCATGGCACGGGATCGATCGGGATCTCCCACGACCACGGCCGTCGCGGTCTCGCCGAGACCGTCGCGAAACACGACGAAGCGTGCGCGGCCGGCGGACTCGAGGGGAATGACCGCCTCGCTGACGATCGACAGGGACGAGGGCGCCTCGGCCACGAAACCGTCGAGGGCGCGCGAGTCGACCTGCACGGCCAGACGCGCCATCCCGGGCTCTCGTTCCGATGGCACCTCGGCCACCAGCAGGGCGGGGAGCATCTGGGCGAGCTTCATCAACCGCACGCCGGCCTGCTCGCGAACGCTTGCCGGCGCGCCGCGAAGCCTGCCTGTCACGACGGGGGCCTCGACGAGCTCGCGGATCGCGCTCGCCTCGATCGACTCCGGCAGGTCGAGGCGCAGCGCTCCCCGATGCTCGTGGCCGATCGCGCTCGCCCGGCGTTCCGAAAGAATCAGCCGCGGCCGGCTGGGGGCGACGATCTGGCTGAAGGCCTCGAGTCTCGCGGGCTGCAGTTTCTCTGCAGGCAAAGCCAGCAACGCCGCCGAGTTGCTCCCATCGGTGCCGACGATCATCACGGGGCGGCCGGCACGCAACTCCGCCAGGCCCCGGCCGAGCGCCATCCGGTCACCGGATCCGAAAAGGACGTGGACCGGCGAGGACATCTTGCCGCCGTTTCCGTTGTACATACTCACCGCCATACGGACTGCTGGAGCGCCTGGATCATCGAGCTTAAGACCACTCCTGCATCCCACCGTACACGATTGCTTTACCGCTCTGCGCGGCGGCGCACGCCGTCGGGGTATCATCGCGCGATGCAGGGTCATGGATGATGGAACGCGCAACCGCCGAGACCACGTCTTCGTGGGTCGATGTGCCGCATCGATTGCGGGCTGGCGCGGCGTTGCCGGAACCATGGGAGAAACTGTTCGGCCCGTTGCGGCCGGCCGTGCCTTCCGGAACCCTGGCGGTCGGGCAGCTCGGCCAGACGCTCGACGGGCGGGTCGCGACGCTGTCGGGCCATTCTCACTACATCAACGGACCGGCGGGGCTCGATCATCTGCATCGCCTGCGCGCCGTCGTCGATGCCGTCGTCGTCGGCGCCGGCACGGTGCGCGCCGACGATCCGCAACTCACCGTGCGCCGCGTCGCCGGCCCCAACCCGGCCCGCGTGGTGCTCGATCCGCGGGGGAGCCTGGGCGGGAGCGCGCGCGTCTTTGCCGCCGATGGCACGCGCCGCATCGTCGTCACTCTCGCAGGGGTGGCCTCGCGATCCGTTGACGGCGTCGAGACGATCGCCCTCGCCGGATCGGCGACCCATCTCGATCCGGCGGCGATCCTCGATGCCCTGTCGCAACGTGGCTTGCGCCGCGTGCTGATCGAAGGCGGTGCCCGGACCGTGTCGCATTTCCTCGGTGCCGGCTGCCTCGACCGGCTGCACATCGTGGTTGCGCCGGTCATCCTGGGGTCCGGCCTGCCGAGCCTCGACCTGCCGCCGGTCGCGCGCATGTCCGACGCCCTTCGCATGCCGGTTTACCCTCACCTGCTGGGCGACGAGGTGCTGTTCGATTGCGACCTGTCGGTGCGGCGGGCGGCGGCAGGCACGGCGAACAGGTCGAGGTGACCGACCCTGATGCGCGAGCGCTTCGCCGTCAGGGCGGCACGGCGGCTCAGCAGCCACTCGGCGACCGCCTCGGCCGGCATCTCGCCGGCTTCGTTCGCGGCAACGGCCCAGCCGGCCAGCAGGGCCTCCTGCATCGCCTGATCGGCCTCGCGAATCACCCAGTCGGCTTCCCCCAGCTCGACGGCATAGCCGAGTTCCCCGAGAAGATCGGCGGCGGTCTGCGCGGCCATCGGGCCGAGCGCCGGACCGAAGCCCTTGTCGCGCCGCTGGTGCGCATTGACCGCGGCGATGACGGCCGTATCGAGCGGGTCAGCCGGCGCGAACTCGACGCGACCGTCGTAGCTCAGGGAGGCGTAGAGCGGCAGCCGGCGCGTCGCGACTTCCGCGACGAGACGCTCCAGCCATTCGGCGGAGACCAGGTCGAGCAGGGCCGAGGTCGTGACCAGATCGACCGGACCGTCGAGCGCCGCCTCGAGATCGGTCACGAGGTCGAGCGGCCGGACTTGCACGTTGGCGGCCGGCGGCACCCGCGCCAGCAGGCTGAGGTCGTTGTCGAACAGGCGCCACGTCTGGTGCACCGGCAGATGCGGGCCGAGGGCGCGAAGCGTCGAGCCCGTGCCGCATGCCAGGTCCACGATCGTGACGGCCGGCCGGGCGGACAACGTGGCGACGGCCCGCCGAAGCACGCCGGCATGCCGGGCCTGCCGGTCGAACGGCTCGCGCAGCGCCAGCCATTCAGCGGGGAAGCTCATGCGAGACCGTCGAGCAGGCGCGCGAAGGCCGCACCGGACTGCACCCAGGTAGGCAGCGCCGCCGCCGCCGCACGGGCGCCCGCCGCAAGGGCGCGCCGGCCCTGCTCGTTCGTCAGGATGTCGCGAAGCGCGTGGGCAAGAGCCGCACTGTCGCCGGGCGGCACGAGCCTGCTGGTCGACGCCGGCACCGTTCGCGGAATTGCGCCGCCCGTCGTGCCGATGATCGGCAGCCCATGGGCGATCGCCTCCGCATAGGCCATCCCGTAGCCTTCGAAGTAGGACGCCAGCACGAACAGGTCCGCGCCCGCATAGAGCCCGGCGAGACGCTCCGGGGATACCGTCCCCGGGCTCTCGATCCGATCTTCCAACCGATGCTGCGCGATCAGGGAATCGAGACGCTCGACCGCCGCTCGGTCGCGGCCGCGATCGCCGGCGATGGTGAGCTGCCAGTCGAGATCGGCAAGGGTCGACAGGGCTTCGACCAGGACATCGAAGCCCTTGCGCGGCACGATGGCGCCGACCGCGAGCAGGTTGAGCCGGCCGCCGCCGCTGCCCGCCGCCTGGGGCACGGCATCGGTGCCGGGTGAAATCACCTCCAGCCGTTCGCGTGGGATGTCGAACTCGTCGACCAGCAGGTCGGCGGTCGCCTCGCTGGTAGCGACGACCCGGTGCGCGACAGCGAGCGCGGCGCGCTCGCTGTCGCGCAGCCGCAGGGCCATGTCCCGCGTCAGGCCCGTCTCGCAGGCCAGCGGATGGTGCACCAGCGCCACCACGGGCCGCGTCGCCTGCAAGGCGGCGGCCGCCTCGGGCAACGCGCCGAACGCCAGCCCGTCGATGACGACAGGCCGATCCGCGGGGGTCAGCATGAGCTGCCGGGATGCCGCAGCCTTCTGTTCTTCGCTCGGCAGGGGGAAGCCGTCACCCAGCCCTACGACCTCGACCTGCCATCCCAGATGCCGCAGCTCGGACAGGATGCGGCGGTCGTAGCCATAGCCCCCGGTGCGCGTCTCGAGGTTTCCCGGTATCGCGAACGCTACGCGCTTGGCCACAACGGCGCCTCGTACCAGGCACGCGCCACGTGCGACTCGGAGATGGTGACCCGGATCGCCTTCAGCTCGTCGCCGTCGCGTCCGAGCTTGCCGCCGCGCGCCGCCTCGGCCAGCCGGTCATGGATGTGCTTCGTCAGGAACTCGGTCGTGGTGTTCCTGCCGGCGAACTCGGGGATCGCATCGAGATTCTTGTAGTTCAGAGGGCCGAGCACCGATTTCAGGATCTCGTGGGCGCGGCCGATGTCGATCACGATCCCGTTCTCGTCGAGCGTCTCGGCGAGAAAGGCGGCATCGACCACGAAGGTCGCGCCATGCAGGGCCTGGGCCGGCCCGAACACCGCTCCCCTGAAGGAATGGGCGATCATGATGTGGTCGCGGACTTCGACGCAGTGCAACGGGCTCTCCTCAGATTGTAGATGGTGTCGATAGTAGCGTGAATGCAGCTTGGCTCGCTGGGGTGTGCTGTGCCCGCCGTCGGCCATGGTCGCTCGAGTCGCGCGGCCGGCGGTGCTCCGGCGGCACTCGCGGTGAGGCGCGCGAATGCAGCGACGGGCGCGTCAACGCTTCTGGACCCGCACAAGCCACTGCATCTGCGCCTGCTCCTCGGCCGTCGTCCAACCGTCGTCCAGGATTTGATAGAGAGTGGCGGCCAGCGCCTGTCCCATCGGCGAGCGCAGTCCCTCGGCGAGGGCGCCATCGGGCAATTGCCGGCAAACGATCCGTGCCGCCTCGATGTAGGCGGAGGCGACGTCGTCGGCATCCGAGTTGCGCTTCTCGTCGAGGTTGGAGAAGGCGATGTAGACGAGGTCGAGGGCACCAAGGAACTCGGTGTGCAGGGCGCGACCGAATGCATCCTCGTCGAATCCGCCAATGCCGTAGTGCCGATCGATAAGCTTGTCGATCTCCGGGCGCGAATGAAGCCCCCGCACAGCATAGTGAGCCTCCTCGCCGGCATAGCTGCCGACGATCCCGCCGACGATGAGGCCGACGAGGCCGCCGACCGGGCCCCCTACGGCCAGGCCGGCCGCCGCGAACGCCCATGCGCCGCCGGCGCCTGCGGCGATCGACGTGACGTTCTTGGTGACCGCGAATGACTTGTCCTGCGACATATAGACGTCGAGGCCGGCCAGAGCCACGCTCAGCAACAGCAAGCCCGCGCCTCGCATCTTCATCTTCGTAGGCGTAATCGATGCCCGGGAGCCACCCGCCTTGTCGATCGCCTTCACGAAGACGTCGTCGAGCTGATCCTGGGAAAGCTGCTCCAGCGGAACTGACTTCACGGCCTTGCCATTGGTGACGCCAGGCAGGTGCCCTTCCTCGGCCAGCGAGTTCGCGGCCCTCACCAGCAGCTGGTACTTCGTCGGATCCTTGGTGATCAGCTTCGACAGGATGTCGGTAGCGGCCTTGGCACTGCCCTGGGCAATCAATCTGAGCTCGTTCCGGCGGGCGAAGATGCGGTCGAAAACAAGGCGCGCCGCTGCCCGATTCGTGCGGGCGTAGGCCAGCATCTGGTCCGCCTCGGCCCGGATCATCCTCATGTACTCGAGGCGGGTAGGGACGTCCTGGATCATCTGGGTCCCGATCAGGGTTGCATCGGCGATGAACCCTCTCGCGGCCGACCGGGCCGATTGATAGTCCGGTTCCAGTTCGGTCCAGGCTTTCAAGACGATCGTTTGCGAATCACCGGCCATGGATGCCTCCTTCGCCAATCACGTATCGTGCGCGGCCGTCGCTTTTCGACGAAGCCACAGGTAGTCCCCATCGGCAACGATGATCTGCCGCACCCCCAACAGTGAACGAAGGCCGGAGAAGCGACTGCCGCAATCGAACTCGAGGGTCGATCCGCCATAATCGAACTCGACCGAATTGCTTCGGCACCAATCGATCTGCAGATGCATCTCGTGATGCCCGATGTCCAATCCGAACGAAATCTGCTTCCCGCTGCGAACGCGAGCGACCTCTTCCCCATCGACGAGGACACGGTACGACCTCAGCAAGTCGGCGAGTTCCCGGGCGCGGAATATCCTGATCGCGGGAGTCGCGGAGCGGGAGTGGGGTGCCACGTTCCGTCCGACCTAGAGGAAACGGAAGAATTCGCTCATGAGTGGATGCTCGGCCCGCCACCGTCGCGGGAGATACCTGTCAGCACCCGAAGTGTATCGGTCGCCTCCATGCCCGGGCAACACCCTGGTCCGGGCGCGCGAGGTCGCGAACGGTCACGGATAGTGGGTTCGCACAGAGACAGGTGCATGGTTCGTCGCCTATCGGTCGCTTGCAGGAGGGAAATGCCATTTGCCGTCGCGGATCGGCAAGAAGTGACCGTTGTCCTCGCCGACCTCCTCGGCGATGCGCCGGTTGGCCTCCTGGTTCAAGGCGACGATGAGGTCGCCGTTCCGCTTCGGGTCGATGGCGAGATTGTTCATCTCCTCGGGGTCGATGTGGAGGTCGTAGACCTCGACATCGTTCATCGCGAAAAGCTCCTCCAACGAACCGGGTGTGTTGAAACAGACTGGGGAGAAGTAGCGCGAGAAGCGATGGCGGCCGTCCCAGACGCTGCGGATTGCCACCCGGTTGAGAGAAGTTTGGCGGATACTTCGCCAGCGCGGCGGCCTGCTCCTGCGGCGTACCCGCCCGATATGTCCGGGTGTCGACGGTCATCGCGGCCCATTTGGGATCCTGGAAGGACAACATGTCGAAGTTGTACAGGGAAGCGGGTCTGATCGACTGGATTTCGGCTTGGACCGGGTTGTGCAGCCATGGCGAGAAATCCCTGCCCTTCAGCCCTTCTGAAGCCTTGGTCCGTGATCGTGGTGCGACGCGAGACGTTGGACGGGCTGTCTCCGGCATCCGACATGCGTGGGCTCCTCTGAACGCGACTGTGGCCTCTCTGCCGATATTGACGACATTCGATGCTTGCCTCCATCGATCTTTGAAAGCGCCGCCGAGCCGCACTACTGTCACATCAGCGACTTCGCGGTGACGCGGGGCGGCGGATGGTGGGTGTGAGGATGCACCTCTTGTCATCGACGTCGTCTTTGGCCTGCGCTACCTGCGGCGGTCCGGACTGGATCCCCCGGGAGAATCATCATGGCCATGCGACGCATTGCGGTGGAAGAAGCGTTCGTGACGCCCGAGATCATGGCGCAATGGCATGTCGTGCTGGCAGGCCGCGACGTCGAGCCCGGTTTCGCCAAGATGGGGGAGTCCATCCTGGCCGAGACGCCGGCGAACAAGCCGTTGGACGATCGCCTGCTCGATATCGGCGCCGGCCGGATCGCCCACATGGACTCGATCGGCGTCGACATGCACGTGCTTTCGCTCACGTCCCCGGGAGTGCAGGTGTTCGAGGCGTCGCTGGCGACGCGGCTCGCCGCAGCGTCGAACGATGCGCTCGCCGCGGCCGTGCAGGCACATCCGACGCGCTTCGCGGGATTGGCCGCTATCGCCCCGCAGGATCCGCCGGCCGCGGCGCGGGAGATCGAGCGGGCGGCCCGGACGCTCGGCCTCAGCGGGCTGATCATCAACTCCCACACGATGGGCGAGTATCTCGACGCGCCCAGGTACCGTCCCATCTTCGAGGCGGCCCAGGCGTTCGACATGCCGATCTATCTCCATCCGCGCGAGCCCGCGCCGTCGATGGTGACACCGTTCCTCGACTATGGCCTCTATTTCGCGGGCTGGGGCTTTGCCGCCGAGACCGGGTTGCATGCCATGCGCCTGATCATGTCCGGGCTGTTCGATCGCTTCTCCAGGCTGCGGATCGTGCTCGGGCACATGGGCGAGGGCATTCCCTTCTGGCTCCAACGCATTGACAATCGCTACCTGCTCGAAGTGAAGATCGGCGCGGTCGACAGGCTTCCCAAGCTGCCGAGCCAGTACTTCCTGGATAACTTCGTCATCACGACCGCGGGCGTCACCTCGATGCCGGCGCTGCGACTCTGCCTCGACGTGCTGGGAGCGGAGCGCATCCTGTTCGCCGCCGACTTCCCCTATGAAGACGACGGCGAGGCCGTGCGCTTCATGGACGGCGCGGCTGTGACCGAGGACGAACGCAGGCAGATCTACGAGACGAATGCCTGCCGGGTGTTCAAGCTGAAAGGATAATCGATGCGCTGGCACAGGATGCCGCTCGCGGGAGCCAGGATAACCGGCAGGCGTGCCGGCAGGTCACTGAACGCTATGGGCGCTTCCAGCAGCACGTCGAGCCGCGCGTCGGCGAGCAGGCCGAGCGCCTTCTCCAGCCGCCGGCGGTAGGTCCACTCCCGTCGATGCGACGGCGCAACCATGCCGACCTGGCTCGCCACCAGCCGGAGACGGCGGCTGTGGAACGCGCCGCCGAGGGGCACGGGGACGAGGGCGTCGCCGTACCAGCTGAGCTCGAGAATGGTTGCCTCGTCGGCCGCCAGGCCGAGCGCCGTCGCAAGGCCCGCGCTCGATGCGCTAGCGTGAACGACTAGTGCGCAGTCCGACGGCGCCTGCGACGGTGCGGCGAACGCGAGGCCGAGGGCAGAAGCGACGCGCGCGCGCCCGGGATCGATATCGACGAGCGTCACGCGGGCGGCCGAGAGCTGGCGCAACAGGAAGCCTGTCAATGCGCCGACCACGCCGGCGCCGACCACGGCGACACTTGCATGGGGACCCGGCCCGGCATCCCAGACGGCATTCAGTGCCGTCTCCATGTTGGCGCCAAGGACAGCCCGGCTCGCCGGGACATCGGCGGGCACCGGTACGGCTGCAGCCTCGGGCACGTCGAACACCGTCTGGTGCGGGTGCAGCGTGAAGACCGTCCGCCCGCGCAGCTCGTCCGGCCCGTGCTCGACCACGCCGACGGTCGAGTAGCCGTACTTCACGGGAAACGGGAAGGTACCGGCCATGAAAGGGGCGCGCATGCGCTGGAACTCCGACGGCGGAACCCGTCCGCTGGCGACCAGCGATTCGGTTCCGCGGCTGATCGCGCCATGCAGGGCGCGGACCCGCACGCTGCCGGGCTTCAGCCGGCCCAGCGGCTCGTCGCGGAGCTCGGCCCGGCCGGCTTCGACATACCAGAGCGCTCGGCCTGTTTCTGCGTCGCCCGCGATGTCATGGGTAAGAAACAAGCTCTTCCGCTGGGAGCGCGCCACTCCTGTGGCGCTCTTCTTGTCGCTCACGCACCCCATGAGCGCCACAGGAGTGGCGCGCTCCCAGCCATGAGATTCATCCAGGCAGGGCTGCCAGCGAGCCGGTGGCGAATTCCTGCCGCTCAAGGCGATGTGATCCCAAACGCCATGCGTCACGCTATCATAGGTCTTCTCGGGAGATCATCAGCTTGACGCATACGCTCGACGAGCAGGCCAACCTGGCGAGCGCGCAATCCCCTGTCGACCGGACCGTGCTCGTGCGACGGGTCGTCTTCGCGGTCCTGTCGGCATCATCCATTGGCACGATTCTTGTCGTGGCCGGCCTCGCCCTGTCGGCGGGCGGATTCGATCTGGTCGATCTCGTCCTGCTCCTGCTGTTCGCCTTGACGACGCCATGGCTCGTCATCGGCTTCTGGAACGCCGCCATCGGCTTCGTGATCATGCGCTTCGCCCGCGACCCCAGCACCTATGTCGTGCCGCAGGCTGGCCGTGCCATCCCGCCGTCGGCGATCGTTGCGTCGACCGCCGTCCTGATGTGCGTGCGCAACGAGCCGCCCGACCGGACGGTGCGCAACCTCGGCGCCATGATGGCCGACATCGAGTCCGCCGGATGCGCCGACCGTTTCCATGTCTATGTCCTGAGCGACACCAGCCTGCCGGATATCGCGGCCGCCGAGGAGGCGGCGTTCGGCGACCTGACGCGCCAGTGGGCCGGCCGCCTTCCGCTCACCTATCGGCGACGTGCGATCAACACGGGCTACAAGGCCGGCAACATCCGCGACTTCCTCGCGCGATGGGGCGACGAGCACGACCTCATGGTGACGCTCGACGCCGACAGCTACATGACCGCGGCGGCCATCCTGCGCATGGTCGGCATCGTCCAGGCTAACCCGAAGCTCGGCATCCTGCAGGGGCTGGTCGTCGGGCTGCCCTCGACCAGCGCCTTTGCCCGCATCTTCCAGTTCGGCATGCGTCTCGGCATGCGCTCGTGGACGATCGGCAGCGCCTGGTGGCAGGCCGACTGCGGCCCCTACTGGGGGCACAACGCGGTGATCCGCATCGCGCCGTTCAAGCAGCACTGCGCCATTCCGGTGCTGCCCGGGACGGGCATCCTGCGCGGGCATGTGCTCAGCCATGACCAGATCGAGGCCGCGCTGATGCGGCGCGCCGGCTACGACGTTCGCGTGCTGGCCGAGGAGGATCTGGGCTGGGAGGAAAACCCGCCGACCCTGATCGAGTTCATCCGCCGCGACCAGCGCTGGTGCCAGGGAACGCTGCAGTACGCCTTTTTCGTCGGCATGCCGGGCCTGCCGATGGCGAGCCGATTCCAGCTGCTCTTCGCCATGCTGATGTTCACGGGCTCGCCGGCCTGGATCGGGCTTCTGCTCGTCTCGACCGCGGCGCTGGCCGCAGCGCCGTCGACGGCTGCCTTCATCGACGCCAACTATGGCGCGGCGTTGCTGGCCACGATCCTCGTGATGTGGTTCGCACCCAAGATCGCGACGGTCGTCGACGTGCTGAGCCGGCCGACCCTGCGCCGCCGGTTCGGCGGCACTGTCCGGTTCCTCGCCAGCGTCGCGGCGGAGACGGCCTTCTTCCTGTTGCTCTCGCCCATCATGTGGGTCGGGCACACGTTGCTGCTCGCCGGCCTGCCGTTCGGGCGCGCCATCGGCTGGATCGGCCAGATGCGCGACGATCACTCGATCACCTGGTCGGCGGCCTTGCGGCAGCTCTGGCCTCAGACCCTGCTCGGCGCGGCCTGCCTCGCCGTCCTGGCCGCGACCCAGCCTGCCGCTCTGCCCTACGTCTTCATATTGTTGGCCGGAGGGCTGGTGCTGTCGGTGCCGATCTGCGTCGTCACCGCGCGTCCCTCGGTGGGTTGGATGCTTGCGCGCCTCGGCATCGGACGTCTGCCCGAGGAAACCGATCCGCCGGCCGAGCTGACGCATCTCCAGCTGCCCGCCCTGAAGGCGGTCCGGTCGGCTGCAGGCGGTTGAGCCATGCTGCCGAGCCTTCGAACTGCGCGCGGCGTGCTGCGATCACTGCGGATCTATCATGGCGATTCGGCCCGCCATCGCGCGATGGCGGCGCTTTATGGGCAGCTCATCGGGCCGGGCGACCTGGTGTTCGATATCGGCGCTCATGTCGGCGACCGTGTCCGCGCCTTCCGCCGCCTCGGGGCGCGCGTCGTTGCCGTCGAGCCGCAGCCAGCCTTGCATCGCACCTTGCGGACGCTGTTCGGCCGCGACGAGGGCGTCACGCTGGTTCCGTCCGCGGTCGGCCGGACGGCCGGCACGGCGCCGATGATGATCAACGTCGACAATCCCACGATCTCCACGTTGTCGGCCGACTTCATCGCCGCCAGCCGCGGCGCCGCGGGCTGGGAAGGGCAGGCCTGGTCGCAATCGCTCGACGTTTCGGTCACCACGCTCGACGCCCTGATCGCCGAGCATGGCCTACCGTCCTTCATCAAGCTCGACATCGAGGGGTTCGAGGCCGAGGCGCTGGCTGGCCTGTCGCAACGCGTCGCGGCGCTGTCGTTCGAGGTCACGACCATCCAGCGCGCGGTCGGGCTGGCCGCCGTCGAGCGCTGCGCGGCGCTGGGCTACACGCGCTTCGCGGCGGCGCTCGGCGAGAGCCAGGAGCTCGACGCCTGGCGCGGCGCCGACGGGATCGCGGACTGGCTCACGACGCTGCCGCATGAGGCGAACTCCGGGGACATCTATGCGCGGTACGAGTAGCGCGATCCTCGGTGCACTGCTGGCGGCGATGCTGGCGCTGGCCATCCTTGCTCGCGCGTCCGCCCAGGCCGAGCAGCCAGTCGAGATCATCAACGGCAGCACGCCGACGCGCTGCGCCGAGGAGGACAACGTCTACCTCCAGCTTCAGGCGGAGCAGGTGCGCCGTTTCCGGATCGAGGCGCGGCATCCCGCCTATATCGGCACAATCGTTGCCGATCGCTGGGCACCTGACTTCACCAACTGCACGATGACGGGCGCCGCCGACCACAAGTTCGAGCGCCGGCGCCTGACTCTCTACGAAACCGAGGACTGGCAGCTCGTCGGCCTGACGTTCCCGAGCTTCTGGCGCCCCAACAGCGTCCCCGTGCGCGTCGGTCAGCGAACCGAGACCGGCTTTCATCTCCTGCAGCTCTGGACCCGCTTCCAGGAGCGCGCCGAGGAGGTGCTGGTTCTGTATCCCGCGGACGGCTACTGGCGGGCTCGCCCCCTGGCGCCGCAGACCCTGCGTTCGAGCGCGTACGGCTCCTCGTTCCTCGTCGGCCCGGTGGAAGTGCAAGGTCGGCCGCTGGTCGATATCAAGGAGGTGGCGTTCGACCCGGCCACGCGCACTTTCTCGCTCGCCTTCGCGCGCGGCGGCAGCGCCACGCTGCGCCTCGATGCGCTCGACCAGGAACGCATTGAGCTCGACGTCACCTTCGAGCCGCCCGTGGGTGCGACCCAGCCGTTCGCCGCGCTGCGATCGATGTACGTGACCGAGACCAACAGTGACGTCGCCCAGGTCGCTTGGCGTGAGCAGGGGAGCGCGCTCTGGGTCGACTCGCCGGTGATGTCGTTCAAGCGAGCCCGCGCCGTCGAACTCTGGGCCGGCCGTCGGGTCCCCTCACGCCACAACACCAGCGCGCCGGATTTCACCTTTCGGGGTTTTGACACGGTGGGGCGCTGATCGAGCAATCGGCCTGTGACTGCGGCGCGCCGACAACGTCCCGAGAGTTCCCAGTTATCATGGCGCGTGGTTCCAACTGACAAAGCCTTGGAGCCTTGCTGGATGAGCCGCTGGCAGCGTAAACCAAGCGCCTGGGCCGCTCTGCCAGTCACCGATGTCCGTCGGTGCCCGCCCTCATTGCATTCTGGTCAGAATTTCCTATATTCTGGTCAGAAAGAACAGGGACGAGGTAATCATGGCGACATGGCAGGTCCAAGACGCCAAGACGCGGCTAAGCGAGGTAATCGAACGCGCCCGTACCGAAGGGCCTCAGACGATCACCCGGCACGGCAGGGAGCATGCGGTCGTTCTGTCAATCGAGGATTACCGCGCCTTGGCTGCGCATAAGCCCGACTTCAAAGCCTACCTGCTCGGCGGACCGAAGACGGAAGACTTTTCCGTCGAGCGTGATCGCGACACTGGCCGAGCCGTCGAGTTCTGATCGGTGGCGGTTGGCTATCTTCTCGACACCAACGTCATTTCGGAAACGCGCAAGTCTCGCGCCGACAGGCGCGTTTTGGCTTTTCTCTCGGAGGCTGATTCGTCGCGGCTGTTCGTTAGCGTCCTGACCATCGGCGAGTTGCGAAAGGGGGTTGCCGGCAAGCGCCGGACCGATCCTAGCTTTGCGGACCAGCTCGGCTCCTGGGTTGACGGCATCGAGACGATCTTTGCCGATCGCGTATTGCCGGTGGACGCAGCGACGGCTCGCCTCTGGGGCGAGTTGTCCGCGGGCCGGAGTTTACCGGTGATCGACACCCTGATCGCGGCAACAGCGATCAGTCACGGCCTCACGTTGGTGACGCGCAATACTCGTGATGCCGAGCCTACTGGTGTCCTTCTCGTCGACCCTTGGCAGGCGTCATGAAGAAGCCGCACCGACTGGCTTGGTGAGGGCCGCGAATCACTCGGCAGGCTGGAGGCGTTTCGGACGCGTCTCGCGCCTTGAGCGATTGCGACCCTTCGGCAAGCTCAGGACAGGCGCTCGCGGTCCGGAAGACCACGAGCCAGCGGTGCTACGTCGCCGTGCCGCCCACCGTCAGCGCGTCGATGCGCAGGGTCGGCTGGCCGACGCCGACCGGGACGCCCTGGCCGTCCTTGCCGCAGGTGCCGATGCCCGGATCGAGCGACAGGTCGTTGCCGATCATGCCGACCTTGGTCAGCGCCTCGGAGCCGGCGCCGATCAGGGTGGCGCCCTTCACTGGCGCGCCGAGCTTGCCGTTCTCGATCAGGTAGCCTTCGGTGATGGTGAACACGAACTTGCCCGACACGATGTCGACCTGGCCGCCGCCGAAATTGGCGCAGTAAAGGCCTTTCTTCACCGAGCCGATGATTTCCTGCGGATCTTTGTCCCCGCCCAGCATGATGGTGTTGGTCATGCGCGGCATCGGCGCGTAGGCGTGGCCCTGGCGGCGGCCGTTGCCGGTCGGCGAGACGCCCATCAGGCGGGCGTTCTGGCGATCCTGCATCAGGCCGACCAGGCGGCCGTCCTCGATCAGCACGGTGCGCTGGGTCGGCGTGCCCTCGTCGTCGATGGTGAGCGAGCCGCGGCGATCCTGCATCGTTCCGTCGTCGACCACGGTGACGCCGGGCGAGGCGATGCGCTCGCCCATCAGCTTGGTGAACACCGAGGTCTTCTTGCGATGGAAGTCGCCTTCCAGGCCATGGCCGACCGCCTCGTGCCACAGCACGCCCGACCAGCCGGCTCCCAGCACCACCGGCATCTCGCCGGCCGGCGCCGGCACCGATTGCAGGTTGACCAGGGCCTGGCGGATCGCCTCGTCGGCCTCGCGCTGCCAGTACTCGGGGGCGAAGATCTCGCCGTAGGCGGCGCGCCGGCCGCTGCCGGTGCCGCCGGTTTCCATGCGGCTACCGTCGGCGCAGACGACGCTGACGTTGAGTCGCACCAGCGGCCGCACGTCGGCCGCCCGCCAGCCGCCGGCGCGCACGATCTCGACGACCTGCCAGGAGGCGGCGAGCGAGATCGAGACCTGGCGAGCTTTGGGCTCCTTGTCGCGCACATAGGCGTCGATCTTCTGCAGCAGCTCGACCTTGCGCGCGAACGGCTCGCCGTCGATCGGGTTGTCGTCGGCATAGAGCAGCCGGTTGGTGCCGCGCGGCGCCTCGCCCAGCACGCCGCTGTGGCCGGAGCGCACCGCCTTCACGGTGGCGACGGCTCGCTTCAGCGCCTGCTCGTCGAGCGCCGAGGCGTGGGCGAAGCCGGTGGCCTCGCCCACGACGCTGCGCAGGCCGAAGCCTTGCGTGGTGTCGAACGAGGCGCTCTTCAGCTTGCCGTCGTCGAACGACAGGCCCTCGCTCTGCACGTACTCCAGGAACAGCTCGCCGTCGTCGCAGCCGGCCAGCGCCTCGCCGACCAACTTGTCGGTGCGCTTCCTGTCGAGGCCGCCCTTGCCGAAGAACAGCTTGTCGGCGGTCGCGAGGTGGTTGATCGACTGGCTCATGAGAGGTTCCTGGGAACGGGTTTCCTGGAAAGGCGCCACGTCAGACGACGAGGACGATCTTGCCAAAATGGGCATTGGCCTTCATGTGCGCAAGCGCTGCGGCGGCCTCGGCCAGGGGGAAGGTGCGGTCGATCGGCAGCGACAGCTTGCCCGCCTCGATCGCCTCCCAGAGGTCGGCGCGCGCCGCCTTGACGATGGCGCGCACCTCCTCGGGCGAGCGCGTGCGGAAGGTGACGCCGATATAGTCGATGCGCTTCAGCGCATGCAGGTCGAAGTTGAACTCGCCCTTCATGCCGCCCAGGCGGCCGACATTGACGATTCGGCCGAGGATCGCGGCGGCCTCCATGTTCTGGTTGGCGACGCCGCCCGACACCTGATCGACGATCAGGTCGACGCCCTTGCCGCCGGTCGCCTCCTTGACCTTGTCGGGCCACGTGGGATCGCGCGTGTCGAGCGCCAGGTCGCAGCCGAACTCGCCGAGCCGCGCCCGCCGGCCGTCGTTGGTCGAGGTGCCCATGACGATCGACGCGCCCATGTGCCGGGCGATCTGCATCCCGAGCAGGCCGACGCCCGAGCTGGCGCCCTGGATCAGCACCGACTCGCCCTTCTTCAAGCGGCCGGCGCCGACCAGCGCGTTGTGCATGGTCTGCACCGCCACCGGCATGCAGGCGGCCTGCTCGTAGCTCATGTTGTTGGCCGGAATCTTGTGAGCGCGGCCGGCATCGGTCACGGCATACTCGGCGAAGCCGCCCGCGGCCGAGCTCATGGCGCGGTCGCCCGGCTTGAAGTCGTGCACCTCGCTGCCGACCGCCTCGACCTCGCCGGCGCATTCCAGGCCGACGATGGTGCCCGGCCCGCCGACCGTGCCATGCCGGTTGCCGGCGGCGACCGCGAGATCGGCGCGGTTGAGCGATGCCGCCCGCACCTTGATCAGGATCTCGTGCGGCTTGGGCACGGGCTTGGGCGCCTCGCGGACCTCGACGCCGTTGTCGGTCACCATCGCTGCCTTCATGGCGGTTCTCTCCCTCGAATAGGGGGCCATCCCTAGCAGGCAGCGCGGCGGGACACTACGGCTGGAGCTGGCCCTTCACGTATTTCTTCACGATCGTGTCGTCGGAAGGATAGTTGGCGGGCGACACCGGCGTGATCTGCGCCTGGACGCATTTCCACTCGCCGTTCTCCTCGACGTAGATGTCGGTGTAGGTCGTCATGCCGACGGTCTCGACGCCGCCCTGCACGACGATGTGCTTGTTGGTCGAGCGCACCAGGGCGGTCGAGCCGAACACGTCGATCGCTTCGTCACGATAGTCCCAATAGACGATGTGCTCGGGATCGAAGCCGGTCGCCCACGCCTTCAGGTACGATGCCCGGTCGACGCGCGCACCCGCGGAGGTGATGCAGACGAAGGCCGGATGGGTGAGGCGGTCGTGAGAGGCCACGTCGTTGGTGACGAAGTTATGGATGAATCTCGCGTTGAGGGCGCGCAGCTCACGCAGGGCGTCTTCGCTCATGGCTGGATCTCCTTGCGGGTATAACCGTATAGAAGGTTATATGTGGATGTGCAACGGTCACACGATCATCGTCAGGTTCGAGCTCTCCGAAATGTGTGAGAAGTCGTCCATCTCATGAGTCCTCTCCGCCCGCGTAAGCGGGGGGAGAGGAAGGGGCCCCGCGCGAAGCGTGGGGGAGGAGAGGTGGGTGGTTGCGACACCATCGATGTCTGGATGGAGATCGATCGCCTCGTGGCCTTATGACCCACCTCTCCTAGCCTCTCCCCCCGCTACGCGGGCGGAGAGGAACATGAGATGTGCCCCCAACCACGAGAACCTTCGTCCACGGAGTGGATGTCAACCCACGGCTTGCCGGTAGATCTGCTCGAGCGCGCGGCAAAGACCCGCCGTGTCGCAGGCTGCGGACGCCGCGAGGCGGGCGCGCATGCCGGTGCGCAGGGCGGCGAGCGTGGCGGGCGTAGCCGGATCGCGCGCCAGCGCACTTGCCCTGGCGACCAGGTCGTCCTGGTCGGCGGCGACCCAGTCGGCGAGGCCGGCGGCGCGCAGGAGCGATTCGCTGGTGCGCGCGACCCAGCGGTCGCCGGCGCAGGTCAGCACGGGAACGCCCTGCCACAGGGCTTCGCTGGTCGTCGTGCCGCCGCTGTAGGGGAACATGTCGAGCGCGATGTCGATGCGGTCGTAGCTCCGCAGGAACTCGAAATGAGCAGCGCCGCCTTCGATGTCGAGGCGCTCGGGCGCGATACCGAGCGCGGCGAAGCGGGCCAGGAGATGCTCGCGGCTGGAGGCATCGGCCAAGGAGGAGGTGCGGATCAGCATGCGGGCACCGGGCGCCGATCGCAGGACCCCGGCCCACACGCCCACAGTCGTATCGTTCAGCTTGTAGGACGACGTCAGCGCCCCGAACGTGAGGCCGCCCGCGTTGCGCCAGCACGGCGGCGGTGCCACGTCGGGCACGGCGTAGAGAACCTCGAACGCCAGGTACGTTCCGGGGACGCGCAGCACGCGCTCGGTGAAGCAGCCTTCCTCCGCGACCGGGATCACCACGGCGTCGCCGACGATGCCGTCGAAGCAGTCGAAGCCGTAGGTCGCGAAGCTGTTGAACCAGCCGATCTGGACCGGCGCCGGCCGGTGCAGGAACAGAGGCAGCCACCTTGGCGCACTGTACGAGTTGAGATCGACGAGGACGTCGATGCCGGCCGCCGCGAGCAGGTTGGCGATTCGCGCCTCGTCGAGCGAGCCGACTTGCCAGATCACGTCGAGATCATGGTCCCGGTAGCCCGCCTGCTCCGAGGGGTCACCGCCGAGCGACACCAGGTGCACCTCGAAGCGCTCGCGGTCGTGTCGGTTGATGACGCCATAGACCGGCTTCATCCAGTTGGCGCTGTCGAAGAAGGCCGAGACGTAGCCGATGCGCAGCTTGCCCGCCGAGGGCGGGCGCGGCGGGCGCTCGATGGGCTCGATCCCGGCGCGCAGACGCCGGCCGACGGCGCGGCGAGCGTCCAGCACGCCGGCGTTCCCCACCGTCGCGCTGCCCGGGATCATGATGGCGATGTTCTCTTCCGCGGCCGCGCGCAGCGCGGCGTCTTCCGACGCCCGGCGACAGGCGTCGATCGCCGGCTCGACCTCTCCCAGCTTGAACAGGGCCTCGGCCAGCAGCATCCACGCTTCGCTGTCGTCGGGTCGCAGGCGCACGGCACGGTCCAGCGCGTCGCTGGCCTCGCCGAACGCGCGCGCCCGCAGCCGCGCGGCGCCGAGGCCCCGCCAGGCTGCCTGATGACGATGGTCGGCGGCCACCAGCCGGCGATAGGCGCCTGTCGCCGCGTCCAGGTCGCCCGCCAGAAGGAGGGCATCGGCCGACTCGATGGGGGTCATTGGTCCAGGCGATCCGGAGGCGTATTCTGGGATAAAGGGAGCATGATGATATGCGGAACATCGTCGTGGCAGCCATCGGGGGGCTTGCAGCCTCCCTCTCGATCGCAGGCGGCGCTGCCGCCCAGGCTCCCGGGTGGGCCGTGGGAACATGGCGCGGAACCCTGGAGCAGTACACGATCGGCGACCGTGGCGGCCCGGACCGCGTGATGACAATCAGCGCCGACGGGAAGTGCACCTGGGATTATGCGCGCAACGCGGCTGCCCCGGCGGCGGCGCGCTCCTGTTCGGTTTCCGGCAATGGCGTCGAGCTGTACACCGGCGGGAACTCGACGGTGAAGCTTCAGCACAAGGACGGAAAGCTCCAGGGAACGTTCACCATCAGCGCCGGAAAGCAGTTCTTCCTGACGCTTACGAAGCAGTAGCGGCCCAAAGGGTCACACGATCCTGGACGAATGCCCCTGCCAGTACCGGTCGCGCAGCAGGCGCTTGTAGAGCTTGCCGGTGGGATGGCGCGGCAGCTCGGCCTCGAAGTCGATGCTGCGCGGGCACTTGATGGCGGAGAGGTGCTGGCGGCAGTAGGCCAGCAGCTCCTCGGCCAATGCCGGGCCGGCCTCGGCCATGTCGCGCGGCTGCACGACCGCCTTCACCTCCTCGCCGAAATCGGGATTGGGCACGCCGAACACCGCGCAATCGATCACCTTCGGATGATTGATCAGCAGGTTCTCGCATTCCTGCGGGTAGATGTTGACGCCGCCCGAGATGATCATGAACGCCTTGCGGTCGGTCAGGTGCAGGAAGCCGTCGGCGTCGACGTAGCCGACGTCGCCCAGCGTGGTCCAGCCGTTGGGGTGCCGCGACTCCGCGGTCTTCACCGGATCGTTGTGATACTCGAACGGCCGTCCCTCGGCGAAGTAGACGGTGCCGGGCTCGCCCTGCGGCAGCTCGTTGCCGTCCTCGTCGCAAATCTTGAGCTTGCCGACGACGGCGCGGCCGACCGTGCCCTTGTGCGCCATCCATTCGGCGGCGTTGCACATGGTGAGGCCGTTGCCCTCGGTGCCGCCGTAGTACTCCCACACGATCGGCCCCCACCAGTCGATCATCTGCTCCTTGGTCGGGATCGGGCAGGGCGCCGCCGCATGGATGGCGCAGCGCAGCGACGAGACGTCGTAGCGTCGCCGCACGTCCTCCGGCAGCTTGAGGAAGCGCACGAACATCGTCGGCACGACCTGGGTGTGCGTGATCCCGTGCTTGCCGACCAGCCGCAGGAACTCCTCGGCATCGAAATGCTCCATGATCACCGAGGTGCCGCCGAGCCGCATGATGCTCATGTTGAAGCGCAGCGGCGCTGCGTGATAGAGCGGCGCCGGCGACAGGTAGACGGTATTCGCGTCCATGCCGTAGAGCTGGCGCGTGATCGCCGACAGCGGGCTGTCGAAATCGATTGCCTGCGGCTCGACCACCGGCAGCACGCCCTTGGGCCGGCCGGTCGTTCCCGACGAGTAGAGCATGTCGTGGCCGGCGGTCTGGTCGGCGATCGGCGTCGCCGGATGGCGCGCAACCGCCGCTTCCCACGAGTCGTAGCCGGGAACGGTGCCGTCGATCATGAAGCGGTGCGGCACGTCGGTGAGCAGCGGCGCCAGCTCGGCCGCCCGCTCCGCCAGGTACGTCGAGGTGACGAACAGCCGGGCTCCGCAATCCTTCGTGATGTAGGCGACCTCGCCCGCCGTCAGGCGCGAGCTGATCGCGGTGTAGATCAGGCCCGATCGTTGCGCGCCCCAGCAGATCTCAAAGAAGCGCGCGTTGTTCTCGAGGAAGATGGCGATGTGGTCGCCGGCCTTCAGGCCGAGCGAGCGGAAGAGCTGGGCGGCGCGGTTGGACTGCTCGTCGAGCTGGCGATAGGTCACCGTCTCGCCGCTGCCGGCCATGATATAGGCCGGCTTGTCGGGGGTGGTCCGGGCGTGAACGTAGGGATGCATCGACGCGCATATGACCGGACAGGCCAGTCTGCGGCAAGCTGTCAGGGTTCCGCGCGTCGGACCCGGACACTTCGTCGGGAGCGCGCCACTCCGTGGCGCGCATGAGGTGTCCTGTCGCGGTGAAGGTTGCGCGCTCGCCCGATTCGGTGCTGGGGCGTCCACCCACCTCTCCTCCCCCACGCTGCGCGCGGGGCCCCTTCCTCTCCCCCCGCTTGCGCGTCGCTTGCGCGGGCGGAGAGGACGCAAAGAGTTCCGATATCTGCAAGGGAGGACGAAGTTGGATGTGTCCACTCCGTAGTCGCTGCGCTCGGGACGACCATTCCGTCGCAAGTCGTTCATCGCGGCCCCCTACGTGTTCTCTTCATCGATCGGGCGGCAGCTGCGGGCCACGGCAACCGAGAGCCGCAGCATGCGCTGCGCGGCGATCGCCGAGCCGGAGGCCTGGCCGGCGAGGGCGCCGCCCAGAGGCGAGCTGAAGAGGGCGTCGGTCATCGTGGCGACGACGACGTCGGCGGCGGCGACCGAGCCGGCGTCGAGCGCCACCCGCCGCCACAGGCGCAGTGTGCCGAGCGTGCCCGGCCGCATGCCGTACAGCCCGGCAATCCGCCTGATCAGGCGAAGCCCGCGCCAGACGACCAGCACGCCGTCGAGGCCGGGCCACGGGCTGACGGCGGTCGCCGCCAGGATCTGCAGGGCGGCCGAGCGGCCGGCCTGGGCGGCTTCGTGATCGATCCTGGCCAACGGTCCTGCGCGGAGCAGCGCCCGCACTGTCGCGGGATCGGTCGCCGCCTCGACGCTGCGCGCCAGGTCTTCCGGCGCGGCGATCGCCCGCAGCCAGGCTCGGGCGTGGCGGCGTGCGACCTCGAGGTCGTCGCTCCGCAGGCCGTCGCGAATCCGCTCGACGGTTCGCAGGCTGGCATAGCCGCGCCATTCGCGGACGAGGGACCATCCTAGGGCGGCAGCCGGCGGGCCGGTCAGCGCGATGGTCAACCAGCCCAGCGCCGGCGACCTGTCGAACTGGGCGACGGCGAAGTTCGCCAGCTCGAGCGCGGCCACGCCGCCGATCAGCAGGACCAGGGCGCCTGCCGCGATCGCGAGCGGTTGACGGGGCTCCCGCGTCGCCCGCGTCGGCAGGGTCGGTGCGGCGGCGTGGCGAACCGGCCCAGCGGCGCCGCCCACCCCGGCCAGCCAGCCGCGCTCCGGCGGCGGCGGTGGAGGGGCCGTCGGTGCGATATCGGGTTCGAGGTCGTCGAGGAAACCGCGGCGCTGGTTCATAGGGCGTCCCCAATCAGGTCGACGAGCAGGCTGTCGAGATTGATATGGTCGACGGGATGCGCATCGCCAGGCCTCAGGACCGGCGGGCGCAGCTTGGGGAGCACGAAGTACGGCTTGGTCCAGAACACGGCCGGCACGTCGCCCGCCGGGACGATGCCCGGGTAGAAAGCCCGCTGATGCTCCTCGCCGAGCTTCGTGCCCATGACGACGCGGGTGACGACGCCGTTTTTCGCAGGGGCATTCGCGTCCGACGTGCAACGGATCGCGGAGACGTAGTGGAAGCTGCGGCCGAGCGCGTTGCCGTGGGCGCCGGGCGTCGCTTCGATCATGCTCGCGAGCATGCCCTGCAGGTGCGGCCGCTGAAGGTCGTCGACGTAGTCGGCCTTGGTCGCCACGAACGCCACGTGCCGGATCTTGCGCCCGGGCAGCCAGCCTCCTGCCAGGTGCCTGGCGTAGCTCGCGCCGATGCGGCCGAGGGCGCGGCTGGTGTCCTCGAAGGCGGTGCGCCCCGCGAACAGGGCGCCGAGGACATCGACCAGAACGATCTGGCGATCGAAGGCGCTGAAATAGGGCTCGAAGAAGCTCTCGCGGCTCTCGCGCTTGTAGGCCTCGAACCGTTCATGAAGCTGCCCGGCGAGCGTGCCGGAAAGCGGGCCGGGCGCGCCAGCCCAGGGAAAGAAATGATGCAGGGGCACGTCGCCCCACGGGCCCGGCGTCAGGAAGCGGCCGGGCTGCAGCCAGCGCAGCTCGGCCTCGCGGCGGCAGCGCCGCAGCGCCTCCCGGTAGAGCTGGAAGCCATGCTCCGCCGTCCTGTCGTCGGCCGGTGCGCCGGGCGAGAGCGCCGCGAGGAAGGTGCGGAACGCCTCGCTCAATGCCGCACGCGGCGGCTCGTTCAGGAGGCGCAGGGTCTCCGTCGACCATTCCTGGTAGGACTGCTCGAGCAGCGGCAGGTCGAGCAGCCACTCGCCCGGGTAATCGAGGAGTTCCATGCGCACCACGCGCGGGCCGAGGAAGGTGTCCTTCCATCGGCCCAGCGTGCTGCGCGCCGACAGGGTGAGGCGCAGGACGATGCGGGCGGGCTTGTCGGTGCCGACCGGCCAGTCGGGCCGCTCCGGCTGCGCCAGGGTGGCGCGGAACGCCTCGAAAGCGAAGCGCGGGACCCGCGATGGCCCGGCCGACTCGATGGTCACGTCGAGAAGGCGAAGCTGCCCGCTGTCGTCGGTCAGGGCCTTGCGAAACGCCGGGAGGGAATCGACGGCACCCTGGTTCCGGACCATCGCAAGCAGGTTCGAGATCAGCGAGACCATGAACACCGTCTTGCCGGCTCCGCTCAACCCGGTGATGCCGACCTTCAGCGTGTCGACGTTCGCCAGGTCGCGTGCCGTGTCGACCGCGACGGTCGCGCCGTCCAGAATCTGGCGCCAGACGCTAACCATTCATCGAAGCCTTCACCCGCACGTTCCCGAGGATCGGGGCCGCAGTATTGCAGACCTGGCAGGGAGCGCGCGCGGTCCTTGTCGGGGCGTGCCGCTGGTGCGGCCCGCGTTCTCAGGCCGTTCGTCGCGCGGTGCTCGTCGGGCCGGCCGCCTCAGGCGGCATAGAGCCGAAGCACGCCATAGGCGACCGTGCCGGCCAGCACCACCGTGGCGATGAGGGTGAGGGCGACGAGCTGGGCACGATCCACTGGCTACTCCGCAGGTCGGGGCTGGCCTACCGGGCGCAGCTTCTGGCTGAGCAGGGCGACACCCAGGACAGCGAGCCCGATCACGTCGGTCAACGCCTGCGGATCGATCAACAGCAGCGCCGCGGCCAGGAACAGCGCCCGCTCGATCCACGAGGCCGGGCGCAGGAAATAGGCTTCCAGCGCGGCGGCCAGGGCGATCACGCCGATCGAGCCGGTCACGACGGCGCGCAGGATGTCGTACCAGGCGCCCTCGAACAGCAGCGACGGGTTGAACACGAAAAAGAACGGCACGATGAAGCCCGCGGCGGCGAACTTCATCGCCTGGATGCCCGATTTCCACAGGCTCGCGCCGCCGATCGAGGCGGCGGCATAGACCGCCAGCGCCACCGGCGGCGTCACCGCCGAGAGGCAGGAGAAGTAGAAGGCGAACATGTGCGCCGCCATCGGCTCGACACCGAGCTTGATGATCGCCGGCACCAGCAGGGCCGCCTGCATGATGTAGGCCGGCGTCGTCGGCATGCCCATGCCGAGGATGATCCCGGCCACCATGGTGATCAGGAGGGCGAGCAGCAGGTAGCCGTAGGTGAAGTCGATCAGGAAGGCAGTGAAGCGCAGCGCGAGGCCGGTCTGCAGCACGACGCCGATCACGATGCCGGCGGAGGCGCAGGCCATCGCGACCGGCACGGTGTGGATGGCGCCGTCGCGCAGCGATTCGAGGCAGGCGCGGGGCCCCATGCCGGTGGTCGGGCGCAGCCACGAGATCGCCACCAGCGCCCCGGTGGCGACGATCGCGCCGTAGGTCGGCGTGAAGCCCAGCAGCAGCAGCCCCAGAAGCACGATCACCGGCAGGAAGAGGTGGGCCTGCTTGATCATGATCTCGCCGAGGATCGGCAGCTCCTCGCGCGGCAGGCCCCTGAGGCCCGAGCGCACGGCGTTGAAGTGGATGGCCGCGAACAGCGCGCCGTAATAGAACAGCGCCGGGATCGCCGCGGCGATCATGACCTGGGTGTAGCTGGCGCCCAGGAACTCGGCCATCACGAAGGCGGCGGCGCCCATGATCGGCGGCATGATCTGGCCGCCGGTCGAGGCCACCGCCTCGATCGCCGCCGCCGCCTCCGGCTTGAAGCCGGTCTTCTTCATCATCGGGATGGTGAGCCAGCCGTCGACCATGACGTTGGCGACCGCCGAGCCCGAGATCGTCCCGAACAGGCTGGACGACACCACCGCCACCTTGCCGGGGCCGCCGCGCGCGCCGCCGGCGATGGCGTTGGCGAAGTTCATGAAGAACTGGCCGGCGCCCGAGCGCTCGAGGAAGGTGCCGAAGATGATGAACAGGATGACGTAGGTGCCGGCGACCTGCAGCGGCACGCCGAATACGCCCTCGGTCGTGAACCAGCTTTGGTCGATGGTGATCTCGGCGGTGAGCCCGCGATGATGCAGGAAGCCGAACAGCCACTGGCCCGCCAGGGCGTAGACCAGGAAGACGATCGCCACGATCGGCAGCGAGGCGCCGATCGTGCGTCGCGTCGCCTCGAGCACCAGCAGGATGCCGACGCCGCCGACCAGCATGTCCATCGCGCTGAGCGGATGGGCGGTGGGGAAGCGGTTCACGATGTAGTCGTAGTTCACGAACATGTAGCTGACGCAGACCAGCGACAGGGCGGCTAGGCCGAGATCGGACCATGGGATGCGATCGGGCGTCGCGTCCTTGCGCCGCGGCCACAGCAGGAACGACAGGACCAGGCTGAAGCCCAGCGTGATGAACAGCAGGGCGTGCTGGTCGGGCGCGTAGACGGTCAGCCGCGCGTAGACATGGTAGACCGACATCGCGACCGCCACGATGGCGACCACGAGGCCGGCGTAGCCCGCCAGCTTGCGCACCGGTTGGGCTCTCTACTTCTTCAGCAGGCCAGCTTCGCGATAATACTTCTCGGCGCCCGGGTGATAGGGAATGTCGAAGTTCGTCGCCATCTCGGCCGGGGTGATGCCCTTCATCGTCTTGACGATGTTGGCGAACTCGTCGCGCCCCTCGATGATCGCCTTGGTGATCTTGTAGACGACCTCGGGCGGCGTGCGCGAGGAGGCCATGAGGATGGTCGGCGACTGGAAGGTGGCGACGGGGCTGCCGACGCCCTGCTCCTTGTAGGTGTCGGCCGAGACGGTGTAGCGCACGAAGCCGGCATTGAGCTTTTTCAGGGCCTCGAACTCGGCGTCGGTGACGCCGATCATGCGCAGCTGCATGGCCGAGCCGAGATCGAGGACGAACGAGGCCGGGACCACGGTGAACCAGCCGGCGGCCATCGCCTGGCGATTCTTGACCGCTTCGGCGTTGGACGAGACCGGCCCGTAGCTCTTGGGGCCGAGATCGTTCAGCGTCATGCCGTTGACCTTCAGCAGGTACTCCCAGCCTGCCGCGAGGCTGGTGTTGCCGCGTGCCGGCAGGGCCACCGGCTTGCCCTTGAGGTCCTTGATGCTCTTGATGTCGCTGCTGGCCGGCACCACGAGCTGCCAGACATTGGGATAGAAGTTGGCGATGAACAGCGCCTTGTCGGTCGGCTTGCCGGCGAACTGGCCGACGCCGTCGCGCGCATCCGCCCACACGGTGGTCATCGACCAGCCGAGATCCGCCTTGTCGGTGCGGATCTTCTCCATGTTGACCAGGGCGGCGCCGGGCTCGACCTGGACGTTGAGGTCGGGAACCCGTGTGTTGACCACCTGCGAGACCGACGCCGCCAGCGGCGTCCAGCTGCCGCCCGTCGGTCCGGCCGAGAACACGACCTCGGTTCTCTGCTGGGCGCTCGCCGCGACCGGAACGGCGGTGGCGAGAATGACGGAAAAAAGCGTGAGCGCGCGGCGCCGACCGGCGCCCGCCGTACCAACTGGCATCGTTGCCTCCCTGTCGAGTCGCAATTATTGCGTCACCTCCACAGGCCGGCACACAGGCACGCCGAGGCAACGGGTAAACTTGTATGCGTAGTTGCCGGAAGGCTAACGGCCAACCCGCGACGCTGTCAATTGTGCGGGTGTCGGTCGTCGCCCGACCTGGCGCATGTCTATGGCTCGCAAAAAGCGTGCGCGTCGGCGACGAGCGCTGCCCGCGCATCGGCAACCGGTCGCTTGCGCCGGCCGGTTGATCGATACTCCGGGCTGCATACTGGCATCCTCGTCGCGCCGCCGCTGTTCGCAGGCGGAGCGACGCTCGTTGCCGGCCGAGCCACAATGGAGACGATCATGGTCAAGGTCCTCAAGTCGATGCTCCTCGCGCTGGCGTTCATGAGCGTGGGGTTCGCGGGCGCCAGGCTCGACATCGTGGGATGGCCGGCGTCGGCACAGCAGGCGGCACCGCCGGCTGCTGTGCCGACGGCGCCGGGTATACGCGACGGCTCGGCTGCCCCCTCGGGCGTGACCGCGCGGTCGGCGGCCCGCGACTCCGCCGCCGCCCTGGCGCCCGACGTCGCGCGCGTTCTCGAGCAGGTCACTCGAAGGATAGAGGCGCTCGAGACCCGGCTCGTCGCCCTGGTCGACGAGGCGCGCGCCCGGGTCATCGCCTATGCGCTGTGGGCGGCGGGCGGCTTCTTTGTCTTGATGTTCCTGTCCTCGGTCCTGGGCGGAACGGTGGTTGCCCTGGTGCTCAGGCGGTCGCGCTCGACGTAGAGGGCTTGCTTCCTCCGTCGTTGCCGCCCCGCCCATGCCGTTGCCGCGCCAGGCGCCGCGCAATCACTCGATCTTGACGTGCAGGGTGTAGCCGGCGTTGCCGCGCGTGCTGCCGATCACGACGAGATAGGCGCCGCCGCGCGGCAGCCGGCCTGCCCAACGGGTCGCATCGTCGGTTTCGCCCGCGCCGCGCAGGGCATTGCCTGCGACCTCCAGGATGCCGTCCTTGTCGCGGGCGATCCGGCTGCCCGGCTCGTAGATCTGGAAGGCGGCATTGCCTTCGGGTGCCGTGATCGTGACGGTCATGGCCTGTCCCGCGCCGGCGGTGATGGAGTAGAGGTCGCGCTCGCCGCGCAGGACGCTGCCCTCCACCGTGCCCTGGCTCGCCCCGCGGGCGAAGAGGATGGGCTTGGGCGTCGGGACCGGATCGGCCGCCGACGCGGCGGACATCAGGAAGAGCAAACACAGAAGGAAGGATGCGGCGACTCGCATGGGCATGGATTGCCAACCTCCGTCTCTGACCATGGCGGCTGCAGCGTACTCGCTCGTGCCGGCGGAGCCAGCCCAAGGACGACGGTCGAAAGCTCACAGGGTATGCAGAGACGGCGGCTCTCCAGACCATCTGTTGTCGCACTCCGGCAACAGTGCAATCCTGCAATCGATATCTATGGTTGCAGATTATTCCAGTTCTAAATCGATGCCCTTGAAGTGATGCGCTGCGACGAGTTCTACACGGGCGATCTGCCTGCCCGCATGCAGCTCGGTGCCTGGCAGAGCCTGTATGTCAATGTGTTCGAAGCATCGCCCCTCGCAGCCGGGAGCGGGGAGTTCCTCGCTCGAAATCGAGCCTGGAACCTGGGAGGCCTCGTGCTCAACCACGTTTCTGCCCCGGGCCTCTCCGTTCTGCGAACCAAGCCGCTGATCCGGCGCGAGCCGATAGACCATTGGGCAATCACGCTCAGCAAGCAACGGGTCACCCACCTGAGCTCCGAGAACGACTCGCTGGCGGCGCCGCCAGGCCTGCCTTTCGTGCTGTCTCTCGGGCAGGTGATGGAAAATCGTCGTGATGCGGACGAGCGCATCCAGCTCTACCTGTCGCGAGACACCTTCTACGACATCGGGTCCCTCCTCGATGCGTCCTGCATGACCGAGCTGCATATGTCAGGGGGCAGGCTCCTTGCGGACTATATGCACTTGCTTCTGCGCAACCTGCCGGGTCTGGACAACGACAACGCCCTTCGGCTTGTCGACTCGACGCGGGCCATGATCGCCGCGTGTCTCGCACCTTCCGTCGGCCGTGTTGCAGATGCGCGCCGTGTCATCAATGTGACCTTGATGGAGCGGGTGAGGCTGGTGGTTCGTCGCCATCTGCGCTCATCCAAGCTAGGCTCGGAGCTGATCTGCCGCGACGCGGGAACGTCGCGGTCGCAACTTTACCGCCTGCTCGAGGGCGAAGGGGGCGTTGGGCGATACATTCAGAAGCTGCGCCTCTCGGAAGCGTTCTCGCTGCTTTGCCAGGGACCGCAGAGTCTCACCATCGCCGCGATAGCCGAAGCGATGTGCTTCGCGGACTCGTCGAGTTTCGCCCGGGCATTCCGCCGCGAGTTCGGGGTCAGTCCCAGTGACGTTCGTGCCGCCGCGCAGACCGGCTTGTCCCCCATCCCCGTCGCCGCCGACGACATCGACATGAAGACTTTTGCGTCGTGCCTGCGCGGCCAGTAGACCATGCTGCCGCCGCGGCCTTCGACCCACTTGCGTCAGAAGGAACAGAGACAATCGCTGAATCGAGAGGCTACGCCGCCGGTACTCGGTGGTGGGGCGGTAGGCAGCCCGCACAAGGCGGCGGCGCGCACTTCCCTGGGGTTGATGCCGAACTCTCGACGAAAGGCGCGGCTAAAGCCGGACGCGTCGGCGAAGCAGAGCATCTCCGCGATGCGCCCGATCGACAAGTCGCTCGAGGTATCGCAGAGAATGGTGAAGCTCTCGCTCAGGCGCCGGCGCAGGATGTAGTGGGCGACACCCCCTTCGTTCTCGAGCAATCGGTAAAGCTGCGAGCGCGAAGTCGCTGCTTCCCGGCAGAGCTTGGCGGTTCCCAGGGACGGCGAACGGAGGTGTCGTTGGACGACGCTTCGTACCCGTTCCATCAGCGTCGCGTTGATGGCGCGCTCCGCTCGCGTCCTCCGCTCGGCCGTGGGAGCGAGGCAGGCCTCGACCATGGCCTGCACGGCCCGCTTGAGATGCGACGCATCCTGCATCGCCAGGGTCGGCAGGTTCTTCTTCAGCATCCAGAGAAACTCGGCCAGCAGGGCGCCCGGCGGTCCTTCCAGCATCATCCCGCGGCCCGCATCCAGAAGCGGTGCCGAGCTCCCGAACTCGTCGCGAGACAGGAAAATCTGCAGGCGGACATCCTGGCTCGTGCGCTCGATGTGCATCTCCTCGCCCATGGACAGCAGGAACGGCACGCCCCGGGGCACACGGAAGGATTGCTCTCGTGCCGTGACCTCGCTCTCGGTCTGACTGCTCAACGTCACCGCCCAGTGGTCCACCGGATTGCGGCGCACGAGGGCTCGGCTGCGGCGGACAACGGTGGGCGGCGAGGATACCTCGCTGAGGGTCAATCCTCCGAGTGTCCAGTTGCGATTGGCGGCCTCGAACCCGTCGTCCTCCGCCACGCCGGACGTCGTCTCGAAGAGCGAATCGTACCAGCCGCGCCAGGAAGTGAACTGCTCGTCGGGTAACAACCCGTGGGTGGTGAAGGTCGTGCGCAGCACGGGACGCCTCGATATCCGATGCCAGAGGCAAACCCTAGTCGCGGCAGGGACCGTTGAACAGCCTTCCTCCGCCGGTCGGGACGACTATGGGACGGCGAGTATGCGCCCGGGACGGCCGGTCCGAAGAGGGCGCTGGGTGTCGCCGCGGCCAGAAGCCTGGCAGCACGGGTCTGGCTACTGCACGACCCGCGCCCGCAATCGCGCATACTCCTGGTCGGAAATCGCCTTCTCCGACCTCAGCCGTTCGAGCTTCGTGAGCTCGTCCGCGGCACTGAAACCGACGAGCTGACGCAGCTCATCACGTGCCTGACGGGCCTGCTTCCGGTTGCGCTCCACCATTCCCGCGCTCTGCGTCAGGAGGTAGGCAAAGATTCCGACATAGGGCAGGACAATCAGCAAGATTACCCAAAGGACCTTGCCCAGTCCTGATACGTCGTCGCGACGGAAGAGATCGCTGGCAGTCGTGATGAACAGCCAGAACCACAGAATCAGGACGAAAACCGCGAGAGCGTCGGCGAGAAAATTGGCGAACGTGGATTCGGGAGAGAACAGCATCATATCCTCCCGACCTCCGGAGGGAGAGACATACTTAGACGACCGCCGTCCGCATCACATCGGCGTCGTGTCCCGCGACTGAGCCCGGTGTCCCAATTCGCGAACGAGATCCGTCGGACTTCGCACCTTCTCGTGCACGAGCCCGCAGCGCCCAGAGACGGCTGCTGGCGCGGCGGTTGCCTGCACCCGCCTCGTTCAAGAGCCGGCGCCCTGTCCAGCCCTGTCGGCGTTTGGGACGTTCAGCATAGTCGAGGGACGCCGCGCTCAGGCTGTCCCGTTTTGGCGGCTCTAGAGTGCGGCCGGCACACGAGAGCATGGTGACTGGGAGCGATGTTTCTCTTCTTCGCGACGTTTGCCACACTCGTCTTCGTGTATAGCCTCGTCTCCAAGCGACTGGAGAGCACGGTCGTCACGGCGCCGATTGCGTTCACGCTCGGCGGGATAGCGCTCGAAACCGCCGTCCTCGGGAGGCTCGGCTTCACGATCGACTCCTGGCTCTTCCTGCGCCTTGCCGAGGCGAGCCTGGTCCTTTTGCTGTTCTCCGATGCCGCGCGTACCGACCTGTCGTTGCTGTGGAACATTCGCGAGCTGCCGGCCCGGATTCTCGGGCTCGCGCTTCCCCTGAACATCCTGGTCGGGGCCGCCGCGGCATGGCTCATCCTGCCGGGCCTCGGCCTGTGGGAGGTGGCGATCCTGGCCGCAATCCTGGCACCGACCGACGCCGGGCTGGCCCTGGCGGCCGTCAGCGATCCACGCGTGCCTCTGCGGGTGCGTCAGGCACTGAAGGTGGAGGGCGGCCTCGCCGACGGCCTCTCGGTGCCTCTCCTGCTCTTTTTCATTGCGCTCGCGGCGGCGGCGGGCGACCGCGGCGACACCAAGCTCGCGAAGCTCGTGCTCGAGCAGCTGGGTTATGGCGTGGTCGTCGGCGCGGCGATCGGCCTCGTCGGCGGCTGGCTGCTGGGAGCGGCGACGCGCCGCGACTGGATTGCCCCTTCATTCATGCAGATTGGCTTGGTGGCGTTGCCGGTGCTCTGCCTGCTGATCAGCGAGGCTGTCGACGCCAGCATGTTCATCGCCGCGTTCGTCGCCGGCCTCGCGGTTCAATGGAGTCCACGAGGAGCCGGCAAGCCCGATCTGGAGATGAGCGAGATCTGGGGGCAGGTTCTCAACCTGTCGGTGTTCACCTTGTTCGGCATCATTGTCGCTCGCAACTGGCATGGCATGGACCTTGCGATCGTGGTCTATGCCGTCGCGAGCCTGACCGTCGTGCGCATGCTGCCCGTGGCGATCTCGTTGACGGGCGCCGGGCTCTCCCGCTCGACAGTCGGTTTCATGGGCTGGTTCGGCCCCCGTGGCCTGGCCTCCGTCGTTCTCGGCCTGGTCTATCTCAAGCGGGAGCTCAGCCTGCCCGGAGAATCGACGATCGAACTTGCGACGATCGCGACCGTGACGCTCAGCATCTTCGCCCATGGCCTGAGCGCCCGACCGGCGATCGCTCTTTACGCCGGCAGGAATGCCGGGCTTCCTCGGGATACGCTCGCAGGCCCGGAGGACAGGGGACCCGATGACGTGCGACCTTCGAGCAGCGCTCGGGGCGCATCGGGCGCGGATGCGCCCGAGAAGGGCTCGCGGTCAGCAGGAGGATGACGCTCGTGCACGGCCGGTCCCGTGCACGAGCCGAGGTGCGGCGCTGCGAGTTCAAGCGACAGGTCGGTCACCGCACCTAGTGGTTTGCGCCGCCACCGGCCTCCTCCAATGTCCGCAGCACGGCATCGAGATTGAACGAGGCCGGCTTCTGACGGGGCGGGAACTTGATGAAGTTCGCGATCTGATCGCTCACCACGCCCTGCATCATGTAGACGATATAGGCGTGGGAGATGATCCAGTCCCAGTAGGTGTTGGAATTCTCGTCAGCGCGCTCGAACGGGTCGCGGCGCAGGTGGAACATTTTTGGCGCCCGCAGGCGAACGAACGGCTCGAACCAGCACTGCAGCGTCCTGGCCCGCTGTTCCATCAGCACGACCTTCCAGTCGCCCATCCTGATGGCCAGGATGTCGCCGTCGTCGCTGAAGTAGAAGAACGATTCTCGAGGGCTTTCTTTCACCTCGCCGCGGAGGTAGGGCAGCATGTCGTAGCCGTCGAGGTGGACCTTATAGGTCATGCCGCCGACCTTGTGGCCGTCGAGGAGCTTTTGCTTGATGTCCGGCTCGCCGGCGGCTGCGAGGAAGGTCACCAGCCAGTCCTGGTGGCTGACGATGCCGTTCACCACGGAGCCCGCCTTGAACTTGCCGGGCCAGCGGACGAAGGCCGGCACGCGCCAGCCGCCTTCCCAGTTGGTGTTCTTCTCCGACCGGAACGGCGTGATGCCGGCGTCCGGCCAGCTGTTGAAGTGGACGCCGTTGTCGGTCGAGTACAGCACGATCGTGTCCTCGCCGATGCCGAGCTCGTCGAGCTTGTCGAGCATCATCCCGATGTTCTCGTCGTGGGCGACCATAGCGTCGTTGTAGTCGCCCTGCCCGCTCTTGCCCCTGTGCTTGTCGGCCAGGTGCGTCCGGAAGTGCATCGCTGTTGTATTGTACCACAGGAAGAACGGCTTGCCCGCCTTGTGCGACTCGTCGATGAAGCGCAGCGCGCGCTCCGTCACCTCGTCGTCGATCGTCTCCATGCGCTTGCGCGTCAGCGGCCCGGTGTCGACGACCGTCTGACCGCCCTTGCCGTCGGCCAGGCAATGCAGGACGCCCCGCGGCCCGAACCGCTTCTTGAACGCGGGATCCTTCGGGTAATCGGGGTCCTCCGGCTCCTCCTCGGCGTTGAGGTGGTAGAGGTTGCCGAAGAACTCGTCGAAGCCGTGCAGCGTCGGCAGGAACTCGTCCTTGTCGCCGAAATGGTTCTTGCCGAACTGGCCCGTCGCGTAGCCGTGCGGCTTCAGCAGGTTCGCGATGGTGGGGTCCTCGGCCCGCAGCCCGGTGTCCGCACCAGGCATGCCCACCTTGGTCAGGCCTGTCCGGATCGGGTTCTGGCCGGTGATGAAGGCGGCCCGGCCCGCCGTGCAGCTCTGCTGGCCGTAATAGTCGGTGAAGGCGACGCCTTCGTTGGCCACCCGGTCGATGTTGGGGGTGCGGTAGCCCATCTGGCCGCGATTGTTGTAGCTGATGTTCCACCAGCCGATGTCGTCCCCCCAAAGCACGAGAATGTTCGGCTTCTTCTTCTTCGCCATGTCGCTCTCCTTCAGTCGATTTGCAAAGTCAGGTTGCTTCTCCGGCGGCGCGGCCGGCATCCGTGGATGCCCGCGCCCGGTCGAGCCATGCCGTTGCGGCAGCGACCGCCCGGTTCATCGCTTCGCCGATCTGTGGTGTCGCCAGGAACACGTTTTCCTCGCCGATCACGTCCAGGACACCGGTCCTGGCGAGCTGCGCCAGGACGATCGGATCGACGCCGACCAGCATCAGCCTGCTGTCGTGGGCGCGCAGGGTTGCGGCATAGCGGGCCAGCACGGTCACGATCGTGCTGCCTGCCTCGCTCTTGCCACGTAGGTTGATGGCCACCACGGAATGGGTGGCGTCGCCGACGGCGGGCAGCATCTCCTCGATGCCTCGGGCCGCCGCGAAGAACAGGCTGCCGTGGACATGCAGCAGGGTCAGCTGGTGGCTGGCCAGCTGCCGGGGCGCGGCCTGCTCGAGCGGGAAACCCTCCGGCCGGAGAACCCATTGGGTGACCACCACCTTGTTGGCCTGGCGGAACACGTGGAGAACGACGCTCAGGGCCACGCCGAACAAGACGGCGAAGTGCAGGGGAAGGAGCAGTGTGGCGGCGAAGGTGACGGTCATCACCACCGTCGGGATCCTGCCGGTGTTCCAGGCCATTACCGCCTGCTGAATGCGCAGTCCCTGGAAGCCCGCGACAATGAGCAACGCCGCGAGGGCCGGCATCGGGACGCGCTCGACCAGGGGGGCGGCGAGCAGGACGATCGCGGCGACGAAGAAGCCGACCAGGATATTGGTCCAGCGCGATCTGGCGCCGGCCCCCATGATCAGCGCGGTGCCCGAGATCGAGCCGCCGGCGGGGATGCCGCCGACGAAGCTGGTGGCGATGTTGGCGGCACCCTGTCCCACGAAGTCGCGCGATACGTCGGGGTATCGACCGTCGGGATTGGGCGTGCCCTCGCTGACGCCGGCGCCCTGGATCAGTCCGATGATGGCAACCGATATGGCCGGCAAAACCATCTGCAGGACGAGCGATGGCTGGGGCAGCGCCAGCCCGGGCAGGGACCGCTCGATCTCGGTGATGTCGCCGACGGTCGGTACCGCGGCAAAGTAGGAGGCCGTGGGCAGACCTGAAACGGTGACGAGCGCCAGCACGGCGGTCGCCGCTGCGATTGCTCCGATGAAGGCGTAGCGGCGCCACGACGACAGCAGAAGCAGGACGATCAGCGCCAGGGTCGCCGCGCCGACGAGCGTCGTCTCGATGTCGATTCGATCGATCCGCAGGAGGAGCTCGAGGGCCTGGGCCACCCTGTTGGAGAAACCGCTCCGATACCCCGTCAGGTCGCCCAGCTGGCCCAGGATGATCAGTACGGCGACGCCGTTGAGGAACCCGACCATCACCGCGTTGGAGACGAAGCGAAGCAGGGACCCCAGCCGGAGGAGGCCGGCGGCCAGCTGGATCACGCCCACCAGCAGCACCAGCACTGCCAACGCCTCCATCCGCTGGCCCGCGGGGACGTCCGACAGGACGGCGCCCGCGGCGACCGCCAGGGCGGCAGTGGTGGATACGTTCATGAAGACGGAGCTCGTGAAGATGGCGCCGACCGGAACAGCCACCATCACGGCGTAGATGCCGAGCACAGGATTGACCGTCGCCAGCAGCGCATGTGCCATTGCCTGGGGAACGTTGACGACGGCAAAGGTCAGTGCGGCGATCACGTCGGATGCAAGGTCGCGACGCTCGGGGATCAGTCGCCGTGACAGGGTTGCGAGCGCCGTCATCGGCGGACTGCCCGGTCAGGGACCGGGCGCAGCCACCGGCGGGCGACATGCGCAAACGGGCCTCGCAGAAGCACGTAGGGGACGAAGGCGAGCAGGAGCGCGACGATGGCCGCTTCTCCGGGCTTGAACGTCTCGAACACGAGCGCCTGGTAGATCGTGTCCATGGTCAGCCCCAGGAGGATGATGCGGGCGGTCGAGACAACGCCTTCGCTCAGCAGTCCCGCGCGCTCCCCGGGGCTCGTGATGATCGTCCAAAGAAAGGCCGGTCGTCCCGTCCGGGCATCCGCGACGCCGTCGAGCAGCGCGGCGATCGCGGCCATGACGGGCTGGAGGATGAAGCGGAAGGTCATCGGCCCGCTCGGACGCTCGAGCACGTTCTGCCAGATCCGCCCGAGCACCTCGCCCGACAGGCCATGCAAGGCGACGCCGGCGATGGCAAAGGCTACCGTCAGCACGATCGCCAATCGTGCCAACCGGACCTTGACCTTAGAGGGCGGGGGCGTCACCGGCCAGGCTCTCGATCTCGCCTGGGCCGTTGATGCCCGGGACGGCTTGCCGATGAGGCGACCGGCAGGGCGTATCGAGCTGCCGCCCGGGGGCCTCTGGGCGCGAGAGCTGGGATGGGGAACGCCCGGGCGACGGTGCGCACGCAAGCGGCGCCGCCGACGACGTTTTGCAGGAACAGCATCCCGACGGTGCGCATGATCGCCTTCGGACCAATGAGAGGCCCCACCGCTCGGCGGAGTGAGGTGCGACCCTATCCGACAACCGACCGCGCTACATCGGCTCGTGGTTCCCCGACTGTGCCGGGCGTCCCAAATCGTTCGTCCGGCCCTACGTCACACCGGGCCCGGCGAGAGACTATGCCCGTCGTGCGGCCAAGGCGACTGCGAGATAGGCCCAGCCGGCGAAGACGAGCGAAGCGCCGCCAACCGTGGCCGGGGTGAAGGTGTGACCGTAGGGGAGCTTCATTACCAGCAGCCCGCCGGCGAGCAGGGCGACGCAGCCGGACAGCACGAACCAGCCCCATCCCTTCAATCCGCGCACGATTGCCCCGAGGACGATCTGGGTGAGCCCATGCAGGGCAAAGACCAGCGCCATGACGAGCATCTTCGTGACGACGCCTGGAAACGGCTCGATGTAGACGAGAATCCCGCCAATGGCCGCAACGCAGCCTAGGGCAAGGCACCAGGTGAACAACGAGTTCCGCGCCATCTTCGCCGACTGCACGATCTGCGCCAGGCCGACGAGCAGCAGCACCAGCCCGAGAACCTCGTTCGGGGCGATCGACGAGATCGCTGGAACCACGATCGCCACCCCACCTGCCAGGACGAACAGTCCGCCTACCAGCACGAACAGGATCCAATGTGACCGGATGCTCTCGGCGGGGGAGCGTCGCCCGTCACTTGGATCGGCTCTCGAAGTCATGGCGAGCCCCTCCGGGCAGATGGTCGCAGAAATGCAATGCGCAAATTCTCAAGTATCACGGGGCAGCGGCGAGCGCACGCGCTGGCGCCTCTGGTTCTGTCTCAATCTGCGAGCCTCGGCGCCATCCGCCCGCGCCGTCTGATGTGGCGAATGCCGCCGCTATGGCTTGGGACCTGCGAGGTATCAGGTGGCGTCGAGCTACAAACAGGGACGCTGAGGCCAGTCCTGGGACGGCGCGCTGATGTGCACCTGCAGGCCGCCGCTAGAATACAGGTGGGCGGCGGCAGGATCTTTCACGGCCCTTGGGTATGGAGCGACGGATGAGCAGCCTTGTCATTCTTGGTTTCGATGGATTGCATACGGCCGACGAGGTGCTGAACAAGCTGCGATCCCTGCAGAAGGAGCATCTCATCGATCTCGAGGATTCCTGTGTCGTCGAGCGCGACGCCGCCGGAAAGGTCCATATCAAGCAGGCCGTCAATCTCACGGCCCTCGGCGCGGCCGCGGGCGGCAGCCGGGGCGCCATCTGGGGCATGCTGGTCGGGCTGCTGTTCCTCAATCCCCTCGCCGGGTTGGCGATCGGCGCGGCTGCCGGAGCGAGCGCCGGAGCCCTCTCCGGATCGCTCGCCGACTACGGTATCCGTGACGACTTCGTGAAGAAGATCGCTGAGACGATCCCGGCAGGATCGTCCGCGCTCTGCGTGCTTTTTCGCAGCGTCACCGAGGACAAGGTCATCCCCGAGCTGGAGCCCTTCAGGCCGCGCGTGCTCAAGACCTCCTTGTCCAATGACCAGGAAGCGAAGCTGAGAACCGCCCTCGGTCAGCTTGGCGGGTAGGCATCGGACGGCCCGCTCGCCGGCTCAGCCGCGACCAACAAGGAACTTCTTCGTATGGGGCATTCGGTGCACGAGGCAGTCGACAGGCCAGATCGGCGCAACCGCATAATGCGTTTCGTCGCGTTCTGGATGATGACTCTGGCCGCGACAGCCTTCGCGCCGATGGTGGCCACGGCATCGGATGGCCGTGACCCGGAGGCCGCCGGCGCATCGGCAGCCGACGATCCCGATGCCTGGCGCTTCCGGGCGGCGGCCTATGGCTGGCTCATGAGCGTGTCCGGCAATGTTGCCGCGCGTGGCCAGACGGTCGATGTCGATGCGGGCTTCTTCCAGCTATTCCAGAAGAGCGACACGCTGGGCGCGCTCATGGGATACGTCGAAGCCGGCAAAGGGAAGGTCGGAGTCTACGCGGATGTCGTCTGGACCAAGCTCGACTTCAGCCGGTCGATGGCGGCCTATCGCAATCCCTTGCCGGGTTTGACGCTCAGTGTCACGGCGGATGCGGCGCTCACCTATTCGACGACCATCGTCGAGATGGGTGGCACCTATGAGCTCGGGAGATGGGGTGCTGGGCGCAGGTCTTTCACCGCCGTGGATGGGCTGCTCGGCTTTCGCTACTGGAACAGCTCGGCCGACTTGACCATGGACGTGATCGGATCGATCGATTTCGCGCCGCTTGGCTTCGAGCGAAGTCGCGGGTTCGCCATCGCGCGCACCGGCACCATCCAATGGGTCGACCCGCTGGTCGGCTTGCGAGTGCGGCATCAGTTCACCCCTGCTCAGGAGGTGTTCGTGCGCGGGGACATCGGCGGATTCGGGTTGCAGGGCCGGTTCGCATGGCAGGCGATCGCGGCCTACTCGTACGCCTGGTCTCTCGAGGGCTATCAGCTGGCCGGCGTCGTCGGCTATCGCGCGCTCGGCCTCAACTCCGTCAATGGGTCTGGTCTGAGCGACAGCAGCTTCAACGTCGTGCTTTACGGGCCGATCATCGGCTTCAGCGTGAGGTTCTGACTGCGGGACGTGTTGCCATGCCCGCTGGCGACAAGAGGGAGATGTCCGATGCGCAACTCTATGGCTGTCTTGTTGTACGGTCTGGCTGTGTCCTCCGCCGTGATCGCCGGATGCGCCACCCAATCGTCGACGACGGCTCCTGCACCGACTCCACCTCCGTCGACCGTCAATGCGCCAATCGAGTTTCGGGTGGTCCCCGAGCGAAATCCGGCGGGATGCATGCGGTTCGACGCGGCGCTGTCGCGCGTCCATACCTTCACCGCGACGCGTGATGGCGCCTCGATCACGTCGGCGGGCGGGATCACGAGCAACATGGCCCAGACTTCGCCGGGAGTTTACGCAACGAACTTCAGCCTGGGCAGCACGACGCTCCGGGTCGTCGCGGATGCGGCCAGTTCGCCGAAGACGCTCACGGTCACCGAGCCCCGGCTCGGATGCCGGTGGAGTGCCGTCGCCCCGTGATGCGAGCTTCCACAGAACGTCGGCTGCGGTGCGGGCCAAATCCTGGCCGCAGCGCGACCAGACGATAGCTACTCCGGGGAGCCTCGAAGAACCCTCGCTGCTCGGCCAGTTGCTCCATTCGACGACGTGGGCGCTGCCCATCCGTCGACGGAGGCGCCCGGGTGCCAGGCGATCCCGCTTCCTGCAGGCCAGTCGAGGGCTCGTGCCATGACGATCGATGAATTTGCCTCCGGCGCCGGCCGAATCGTCGAGCTGATCGGCGTGGTCGTGCTTATCCTGGGAGCGCTGCTGGCCTGCGCCGCATGCGTGTGGCGCGTGTTGCGCGGCGTCGTCTTCGAGGAAGCCTATCACAGCCTCCGCGCCGACCTCGGGCGCGCCATCCTGCTGGGGCTGGAGTTCCTGGTGATCGCCGACATCATCGGCACCGTGGCGGTCGAGCCCACCCTGCACAATCTCGGCGTGCTCGCTGTCATCGTCGCCATCCGCACGCTGCTGAGCTTCGCCCTCGAGCTCGAGGTGAGCGGCCGCTGGCCGTGGCAGAAGAACGAGGGTCCCGAGCCCAGGCGGTGACGGAGCGAGGTGCGCCTAGCGGCGCGGGTAGATGATGATCGAGAGGTACTCCATCGGGGCGACGATCAGCTCCTCGGGGCCGTGACGGGCCGCGGCGTCGAAGAACAGGGCGTCGCCGGGCTCGAGCAGGTAGGTCCGGTCGGCATGGCGATAGCGCACCGTACCCGACAGCATGTAGAGGAACTCCACGCCGGCGTGGCGGAAGCTGGTGTAGGGCTGCGCATCGCGCTTCAGCGTGATCAGGAACGGCTCGACGCCGATCTCGCCGGCCAGCGAATGGCCGAGCAGGTCGTAGCGGTGGCCCGCCTTGGTGCCGCGCCGCTCGATGCGCAGGCCCTGACCCGCCTTGACGAAGGAGCAGTCCCGCCGCTCGTCCGACTCGGCGAACAGGCTGGCGATCGAGACGTTGAGCGCCTTGGCGAGCGCGCCCAGGGTCGACAGCGACGGCGAGATCGTGCCGTTCTCGATCTTCGACAGCATGCCGGCCGAGATGCGCGCGGCGGTGCCGAGCTCGGCGACCGTGAGGTCGAGCCCCTTGCGCAGCCGGCGCACCGCGATGCCGATCTCCTCCTCGACGCTGCGCGGCCGCAGCTCGGTCGGCGCCCGCGAGCCTGTCAGGAGGTCGCGCGCGCGGCGCACCGCTCGTCGCTGGGGGCGCGCCACTCCTGTGGCGCGTTCTTCTTCTGAGGCAACCGAAGACGCGCGACTGGAGTCGCGCGCCCCCGGCGAGCCGGTCAGCAGATCGCGGACGTGGCGTGGCGCTCGTGGCTGCGGGCGCGCCACTCCCGTGGCGCGATCCTCTTTTGAGCCAGGCGAGGACGCGCGGCGGTAGTCGCGCGTCCCCGGCGGGCGAGGCTGTTTCTTCCTTGGCATCGTCGTTCACTGTCAGGAAAGTTTTGTTCCTGCAGGTTGACACGTTCCATCGGCGATGCAAACTGCGCGGGCGTTTGCGGCGGAGTATCGGCGATGTGCGGCATTGCGGGGCTGTTTCTCAAGGATCGGACGCTCGAGGGCGATCTCGGCGCCCTGCTGGCGGGCATGCTGGCGCCGCTCAGCGACCGCGGCCCCGATTCGACGGGCTTCGCGGTCTATGGCGAGGGGTTGGACGGCACGTTGAAGCTCACCTTGCGCGGCCCGCGCACGCTCGATGCGGATGCGCTGCTGAAGCGCCTCGGCGAGGCGGCCGGAGGGCCCGTCGTGCATCGCTGCCACGACACGCACCTGGTGGTCGCGATCCCGGCCGATCGCGAGGCCGCGGTGCGCCAGGTGCTGCACGGGTTTCCCGAGGTCGCCGTGGTCGGCGCCGGAAGGCGCATGGAGCTGTTCAAGGAGGTCGGCCGGCCCGACGACGTGTCGCGGCGCTTCGGGCTCGCGCGCATGAGCGGCACCCACGCTATCGGCCATACCCGCATGGCGACCGAGTCGGCGGTGACCACCGATGGCGCCCATCCGTTCACCACGGGCGACGACCAGTGCCTGGTGCACAACGGCTCGCTGTCCAACCACAACGCGGTGCGCCGCGAGCTGATCCGCGAGGGCCTGTCGTTCCAGACCGAGAACGATTCGGAGGTGGCGGCGGGCTTCATCACGGCGCAGCTGCGCGGCGGCCGCTCGCTCGAGCAGGCGATGGAGGCCTCGCTCGGCGCGCTCGACGGCTTCTACACCTTCGTCATCGGCACCGAGCAGGGCTTCGGCGTGCTGCGCGACCCGATCGCCTGCAAGCCCGCGGTGATGGCCGAGACGGAGCGCTGGGTCGCCTTCGGCACCGAGTACCGCGCGCTGGTCGACCTGCCCGGCATCGACGACGCGCGGGTGTGGGAGCCGGCGCCGGCGCGCGTCTATCGCTGGGAACTGCACTGATGGGCGAGGTCGACCTGGCGAGGAGCTCGGTGCGCGAGCTCAACGCGGCGCTGCACCGGCTGGGCAAGGACACCAACGCGACGCAGTGGCGCGTGCGCAACCCGCGCGGCCAGCATTCGGTGGCGGTCGGGCTCGAGGTGCCGGTGACGGTCGAGATCGACGGCCATGTCGGCTACTACTGCGCCGGCATGAACAAGGACGCGACCGTCATCGTCAATGGCAATGCTGGCCAGGGCGTCGCCGAGAACATGATGTCGGGCAAGGTCTGGGTGAAGGGCGACGCCTCGCAGGCGGCCGGCGCCACCGGCTGCGGCGGGCTGCTGGTGATCGACGGCAATGCCTCGGCGCGCTGCGGCATCTCGATGAAGGGCATCGACATCGTGGTCAAGGGCGACGTCGGCCATCTCTCGGCCTTCATGGCCCAGGCCGGCAATCTGGTGGTGCTGGGCGACGCCGGCGAGGCGCTGGGCGATTCGATCTACGAGGCGCGCCTGTTCGTGCGCGGCACGGCGCACGGGCTCGGCGCCGACTGCATCGAGAAGCCGATGGAGGACCGCCACAAGGCCGAGCTGCGTCGGCTGCTCGATGCCGCCGGCCTGGGCGGCGAGGTCGATGCCGGCCAGTTCCGCCGCTACGGCTCGGCCCGCCGGCTCTACCACTTTCACATCGATCACGCGGGATCCTACTGATGGCGCCGCCCGACGACCATGCGAGCGACAGGGACCGCTGGATCCACACGCCGCCGCGCAAGTCGGCGACCTTCGACGATGCCGCCATCGCCGAGATCCGGCGCGCCGCGGCGAGCGGCATCTACGACATCAGGGGCGGCGGGGCGAAGCGCCGGCTGCCGCATTTCGACGACCTCCTGTTCCTCGGCGCCTCGATCAGCCGCTATCCGCTCGAGGGCTATCGCGAGCGATGCGCCACCGACGTCACCATCGGCGCGCGCTTCGCGAAGCGGCCGATCACGCTCAAGATCCCGATCACCATTGCCGGCATGAGCTTCGGCTCGCTGTCGGCGCCCGCCAAGGAGGCGCTGGGGCGCGGCGCCTCTGCCGTCGGCACCTCGACGACGACGGGCGACGGCGGCATGACGGAGGAGGAGCGCGGGCATTCGAGCCTGCTGGTCTACCAGCTGCTGCCGTCGCGCTACGGCATGAACCCGGACGACCTGCGCCGCGCCGACGCCATCGAGATCGTGGTCGGCCAGGGCGCCAAGCCGGGCGGCGGCGGCATGCTGCTCGGCCAGAAGATTTCCAAACGGGTCGCCGGGATGCGCGTGCTGCCGGAGGGCATCGACCAGCGCTCGGCCTGCCGCCATCCCGACTGGACCGGCCCCGACGATCTCGAGATCAAGATCGGCGAGCTGCGCGAGATCACCGACTGGCAGAAGCCGATCTACATCAAGGTCGGCGCCTCGCGGCCCTACTACGACACCGCGCTGGCGGTGAAGGCGGGCGCCGATGCGGTCGTGCTCGACGGCATGCAGGGCGGCACGGCGGCGACCCAGGACGTATTCATCGAGCATGTCGGCATCCCGACGCTCGCCGCCATCCCGCCCGCGGTGGAGGCGCTGCAGGAGCTCGGCATGCATCGCAAGGTGCAGCTCATCGTGTCGGGCGGCATCCGCACCGGCGCCGACGTCGCCAAGGCGCTGGCGCTCGGTGCCGATGCCGTGTCGATCGGCACGGCGGCGCTGGTGGCGCTGGGCGACAACGACCCGCACCTCGAGGAAGAGTATCGCGCGCTCGGCACCACGGCGGGCGCCTACGACGACTGGCACGAGGGCCGCGATCCGGCCGGCATCACCACGCAGGATCCGGTCCTGTCGGCGCGGCTCGATCCGGTGGCCGCCGGGCGCAAGCTCGCGAACTACCTTTCGGTGCTGACGCTCGAGGCGCAGGCAATCGCGCGCGCCTGCGGCAAGTCGCACCTGCACAATCTCGAGCCTGAGGATCTCGCCGCGCTCACCGTCGAGGCGGCGGCGATGGCGCGCGTGCCGCTGGTCGGCACCGACTGGATTCCGGGGCGCGGCCGTCAGTGAGGGCAGGGCATTCGGATGCGGGGGCGCTTTCATTCTCCTCCCCACGCTGCGCGTGGGGAGGTGTCGCCGTCTTACGGCGACGGAGGGGTCATGAGCCAGGAGTCTCGCGCCCATGACCCCTCCGTCGCGGGTTACCGCGACACCTCCCCAGCGAAGCTGGGGAGGAGGTTGATACGCGAATGCCCTGGCACGGCTGAGAAGGAGAGTTGGTGATGCCGACCTGGGGCGAGATCGCGCGGGAGCGCAACATCCGTTACTTCCTGGTCTCCTTCGTCGACCTGTTCGGCACGACGCGCGCCAAGATGGTGCCGGCGAGCGCGATGGACGATGTCGCGCGGGCCGGCGCGGGCTTCGCCGGGTTCGCCGCCTGGTTCGACATGACACCGGCCGATCCCGACGTGCTGGTCGTGCCGGAGATGGACACCCTGATCCAGCTGCCGTGGAAGCCCGAGGTCGCCTGGGTGACCGGCGATCTGTCGATGGCCGGCAAGCCGGTCGAGCAGAACCCGCGGCAGATCCTGAAGCGAATCGCGGCCTCGGCCGATGCGGAAGGCTACGAGCTCAGGACCGGGGTGGAGTGCGAGTACTTCCTGATCGCGCCCGACGGCTCGGCGATCTCCGACCCGGCCGACCAGCAGGCCAAGCCGTGCTACGACCAGCAGGCGCTGATGCGCCGCTACGACGTCGTGGCCGAGATCTGCGATGCCATGGTGACGCTGGGCTGGCGGCCCTACCAGAACGACCACGAGGACGCCAATGGCCAGTTCGAGATGAACTGGCAGTACGACACCGCGCTCCGGACCGCCGACCGCCACGTCTTCTTCAAGTACATGGTGAAGTCGGTCGCCGAGAAGCACGGGTTCCGCGCCACCTTCATGCCCAAGCCGTTCGCCGGCCTGACCGGCAACGGCTGCCACGTCCATGCCTCGCTGTGGAACAAGGCGGGCGACAATGTGTTCGTCGATCAAGCGGGCGAGCTCGGCCTGTCCAGGACGGCCTATCACTTCATCGGCGGCGTCATGCACTCCGCGCCGGCGCTCTGCGCCATCGCCAACCCGACGGTCAATTCCTACAAGCGGCTCAATGCGCCGGTGACGGCGTCGGGCGCGACGTGGTCGCCCAACACCGTGACCTACGCCGGCAACAACCGCACGCATATGATCCGCATCCCCGACTCGGACCGCTTCGAATTGCGCCTGCCCGATGGCGCCGCCAATCCCTACCTGCTGCCGGCGGCGCTGCTCGCGGTCGGCCTCGACGGCGTCAGGAACGCGCGCGATCCCGGCAAGCGGCTCGACATCAACATGTACACCGAGCGTCACAAGGCGGCGGGCGCCACGACCCTGCCGCTCAACCTGCTCGACGCGCTGCGGGCGCTGGAGAAATCCGCGGTGCTGAAGGAGGCGTTCGGCGCGCCGATCGTCGCCTCCTATATCGCGCTCAAGACGGCGGAGTGGAACGACTACGCGCGCCACCTGACCGAGTGGGAACGCCGCACCACGCTCGATTGCTGAGACCATGAGCGAGACCTTCGATGCGATCGTGATCGGCGGCGGCGTGATCGGCGCCTCGACCCTGTTCCAGCTGACCCAGCTCGGCTGCCGCAGGGCGCTGCTGGTCGAGCGCGGCGAGATCGCCGGCGGCATGACGGCGCATTCCTCGGGCATCGTGCGCACCCACTACAGCGTGCCGGCCAACGTCGAGATCGCCCGGGCGAGCCTCGCAATGTTCGAGCGCTTCCGCGACCTCTGCGACGGCGATCCCGATGCCGACCCGGGCCTGGTGCTGTCGGGTTACCTGATCGTGGCGCCGCCCGGGCCGTCGTCCGACGCGGTGCGGGCGAGCATCGCCATGCAGCGCGGCCTCGGCGTCGAGGCCGGCCTGCTCGACCGCAAGGCCGCCCTCGAGCGCCATCCGTGGCTCGTGCTGGACGACATCGACGCGATCGGCTTCGAGGCCGAGGCGGGATGGGCTGACCCCTATCTCGTCACCACGTCCTTCCTGCGCACAGCGCGCCGGCGCGGCGCCACCGTGCGCACGGGCACGCCGGTCACCCGCCTGCTGCGCCAGGGCAGCCGCGTCACCGGCGTGATGACGGACCAGGGGCCGATCGAGGCCGGCGTCGTGCTGTCGGCGGTGAACGTGTGGAGCCGCGTCGTTGCCGGCTGGGCGGGAATCGACATCCCGCTCACCATCACCGCGCACCACGTCTTCACCCTGGCGGCCGACAGGCCCTACGGCCAGGACCTGCCGGTGATGAAGGACCTCGCCTCGTCGGCCAGGCTCTACACGCGGCCGATGGGCGGCCACCTGCTGGTGGGCGGCGGCCACGAAGGCACGCTGACCGACGATCCCGAGATGGCCGACCTCGAGCCCGATCACGATGCCATGATCGACGAGGCGGCCCAGGCGGCGGCCCGCATGCCGGCCTTCGCCGAGGGCCGCCTGGCGCGCTCGTGGTCGGGCCTCTACGACACCACGCCCGACTGGAACCCGGTGCTCGGGCCGGTTCCCGGCGTGGACGGCCTTCAGGTCGCCTTCGGCTTCTCCGGCCACGGTTTCAAGATGTCGCCGATGATCGGCCGCATGCTGGCGCAGTCGATGCTGGGCCAGCCGACGGACCTGCCGATCCGGCCCTACCGCATCGGGCGCTACGAGGAGGGCGAGCCGCTGACGGGCGCCTACGGGACGGGCGCGGTCTCGTGACGGTGCGGTGATTCCTCCATGGGCAATAGCTCTGCTCATCGACGTCGCTTCTTCGCCGGGAGCGCGCCACTCCGTGGCGCTCAGAGGATCCATGAGCGACGAGAAGAGCGCCGTCGGCGTGGCCGGCTCCCAGCACATGACGCTTTCTTTCGGCACGGCTGCCGCTCATGAGGGAGGGGCGCGAGTTCCGAGCATCGGGGCATCAACTGGAACGGCAAGGAAATCCGTGGCGCCCGTCTCCGCGCTCCTTGTCAACTTCCGCTTCGCCGTTGTATCGCCGTTCCGATAACTCGCCTTCGCGGGCCGCCCCGCCGGGCGTTTGCTCGAAAGAATGGATATGGCCGGCTTGTTTGGGGACCGTGGCTGCCTGGGCAGAATTCCTGTGCACGTGAAGGTCATTGCCGTCGCGGCGTGTGCCTTGACGATGTCGGCCTGCGCGAGCCCCTCTTATCAGGAGGCGGCAATGCAAGCCTCGGACGCCGGCGACCAGAAAGCGGCGATAGGCTTCGCAAAGAAGGAGGCTGCTCAGTACGCCGGACGCGAACAATGCTCGCGCGCCGTCAGGACGAACTGCGGGACCCTCGCGCTGGCCTACGGCACGCTTGCCGGGTACCAGATTTTGGACGGAGACAAGGTTGCCGCAGAAGGAAGCTTCAGCAGCGCAAAAGCAGCGCTCAGCCTGACAGACCCGGAAATCCGGGCGAGCGCCGCGGGCATGGTCTATCGGGACGTCTCCGAAGCGTTCTGGAAAGTCGGCGATCGGGCGCGCGCCATCGCCGTGTTCAACGAAGGTCGCGCCGCCGGCGCCGACAGTTGGCTCTATATGTCCTCCGCCGCGGGCGCAGCGCAACAACCGTCGACGGATCGGCAACCTGCGGCCTCACGCTAGGCCGTCGGCAGCAGCTACCTTCTTCCTGACCGGTCCAGAGTGGCTGCCATGAAGTGCGCACCATCGATCGCTCTCCCCCCCCCCGGCGTCGCTGTCGCTCGTTTGTTGACCTCCGCGAGCCCTTCGGCTTTATTCGCGCCGCACCACCGTGCCCCCGTGGCGGAATTGGTAGACGCGCCTGACTCAAAAGCTAATAAGTGTGAAAATAGTCAATGAAATCAACGGTCGTTGATTTACACAAGACTTACACACTTACACATTTCCGGCCCGAAAGGGCGTCATGTCGGGTGAAGTTCATGAGTTGTTTGGCGGCGAGCTCCGTCTCTACAAGCGGGAAAACAGCAGCCTCTGGCAGTGTTCGGCTTTCCTGAAGGGAACGAACCATCGCAAGAGCACCAAGGAAGACAACCTCGCGCGAGCGCGCGAGGTTGCCGAGGACTGGTATCTTGATTTGCGCGGCAAGAGCCGCGCCGGATTGCTCAAAGTCGATCAGAAGACCTTCAACGACGCAGCTGAACGCTTCGTCGAAGAGTACGAGATCATCACCCAGGGCGAGCGCAGCGCGACCTATGTCCAGTCGCACAGCGACCGCCTGCGCGTGCACTTGCGCCCCTTCTTCGGAAAGAAGGGTCTTTCCGAGATCACTCCCGGCCTGGTGCAGGACTATCGCATGCACCGGGCCAAGACTTCGCGGACCGGAAAGCCGCCCTCGCGAAGCGCGATGCACCATGAAATCGTGACCCTGCGGCAGGTTCTGAAAACCGCGATACGTCACGGCTGGCTTCAGCATCTGCCGGACATGTCCTTGCCCTACAGGAAGTCTGGCAAGATCGAACATCGCGGTTGGTTCTCTCCCGGCGAGTTGGAGCGCCTCGTTGCCGCCACCCACAAGCGAATAGAAGAGGGGGTCGGCGGCAGACCCAACCGCTGGAAGTGGGAATGCGAACAGTTCCGTGACTACGTACTTTTCATGAGCAACACCGGCCTCAGGCCGGACGAGGCAGCACGTCTCGAATTTCGAGACGTCACCATCGTGCAAGACTGGGACACCGACGAAACGATATTAGAGATCGAGGTGCGCGGGAAGCGCGGAACCGGCCACTGCAAGAGCACCACCGAGGCGGTTGACGCCTTCCGACGCCTGAGCGCGCGGAAGCGCAAAGGGTATGAGCCCGGACCTACAGACCTGCTTTTCCCAGGCGGTACACCGCGCGAGCTCATGAACAACGTTCTGGGCGAGCTGAAACTGAAGTTCGACCGAGAGGGACGCCGCCGAAGCTCCTACTCCCTGCGCCACACCTACATCTGTACGCGCCTCATGAATGGCGCCGACATCTACCAGATCGCAAAGAACTGCCGGACTAGCGTCGAGATGATAGAAAAGTACTATGCAGCCCATATCAAGACGACACTGGACGCTTCCGCGATCAACGTCCGCAAGCCATCGCTTCGCACTCGACTTCGACAGCCCGATACGGTGGGCGATGCAAATTCGTCGCCGCGGATCGCTGAAAGTGCGGTAGACGCGACTTAGAAGCGTTGCACTCCCTCGCGCCCCCGGACGACAATCGCGAAGAATCCGTTCGCGTCTTCGAAGTACCATGACACACCGCGCATGCAAATTTCGAAGCGATACGGTTTACCTTGGACGTACTGGACCTCGGCCTTGGTGATGACATGGACGTTTCCGCGAATGCTGCGGATCAGCAGAGCCTGATCACCTCTGCTGTCCTCGACCCGTTCCCATTGGTATCCATAGCCCCAGAGTTCCAAACAATTCACGTATGCGGTGATCACGCGTAGGATGTCGCTTGACGCATGGGTGCCATCCTCGCTGACAACCCGGCCGGTCTCGTCTGACATCAGGTTGTCATCGAGCCACCTGCTCAGTTCGTTAAATTTGTTGTCTCGTAAGTCCACCAAAAAGGCATTCAGCTTGCCGAAGATCGCGCTCGCTTCCTGTTCCTCAGCGGGAGTGTGTTTGGGCCCCCTTGAGGCTGATGCGTTTCGAACTGCGTACAACGCAAGCTTGCTGCGTTCGTCAGGTGCAAGGACGAGCGCCTTGAGCGCGTCGAACTTCTTGTAACCGATTAAGCCAGGACTGCGGGCGTCGTCCCAAAGCGTCCACTCAAGGTTCTCGAAGAATCGACCAGTGCCTGTGATGCCTGGCTTTTGCTTGTTGGGCAGTCGCTTCTTCCACAACATAGTTCGGCTTCCCTGCGTCTCCGGGCAAGGTAGCACAGTCACTGGGGCACGCGCGGGATCGCGTGCGATGGCGCAGCTATGGCATAGCACCCGATTTAGTTGCACACTTGCTGTCCGACTCGCCGGGAAGGGTAGGATGGCAGAAGTTCACGAGCTCATGGGAGGGAAGTTGCGCGTCTACAAACGCGAGAATAGCGAGCTGTGGCAATGCTCGACCTACCTCGCCGGTCGCAACTACCGGAAGACCACCAAGGAAGACAGTCTGGCTCGGGCGAAAGAAATTGCCGAAGACTGGTACCTGGAAATGCGCGGCAAAAGCCGTGCCGGTCTACTCAAGCGCCCAGAGCACACCTTCAATGACGCCGCCGACAAGTTCGAAGGCGAGTACGAGGTCATGACCGCCGGCGAACGCAATGCCAACTACGTCAACATTCTGAAAGGCAATCTGCGTGTTTACCTCCGGCCGTTCTTCGGGCCAAAAGGCTTGTCTGAGGTCACCACAACTTTAGTCCACGACTACCGCATCGAGCGCATGACGAAGCCAAGGCCGCGCAAGGATGGCTCGCCGGGTACCGCACCTTCGAGAAGCAAACTCCACTCGGAAATCATCACGCTTCGCCACGTGCTGAAGACCGCTCAGCGCCAGGGCTGGATCAAGACCATTCCAGACCTCTCACCACCGTATCGGACTTCCATGAAGGTCCAGCATCGTGCCTGGTTCTCGCCGCAGGAGTACCGACAGCTTTACCTCGCCACTCGGGAGCGAACGAAGAACCCACCGGGTCCGTTGCCCGAACGATGGAAGTGGGTCTATGAGCAGTTCCACGACTACGTGCTCTTCATGGCCAACACCGGCCTCAGGCCTGATGAGGCAGCCTTGCTAGAATTCCGTGACGTGAAGATCGTCAAGGATCGAGCGACGGGCGACACGATTCTGGAGATCGAAGTACGCGGCAAGCGAGGGACGGGTTACTGCAAGAGCACGACAGGTGCAGTGTTACCGTTCCGGCGTCTGCAGGGCCGTAGACGCGCCGATGGCACCAAGCCGGGTCCCAACGACCGGCTTTTCCCGGGCGGCACGCCTCGCGAGCTTATGAACACTGTCTTGGGCGAACTGAACTTGAAGCTGGACAGGGAGGGGAAGCGCCGGACCTGCTACAGCCTTCGTCACACTTACATCTGCCTGCGACTAATGGAAGGTGCGGACATCTACCAGATCGCCAAGAACTGTCGGACCAGCGTCGAAATGATCGAAAAGTTCTATGCGGCACACCTGAAGACAACGCTGGATGCTGCGGCGATAAATGTGCGGAAGTCCAAGCCGTTCCGGGACGCTCAACCGACCGAGAACATAGCGGACCGTTTGGCCAAGCGTGATGTTGGGCAGCGAGGGCGCGAAGTTTCCCAGACAATGCCAAGGTAACTCTCCACTAGAACCTCGCATGGATGCCAACGGTCCCACGCCACGCCAGTCGCCAAGACTGAGTGAAGCGGACGAGGATGAGTCAAACGCGAACTCGAACTTGACGTTTGTCTGTTTGCGTACTGCCGAGCGGCATCAGGGCATTGCCGAGATGTTAGAGGGCCCCAGGTTGCCAGCTCCTGACGTTTGTCGCGAGTAGGGCGGTTGGTGTCAGTTGTTTGATTCCGAGCTGGAGCGAGGTTTTGGGCCGGGTGGGCTGGTCTGACCACGGATGGCCAAGCTGCCATACGTAGTGTGGGCAAAGGCCTCGAGGTGGTCGAGTTGTAGCAATTTCCAGAAGAGCGCCGGAAACCGCAGCTCCAGAACTTGCCTATGACCTCACGGCATGCGAGACCTCCGGTCGTATGCTCGGGGCGCGTGTACTGTTGCGCAGTCGGCAACGTACAGACCGGAGTGACCATGAGATTGTCGACCGTCTACGCGCGCTTCTACAAGTCCTTCAATTTCGACCATCTTCGCAAAGCGTCGACGAACGCCCAGCCCAAAGGCGAGTGGGAGATGTTCCGAGATGGATGGTACCCCTACGTCGAAGTCGAATTCGACAGTCGGATCACGACAATTGTCGGCGCCAACGAGTCAGGCAAAAGCCACCTCCTGAGCGCAATCGAGAAGGCCGTTTCCGGAACCGGTTTTGAGCAGCGTGACCTTTGCCGCTACTCGCCATTCTTCAGCGTCGAGCGGGAGTCTACATGCTGGCCGCATCTAGGATTGGGCTGGACCATGGTCGAGCCTGACGAGGCATCCGCCATCGCCGCGATCACCGGAACCGTGGGAGTCGAGTTCGATCACTTCATGATGTTTCGCGAGACACCCGAGGCGCTCGACATCTGGATTCCCGACCCCACTAAAGGTTGGACCAAGCACAAAGTTGCCGACTTGTCGGCGGCCCGGCGTGTCACCGAGGTCTTGCCGAAGCCGTTCCGCATTATGCCCGACGTCGCGTTGCCCCCGGCTGTTCCTTTGCACTGGCTCGCGGATCGGGATGTCGAACCCAGCAACATTGTCGATCGGCGGACTCGCGCGACACTACTCGATGTCGCGAGCACGTTCTCGCAGATGTTTGGAGACGACAAGATTTTTGTCGCGAATGCCCCGAGCATTCGTTTGGCGCTCTCTCCTATCGCGGACGCAGTTCGCGAAGCCCGTCGTGTTCAGGGAGCGGAAAAGTCGCTGGCTCTCGCACGTGATCTGCTTCTCAAGCTCGGTAATGTGGAGCCGGCGCGCTTCAAGGATCTTCGGGAGGCCATCACCGACGGCAAGGAGGGATACGCGAACGCTCTCGTCGAGGCAGTCAACAACCAGCTGGAGCGCTATCTCAATTTCAAGAAGTGGTGGGTCCAAGACCGCGACTTCTCCCTGAAGGTTACCCCGCGCGAGCATGAGTTGGTCTTCACAATTAGGGACCGTACCGGCACCGAATACACCTTCGACGAGCGCAGCAGCGGTTTAAAATATTTTCTCTCTTACCTAATCCAGGCGCAGTCGCATCGCCCGCAGACGGACCGCGAGAGCATCCTGCTCATGGACGAACCAGACACTTACCTGTCCGCCGAGGCGCAGCAGGACCTTATGAAAGTCTTCAAGGATCTCGCCGAACCTCAAGATGGGCGTCCTCCGGTCCAGGTCATCTACGTTACGCACTCGCCGTTTCTACTCGACAAGAACCACGCGGCGCGCATCCGGGTTCTTGAGAAGGGGCGCGGTTACGATGGCACGCGGATCGTCCGTAGTCCCTCGCGCAATCACTATGAGCCTCTCCGCTCCGCGTTCGGCGCATTCGTCGGCGAGACGGCCTTTGTGGGATCGGTCAATCTACTTGTCGAAGGAGTCACGGAGCAGGTTCTGCTCGCGGGAGCCGCGCGGAGCATTCGGCAAAGGCGTCCCGGCGGCGTCTCCGCCGAGACGCTTGATCTCAACAACCTTGTGATCGTGCCGTGCGGATCCGCGAGCGAAGTGCCCTATATGCTTTATCTCATCCGGGGGCGCGACACCGAGAAGCCGCCTGTTGTTGCCCTTCTAGACTCTGACGTCGCAGGCAACGACGCGGCCAAGCACATGCGAACAGACAAAAAGGCGAAGCGCCTTATCGATTCCAGTCACGTTCTTCAGCTTGGCGACCTCGACCTCGCGGAAGACGTCACCGTTAAGGAGATCGAGGACCTGATCCCCCTGGAAATGGCCACCGCCGCGATGAATGCTTGCATCAAAGAGGTCGCACGGTTCCGCGAGACGAAGGCTCCGACCATCACAGTTGAGAGAATCCGAACCGAGTTCACCTTACGCAAGACCATCTCCGCCAGCGTCCAAGCCGTCGCCAATGCTGAAGGCGGACACATCGAGAAGCTCGGCTTTGCCCGCGCTGTTGTCGAAGTCCTCGAACGCGACAAAGGCGAGTTACAGGGGTCGATCGACATCTTCCTTGATCGAATGGCGAAACTCTTCAAGGCCGTGAACAAGGCCAGACGAGAAGCGCAGCGGGAGGTCGAGCGCGAGCGGCTGGGGGCGATGATTATGCGCTATCACAACATCTTTATCCGCGACCACAAGAGCAGTGCGACTTGCGAGCAGGGCTCCGAGATCCTTGAGGAGATCGAAAGCCAGCTCGACGATACCCCACAGTCCGATGACGTTCGGATCCAGATTCAGGTCATTCGTCGGAAATTTATGCTGGACGAGGATCCTTCGGCCGGAATTAGCCGCTTCGAAGATTTCGTGGAACAGCTGGCCAACCTCAGACTGCCCATGCATGAGCTAGCCGAACTTGATACCTCCGAGCCTGCCGTCGATCGATCGCAGCCGTCGGCTGCTTTAGCGGCTTCAGGCGAGAAAGATGAGGAAGCCACGACGACCAACGTTGAACAGGCTTTCCCTGCCCAAACGGCAGCATAGGCACGGGCCTACGGCCTGGAGTCTGCCTGCGGCCGGTGCGTCTTACTAAGACCGAATTCGAGCTCCGTCGGAAAACGGAAGAGCCGAAACTCAAGGCGTATCCTGTTCTGGTTCCCGGCGCTTTCACTGCCGCGTAGTTTCGTCGAGAAGGTAAGTTGGCTTGTACGGTAGAACCTTGGCGCTCAGAAACACTTCAGATACGCGCTCGCCGATCCGATCGACCGAGGCGAGCGCAGCAGCCGGCAAGGTCGCAATAGCAGCCCGCCAGTCGTCGAGCGGCATGGCTGGAACTTCATCAGGGATGTCAAGCCGCAGCTGATTCTCAGGGCCAATGAGCAGCCCAGTCTGACCCAGGGCGTTTTGCGACTGGAGCCGCATGGCGGCGACAATGATATCCCGCCAGTGCAACATTCCACCCATGAGGATCTTGGCGTTATCGACCGTGTAGGGGTCGCTGCCGCAGCCGAGGCTCAGGATGCGAACGCGCTCGCGGCTGACGTTAAACGAGCTCAAAGCTTCAGTGAGACCGATCATGACGGGATTGTTGGCCCAGATACCCCCGTCGACAAAGGTGTACCCGCCGGCTCGATGCGGCCTGAAGTATGTCGGTGCGGCGGCGGTTGCCAGCGCGACCGTTACCATCTGTTCGTGAAGGTCTTTTCTGAAATCCGGGTGGTGGGGCGTCTTGAAAACGAACACCTCTCCATACCGGCCTTCGAAGGAAGGGATGCATAGCCGCGTGCGCGCGTGGCCGAGCTTACGGTCTCCAAGCACTTCTTGCAGGACACCTTCCAGGGCGGCGCTGTCGTAGCTGTAGCGAAACAGCCGCGACCGGTCCTTCAGCCAGCGGCGCACTGCGCCAATGAAGCCTACGCCGCTTGGCGGAAAAATCTCGTTGCCCCGCTCGACATAGAGGTCTCGAAGCCCACTGGCTGGAAGGCCGGCCGCGAGCCCAAGCGCGATGATGCCGCCGGTGGAGGTGCCAACGATGAGATCAAAGTATTCGGCAACGGAGCTGCCAGCCAGGAAGCGCTGTTCCAGCGCGGCCAGCACAGCGGCTGGGAAGATGCCACGGATGCCGCCGCCATCAATGGCAAGGATGCGAAAGTCCCGATCTGCCGGCCAATCCACAGGAACCCGTCGCGCCGTGGCGATGCCGGCGGATCGAGGTTCGGCTCGCGGGACTCTGCTGCGCTGTCCTGACATGAATTCCTCCTGGGCGTGGGATGACGGCCACCTCCTTTCCATTCGCTCGTCGCCAACCAGACTTCGTAGCAGGCCAGCCATTCGACGGTCCAAGGGACGATACAATCGGCGATGAAGAATTGCCGGGACCACTCGGGCGGCTCCGCGGCGGGGTCAAACATGCACAAGTGTGATTGCTCTGGACGATCGAAGTCCCAGTAGAGATGCTCGGCTCGGTGGCCCGTCCTGGGATGCCGCACCACGAGCGGCGGATCGAGCAGCCGAACACGAGGCACATAGCCATACATCACCTCGAGCTCACCCAGCCAATAGCGGCCGACGTAGCTGATCTGGACCGTGTAAGGCCGGCGGAAGGGGCAGAGTTGGCCTGTCCAGACAGCCATCCAGTCACATCCCTCTACCCGAAAGTCTGGATAGAGGGTGGCCATCCTCTCAATCTGATGCCTGATCGTCGGCCATGCTGTCACTTTGGCGGCTCCGATCCGAAGTTGGTGTGCGATGGCGCCGTGAATGACTTGCGGGACGACGAACCCGCAACCGCCGGGGGGGCGAGACCGGACCGGACCAGATCAATGCGACCTGATCCGGGCTCCTGATGTACTTGGCGATCGCGCAGCGCGACGCGGAGGTGCTCTGCATAGGACTTGACGACCTCGCCCGTCGGGTTCTCGCCGAACATGTCGCTGAGGATCGCCTGCATCTCTTCGAGTCCGCACTGTCCGTGCTGAAGGTGGTGCAACTGTTGGATCAGCCGGTCGAGATCGCCGAGAAACGTCGCCTGATCCTGGGGCGCTTCTGGCCAACGATCAGTGAAAACATCCTCGTCGCAGCGCGGGTTGGTGACCCGCAGCAGCAACTTGCGGTCATGGTACGCGCCGATTTGCTGGCGCGCGTGTCGCGCCAGGTGAAGCAGTTGGTCGGAGAGGCTTCCCGCCGGCATCGCGGCATCGGCGGCGAACTTCGACAGTAGCACCGACGGCGGGCGGCGGCAGGTACGGTCGTCGTAGCGGACGTTGCGATTGCGCTTCAGCAGTTGCAAGGCAATCACCGCCATCGACTTTTCATGCGGCGGCTTTTGCTCGGGCACCGGTTCCATGTCGGCTTTCGCCAACATCGTTCCCTCCCACCTCTTCAGGCGACCCTCGTAGTAACGAATGAAAGCCGGAGAGGCCGGCGTCAGCGCCTTGAACCATTCGGCGAAGCCGAACGGGTTGGCCCACAGCCGGTAACCGACTTGGTCGCTCTTGTCCTCGGGCTTGTGATGGAAGATCAGGCTTGTGCGTACGATTCGCTCCGGCACCAGGATAGCGGGCGTGATGTCGAGATGCATGCCGTCGGCGTAGTGAATGGTCACGCAGCGGTTTCGCCGTTCGGTCATGTCATAGTACCGTGACCCCCGTTCCCCGCGCACCGCTTTGTAGACAAGATCCAGCGCCTGCTTCGCCGTCGTTCCTTCCGGAAGAATGATCTGCGCGATCAGGTCGATGTCGAACTCGTCGGTCCGCATCCGGCGGGCGATCGTCGCGTTGATTGACATGCTTCCCTGCGCATAGGTCAGCACAACCCTCCCGTGGAGGGGACTGTCCTTGCGGTCGATATGGTCGCTGAGCGCAGCGCCGCGGCTGACTGCCAGATTGTAGTTTGTCGGCGACAATTGGACCCGGATCGCCAAGTCTGCCAGCAGCATGTCGAGGAGGTCGGTCTGCGTCTCTAGCCTAACTAACTGATTCATCTAGACTTTTCTCCTGCGTGAAGCGATTTCCCACCTTCCTCCCGCATTTGCTGCCCTTAGGTCAGGATTATTGACCGATTCTTCGATTCGGTTTACAATACGAAGAATATAATACAAAAGGAAACAACAGGAGTCGAGTCCATGTTCGGAGAGCGGCTACAGCTCGCGCGGAAGAAGGCCGGGCTATCGCTGCGTGGACTGGCGGATGCTATCGGCGGCCAGGTCACGCCACAGGCAATCGGCAAGTACGAGCGCGGCGAAATGATGCCGAGCTCGACCATCATGATCGCCCTGACGAAGGCGCTCGGCGTCAGCATGGAGTTTCTCGTCGCACCGCTGGAGGTACGTCTCGGTGCGCTCGACTTTCGGAAAAAGTCGGGCACGAGCGCGCGCGATCGCCATCACGTCGAGGCGACGGTGATTGAGCATGTCGAACGCTATCTCCTCGTCGAGGAAGTGCTCGAACTGAAGAGCGCAGCTTGGTCGGCTCCGTTCGATCCGCAGCCTGTCAACACCAACGAAGATGCCGAGCGGCTGGCCACCCGCTTGCGCGAGGTATGGGGCCTGGGTCAGGACCCAATTCCGGACGTTACCGAGCTGTTGGAAGAGAAGGGCATCAAGGTCATGCACCTTGAGTTGCCGGAGAGCGTTTCAGGCCTGACTTGCTCAGTCCAGCGCGATGGCATGCCTGACGTCCCGGTAATCGTCGTCAACAAACTTCATGGTATCGAGCGCCGTCGACTGACCCTGGCCCACGAACTGGCGCATCGCATCCTGACGGCGGACGGCATTGACGAAGAGAAGGCCGCCAATCGCTTCGCAGGCGCTTTTCTCATGCCTGCATCTCACTTGAAGGAGCAGGTTGGCAAGCACCGCGCCGGGTTCGGCGTAGCCGAGCTGATGGTCACGAAGCGGCTGTATGGGGTTAGCGCGGCCGCGCTTCTTGTGCGCCTCCGCGATCTTGGCATCATAACTCAGGAGACGCTCACCTATGCGTTCCAGACTTTCGCCCGGACCTGGCGCAAAGCGGAACCGCAGCCAATCGCCGCGAACGGCGACGCCATACCGCGCGAGACGCCCCAACGCTTCCTGCGGCTTTGCTATCGCGCCTTGGCGGAAGACCTGATTACGATTAGCAAGGCTTCCGAACTGCTGCGGAGGCCGGTCGCCGCCATCGACAGGGAGATGCGCGGTGCTGCCTTCGAAGATCGTCATTAGCGATGCTTCCGTAATCCTCGATCTCGCGAAAAGCCGCTTGATCGAAGCCACGCTGGCGTTGTCGTTCGACTTCGTCATTCCTGACGTGATCTTCGACCGGGAGCTGCTTGACCTCGGTACTTACTCGGCGACGGACTTGGTGCGCCTTGGCTTCAAGATCGGAACCCTGGACGGCGCCGGCATGTCGGCCGCTCTTGAACACTATGCTCGGAACCGGGCGCGCCTCAGTTTCAATGATTGCGTAGCCCTCACTCACGCGCAGATGCTAGCTTGCATACTCATGACAGGCGATGGTCCGCTCCGGATGGTTGCGGAACGCCTCAAGATCGAAGTCCATGGTCTTCTGTGGGCGGCGTCCCAGATATCTGCGCAAGATACCTGTCCCCGGGAAAGGCTGATCGCAGCGTTGCAGCAGCTTCACGACGATCCCTCGCGACGATTGCCTCGCGAGGCATTGGCAGAGTTGATCCGGCGGCTCCGAACCGGGCGGTAGAAGGAACAAATCTCCAGAGAACTTCTGCGTCTTCGACCTCCGCCTGTGTCTCCATTCACGGCTATGACGCGGTGGGCGCTCCTGATGTCACCACCGAAATCAGTTGAAAACCGCGTGCGCTCGTCCGCACATTCGAAAGTCGATGCAGCTCGACTTGCTTGAGCCTCTTCCCGATTGTAATCACACGCTCGACAGGTATCGGCGCTTGAAGGCAAAGCGCGGGAACGACCGGCATGACAGCTCTCGTACTCCCTGAAAAGTTGGCCCTCCTCTATCAGGGTGAAGAGGTGTTGCGCCAACGCGCGCTAGAGGCGGTTGCGGGCGACCCGCGTCTCGTCCTTCATCTGGTTGTCCTCGAAAAGGCGATGGACCTCGCGGACGTGCTCCGCAGGCACGAGACAAGCGACGAGGATCTGAAGGTCATGCAAATGTTGGGCATGCGGGCCTTCAATGCGTTCGGTGCGTGCCTAAAGCTGGCGCTGTCAGGGTACGGGCAAAACAGCACGCTCATCATGCGCGACATTCTAGAGACCACCTTCTTGCTCAATCTGTTCAACGGCGACCGCGCAGCGATCAAACGCTGGCGCATGGCGGATAAGAAAGAGCGCATGAAACAATTCTCGCCCGTCCGCGTCCGCGAGGCCCTGGACGCTCGCGATGGATTCACGGGCAAGAAACGGGCGGAGGTGTACGATCTCTTCTCTGAACTGGCCGGCCACCCGAACATGAAGTCCGTTCTTATGATGCGACCGCAGAAGGAAGGCGACGCTGTCATCGGGCCGTTTATCGAGACCGGTATGCTAAGTGCGGTTCTGTCGGAACTGGGGAGGCTTGCAGTGCAGGTGGGCGAGATCCTGACTCTCTTCTTTCCGACAGCTCATGGCCAGGCGGAGCGGAGGTTGTTTGCTGCTACCAAGCTGAAGTGGCTTTCCACGTTCTACGGGAAAGGTCCAACTGAAGGGGCTTGAACGGCCGTTGCGAACTCGGCATAGCCGGACCGGTCAATTCGCCACACAGAAAATGGTTGTATAAACGAAACTGCTTACGACAGCGTTCAGGGTCCATTTTCCAGTATAGCCCGCCGGGCACCCGGAGACAGCACTCACAACTGAACCGCTACATGTCGCGGTCAAGGTATTTCCTCCGCACGTGGCGGGTGAGGAACTGGAGTCATATGCGGGAGTTCCAGCAGTACATTGAGTAAACCTGTTACCGCAAATAGTGCCTGCGGGGCTTGTGGAGGCCGCTCCAAACGAAGTCCAACTGCCGCCGCTGTTCTTGTACTGCATCGTGCCGGAGCTGTCGCGCAGACCGTAACCGCCGCTGCCATGCGACGTTCCGAAATTGATATAGCCGTTGGCATAAATGCCAACATCGTCATTGGAGAACATCCCCCAGCCAGTGCTACCGTTTTCGAAATAGCCACCATAGCCGCTGGAGCTGGCCGATGTACCATATACGCCGTAGTTGGCGCCCGACGATGAACTGGCAGAGCCCGATACTCCATAGCCCGTTGTAGCCGAGGCAGACGCGCTCACGCCGTAAGTAGTGCCATCGGCGTCCACACCAGTGCCAGAGGCCGCTGTAAACCACCCCGCTATTGCACCGCCAGATGTCGAAGTGGTTCTGGCGTAAAGCGCTATGGCGGAACCGGAGTCCGCTCTAATATCAACTACGGTGGTGGCCTTCGGCCCATAGGCGTAGATCGCCTTTCCTGTGCCCCCTGTTTCAAACCATGAGGTGTATCCGGTACCGGTGCTGGTTGCATTGATGGCGTAAAGAGCGGTGCCGCTGTTGTAATAATTCAGCAACCGGAAAACGTGAGTGACGCCATTCGTGGCGGTGTTCTGAACGTCGAGAGTTCGGTCGCCGTTACTGGAGAAACCTCCCGCGGTGCCTCCGGATGAGGTAGCATAAAGACCCATTCCGCTGCCCGTATTGGTAACCGTGAGCGCTACGCTGTTGATATTGCTGGTTACAAAATAACCGGCCGTCCCACCGTTGGTGTAAGTATTAGACGCGTATATGGTAGGAGTGTTGTTTGAACTGCCAAAGTACCCGGCATAGCCGGTGCCGCCTGAACTGCTAAAATACCCAGCATAGCCGGTGTTGGAAGCGCCAGTCATTACCACCTTCACGCCGTAAGTCGTGCCATTCTCGGTCGAGCTGATGTTAAGCACCGCACCGGTGCCGCTCTGCGCCGAGGTGTTTGAGAGGTTGAGCAGATTGCCGGACGTCATGGACGAAGTGGTGAGGGTCAGGGCGTTCTGCGTCGAGAGTGTACCCCACGCCCAGGCGATCGCATTACTGCCGCTGTCGATCGAGCTTGTCGTTGTCGCTGGGGTGATGCTCGAAAGAGAGGCGCCACCAAGAACACTCCAGCTTGAACCATTGCAGGTCTGAAAGCTCGTCGTGGTCCATTGAAGAGCACCGGCGGTTGAGGCGTTGCAGGCGGTCGTCGTCGCTCCTAGCTGGTAGACGGGATAAGCCCACGCGCTGCTTATGCAGCGCAGGTTATTGGCGTCGGACGCCAAGCTATTGTTGATCGGGCCGGTAACCTGGCCCGTGGTGCAGGCGCCACCCGGTGCCGGCTGCGCGGCTTGTGTGCCCGTCGCTCCAATGAGAACGCTGAAGACGATACCAAGGGCGGCCGCGAGCACGTTGCGTTTTGCGTTCCCCGGGAGCCTTGGCTGGTAGTTCATGGGGACGCTGCCTTTGCTATTGGCGTGGCGGTCCAATCACAGGTTTTGTCTGTGCCTTCAAACATCCATAAGCGGCCGTCGCAGATACAGAGGCGTAATGCGTGGGTTAGCGCCATCACTCCGCGAAGATCACCTGCGCAGACGGCGGGCGCACTGCCGACAGGCGTCAATTGCAATGTCGGACCAACCTGGACAGCATCTCTGGTGGTCGTGAACTGATGACCTTGTGGAAGGCTCACGTCCGCAGGCGCTTGGCTGGTAGTAGCCGACACGCAAGTGGCAGACAGCAAAAAGCCACACACTACTGTGACGCATATTAGTGATCGCATCATTGTAATCCTCGAGGTTCCAAATGTTCTTACATTAGATAAGTGATTCTACAACTCCACGACTTGTTCGATTCGCAATTTGCGATTGTTATTAGTGCGGGGTTTTAACATCGGGTGTGGTTAGTCGTTTGGCGCGTCCGGCTGCGCCGGACCGGGCTCTAGTCGGCCGCTTGGGAAAGACTGGCGGCCTCCCGAAGCCGCCCTTCGGTGAGCTGGGGGAAGGGCGTCTTCGCCTTCGGTGACGATCCCTCGCGCAAAGAAAGGAAGGGACGAAGTCAGTGTGTGGACGGGCCTGCCGGCAGCGGGCCGGTGCTTAGGGGCCAGCCCCTCAGCGCACCGCAAGCGGCTTCCACCCATAAAGACAAACAAAATGTCCCTGCGGTCAATTTTGTTGCTTTCCGGGTCCCTGCGAAGCCGCTTGCGGTTTGCACACCCCGGTCTCGCCGACGGGCAGGGGTGCAGCGCAGCGCTGCGCTGACACCCTGACCCTAATAGGAGACTGACATGCAGATAGAAATGATCCCTCTCAACAAGCTCGTGCCTTCGCCCGCCAACGTGCGGAAGACCGGAAGCAGCGTCGGCATCAACGAACTGGTCGCCAGCATCAGGGCGCTTGGACTGTTGCAGACCCTCACTGTTCGGCCCGGCACCAAAGGGAAGTACGAAGTGGTGGCCGGGGGCCGCCGCCTCGCCGCCCTCAAGCAGCTGGCCAAGGAGAAGGAGATGCCCTCCAATCATCCCGTTGCCTGCAACATCCTCGATGGCGACGCGACCGAAGTCTCCCTCGCGGAGAATGTCATCCGCATTCCAATGCACCCCGCCGACCAGTACGAGGCTTTCAAGGCCTTGGCCGATGCAGGCAGGGGCCAGGAAGAGATCGCCGCGCGTTTCGGCACAAGTCCGGCCATCGTCCGGCAACGTCTCAAACTGGCCTCCGTTAGCCCGCGTCTCATCGAAGCCTATCGCAAGGATGCGATGACCCTCGATCACCTCATGGCCTTCACCATCAGCGACGATCACGCAGCGCAAGAAGCCGCTTGGTTCGAGCAGTTGCCCTACAACCGCGATCCATCCTCCATCCGGCGCACTCTCACCGCTGCCCATGTTGAATGCAGCGATACCCGCGCGCTCTACGTCACCCTTAAGGCCTACAAGGCTGCGGGCGGTGGTATCGTCCGCGACCTGTTTGACGACGAACACGAAGGCTACCTTACGGACACGGCGCTGCTCGACCGGCTGGTGGCCGAAAAGCTGGAGAGAGATGCCCAACCCGTCCGTGCCGAAGGCTGGAAATGGGTCGAGATCGTCCCAAGCCTCGACTATGAAACGCGTTCCCGTTTCCGGAAAGTCCATCCCGAACAGCAACCGCTGCCGGAGGACAAACAGGAAGAACTCGACCGTCTCGTCGGCGAATATGACGCGCTTGCCGAGGAGTCCGGCGACGACCCGGAACCGCAGGCGGCTGCCGCTCTGGAAGTCCTTTCTTCGCGCATCGACAGGCTGTCGGAAGCATCCTTCGTCTTTCGTCCCGACGACATCGCCGCTGCCGGAGCCATCATAACCATCGGCGACAACGGTGAAGCAAATGTTCTGCGTGGTCTCCTGCGGCCCGAGGACAGGGTGGCGCAGGGCCAAGGAAACAGTAGCACCGTGGTCAAGTCCAAAGCCGACTCCGCGAACCACGGTCTGAGCGCCCGTCTCGTCGAGGACCTGACCGCGCATCGCACAGCAGCGCTGCGCGTCGAACTCGCGGAGCGGCCCGATACAGCCCTTGCGGTTCTTGTCCACGCGCTGGCTTTGCCATTGTTCTATGGCCGGGCCATCGACGCCACGTCCTGTCTCGACATCCGTATTGTGACCCGCTCTCTTGAACACAGCGCCGAAGGCATCGAAGAAGCCGAAGCCGGGAAAAAGCTTGCCGCTGCTTCCGAAGCTTGGGCCGCTAAACTCCCCTCCGAGCCGGGCGACCTACTGGGTTGGTTGTTGGCGCAGGATAGCGCCAACCTACTCAAGCTGCTGGCCTTCTGCACCGCGAGCAGCCTCGATGCCGTGCACGGCAAGCAGGATCGGGCTGACTGTCCCCGTTTGGTCAACGCCGACCGTCTTGCACAGACGCTTGGTCTGGACATGGCTAACTATTGGCAGCCCACCAAGGCAGGATATTTCGGGCGAGTGCCGAAGGCGCTAGCGCTTGCTGCGGTCCGCGAAGGCGTGTCGTCGCAAGCGGCCGACAACCTCGAAAGCCTCAAGAGGGATGCTCTCGCCGAGGCCGCCGAAAGGCGGCTGGCATCCTCGCGCTGGCTCCCGCCAATCCTGCGGGCTGTTGCGGCTGTACCGGAGAGCCCTCACACGGCCCCGTGACGAAGGTACCCCGCCGCTTCGGCGGCGGGGGCATTCGCCGGTCCGCTTGCCGTCTACGCCCGGAGCGGGGCGGCGCAGGGTGCAGGCGCAGCCTGCCCGTCAATCCCCGGCCCGCTCCTTCGCAGCGCTGCCGTGTTGGGGTTGACGGGCGACGGCTTCCACCGCCTGCCATTCGCGCCTCCTTGCCCCCGCTCCCGGGGCTAACTGCAACAAGGAGACCTCCATGAAGCTCATCACCACCGAACAGCGCGAACGCATGCTCGCCAACGGCCGGGCGTCCGCAGAGAATCCGGACACCGACCACGCGCCGGTCGTCAAACTGTTCACCCCCGACGCCGGTTGCACCTGGCTCCTGTCGGAGCTCGACCCGACCGAGCCCGATATCGCCTTCGGCCTCTGCGATCTCGGCATGGGCTACCCCGAGCTCGGGTCGGTGCGGATTTCGGAGCTGGAATCCGTGCGCGGCAAGCTCGGCCTGCCGGTCGAACGCGACCTGCATTTCACGGCCGACCAGCCCATGAGTGCCTACGCCGATGAGGCACGGAAGGCCGAGTGCATACGAGCGTAAGCGGTGAGCATCGGCCGCGCCGGCGCTAGCCGGGGCGGCATTCGCTGTTCATGAGGATGATGCGTGCGCGGAAAGGACTGAAGCTTGAAGCGGCCCCGGCTTGCGCCGGGGCCGTGCCTTGCCGACAGCACTCCAGATGAACGGATAGACCTCCGTTTCCTCGAGGCGCGAAAGGATCGAGATACCGCGATCCTGCATGACGACGAGAACGGGGCTTGCTTCTTCCTTTGGCGAAGTGTGGCAGTTCGAGCTCGGCGTTACCCACGACCCGGAATATCCAGGAACGGTCGCCGCCGACGGCCGACCGGACCAGCGCTGCTTTCACCTTGTCCCCGGTAGATGGGCACATCGTGCAGATTGCCGTCCTGGTACTTCGGTTCTCCGCTGAATTGGGCCCTGGGTTCTTTCTGGCCTTGCACGTAGCCCGCCTCATCCAAAGCAGCCTCGCCATGTGCGGAACCTAAAGCGCACCTCACCATCGCCGGGGCAGGGGCTTTGCCCTCGCCGCGGTTTCCCCAGCTTTCGGCCGCTACGCGTCCTGCCAAGCCGGGTGATCCCCCTCCGCGTCTCGCCCCTCTGATGCCAAGGGCTCTGCGCTTTGAACGGTTCGCTGTCGAGGCCGCATGGGGCGGTCTCACAAACCAGAAAGGAACACCATCATGGCTATCATCGGTAACTTCACGAAGCAGGACGGCAACTTCACCGGTACCCTCGCGACCCTCACGGTCAAGGCAAAGGTCACCATCGCAGCGGTCGACAAGAGCGGCGAGAAGGCCCCCGACTTCCGGGTCTACGCAGGCAACGCCGAGATCGGTGCCGCCTGGTCGCAGACCAGCAAGGAAGGCAAGCCCTACCTCTCGGTCAAGCTGGACGATCCCAGCTTCCCGGCGCCGATCCTCTCGCGCCTCGTGGAGACAGAGAAGGGATACTCCCTCGTCTGGACCCGCTAACCGGCAAGGCACGGCCCCGGCGCAAGCCGGGGCCTTTTTCTCTCCTGGCCGACAGTCACCGAAGCGCCGCCTGCTCGACCAATTTTAGCATTGGCCTATCGGCAGGCCGACGCTATACCTGTCGGCGTCGCGGGTGTGGCGGAATTGGTAGACGCACGGCACTCAAAATGCCGCGTCCTTACGGACGTGTCGGTTCGAGTCCGACCACCCGCACCATGTTTCCAAGAGCTTCTCGCCATGACGTCATCTGCCGGACGCTGCTGGTGGTGCTCAGGAAACGCCGACAGCAGGGAACACAAATTCAAGAAGAGGCAGGTTGCCCGCGCCAGCCGGACCTGGGCGCTTGGCGATCGGCCGTACTATGTCGCCGACGGGCGCCTGAAGGAGATCCAGGGGCCCAACAGCGCCCTCGTCAAGTTCGATAAGGTCCTTTGCCAAGCCTGCAACACGACCCGATCTCAGCCGTTCGATCGAGCCTACGATGCATTCGCTGACTGGGTGATCGAACGGGGCGCTTCATTGATGACCCTCGGCACCATTGACTTCGAGGAGATTTACGGCGCTGGCTGTGAGAGCAGCGTTCAAGATCTTCTTCGGTATTTTGTGAAGCACTTCGGCTGCTGCATTGCGAGCAGCGGTGGCGCGGTTCCCGCGGAGTTCGCCGCCTTCCTTGACGGGACCGCAGCGCCTGGCTTTTGCGTCACCCTCAGCTGCAATGCCGAGGTCAACGGTACAGCCATTCAGGGACGCGGCGTGCTGCACAATTTCCCACTGCTGGGTATGTATTCGCCATCGAGACGCGAGATCTCTCCGCCGTTCCAGTACGGTTGCATCATCGGCTATCTGGATGTGATCTACCGATTTCAGAATGCTCGACGCTTTGCCTGGGAAGGGGAGCCGATTGACCCGGCCTGCCGGTACGCCAAGCTCGGTCGTTACGTGCCTGCCGCTCCGCATCCGAGCGCGGGTCAGCTACCTGGCGTCGGTGAGAGGAAGCTGACCATTGGCGATCTCGAAGTCGAGATCCCTCTCCTCACACCTGCGCATATCCAAAAGGTCCTGGCGCTCGGCCTGCCGACCGAGACCATGACGTGGGAAGAAAACCTCAATGCACGATTGCGCGTCGTGCATGGCGTTCTGTCGCCATTCTATCCGAGCGCGACGATGGAGTTCGTGGAAGACAACCTCACATTGGAAGACGCCGAGAAGATCTGGAGGTGCATCGAGGCGTAGGCAGGCGCCAGCGGGCTCGTCCGGCTTCGCCGGCCGGGCTCTATTCGGCCGCCTGGTCGAGCGGCCTCACGAAGCCACCCCTAGGCTCTTGGGGGAGGGGCGTCTTCGCCTTGCGGTGACGATCCCTCACGCGGACAGCCAGATCCGCAGAGCGCAGACGCAGACAGCGGCGCCGTGTTCCAGCGCTCAAGGGCGGCGCCCGGCTTCCGCCGGCCGACGTGCCTTTGCCGTCTGCAGTCCCAGGTAAGGCGAGTTCTTATCCGTTTCCTCGAGCCGGGAAGGAATGGGCCGCTTCGTCCTTGGGAGCGCGCGCAGAGCTGAGGCGCCGCTACTGTTGAAGCACGCGCTCGACGAGCTCCGCGCAGGCGGCAACGGCTTGATCAAATCCGATCCACTCACCTCGCGGACCGAAGGACACGGCGACCACGAACTGCTCGTACTCGCGCCGCCAGGCCGGGTCGCCCGTGATCGCAGGAAGCATAGCCTCCAGCAATTGACGTCCTCCCATCGAACGGCCGGCGCGCGGGGCGTCGGCCTGAGCAACCATGAGCGCCAGCCGGGGAAAGTCAGCATTGGATGCTGTCAGCGATGCAAGCGCCGCGAGATCGTGCAGGTGCCGCACGATCGACGGATCATCGTCTTCGGCGCTGCGATCCCGGCTTGCTGTCCGCCAAGCCAGCGCGCTCAGCTTGTCTGCCGCAGTTTCGATAGGATCGATGCAGTCGACTGCCGCGACTTCCGGGGTTGCATTCAGTGTGCGACCCAGGAGCGACTGGACCTGCTTCGATACCGGGGGAAGATGGGAACCTGAGAAGGTCATCTCAACTTGTAGCGTCGGACGGATCCCGGGCGCTTGCGGGAAAGTGGGCCCGTAATGAAAGGACGTCCGAAAGAACTGGCTTTTGTTGCCAATCAGTGGCGTGCCGTCGAGCACGAAGCCGCCGCCACTTAGGGCTTCGATCACCTTCAGCCGAAAGGCGCTCCTGAGGCGGCGCTCCGCGCTTGCACTCGGAGCTTTGATCACGACTTTGAAGTCGATGTCCTCAGAGAAGCGTGGGATGAGGCGCCAGGCCGCCGACAACGACGTGCCGCCCGAGAACACCGGCGTCACGCCCTGCAGCGTGAGGCTCGATATGAGCTTCACCGCCCGCACAAGATGCCAATCCTTTTCGATTGACCGTCCAGTGGTCTGAAATGTCGAAGCCGCGAGTTCAATATCGCGGATGTCAGGCACGTTCGAAGCTCATGTACGCCCCGTTGTAGCCCAGCCTGCGCCGCACCCGGCGATTGACGCCGATCAATTGGCCGCCGGGGACCTGTGTCGTGCGGCCAGCGTTGTAGTCGCGCTCCAGTTTGGTCGGCGCCGTCTTTACGCCAAGACGCTTCAGCGCTTCCGCTGCAATCTCCTGGATGCCCCTCGGTGGGATTGGCGTCCCGTCGAGGGGAGAAGGCACGGCGCGAGTGTAGATGCCCTTTCCGAAACGGAGCAGCTTTCCCCGCCGCACGAAGTCGTTCAGCACCAGGCCAACATTGTTGTAGCTGCCAAGGTCCGCGAAATCGGCGCGCACAAAAACGTCGCCCTTCTTGCGCGTCAGGCGACCTTCGATCTTCTGTGCCACCGTCAGGGGCTTACCAACGTACTGTCGCATGTTGTCAATATACACCATAGACTTATGAAAAACAACATAAAATCAATAAGTTAAATGAGTATCAAGTGCTGTGATATCAATGGCTTAGGGTGTATCATGTGCGCATTGAGACAGAAGCTAGCAATATATGGAAAGTGAGTTACAATAGGTAACCAGAAATGGACCCATGGACCTTCGCCCACCCACCTTAAGAGCAATGTTCCGGCTTGCGGCGTGGGCCTCCGCGGTCGTGATTGGCTACTCAGCCATCTCCAACGTGATGGATACGATCCGGGCTTCTCCACCAACCTCTGACGTCAACCGGCCGAGCAATCCACAAGCTCAGTCCTCTGACACGAGACTTCAGCTGTAGGTTTCAATCAACGACCAAAGATAGCGTCCACGAATGTTGCGCTGATGGGCGTGAGCAGGACCATCATGATTGAAAAGGACACCATGCAGTTGATGAGCAGGATGTTGTAGAGCCCCATCCTTCCCAGGAACAAGCGTGCGGTCATCCGGAAATCGATCTCGGTTCCATATGTCGAGGGCGACGGCAGCATGTGCTTAAGAGACCACAAGAGCCGCAAGATCGAGATGACCCAAAACAGCAGTGCCGTGTAGAACCCGCAACGCTGCCACAGAGCCGGCAGCAGGTTCGGATTGGTCGCGATGTACAGAGAAATGGCTATCAGAATACCGGAGAAGCTCATCAGCATTCCACAGCGGCTGACGATCTTCTCGCTCTGATTTATCATTCTGTCCATGGCCGCCAGCATGGCGTCACGCGAGCCAGGCTCCGGCGCATAGTAGAACTTGAACAGACAATCGACTGCGTAGTCGATGTCGACTTCGGAGTAAGGCACTCCCCAGATCACAAACCCGATATAGGCCCGATCCGGCTTTCGCTCTTGCTGTGGCGAAAGACTCGCCAGTGCCGGTTGGTCGCCTTGACTGAGGGATTTCCCGGACAATGTCGTAACATTGTCTCGCACTGCTGCCTGATCCGAATTATCCGGCATCGTGGCACCTTATGAGCGATCCACTTCAAGCTGGGATCTCAAGACCAGAGTTCAAGATCTTCAGCTATGCAATGACTCGTGTCCTGGCCTGTACTCGACCCGTTCAGCCGTCGACGTGTTCCCGCTGGGAATTCGTCCCGCCTGGAATGTAGAGGCAAGCAGCGGGCAAATGTCAGCGCGCACGAACGGATTGCACACCGTGCGCAACGAGAAATCCGCAAGCGCCCGCCACACCCCGATTGTGCACCATCAAAAGGCAAATGGTTCGACCTACTGACCTGTGCTCTCGTCGAGAGGACCGAGCACGCGTTCAAGCGCTTTGCGTGGGCGCCTGGCCTTGGACGGGTAAGTCAGCAGCGCCTTTTCGATGAGCTTCCGCCTGATGCCGGGATCATCGAGGAGAAGGCGGGCGAGAACACCCAGGTATGCTTCTTCCTCGCGACGTTGTCGCTCCTCCTCGATGGCGATCGCCTGCTCGAGCGGATCTGTCTTAGCGGCGGCCTTGGCAAGAGCTGCGTCTGCGTCGGCTTTGCGCTGTTTGAGGATGGTGAGCCTGTCGCGTCTTTCCGGCATAGCAAGTCCCCACGTGAGTCGGGTTGTAGCAATTGACAACGACAATCGGAAGAGGAGAGTGTGCGACACAGTCTGCGCAGGTTAGGAGTCCGGCGGAGCCGGACTCTTCGACAGCGAGGAGGTCGGTCTCACGATGTACCGGTTCGAAGCCCGGATCATTGGTCGATCGCACAGTAAGAGCGCGGCGCAGACGGTTGCGCACAACACCGGAAAGCGCAATTCCGCTGTCGCGTCGGCGGCCTATCTCTCGCGTGCGTCGATCACGGATGCGAAAGGCCAAACTTGGGATTATACCCACCACTTCGGCGGCGCCGGGGCAAAGCTTCTCTTGCCCTCCGAGGCGCCCGCCTGGATGTACGATCGAGCTGAGCTCTGGCGTGCAGTTGAAAGGGTCGAAAACCGCAAGGATTCGATGCTCGCCCGGGACTACATCCTCACAATGCCGTATGGGCTTTCCGATCAGGAGATGTGGTCTTGCGTGGAAGAATTCGCCCGGCGCCACTTCGTAAGCAAAGGCAAACCGGCCGATATCGGTCTTCACATCTACGGTGAGCCATGGCGTGCCTGGTCAAAAGCGACCAAGGCAAAAGTCGAGGAGTGGAAGGAGCAGGGAATTCCCTTCTACGAGCAAGGCAAAGTACCGGCGCTCGATCGCGGTCCTCACATCCTCATCATTCGCGGCAAGCAAGGGCAGGTGAAGGAATACGCCCGCTACCAGCCTCATATGCATGTCATGACCACCTTTCGAGCGATCGATGCCAGCCGCGCAACGGGCTTCGCGGCGCGCAAGGAAACCGTGACCAAAGGCCATTGGGCGGCCGAGGATCGAGCCCAATTGCTTGAGTTACGAAAGAGTTGGGCGAGCACGCTCAATCGACATCTCAAAGCCGCCGGATTGCCGGAACGCGTCGACCATCGGTCATTGCGCGATCGGGGCATCGACCGCGAACCGATGCCCAAGAAGGGTCCGATCGCCTCCAAGATGGAACGCGATGGGCGTGGCGACGAAGCCCACGCGGTCCAAGACGTCGAACGTATCACCGAACGGAACCGGTTGGTCGAGACCATCAAGCGCCTCGACGCCGAGATCCACGATCTCACCGTCATACGCCTGAAGCGCCAAGCCGCCGGAGACGATCCGATGGAGTTCAACAACCAGCAATCGGTTGAGATAGAGAATGACGAGAAGCGCCGTCTCGGCCATTTGGCCCGTGAGCGCGAACGCTTCGAGGCCTTCTTCAAGGAGCATGAAGACCGGCGGCGCCGCTTTGCTATGCAGCAGGACCAGCGCGAGGAAGAGCGCCGGAACACACATCCGGCTAGCGACATCGCGTCGGCACGCAATCGCTGGGAGCGCGCGATTGGCGGAAGCTATGATTTTCGGCGGCCTGAAGAGTCGCTCGCTTTGGCCGTTGGCATTGAGGCGGCCCAGTTTCGAAAGGAACAAGACGCCCTGCGGGCGCGCGAGCGGAATGAGAAAGATCCGGAGCAGCGCAAGTTGCTCGAGCTGCGGCGGCACATCGAGGCTTGCGACTACATGGCCCAGGCACACGAGCGTATGGCGGCCATCAGTGGGGTAATCATCGGCCGTCGCGACAACGAGGTGAGCAATCGCGACCGGGAACGCGCATCTGAATGGAAACGGCTTGGCCAGGGCCTACGGGCCGAGCGCGCAGAGCTTCAGCAAGAGAGGCGAGAGCGGCGACACGCAGCACTGCTCGGTGAAACCCGCGATCCAGCCGGGAAAGCGCGCAGTCCGAGACCGAACCAAGATCGCGGCACGGCAAATCGAGAGGCCAGCGATCGCGACACTGCGAAGGGCGATCGCCAGGCTGAAAGAACCGACCGGCGCCAATCGACGAGCGAAGCAACACGCGAACGGTTCGACCGTCACAAGGGAGCAACGCCCCCTCCGGACATTGATAGCTCTCGAAGTCGCGGCGGCCGATCGCGTTGAGCCCGCCAGCCGAAGGGCAGCCGCTGGCGGGAGGTGGCAGGTAGCCCGACGTGAAGCGGAACGCCGCTGGTTACCGCAGCGGCCGGATAAGCATGGGTCGATGTGCGCTGCACAATGGGCCGACCTCAAGGCCGTGTGGGCACAGCACATGACGTGGGCGGCCTATCATGCCAAATGGGGACCGGCTGCCTAAAGGTCATTCGAGCCGCGCGAAAGTTCACGCACAACTTTAGAAACTTGCGATTAATCTCATACAACCAAGAGGTTGCCTTGAATTGCTGGACTTGAGAATGGACCGCTCGTTTCGCTATCGGCGTGGTCACTCCTCTGTGCAAGGCCGCCGAGCGCATGAGGCTGTCAGGACAACTGGTAAAACTCTATGCAGGACGCGGGGCAGGCACATGTCCCGGCAGATGTCCCATGATCACTCGCCAAACACGTGAGACGCGATCTCTTCGTCGATATCCACCCGGTGAGCAAAATTTGTGAGCGCGCTGATCTCCCGGAAAGTGAAGCTTTCTGGAATGCGCTTCAGGACACACCCCGACAACGCGAGGCGGCCTGGGCTGAAAGAGTCGCATGTTTCAATGGCAAGCCCATAGCCGCTGGTGATGAGCTTCGTCGTCGAATCGAAGCCCGTGTTGTCAAAGTAGATGTTCTTAATTGCCCCATTTATGAGGTGTCGCAGGATAAGGGTCAGCACGCCATCCTTCTTCGTGCATATACCGATGTAGAAATCGTGGACGACTTCACTTCCGATGTCCCTATTACCAAACGTCCCGTCCTGATGCTCGGCAACCATCATCACATTACCAGATGTTGTGGAGGCTGCCCAAATTCGGCAGTAGCTGCGAATGATCCACCCCGAGAGTCGTGGGTTTACCGGCCGCTTGTAGAGAAGAAAGCGGCCCTGCGCTTGCATCTTGAGCTCGGCAAAGCGATCGCTTCGGACCCTATTGAAGTCTCCGACGGACCGGTTCATGGCGGCGCACATCTTCTCGAAGCCGCTATAGAACGCCGGCGTAAGGACGTCGTGGTTCGGCAAGCGATCGCGGCAAAGATTGATAAGCCTTACATAGAGATGATGGCTCAATCTCCCATCGCCCTTGAGGAAGCGACCGAGAGACTTGCGCATTGCATCGAAGCCCTCGGAGGTGCGCGGAAAACCCACAAGCCCTAGGAGCTTGCCCAGAGACAGGTTGTCCACTTCGAGGCGTTGACGGACCGCCTCTCTAAGCCGGTCGTCTTCCGCAAGTTCGACGGGACTCTCTTCCCCGTTCGACCCGTCTGTTGTCCCGGAATCATTTCTCATCTGTGCCACTCTCCCCACCGCAAGCATGACGGGGAGGAGCGCACTTGCCGGGTCCATTGCAGACCAAAGGGTATCGGTACTGCCCGCGCGTCATCGCTACGTGCGGCGCGCTGCTGATCCTGCTTGGTGGTTGCTCCGACATGCCCGATGAATGGCTGGCGCCGACCTATGCTCCGCGCTCAGCGTACTCCCCGCGTTACGCCGCCCCCAGACCTTCTTACTATGTGCCGTTGTACACGCCAAGCACGACGGCGCGCGAAACATACAACCCGCCAGCTCCCGACGAGCCCCCACCTCAGCCACCGACGCGCACAGGCTGGTTCAGCACCTCTGCAAATGCGGCGCCTGTCCAACCGCAACCGCGACGGCCGGTTTCGGCTCCCGACCCGCCGACCCTGGTGAAGCCGGATCCTTCTTGCGGTTGGTGGGACCTGGCGCACCTATGGAAATGCCCGCAATGAGCAAAGACCCTTTGGACCGCGCTCGACAGCAGTTGGCACGCTATCAAGGCGCGCGCGCGCCCTCCACGTCCCAACCGATCGACTCGAAGCGGCTCGACACTCTCATCGCGCGGGGACGAGAAGCAGCTGCCCTGACTTCGAAGTTCGCCGAACGCGTGCTCCTCGATATGACCTGCAGCGCAACTGGCAGGTCCTACGCCACTATTGCCGAGCGCGATGGCACCAAGCTGTTCTTCATCGGTACGATGCCATCAACAAGCAGGGGAGATGCCGACGCGCCTCAGCCACTGTCCGGTTCCTATACGGACTTCGAATTCGCACCCAGCTGGATGTGTCCCGAATGCGGCACAACAGGGCCGTCGAGCGCTATCTGGCTCTGCCATTGCGCCGAGCGAAACGGGGCAGTTCACTGTGGCAGTACCGGTAACAAAGCCTCGTTCTGCGCGTGCGGTCGATACGAACAACGGCACCTCATTCTGAAGGAGAGCCTCGTGGTGAGCGGGGCGTCCTTTGGTGTTGTGTCCCAGAAGCCTCTCCGCGGCTCCGGCCCACGGCCCGGTCCGGGAGTCCTTCGGCTTTCACACTCCAAGAGGGAGAAATAATCATGGGCCGCTACATCGGTCGCGTCATCTGCACCTGGAGAAACGGAGGCATTTTTAGCTGGCTGCTGCTGGCCGACTGGGTGGCTTTTCCATTCGCAGTCCACACGGTGATCCATCCGGATCGTGCACTCAATCTGCAAAACTGGTTCCAGGGCCGGGCCATCGAAGCCTACTTCACAAATCAGGCTCTCTTTGCCGGTACCGTGATGGCAGTCGTCGCATTAGTCGCATTGTTCCTCTTTCAACTTGGCGTGACGGTGATGGTCTACCGCAGGGCCGGCGATTGGGTCCCCATTTGGCCCGTCGCCGCTCTTTTCATTGCCGTGATCGGCAATCTTGTTTGGTGGGTGCAGACCGGTCGTTTCGACATGACCGGCGCTCTCATCGGCACAATGCCCTTCGCATCCGGCATCATCTGCCAGATCGTGTGCGAGAAATGGGGCGCCGATTTCGTGTTCGGCAAGGGCAATCGGCCGGAGCCTATTCCCGGCTTGCACTACTAGCCGATGCGCGAAGACGACGTCCAAGGACCGCTTAGTCTGCTGGCGATCTTGATCGTCGGTATCATGGACGCGTTCTCGGTTTCTCGCGTTCGCGGGGCGGAAGGCCGCGCGCGCCGGCAGGCGGCGCGCGCCGAGCATCGGGCACGGATCCAACGTCAGCAATGGTACGACCTGACACAACGCCAGATGTCCCGAGGTTCAGCAGGCGATGCGTCGCCGGACGACGCTAGGGCGGCTCTGCGCGGCGTCGGCGGCCGTGCAAGCCGCCACGACGACGAGTTTTTCTGATGGGATTCATCGACGACGTCCGTGCGGGCTACCGAGAAGCGAACGACAAGCACACTCAGCGGCAAGGGAAGAAAGCCCCGCCACCGGACAGAAAGCCCTCGCTCCTGGCGCCATCCCCGATCAAATTCGGCTACTACCACGACCGTAGTCGAGACCAGGTGCTCTCGAGCTCACCGTTGCTTTTTGAAGGCGAGCGTCATGTCGTTATGTTCGGCCTCAACGGCGCCGGCAAGTCGACGCGTTTCCTCATTGAGCTCCTGATGACAGCGTCGCATCGCTCACTCTGCGTGCTCGATGTGAAGGGTGAACTTGCCTACCAAACCGCCCAGGAACGCGAACGCCACGGTGAAGTGCGCATCATCAATCCCTACCGACTGCACGGCATGCGCAGTGACGGCTTCGAGCCGCTCGCGCATCTCAAGCATGACGATCCGATGCTCTACGACCGGGCCGCAGCGATCGCCGACGGCCTGATCGAAATCGAGCCTGGATCGCAGCAGTATTGGTCAGAATCGGCGCAGGGGCTGCTTACCGCAATCATCATGTGGGAAGTTATCCGCGCACATCGTGAGCACCGCCCGGCATCTCTGCTCAATGTTCGTCTCATGATGACTGAACCCGAAGAATGGAAGAACTATAAGGACGCCGCAGGGCAGCCCAAGAAGAAGCTCGTAAAGGGGCTCAAAGTCATTGCCCGGCGCATGGTCGAGGAGGGGGGCGAAACCATCAAGAGCCTGGTGGGCCGGTTTGTGCGCGACGATGGGCGCGACGAACTGGCCGGCATCCAGTCGACCGCCGACACGCAGACGCAGTGGATGCTGGCCGATCCATTTCGACGGGAGTTCGGACGTAAGGATGGCGTCGACTTCCGCGCGCTGCGCCGCAAGCCAGTCACGGTCTACGCGGTCATTCCGGCCGAAGAGATCACTCGTAAGCGGCGCTACACCCGCGTTCTCATGGCATCGGCGCTTGCGGCCCATTTTGAGCCGGGCCCCGTCAAGACTCTCTTCGTGCTTGATGAGTTCCGCGCCGCAGTCGGCTCGATGAACATCATCAACGACATGTGGTCACTGGTGCGCGGCTACGGCGTGCAGCTGATGCCGATTCTGCAGAGTGCGCTGCAGCTCAAGGCACTCTTCAATGACGAGTGGGAAAATTACGTCGCACAGGCCGGGGTTGTTGCCACGCTCGGGCCGCCCGGCGACATGTTCACCGCCGAGTGGATGTCGAAGCGGTGCGGTGTGACCACGGTCATGCAGGCGGGCTTCAATCTCGGGGACGGATGGAACGCGGGTACCGGTACCAATGCCGGCGTTGGCCATTCCGGTCTCAACGGAAGCAGCAACCGGAGCAGGGGCGCTAACTTCGGCAACAGCACCAGCGGCGGGATCAATTTTCAGCAGGCAGAGAGACATGCGTTTCTGCCCAATGAACTTATGGACCTGCCCCCCGGCCACGGCCGTCTGTGGCTCCCAGGCATGGGGACGCGCAGTGTTCCCTACTTTGCTCCCAACTACTGGAAGCGCAGGCAGGGGGCGGAGTGGGTCGCGCGCGTCAAGAAGAACCCGTTTCGGACAGGTTGAGAGGTAACCATGCGTGGCTTCTTCAGCGCCATCCGTGAAGGGTACAAGGAGCAACGCGTCAGGTCGGGACCATCACGGCCCTTCTTTGAGTGGACGTCACGCCCCGCCAGTGCGCCTGGCGCGACCGAGCAGGTTACGGATACGTCTGAAGCGCCGGTCGAGCCGGACATAGGTGCAGGCAGGGATTTCGCCCGCGAAGCCGAGCTCGAGGGAGAGCTTCGCCAATGTGCGCAGGAGTTAGCCGAACTCGCCGAGTATGCCGAGCAGATGCGTGACCGCATCGCCGAACTTGAAAGCCTGCCGCCGGAAGGCCAGACCTTTGCCGCGGTGCTGCGACTTCGCGGCGTCGAGAAGTGGTTACGGGCCAAATTCCATCCAGACAAGCATCCCGACGCCGATGAGGAAGCCCGGCAGGCCTACACGGAAGCGACGCAGCATATCAACGCCGCCTATTCCGCCCTCAAGCGGCAGGATCGTCAGCCGACCGACGACGACTAGCGCGCCTTCATCCTTTCCGGCTCTTGCCTTCGAGAGGCACATCCGCCATGTCGACAAACAACCGCAACTTCGGACCGCTGAACGAAACGCACCAGAAGGTACAGGCACTCCTCGACGGAAGGGACAAGGCGGATCGGCAGCGCGAAAATGGTCCTGAGGGGCTAGACCGATCGGCAACCAATCGTCCAACGCGCGACATCGGATCTCTGCACGCCACGCATCAGAGGGTCCATGAGCTCCTCGCCTCGCGTAGTCCCCAAGAACAGCAAATTGGGCGAGCTCACGACAACGACAGGGATGGTCCGAGCCGTCCAACGGATCAACCATTGCAGCGTCCGCGGCCACCGGGCGTCGGCGGCATGGAGGCAAATCAGACCTACGCGGCTGACTTGATAAAGTTTAATGCCGCGCTACGGCGCCAGGGTAACGGAGGCGGCGAGCGGGAGAGGGAGGATGCTTTCTACAAGCGGCATCCGGACCTCGTTCGCGATGGCGATGGCGCAAAGAGGCAAGAACCTGAACAAACCCTCCAGCGCCATGGCCCAAGCCGCTAGGTGCTATCGCCCTTTGGTCTGCCGGAACTATCAACCGGCTCCTGCTTGAATGGTGCCAGCAACCGCAGGGTCGCCACGTTCACGACGCTCAGAACGACCGCCATGTCATATAACTCATAGGCGGCGGCCGCGCCGATCACGCCCACATTCCAGACGCTGGCTGCCGTCGCCGTTCCGTATGCGGCCCGCTTGCCCTTAAGAATAGCCCCGCCGCCGATGAAGCCAATCCCGGCAATCAGCCCCTCCAGCACGCGTGCCTGGGCCTCAAGGCTCTCCTTCATGACCTTTAGTGCGACAAGCATCAACCCGCAGCTCGCCAGGGCGACCAGCGGGAAGGTGCGAATGCCGGCGCTTCTCTCCGCCCGCTCCTGAATAGGCGAGAAGGTAAGCAACCCCGAGCTTGATCAGATGGTCAAAGAATTCGGGCGACGTCAACGATTGCAGGCCGGACATAAATACGCATCTCCGTTTTAAAGCTGCGTGATCGATATGGGGCGATGCGTTGCAAGTGCACGATAGGGGCGATCAGGTGCGAGAGGCACGTCGATACCTATCGTATGTCATTGTCCGCGGGACGCATCCGAATGTGATGAGGAGCAGGATCGCCAAGATCGACGAGTAAACGCTCTTCTCTCATTATTGAACGAAACTACCACGCTCCGTCATTTGACCGACACGCAGTCGAACTCGACATCATTCGCCGACACGTAGCGCTTATGACGGTGCGGCGACAAACGACGAAACTGCGCTGATTTACCCAGCGCGTCGCAATACTTGTCGGCAAATGGACGCGCGTGAGCTTCATCGCCGGCATCGAGTATGGTAACGGAATCTCCGTCGCCCTCTATTTTATGAGCGTCTTGCCCCGGCGCGCAGGCCCCGAGCCATAAGGCAAATGCGAAAGTCAGCCAAAGGCGCCGTGGAAGCTTCTTCATGAATTCGCTCCTCGCCGTCACTTGCAAGCCAATGCCCGCAAGATTCCAAGCACTACGCTCAGCGCATATGCAATATGAGCGCAGATTCCCATGTCGAGCAACGAACATGACAGGGGACTGCGTCGGTGGTTGGTTACACCGTGACGCGTGATGGCCAAGCTGACCATGCGCGCGGTGAAGGGAACATGAGCGCATCTACGCACGAGCCGTGCTCCAAGAGCTGCGTCTAGCTGGAGGAGGAAAATGACTGACGACGAGATCGCTTTTCGCGCGGCGCTCAACATCCTGCGCGACACCATCGAGAGCGGTCGCATGCCTTCCGGCCTGACGCTCACGTCCGAAGCCAAGGCGCTTCATGAGAAGGCTGCCGACCATTTCGAGAAGCTGGTGCATGTACAGGCTGATGACGCCGCAGACGAGATCACTGTGCGAATGTCGAAGGATCAAGCACTCGCGCTGGTGCGCCTCATCGATCGCCGCGGCGATCGATGGGACGAGACCGAAGCCGCCGGGGCTCTTTGGCGTGCGCTGGAAGCCGCGGGCTATGAGCCGTCTTAAGTCCCCATCCGACTCGTCACGATTACGGTCTGCTGCAGCAAGGATGCGACGGAACAACGCAGTTGAGGCAAGTAATCTTATGAGACTTACTGAGTAGTGTGAAACAACTAACAGAGAGATGTGGGTAACCACCTTGCGTAGACTGACTGTGAGGGACACTAAATGTGGTAAGTGGTTGTTGCAAATGCGCCACAGGTGATAGGAGAATCGCGGCTCGTCGCGTCGCTGTGTTGACCCGAATGACGCTTAGGTTTTCTTATGAACGCGCCAGCGATCAACGAGAGAGGGAGAATGATTCGCTTGGTGGACCGAATCTCTAAGTCTCTGATTTATAAACAAAATATGTCCTGAATTTTGCAATTGCGCGCCTCAAGCTTTTGTGAGGTGACGGTACGAAAGACGGTACTTTTTCCCTTGCCTCCGCAGCGTTCCGGAAGTTACCGTCAAACCAGATAAAAGAAAGTTGCTTAAAGAAACTTAGTGATGAGCAGAACGCTCTATCCAACTTGCCTCCTCTTCGAGACCCGCATTTTCGGTGGCGTCAAGCGGAGGCGTGCTTGCTTACGATTACTACCCTCAAGCGGCTGAGGCCGCGGGACAGGGATTACAAGGTTTCGGATCGCGACAGCATGTACGCGGTCGTGAAGCCGACTGGCGCAATAATCTTTCGCTACGACTACCGTCTCAATGGGAGGCGGGAGACCCTCACCATCGGACGCTATGGGCCTCACGGCACCAGCCTGGCCGAGGCTCGAGAGAAGTGTCTGGACGCTCGCCGCGCCGTCGCGGATGGGCAGTCACCGGCACAAGAGAAGCAGCGCAAGAAACGACGTCTGAAAGAAGCCAAAAGTTTCGGAGACTTTGGTGGGCAGTGGATCACAAAGGCTCCAATGGCAGAAAGCACCCGCACAATGCGTCGCATCATATATGAGCGCGACATCGCCTCCTTGTGGAAAAACCGTTTACTAACAGAGATTTCCGCCGACGACTTACGATCTCTCTGCATCAAGGTTCGCGATCGTGGTGCTCCGGCGACGGCTATTCATATCCGAGACATCGTCAAACAGATCTTCGGCTTCGCAATCCTGCATGGTGAAAAGGTGTCTAATCCCGCTGATGAGGTTGGTAAGGCGTCGATCGCGACGTTCGTCCCGAAAGATCGGGCATTGTCGCCTGCCGAGATCCGTATCCTGCTCCAACAGTTGGAAATGGTATCCACGTTGCCGACGATCCGACTGAGTTTTCACTTCATCTTGCTCACCATGGTGAGAAAAGGCGAACTCCAAGATGCAGTCTGGGACGAAGTCGACTTCGACAATGCGGTTTGGACGATCCCCAAAGAGCGCATGAAAGGTTCTCGAGCACACAACGTCTACCTGGCGCGGCAATCCCTGAGGATCCTGAGGACGCTGAAAGAGCACGCAGGTCAGTCCCGGTATCTGTTGCCATGTAAGCGATGTTGTCAGGCCGCGGCGCGGTCGAGAGCTTTCGGCTTGACGTAGGCGAAGGGCAGGAGGTCGTCGATGCGGCTCATGGGATGTCGCGCGACGATCTTGGTGAGCACGTCGGTCAGA